>Ga0172380_10002050_pt1 | contig 32798 bp, 28 predicted proteins | sample Leawe162metaG_FD_119747 | JGI IMG/M metagenome (GOLD analysis project Ga0172380, IMG submission 119747) | Leachate microbial communities from a municipal landfill in Southern Ontario, Canada - Leachate well 162 metaG | ecosystem: Engineered > Solid waste > Landfill > Unclassified | place... | reverse complement strand
TCACTTCGTTTCCGTATTCTTTAAGGACGTTTTTGAGAAACATGCTGCTACCTTTAAAGAACTGGGTGTGAATCCGGATCTTGGTCTGGGCGATCTTTACTTGAAGCTCAAGAAATTGCCGGAAGCTAAACAGGCCGAGATCGAAGCTGATATCCAAGCGGTTTACAAGAAGAGACCCGAACTTGCCATGGTTGACTCCGACAAAGGGATCACCAACCTGCATGCCAGCAACGACATCATCATCGATGCCTCCATGCCGGTCGTTATGCGTGACTCCGGCGGCATGTGGGGCACTGATGGAAAGCTCCATGATGTTAAGTGCGTGATTCCCGACAAATGTTATTCCGAGTGGTATCAGGAGTGTATTGATTTCTGCAAGAAGAACGGCCAGTTCGATCCGACAACCATGGGTTGTGTGTCAAACGTTGGTCTGATGGCTCAGAAGGCGGAAGAATACGGCTCGCACGACAAGACTTTCAAAATTCCCGCCGACGGCACGGTACGCGTTGTCGATGAGTCTGGTGCGGTCCTGTTCCAGCACGAAGTGGAAGAGGGCGATATCTGGCGCGGCTGCCAGGCAAAAGACCTGCCGATTCGCGACTGGGTCAAGCTGGCAGTGAACAGGGCAAAGGCAACCGGTGCGCCGGCGATCTTCTGGCTGGATAAAAACACGGCCCACGATGCCCAGATGATTGAAAAAGTAAACCTCTACCTAAAGGATCACGATACAACCGGTCTGGATATTCGCATCATGCCTCCTGTGGAAGCAATGCAATTAGCCATGCAGCGGGCAAAAGACGGCAAAGATACGATTACCTGTACCGGCAATGCCCTGAGGGATTATCTGACAGATCTCTTCCCGATTCTCGAATTGGGTACAAGTTCGAAGATGCTGTCAATCGTGCCTCTACTGGCCGGTGGTGGCCTTTTCGAGACAGGAGCCGGCGGTTCGGCACCCAAGCATGTTCAGCAGTTTGTCAAGGAAGGTTACCTGCGGTGGGATTCGCTCGGTGAGTTCCTGGCACTGGCTGAATCGTTGCGACATCTGGCCACTACTTTCAATAATGAAAAAGCTCTGCTTTTGGCCGACACCCTCGATCAGGCAAACGCCAAGTTTCTTGAGAACAACAAAAACCCGGCGCGTAAGGTTGGGCAGATTGACAATAGGGGCAGTCATTTCTACCTGGCAATGTACTGGGCGGAAGCTTTGGCTGGGCAGACCAAAGACAAGGACTTGGCAACACTTTTTGCCAAGGTTGCCAAACAGCTCCAAGATAATGAGGCAAAGATTAATGAAGAACTGATTGGAGCCCAAGGTAAGCCTCAGGACATTGGTGGCTACTACATGTCGGATCCCGCCAAGACGGAAAAGGCAATGCGTCCCAGCGCAACCCTGAACGCAATAGTTGATGCCATAGCGTAGTATGACAGATTATAGCCAGCTGTAGAATTTCAGGCCTGGCAGGTTTTGAAAACCTGCCAGGCCTTGCATAAATGCTGCTATTGTATAAATTCGAACTTAGTTAAATTTGTTAAAGACGTAAAGACGCTAAATTTTGATACGAATTTTGCGAAAGGCCGATGGATGGCTTATACGTATGTGACAGTTCCCAAAGGGGAGAAGATCATCATGGGAAGTTCCGGGAAGTTGGTTGTTCCGGATAATCCCATAATCCCCTTTATCGAAGGCGATGGGACCGGTGTTGATATCTGGAAGGCCTCGGTACGCGTTTTTAATGCGGCTGCTGCAAAGGCTTATGGCGGCAAAAAGAAAATCAGTTGGATGGAAGTTTATGCCGGTGAAAAGCCTTTCAATATGTTTCGGGAGTCAATGGGCGACAAAGCCTGGTTGCCGGAAGAGACGGTAGAGGCCTTTAAAGAGTTTCTTGTTGGCATCAAAGGACCATTAACGACGCCAATCGGCGGCGGTATTCGTTCACTGAACGTTGCGTTGCGCCAACTGCTAGATCTCTATGTCTGTCTGCGCCCGGTGCGATATTTTCGTGGCGTGCCATCACCGGTCAAGAAACCGGAAGACGTAGATATGGTCATCTTTCGCGAAAACTGTGAAGATATTTATGCAGGCATAGAGTGGATGGCAGGTACTGCTGAATGCAGCAAGGTCAAGAAGTTCCTTCTTGATGAGATGGGTGTCACCAAGATCCGTTTCCCCGAATCCTCCTCCATCGGCATCAAGCCGATCTCCAAGGATGGTTCAGAGCGCCTGATCCGCGCTGCCATCACTTACGCCCTTTCTCACAAACGTAAATCCGTAACAATTGTCCATAAGGGCAATATCATGAAATACACCGAAGGCGCGTTCAAGGACTGGGGTTACGGCATTGCCCTGAACGAATTCCGTGACCAGATCATAACCGAGCGTGAAAGTTGGATCATCGATAATCAGGACAGCAAGCCGGATCTGTCGGTCGAAGAGAATGCCAAGCGCATTGACCCAGGTTATGACATGATGTCTCCCAAGCAAAAGATAGCAATCTGCAAAGAAGTGGAGATGGCCCTTACCCTTATGCCGACCCATGGCTCCGGTAAGTGGAAGAAACTTCTGCTGGTCAAGGACACCATTGCCGATATCACTCTGCAACAGGTTTTGACCCGTGCCAAGGAGTTCGACGTAGTTGCTACCATGAATCTGGAAGGCGACTTTCTCTCCGATGCACTGGCTGCCCAGGTTGGCGGCATCGGTATCGCGCCTGGCGCCAACATCAACTACGTAACCGGCCATGCAATTTTCGAGGCCACCCACGGCACTGCCCCCAAGTATGCCAATCTGGACAAGGTAAATCCCGGTTCCGAAATCCTCTCAGGCGTTATGATGCTTGAGTATATCGGATGGCAGGAAGCGGCGGACTTGATTACCAGGGCGATTGACAAAACCATTGGACAGAAGCGCGTAACCTATGACTTTGAACGTATGATGCAAGGGGCTACGCTTCTGTCTTGTTCCGGTTTTGCCGATGCCCTGATCGAAAATATGTAAGTAGGTAATATCGAACATCACTAGGGGCGTAATTTGATTCACCCCTACTCGTTGTCGGAACATCAAACCAAAAGGAGGAAACAGTATGGCACGTAAAAAGATTTCTCTCATCGGTGGCGGTCAGATTGGTGGCGTTCTTGCTCAACTTTGCGCGCTGCGTGAACTCGGTGACGTAGTCCTGTTCGACATCGTCGAAGGGCTTCCCCAGGGCAAAATGCTGGACATCGCCGAAGTCGGTCCGGTTGACGGCTTTGACGTCAATCTCAAGGGCACCAATTCCTATGAAGATATCAAGGATTCCGATATCGTCATAGTAACCGCCGGTCTTCCCCGTAAACCAGGCATGAGCCGCGATGACCTGATTGAGGTCAACTCAAAGATCATGACCCAGGTTGCCGAGGGCATCAAGCAGTATGCACCCAAGTCCATCATCATCGTCATCTCCAATCCGCTTGACGCCATGGTTACGCTTTGCCAGAAGATTACCGGCTTCCCCTACAGTCGTGTTATCGGCCAGGCCGGCGTACTCGATTCGTCCCGTTTTGCCGCTTTCATCGCTTGGGAACTGGGCGTCTCCGTTAAGGATGTCGTAGCAGTTACCTTGGGCGGTCATGGCGACGATATGGTACCGCTTGTTCGTTACACCAGCGTTTGTGGCATTCCTGTTATGGAACTGCTTGAGCGCAAATACAACGATAAAGCCAAGGCTAAAGAGGTCATGGAAGCCATGGTTAAACGCACCCGCGGCGCCGGCGGCGAAGTTGTCGCACTCCTTAAAACCGGTTCTGCCTTCTATTCACCGGCTTCCGCAGCAATCTCCATGGCTGAATCCATCCTTGGCGACCAGAAGCGGGTTCTCCCGACATGCGCCTTCCTGCAGGGCGAGTTCGGCGTTAACGGCTACTATGTTGGCGTACCCTGCGTGCTTGGTGAAAAAGGTATTGAGCAGATCATCGAGTTCAAGCTAGATGCCGAAGAGCAAGCCATGATGGACAAATCAGTCGCCGCAGTTAAGGGGCTGGTTGATAGCATGAAATAAGCATTTTGCCGCATAAGGGCGCTCGTGTGGAATGCAAAAGAAGGGCATGTGCCCTTCTTTTGCCACATTTTGGGCCTGAAATTACACACCTTTAATTACGGAATAAAGGAGTATTCCCAGATGGAGAAAACATTGCCGAAAATAGAGATTATTGAAAAGTATTGCAAGGGGTGCCATATTTGTGTGGAATTCTGCCCCACCAAAGTTCTGGAAATGCAGGGCTTTGTTGCTGCCGTTAAAAACCTGGAGGCCTGCATCAAATGCATGCAGTGCGAGCTCCGGTGCCCCGATTTTGCAATAAAGGTCATTACTGAATAATTCAACAGGAGGAAATGAACAGATGTCTAAAAAAGTAGCGTTTCTTCAGGGTAATGAAGCTGCATCGTACGGTGCACTTTATGCCGGCTGTAATTTCTTTGCAGGCTACCCGATTACACCTTCGACAGAAGTTGCCGAGGTCATGTCCATCGAACTGCCCAAAATCGGCGGTAAATTTATCCAGATGGAAGACGAGATTGCTGCCTCTGCCGCCATGATGGGCGCAGCGTTAGCTGGTTGCAAGACTCTGGACTCGACTTCAGGTCCTGGTCTTTCTCTCAAACAGGAATTAATCGGCATGGCCTGTATTTCTGAAATACCGTGCGTTATTTACAATGTTATGCGCGGTGGCCCATCTACCGGTATGCCAACCGGTCCCAGCCAGTCTGATGTCATGTGCGCCAAATGGGGTACCCATGGTGATCACCCCGCCATCTGTCTGGTCCCATCAACTGTGCAGGAAGTGTACGAAGAGATGATCCGCGCTTTTAATCTCTCGGAAAAATATCGTACTCCGGTTTTAATTATGCCTGACGAGATCTTAGCCCATATGCGCGAGCGGGTTGTATTTCCGGAACCGGGAGAAATTGCTATAGAACCTCGCAAAACTCCTACTGTTCCACCTGCACAATACAAACCATATGACACAAGTTTTGGCGACGTGCCTCCCTTGGCAGCTTATGGTTCCGGCTACAAATTCCATGTCACCAGTCTTAACAAGGGGCAGGATGGTTTCCCGACAACCAAGGCCGAGTGGGTACAGGCCGAAGAAGAACGTCAGGTTCGCAAGGTAGAAGCCAATGCAGATGACATTATCGAGTTTGAGGAATTTCAAATGGATGATGCCGAAGTTGTGATTGTTGCCTACGGATCTACCGCTCGATCTGCCCGTTATGCCGTCAATGAGGCCCGCAAACAAGGACTCAAAGTCGGTATGTTCCGTCTTAAAACCTTCTGGCCATTTCCCTATAAACAGCTTACAGCTTTGAGCGGCAAAATAAAGGCATTCATTACACCGGAAATGAACTTGGGAATGTGTGCCGGTGAAGTGGAACGAGCTGCGCAGGGCAAGGTACCGGTTATGGGGATTTTCCGGGTTGACGGTGAACCGATTAATCCGGATCAAATCCTCGACAAGATCAAGGAGGTTAAATAACATGGCTTTTGATTATGAAAAATATATCCGTCCCGGTAAGCTCCCCCATATCTGGTGCCCTGGATGCGGTCACGGCATCATTATGAAGGGGTTAATCCGTGCGATGGATTCCCTTAAGCTTCCGATGGAAAAAACTACCATAGTATCCGGCATCGGCTGCGCCTCACGTCTGCCTGGCTATATTGATTGCTGCACCTTGCATACTGCCCATGGCCGCGCTGCAGCCTTTGCTACCGGTGTCAAGTTGGCACAGCCGGATATGAACGTGATCTGTGTTGGCGGCGACGGCGACGGCACAGCTATTGGGGGTAATCATTTCATACACGCCTGTCGCCGCAATATTGACATAACATACGTCATTATGAATAACTATATCTATGGTATGACCGGTGGTCAGTTCTCACCTACCACACCGACTGGAAATAAGGCGTCAACTACTCCTTACGGTAATCCGGATCCCTGCTTTGACATTGCCAAGCTTGCGATCGGCGCCGGTGCTACTTTTGTAGCCCGTGGTACCTCTTTCCATGCCAATCAGATTGATAAACTCATTGCAGAAGCCATTCAGCACAAAGGTTTCTCGGTTGTTGAGATTCTGGACGATTGCCCGACTACTTACGGACGCCGCAATAAATTCAAGTCGGTTATCGAAATGATGAACCGCCTTAAAGAAGTTGCAGTTCCTGTCAAGGCTGCCGAAAAGATGACCGCCGAACAATTGCAAGGAAAGATTCTGACTGGTGTTCTTTACAAAGATGAAACCAAGTCTGAGTACACCGCTGAGTACGATAAAGTTATTGATCGCGCCCAGGCAAAGAAATAATTACAGGAAAAAGGAGAGATATAGATGTCCAGATATGAACTCAGATTTTCCGGTGCTGGCGGGCAAGGGCTAATCACCGCTGGCATCATCATGGCCAAGGCTGCCTCCATCTATGAAGGAAAAGAGGCGGTACAGTCGCAGAGCTATGGACCTGAGGCACGTGGTGGCGCCTCCAAATCGGAGGTCATCATCTCCGAAGGTTCGATTGACTACCCAAAAGTCACCGCATGCGATGCACTTTTGGCCATGACCCAGGAAGCATGCAACAAGTACTCCCATGATCTCAAAGAAGGTGGCGTGCTGTTGGTTGACTCCGATCTCGTCAAGACGTTACCGAAAGGCAATTTCAAGACAGTATCGTTCCCTATCATCAACACCGCCAAAAACGATGTTGGCCGCGAGATTGTTGCCAACATCGTAGCGCTCGGCGCCATGGTGGCTTTGACTGGTCAAGTGACCAGGGAAAACGCCGAAAAGGCTGTTCTTTCCAGCGTTCCCGAAGCCTTTATCGAGCTGAACAAGAAGGCCTTTGCTTTGGGCTTTGATAAAGCTATTGAAGCAAGCGCTTAAGTTTTTTATTCAATTATATCCCCTGTAATCTAGGCCCGGTGGTAACACCGGGCCTTCTTTTTGCTCAATGCAGGTTGGTCGTTGTAACCTTTTACCTTGCCGTGGGTATGCCGGAAATGCTAATTTAGCCCCCATTCTTCCCGTAATGGAGGTTTTTTTATATGCTTCGTTATCTTACCGCGGGTGAATCCCACGGTCCGCAGTTAACTGCCATTATTGAAGGTATGCCGGCCGGTGTGCCTCTCACTGCCGATTTTATCAATCATGAATTGTTTCGACGTCAGCAAGGCTATGGCCGTGGTGGCAGGATGAAGATCGAGAGTGACACTGTGGAGATCATGTCAGGTGTTCGCTGGGGTGAAACTATAGGCTCTCCTGTGACCATGGTGGTGCAAAACCGTGATTGGGAAAACTGGTTGGAAAAGATGTCACCGCTGGCTGAATATCGCGATGATTCCAGTGCCGTAACCCGCCCACGGCCCGGTCATGCCGATCTGAGCGGCGTCCTGAAGTATGGTCATTCCGATGTCCGGAATGTGCTGGAACGGTCCAGTGCCCGCGAAACAGCCGTTCGCGTCGCAGTTGGTGCTGTTGCGAAATTGTTTTTAAAGGGGTTTGGGATACGAGTAGGCGGTTTTGTCAGCGAGATTGGTAGCATCAGTGCAGCGAAACCTGACCATCCTTATGAAAAGCTATGGCAATTGGCCGCAACCTCGGAACTCTACTGCTGTGACCGGGCGTGCGAAGATGAAATGAAAAAGGCGATTGATGATGCCAAGGTTCAGGGTGACACCCTTGGCGGTGTGTTGGAGGTACAGGTGCTTGGTGCGCCACCTGGCCTGGGGAGTTATGTTCACTGGGACCGTAAACTTGATGCCCGTCTCGCCATGGCGCTGATGAGTATTCAGGCAATCAAGGGGGTTGAGGTGGGGCTCGGTTTCGAAGCAACCCGTCGGCCCGGTTCACTGGTTCATGACGAGATATTTAGAGATGTTGCGCGCACTGGACAGGGTGAGACCAATCCCTATTATCGTGCTACCAATAATGCCGGCGGCATCGAGGGCGGTATGACAAACGGTGAGCCGATAGTATTACGGGCTGCCATGAAGCCGATCCCCACATTGTATAAGCCATTGCGCTCAGTGGATTTGCGGACTCATAAGTCTTTCGAGGCAACCGTGGAGCGCTCTGATACCTGTGCGGTTCCGGCAGCTCTTGTCGTTGCCGAAGCAGTGGTCGCAATCGAGTTATGTAACGCCTTTATGGAAAAGTTTGGTGGTGATTCCGTGGCCGAAATCAAACGAAACTATGACGGTTACAAAGAGCAGTTGAGTGCTCTCTGAACGTTAGGTTGCCATGTCAAGCACCATGGGGCAGGGCTTGCCCGGCCGCTTACAGCAGAGCAGAAACATTTTTATACCAACGCCAATATTAGAATTGACACGGATGGCAATTCCGTAGAAGATGTGTCGGCAGAGATTCTAATGATATTAAAGGGGTTGCCGTTATGGCTGTGCTTACCGTCAATCTTGGCGAAAACAGTTATGACATTCTGATCGACAGCGGTTCCCTGGATTCGCTCGGTCAGCACTGTGTTGCTGCCGGCCTTACCGGACGCGCTGTTGTAATAACAAACTCGGCTGTTGCTGCGTTTTACGGCGCCGTAGTGCGGCAGTCGCTGGCAGAGGCCGGATATAAGGTCTCCTTGATTGAGATTCCGGATGGTGAAGAGTACAAAAATTCCGCTACACTGAATACTGTTTATGATGGTCTGATAGAGGCTGGCTTGGATCGCAGCTCTTTTATTGTCGCCCTTGGTGGCGGGGTGGTCGGGGATCTGGCCGGTTTTGCCGCTGCCACGTATTTGCGCGGAATTCCCTTTGTTCAGGTGCCAACGACTCTCCTTGCCCAGGTTGACAGCAGCGTGGGGGGAAAAACTGCCATTGATCATCCCCGCGGCAAAAATCTGATTGGCGCATTTTATCAGCCTCGTCTCGTGGTGCTTGACGTTGAAACCCTTATCACGCTGCCGATGCGGGAATTCCGTGCCGGCATGGCAGAGGTGATCAAGTATGGTGTAGTGCTTGACGGTTCCTTTTTCGAATATCTCGAGCAGAATGCCGCTGCCATCCTTGCCATGGAACGGGAGTGTCTGATCCGGATCGTCCATAGTTGCTGCAAGCTGAAGGCCAGGGTGGTTGAGCTTGACGAGAAGGAATTAGGGTTGCGTGCGGTTCTTAACTATGGCCATACGCTTGGGCATGCCATTGAAACCCTTTCAGATTATCGGGAACTGGTTCACGGCGAGGCAGTGGCCGTCGGAATGGTGCTGGCTTCACATGTCAGCATGGCACGCGGCCACTGCTCTGATAGCGACAGTGCCAGGATTATATCGCTACTTGATATATTTGGGCTGCCCCATACTCCTCCCACTTTGGATCGAAATAGCTTGTTGGAGGCACTGACCAAGGACAAGAAAAGCCGCAACGGTGCAATTAGTTTTATCTGCAACCAGGGTATCGGTAATTATGTCGTGGAAAAGTTCCATCCTGAGCAACTGCTCACTTTTAGCGGGCTGGAGGTGTGAACATGCAGCATGACAATGCATCGTTCTGGGCTGACATCAAAAACTATGAGGAACGTCTGGCGCAAAATCCCGATTCTTACCTTTTTGCCCGACTGGCAGAGATCTATCTTAAAGTAGGACTCGTTGACGATGCCCTTCATACCGCCCGACAGGGAGTGGCAAAGTTTCCAGGATTCATTGCCGGCCTGCGCGCGTTGGCCTTGGCCTGCAATGTAAAGGGGTTTCATGACGAGTGCCGTGATGCACTCGAAAAAGTCACCACGGCGCTGCCCGATGACCGGAATGCGCAACTGTTGTTGGGAAGGCTTTACTCCATGTCCGGCAACTATGCAGCGGCTACGAAAGCGTTCGGCGCGCTGCTGGAGTTTTACCCGGATGACGTGGAATGCCGGTTGGAGTTGGAGGCTCTTGCCACTACAACGCCCGTTGTGATAGCGGATAACCTCCAGGCCGTGTCGCCAAGGCCGACTGTCGCTGAGATCGTCGGCAATCAGATGGTTCAGGATTTTCGCGGGTATGATGAAGAGTCTGGTGATGGGGATGAAATTATCGAGGATATTGAAATCCTCGAAATTGACGAAGCCGATCTTGTTAACGAGGAAGAATCAACTGGTGCTTCCTTTGATCTGGGTGCATCGCCTGCACCCCGTCATGATCCCCTTTCCACAGCAACCCTCGCAGAGTTATACGTACAGCAGGGATACATTGACAAGGCCTTGGGCATCTATCGAGCGATCCTGGCGTGCAATCCGGATGACAATGGCTTGCGCGCTCGGGTCACTGAGCTGGAAGCCTGTTTGTCTGCAATGCAGCCGCCTTCATCGGCAGTTGCCCTTGTTGAAGATATGACATCATTTCCTTTGGATATTCAAGAACAGGCCCCTCAGTCAACCGCACTCCCTTCACAGGGCGCAGCCGACAATATGACGACAATCCTTGAAGGGTGGCTCGATAACATCAGGAGGATGAAGGCATGTCGCTGAGAGATACGTTGAGGGGGATTGTCGAAGGTGTCGAGGGTGGAATCGCCGCCATGATCATGGCCTACGATGGCATCCCTATTGATGAAATTACCGTGGGACAAACCGACCTGGATCTTCAACTTTTAACGGTTGAATATGCCACCGTGCTCAAGGAGATCAAGCGGGCCGTTGAAGTTATCAAGGCAGGTGAGATGGAGGAGGTTTCCATTACCGCTGATCAGGTGCGCGTTATCATGCGGGTCTTGAGTGATGAATTGTTCGTGGTATTGGTTATGGCAGAAGACGGGAATTTTGGAAAAGGGCGCTATCTGCTTCGCCTTAAATCACCTGAACTGGCACTGGAGCTCCGTTGATGCGATTTCTAATACTGCATGGGCCTAACCTGAATCTGTTGGGAAAGCGGGAGCCTGGCATCTACGGCAGTTTGACGCTGGAAGAGATCAATCGTTCCATAGAAAACCTGGCTGTAGAGTTGGGGTGCAAAGTTGATTTTTTGCAGTCCAATTCCGAAGGCGCTTTGATCGATGCAATCCAAGCCGCAGCAGGGGGCTTTGATGGGATAGTCATCAACCCGGCTGCTTATACCCATACCAGCATCGCAATTCGCGACGCCCTGGCCGCGATAGGTCTACCGTTTGTTGAGGTGCACCTTTCCAATATCCATAGCCGCGAGGGATTCCGCCACAAAAGCTTTACCGCCCCTCTTGCGGTTGGTCAGATCTGCGGCTTTGGCCAGGAGAGCTACCTGCTTGGCTTGCGTGCAATATTTACTGTTGCTAAAAAATAATTCGGTGCTTGTCTCGCCACTTTCCCATAACTATGGATTTACTAAAAAACAGTTTGTATTTACGGTTTAATTTATGCTAAAAAGCAGGCGCGCTAGGCTGGAGCATTATTTCAATTCATATGGTCTCGATGCAGTTCTGTTCACCAACTTGCTGAACATTCGTTATTTGTGCGGTTTCAGCGGATCGGAAGCTGCTCTGTTGTTGACCAGGGATACAGGCTGGTTTTTGTGCGACTCCCGCTACACTACCCAGGCAAGCAATGAGGTGGGCGATGCTGTAATACGGCAATTTGTGGTCAAACTGGATGCCGTGGCTGAACTGGTTGCCGAGCAGAAGTTCTCCCGTGTAGGATTTGAGTCAGCCCATACAACTGTTGCGGATTTCAGAGCGCTATCCGAAAAGTTGCCAAGATGTGAGCTTGTGGCACTTGGTGCCGAACTTGATCAGATAAGGTCGAGTAAAGACCAGCACGAGATCGAAAGGCTGCAGGATGTTGCCTCTTGCGCCTCCAGTTCGTTGCTTGCAGTTCTTCACAGATTAACCCCTGGGATCAAGGAAGCGGATTTCGCTCGCGAATTGGAATTCGAGATGCGCCGCCAGGGTGCTGACGGCAGGGCATTTGACTTCATCGTTGCGTCTGGTGAACGGGGAGCCATGCCCCACGGTCGGGCTTCGGACAAATCCATCTCGGCTGGAGAATTGGTTACAATCGATTTCGGTGCCGTCAAGGGCGGCTATTATTCCGATGAAACAGCGACGATTGCAGTTGGCCAGCCTGGTGCGCGCAGTCGCGAGATATACGGAATTGTAAAAGAGGCACACGACATGGCTATTGCTGCAATTTGCCCCGGAATTGCTTGCCGTGAGTTGGATGCCGTTGCCCGCGATTTTATCCGCGAGTCCGGTTATGGTGATTATTTCGGCCATGGCCTGGGGCATGGAGTTGGTCTTGAAATCCATGAGAAACCGGTGATTTCACCGCGTAGTGAAGCGATTGTGGAAGAGGGAATGGTATTCACGATTGAGCCAGGCATCTATATCCCCGGCTTCGGTGGGGTTCGGATCGAAGATACGGTGGTGGTTACAGTAAACGGCTGTCAACTGCTGACGCAGGTTCCTAAAGAATTAATGATGGTATGACATGATTTAATAGAGTAGGGTACCGGTTGTTTGCATGCTGAGTATCTGCGAGACCGCATTCAAAGGAGAAGAGAATGGACGTTAAAGATCTAAAATTGTTGATAAAAATGATAACGGAAACAGATATTACCGAATTTGAAATGGACAATTCTGAAGAAAAGATCGTTATCAAAAGAAACCAGAAAATGGAATATGTCCCGGTTGCGGCACCAACCATGACCTACACGGCTGCTCCTCCGATGGCCGTACCTGCCGCCGCAGTTCCTGTAGCAGCAAGCGCACCCGCAATCGCCGTGGAAACCGGCGAGACGATCAATTCTCCCATTGTAGGCACATTCTACCGTGCCCCGGCCCCTGATGCCGCTCCTTATGTGGAGATTGGGCAGATTGTAGAAAAAGGGCAAGTGCTCTGCATAGTCGAGGCTATGAAGCTGATGAATGAGATCGAGGCTGAAAGCCGCTGCAAGATTATCAAGATAAGCAAGGAAAACGCCCAGCCAGTCGAGTTTGGTGACCCATTGTTCGTCATAGAGAAACTTTAGTTTCATTCAGTCGCAAACTACAGCTGGTGGTATCTTCGAGATTAAGAACTGTCTTTACTGATGGCTCTATAAACCTTACCTGCTAAAAGAATCTTAACTTAGCTGATTAAAAAGGGGATAACCTCCATGTTCCATAAAGTATTGATCGCCAATCGGGGTGAGATTGCCATCCGCGTAATCCGAGCCTGCAAAGAGCTCGGCATCAAGACAGTTGCCGTCTATTCCCAGGCAGATATGAACTCGCTGCATGTCAAGCTGGCCGATGAAAGTGTCTGCATCGGTCCTGCCTCCAGTTCGCTGAGTTATCTTAATATCAACGCCATAATCAGCGCTGCCGAGTTGACCGATGCCGAGGCTATTCATCCTGGCTATGGATTCCTGTCCGAAAACGCTAATTTTGCCGAGGTGTGCGAGAAGTGCGGTATCACCTTTATCGGTCCCAGCCCGGAAAGCATGCGGATCATGGGAGACAAGATCAGTGCCCGCCAGGCGGTGATCAAACAGGGTGTCCCCATCCTGCCGGGTACCAAGGAAGGGGTCCATACCGTAGATGAAGCGATCAAGACGGCCAAGAAAATTGGCTTCCCGGTGATCATCAAGGCCACTGCCGGCGGGGGCGGTCGCGGGATGAAGATAGTCCATTCCCAGGCAGCCTTGCCCAATGCCTTTGCCACGGCCCGTGCCGAGGCCCAGTCCGGTTTCGGTAACCCCGAGGTTTACATCGAAAAATATTGCGAGCAGCCGCGCCATGTCGAGATCCAGATACTGGCCGACAAGCACGGCCACGTGATCCATCTTGGTGAGCGCGACTGCTCGATCCAGCGTCGTCACCAAAAGCTCATTGAAGAAGCACCATCGACCGTAGTTACTCCGGAAATCAGAAAAGCCATGGGAGATGCTGCTGTCAAGGCTGCTTCAGCTGTGGGTTACAACAGTGTTGGCACGGTTGAGTTCCTGGTTGACAAAAATAATAAATTCTATTTCATGGAGATGAACACCCGCATTCAGGTAGAACACCCGGTGACCGAAATGGTGACCGGAGTGGACATTGTCCGGGAACAGATACTCTCGGCCGCTGGTGTGCCGTTGCGTTACAAACAGGAAGACATCAAGATCAACGGCCATTCCATCGAATGCCGTATTAACGCGGAAGACCCACTTAAATTCACACCCTGTCCAGGCAAGATCACTGCCTATCATCCGCCGGGCGGGCTGGGGGTTCGTGTGGATTCGTTTGTTTACGATCAATACACGGTTGTACCCCATTACGACTCGATGATAGCCAAGTTGATTGTTCATGCCGAAACCCGTGAAGACGCCATCAAACGCATGGCCAGGGCTCTGGACGAGTTTATCATTGAGGGTATCAAGACCACCATTTTCTTTCATAAACGGATCATGGCCAACAAAGATTTCATCGAAGGAAACATTGACACATCGTTTTTAGAGAGGATCGTGCTGGAGTAAATCATATGGAATTTCCAGAAGAGTTGAAGTATTCGAAAGAACATGTCTGGGTGCGGGTGGAAAAAGGTTTTGCAGTTATCGGCATAACTGATTTTGCCCAGGAAGAATTGGGAATTGTCTCGGGTGTTGAGTTGCCTGACGATGGAGACGAGGTGGAACAGGATGATTCCATCGGTTCCATCGAGGCCAGGAAGACCGTGGCGGAATTATACGCCCCCTTCAGCGGTACCGTGCACTCCGTAAATCAAGAGGTGCAGGATAATCCTGGGCTTGTCAATGACGACCCCTACGATGGCGGCTGGTTGTTGGAGGTGTCGCTGGATGACCCGGAAGAACTCAAAGGCCTCATGTCGGCCGACGATTATATCGATTACGTGGAAAACAGAGATTAGAAATAGTCTGCAACATGTGTTATAAGGGCGAGATTAATTATCTCGCCTTGTTTTTTGTGAAAGGATTTTGTAGTGAGATTGCTCGTGTTCCTCTCCGTCATCGTTTTTGCTTTCGCTTCCTTGGCAACTGCCGCTGATGCTCCATTGTTGCTCACAATGAAGGAAGCAATCCGCGTGGGAGTGGAAAAGAACCTGGACGTAAGGGCCGAGCTGTATAATCCGGCCATGTACGAAGCCGATATCAATCGCAACAAATCGATCTATGATCTGCTCTTCACAGCCCAGACCGCCTATACGGATGCGACCAGCAGATCGGCCGCCACGATCGCTCTAGGTACCTACAGTCAGCAATCGTTAGAGTTCAATGCGGCTTTGAGCCGCCTGTTCTGGACCGGGGCCTTGGCAACGGTCAATTTTAACAATGCCTACCTCAACAACAGTGTTAACGGCAATTTGGCGACTTCGACAACGGGCCTGCAGAACTATTGGCAGTCAAGCCTCGGCGTCACCCTTAGCCAGCCATTACTGAAAAATCTTGGCAGGCAGGACACAGAGATCAACATAAATGTTTCGCGACTCTCCAAATTTGCATCCATTGAACATTTCAACACGCGGCTTCTGAACACGGTCGCCCAGATCAGGACCGAATATTTCAAGCTGTACAGCCTTAGGGAGGAATTGGAGGTCAGAAAGGTTTCGCTGGAGTTGGCCAGAAAAATCCTGGTCGAAACCAAGGCCAAGGTCGCGGCTGGCGTGTTGCCTGCCATGGAGATCCTGAATGCCGAATTCGGTGCTGTATCCAGGGAAAAGGATTTGATTGACGCGGTAAAGGCGGTCAGCAATCAAGTGGATGTGCTGCGACTGCTCCTGCAGATAGAAGGAAAGGGGGACATTCGCACGGTCGATATCCCCACGAGCACCCCTTTTGCAGTGAACGAGGAAGAGGCATTGAGACGTGCCATGAGCCGCCCCGATATCAAGGAGCAGAAGCGCAACCTTGAAATCTCTGAGCTTCAGACCCGCGTTTTCAGCGACAGGCTTAAACCCGATCTCTCACTGGTTGCCTCAACCAGTCTGACCGGCATTGATCGCGAATACCAGGCTGATCTGAACAAGGTTACTTCATTCGATGCACCGGTCTGGAGTATCGGCCTGAATTTTTCCTATCCATTCGGCAACAACGCCGCCGAGAATGATTACAGAAGGAGCAGGCTCCAGAGCGGGCAGACTGCACTTCAGATCAGGAGTCTGGAAGAAAGCGCGGCAAATGACGTGAAAAGCGCTATCCGTGATGTTACAAGCGGCTACAGCCAGATCGATGTGGCTGACCGCCAGCGCGCCTATGCCGAGGAGCGCCTCAAGGCCTACATCCGCAAGAACGAGGTTGGTCTCGCGACCACCAAGGATGTGATGGATGTGGAAAACGATCTGGTCACGGCCAAGAACAACCAAATCATTGCCCTGGTTACCTATGACAACGCCATCACGCACCTCTGGCTGGTTACCGGAGAACTGCTTGAACGGGAAGGCGTCCGTATGGTTGAGGGTGATGCGGACAAACTTTATATGGGCATGCACTGATGTTGCGTATCGGCCAGATAGAATACGCCAACTGCACACCCATTTTCCATGCATTGCGCCAGCAGTATCCGGTTGGTGATTACATTTATGTCGGTGGCGTTCCCGCACGGTTGAACACGCTGCTTGCCGCAGGTGATATAGATGTTTGTCCTTCTTCTTCCATAGCCTATGCGCTCCACCCCGACCGATTCTTGATCATTCCGGAGATCTCCATCAGCAGTTGCGGTCCTGTCCAAAGTGTGCTTCTGTTTTCGTCCATGCCGATCGAGGAGTTGGACGGCAGGCATGTGCTGCTCAGTTCGGAATCGGCAACTTCGGTCAATCTCTTGAAAATCCTCCTGAAGAAACGCTATCGGTGCAATTGCACCTTTCAGGTTACTGCCCTTGCTCCTGATGCCGCGCTGCAGGAGGCGCCAGGTCTGTTGCTGATCGGTGATACAGCTCTGCGGACATTGAAAACAGAGACTACTGTATATGTTTATGATTTAGGCGAACTATGGCATGACTGGACCGGGACCCCGTTTGTTTTTGCGCTTTGGCTTGCTTTCAGGGGTTCACTGCCCGATCATGAGAGCGAATTCCGTACCTTGGCCAATCGGTTGGAACGGTCCAAGGCCTTTGCTCTGGCAAATCTTGAAATTATAGCGGATGTTTCGCAGGATGCTGAATGGATGGGACGTGACAACCTGCTGAGTTATTGGAGGAATAACCTCTCGTTTGACTTGAGCAGGGAGCATGTTGCGGGGGTGAATCTCTTTTTTAGACTGGCGGCTGAAATGGGGTTGATTCAGCAGGCTCCTGAACTGGCTTTCCTGGGGTCTTGATATTGCTGTTGTTCAAGGTGCCCACCCGTAGCAGCCTGGTTTTTGCCAGCCTGCAGATGAATTCAAATCAACTCTTGCTGCTTTTTCTCCAGATAATCGGTCAAAATTCTTTTGTGGTCGAAGCAAAGATGCTCAGGCAACTCATTCAGCCGGAATATTTTCAGGTTCAGCGCATCGTCCGCTGCCAGCGGTACGCCGCGCCCTTTGGCTGCAAAGACGGTGGAGATGGTGTGCATGCGGTTGTCGCGCAAGGGGTCTGAATAACAACCAACAAGCCGCAGGTCGCCGATATCCAGAGAGGTTTCCTCTTTAGCTTCTCTCACCGCCGCATTTTCAAGAGATTCCCCGTAATCCACAAAACCACCTGGCAGAGCCCATCCCAATGGTGGATTTTTACGTTCTATCAAGACTATGCCGTCATCAAGCTCGATAATGATGTCTACAGTTGGAAATGGATTGCGGTATTGCTTGACAGCACTCCCGCAGTTGGGACAAGTGAGGGTGTTAAACGGCATGGCAATTCTCCCGGCACAAAAAAAAGGGGGATTAGACTCCCCCCATTTTTTGTGCCGTATCGTGAAAAATTACTATTTCTTTTTGCTGCCGCCAGAAGCCTTTTTGGACGCCTTGAGCGGATTGGTCTTAGCGTCTTCCACCTTGATCTCCATTTTTACATGGGTCGCGAAATTGCAAAGACCATTGGACCATTTCTTGGCAGGGGCGGGATATGCACTACAGACTTTACCAATGGATCCCGACACGATCCGATCGCACCCTTCACAATTTTCTACTATCGTCTGGCAGGAGCCATCCGGGAAAATACAACCTTGTTTCCCCCAAAAGGTACACTCGGTACCTGGAAGTACTGTCTGACACTGCATGCTTCTTCCTCCTGACATTTTGTTCTGACCTGAGTTGTAACTGTAACAAGTTAGGTGGAATAAAGTCAACGGAAAAATCCTTACCCAAACGGCTCTTTGACTTGACGGACGGGCGCTGGTGTATTACTGTAATACGACTAAAGCTGTCTTATTATCTCGTGGGGGCTGAACATGACTCATATCGCCTTTGGAACCTCGGGTTGGCGCGGGATTCTGTGTGAAGACTTTACCTTTGATAATGTCAAGGCAGTGATTCAGGCCATTGCCCAATACCTCACCACTGCAGGCGAACAGCAGCAAGGTTTGATCGTTGGCTGCGACACCCGCTTCATGGGGCAGCGTTTCGCCCAGGAGGCCGCGCGGGTTCTGGCCGGAGCCGGCATCAAGACGTTTTTGTGCGAACGTGACACCCCAACTCCGGTCATCTCGTTCGAGATACTTCGAAGACAGACTGCCGGCGCTGTAAACTTTACCGCCAGTCACAACCCGCCCGAATACAACGGCGTCAAATTTTCGCCCTCCTGGGGTGGGCCGGCCCTGCCTGAAACCACCAGGGAGATTGAAAGGCTGGCCAATGAGATGATCGGCAAAGCCAGCTACAGGGAACTCCCACTCGACGATGCCCTGAAGCTTGGCTTGCTGGAACATATTGATCCCAGTTCCGCGTATCTGCAATCATTGGAACAGAAGGTCGATTTTGATTGCATCAAGGGTCTGGGCAAGGTGGCACTTGATCCGCTCTACGGAACCGGCCGGGGCTACCTTGATGCTCCGCTCAAACAACGCAATATTCCGTACGTGATGATCAATGACCATCTTGACCCGTATTTCGGGGGCCAACCTCCCGAGCCATCGGAGAGCCACATTCCTGACTTCATCTCTCTGGTCAAAAACGATCCCGCGATCCGCCTGGGGCTGGCGACCGATGGGGATGCCGATCGGTTCGGCATTCTGGATGCGGATGGTTCTTATATCGAGCCCAATTACATCATTGCTCTGCTTTTTGATTACCTGGTGCGCGTGCGCAAGCTGGAGGGCGGTGTTGCCCGCAGTGTGGCGACATCCCACCTGATCGATGCAGTTGCCAGGAAACATGGCTTACCTCTTTACGAAACACCGGTCGGGTTCAAGTATATCGGCGAGCTGATCAGCCAGGACAAGATCGTGATCGGTGGTGAAGAGAGCGCCGGCCTGACCATAAAAGGTCATGTGCCCGAGAAAGACGGTATCCTGGCCTGTTTCCTGGTGGCAGAGATGGTGGCGCACGAAGGAAAAACAGTAAAAGAGTTACTTGAACGGCTTTATGGGGAAGTGGGGCGTTTTATCACCCGCCGCGATAACCTCAAATTGTCGCCGGAATTGGAAGCTGCCTATGCGCACAAGATCAATGCGGTTCCCGCCGAGGTTGCCGGGACGAAAGTCAAGGAGGTGATCAGGATCGACGGGACCAAGCTGCTTTTGGAAGACGGCAGTTGGGTGTTATTCCGAAAATCAGGCACAGAACCGGTGGTGCGACTCTATGGCGAGGCCAGCAATGATTTGCGCCTGGCAGAGGTAATGGCGGCCGGCAGGAAGTTCATACTAGGATAACAGGCAATAGATAGTTACATGTTTTTAACAATTCGTAAGGAGATGCTCAATTATGTGGGATTACACACCAATCGTTAAGGACCATTTTCTGAATCCCCGCAATGTGGGGGATATACCCGATGCCGATGCCGTTGGCGAGGTAGGGAGTCTGGCCTGCGGCGACGCCCTCAAGCTGTACCTGAAGCTGGACGAAAACAAGGACAAGATCGTTGAAGCCAAATTTCAGACCTTTGGCTGTGCCAGCGCGATTGCCTCCTCGTCGGCACTGACAGAGATGGTCAAAGGCAAGACCCTGGACGAAGCCCTGGCCATCAGCAATCAGGATATCGCAGAATTCCTGGGCGGCCTACCCGAAGAAAAGATGCACTGCTCCGTAATGGGGCAGGAAGCGTTGGAGGTGGCCATTGCCAAGTACCGCGGCCACGAAGTCAAGACCCACAGCCATGATCATGATCACGGGCCTGAATACCCTGACCAGGAGGGCACCATTGTCTGTAAATGTTTCGGCATCACCGACGTCTTCCTGAAGAAAGTCATTGAGACAAATCACCTGACAACGGCCGAGCAGGTGACTCACTTTACCAAGGCTGGCGGCGGTTGCGGCGGTTGCATCCCCAAGATAAATGAACTGATTGCCGAGGTAATGGGTACACAGACCGAGGAACCACGCAAGCGGCCGGAAAAACTCTCCAACATGAAAAAGATGCAGCTGATCCAGGAGGTACTGGAGAAGGATATCCGGCCACTCCTGTGGGCAGATGGTGGTGATCTTGAGTTGATCGACATCGATGGGCCAAAGGTGCAGGTGGCCTTCCGCAAGGCCTGTGCCGGTTGCGCTTCGTCCGGCAACACCGCCCGCATGGTAGAAATCAAGCTGCGTGATCTGGTGGCCGAAGATATCGTGGTCGAGGAGGTTGGGGCATGAAAGAGATCTATCTCGATAACAACGCCACCACCAAGGTAGATGAAGCTGTCTTCGAGGAAATGCGCCCCTACTTCTGCGAGCTGTACGGCAACCCGAGTTCGATGCATTTCTTTGGCGGCCAGGTCCAGCGCAAGGTGGACGAGGCCAGGAACCGCGTCGCGTCGCTCCTGGGGGCTGCGCCGGACGAAATTATCTTCACCGCCTGCGGCACCGAGAGCGACAACGCTGCTATCCGCTCGGCCCTGGAGGTCTTTCCCGAAAAACGCCATGTCGTCACCTCGCGCGTGGAGCACCCGGCAGTGCTGACCCAGTGCCGCAACCTGACCCAAAAGGGATATCGCGTCAGCGAAATCGGGGTGGACGGCGAAGGCCGGCTGGATATGGAAGAATTCAAGGCCACGGTCGATGCCGATACCGCCATTGTATCCCTGATGTACGCCAACAACGAGACCGGGGTGATCTTCCCTGTTGAGGAAGCAGCAGCCATTGCCAAGGCCAAGGGGGCTCTGTTCCATACCGACGCCGTCCAGGCCGTGGGCAAGATCCCCCTGGACATGGCACACTCCGGCATCGACATGCTCTCCCTTTCGGGGCACAAGCTGCACGCCCCCAAGGGTATCGGCGTGCTCTATCTGCGCCGCGGCACGCCCTTTCGTCCCTTCATGGTCGGTGGGCATCAGGAGAAGAGCCGCAGGGCCGGCACCGAGAACGCCGCCGCCATCATCGCCCTTGGCAAGGCCTGCGAACTGGCGGCACAGTACATGGATCAGGAGAATACCCAGGTCAAGGCGTTGCGCGACCGCCTGCAGGACGAGCTGATGGCCTGCGTCCCCAATGCGCGCATCAACGGTGGCAAAGCCGAACGTCTGCCTAACACCACTTCGATTGCCTACGAGTTCGTCGAGGGCGAGGCCATTCTGTTGCTGCTCTCGGAGTTGGGCGTCTGTGCTTCGTCAGGCAGCGCCTGCACATCAGGTTCGTTGGAACCGTCCCATGTCCTGCGCGCCATGGGGGTGCCCTTTACCTGTGCCCACGGCTCGATCCGCTTCTCCCTTTCGCGTTTCACTACCAATGCCGAGATCGATACGGTCGTACGAGAGTTGCCCCCTATAATTGCCAGGCTGAGGCAGATGTCACCGTTTGGCCGCGAGTATCTCAAAGGTCAGAAATAGATTTTGTTTTGATGTGTTTTTTAGAAAGGGCGACCAGTTTTGATCGCCCTTTCTCTTTGTGGCAAAAAGTCAAAAGTGCGCTAGAATAAACCTGTTTTGGCAGTTTATGCTGATGGTCTCAAGGAGTTTTGTAATGGACATACGGATACCGGAGGTTGGCGAATCGGTTTATGAGGCGCTTCTGGCCAAATGGTTCAAGCATAGTGGCGATGAGGTCAAGAAGGACGAGCCGCTGTGCGAGATAGAGACTGACAAGATAACGCTGGATATAAACGCTGATGCCGCAGGCATACTGTCCATTGCCGTGGCAGAAGGAACTACGGTAAAGATCGGCACGGTCATCGGGGCGATTGCCGAACAACCTGCCGCTCTCCAATCCCCGGCAATCGCTTCTGCCGCGGGAATTGCCACGGAATCTCAGGAGGAAGAGTCCAAAGCCCTGGCATCCTCGCCATCGGCCCGGCGCGAGATGCGCGAACAGGGGCTTGTCCCCGAATCGGTAGCAGGAACCGGAAAAGGGGGGCGGATAACACTAAACGACCTGTTCTCGCGGATCGAGGAAAAAGCGCGGCGGCCGGCCGAAGAAAAATCGACGGAAACCCAGCCACAGGCCCAAACCGCTCCGGTACTTCCTGTTTCGCCACAACCAGCTGCCCCCAGTGTCGTGACTCCGCAGCTTGCCCCGGCAATAGTTCGTCCAGAAACGCCCGGCTCGGTCCGCTCCGAGGAGGCGCCTGCCTATAGCGTTGGCCGGGAAGAGCGACGGACGATGTCCCCCATCCGCAAACGCATTGCCGAACGCTTGCTGGCTGCCCGCCAGCAGACAGCCATGCTTACCAGCTTCAATGAAGCGGATCTTGGTCATATCAAGGCGTTGCGCGAGAAATACAGTGAGCAGTTTCAGAACCGCCACGGCGTGACACTGGGATTCATGCCATTCTTTGTCAAGGCCTGCTGCCAGGCACTGCGCCGGTTTCCCACCGTGAATGCCAGTATCGACGGCACTGACATTGTCTATCACAACTACTATGACATCGGTATTGCCGTTGGAGGCGAGAAAGGACTGGTGGTCCCGATCCTGCGTGATGCCGACAAGATGCATCTCTACGAGATAGAACAGGCAATCGCCGGTTTTGTGGAAAAGATCAGGACCAACCGGCTTGCCATCGCCGATCTGGAAGGAGGCACCTTTACCATCTCGAACGGCGGTGTTTATGGCTCGCTGCTCTCCACCCCCATCCTCAATCCGCCCCAGAGTGCCGTGCTCGGCATGCATGCCATCCAGGAACGGGCCGTGGTGCGGGAAGGGCAGGTGGTAATCCGGCCCATGATGTACCTGGCGCTCTCCTATGACCATCGTCTGATCGATGGCCGCGAAGCGGTCCAGTTTTTGAAAACGGTCAAGGAATATGTCGAGGAGCCGGAGGAATTGCTGCTGGAAGGGTGAGAGGCAGGGGACAGTTAAACAGTTGAACAGTGGACAGTTGGGCAGAAGACAGTCCACTGGTTTCTGTACGCTGTCCACTGTCCTCTAAAAAAACGGAGGTTTTCTAAATGTCTGAAACGGACTTTGATTTAATAGTTATTGGCGCGGGACCGGGTGGCTATGTGGCCGCCATCCGCGCGGCCCAGTTGGGAATGAAGGTGGCCGTGGTGGAGAAACGTGCGCAGTTGGGCGGTGTTTGCCTCAATGAGGGGTGCATACCGAGCAAGGCGCTGTTGGATTCCAGCGAATTGTTTGCTCAGGCCAGGGATAAATTTTCCTTGCACGGCATTGCCATCGAGCCGCCCCGCCTGGATTTGGTTGCAATGATGCGTCGCAAGGACGAAGTGGTCAGGAAGCTGACCGACGGCATTGCCTATCTCTTCAAGAAGAACGAAATCCAGTCTGTCCAGGGGAGTGCCAGGCTCAAAGGAATCAACACCGCCGGTCTGCACGAGGTCCAGGTGACTGTCCCCGAAGCTTCTCCGACCGCGGAAGGGCAGCAGGATCTGCTTGGAGGACAGACGTCCACGGTGGTCCTCTCCGGCCGGCGCGTGCTGATGGCCACAGGCAGCGAGGCAGCCGCACTGCCGGGCGTTCCCTTTGACGGCCAGGTGATTGTCAGCGCCCGCGAGGCACTCTGTTTCGACCGCGTGCCTGATCATCTCATCATTGCCGGCGCCGGCTACATCGGCCTGGAGATGGGCTCGATCTGGCGCCGCCTGGGTGCCCGGGTCTCGGTGCTGGAGATGTTGCCCCAGGTCCTGCCCACCATGGACCGTCAGGCGGCCGACACCCTCTACCGTTCGTTGCGCAAGCAGGGTATCGAGTTCAAGCTGGAAACGCGCATCACCGGGGTGCGGCGCATCGGCACCAAGGCCATTGTCCAGTTCAACGCCGGCTCCGGAAGCGAAGAGATCGACTGCGACCGGGTCCTGGTGGCCGTGGGGCGCCGTCCCCTGACTGCCGGACTCGGGCTGGGTGAGATGGAAGTGAAGCTTGATGGCAAGGGGAGGGTAGTGGTGGATGGGGATTATCAGACAAACATCCCCGGCATTTACGCCATCGGCGACCTCATAGCCGGGCCTATGTTGGCCCACAAGGCCATGGAAGAGGGTGTGGTCTGCACAGAACGGATGGCAGGGCAGAAAAGCGTCGTGGAATACGAATACATCCCCGGCGTGGTCTATACCTGGCCGGAAGGCGCCTCGGTAGGTGAAACCGAGGAACAGCTCAAGGAAACCGGCATCCCGTACAAGTCTGGCAGGTTTAATTTTGCCGCTTTGGGAAGGGCTCGCTGCATGGGCGAAACCGAGGGATTTGTCAAGATCCTGGCCCACAGCGATACCGACCGCATCCTCGGCATCCATATCGTCGGTCCCAGGGCTTCGGACATGATTGCGGAGGCAGTGGCGGTGATGAGTTTCGGTGGCACTTCCCGTGATATCTCTCTGACCTGTCATGCCCATCCGACCCTGTCCGAGGCAATGAAAGAGGCGGCCCTGGATGTGCATAAAGAAGCGATTCACGCTTGAAGGTTAAAACGCAACGTCATCTCTTAATTGCAGGTACCTATGTCAAAAAAATGGAAAATAACGCTGATTTCCGCCGGAATCGTTGTTGCGGCCCTGGTCGTGATTATTGCGCTTCTGCCGATCTTCGTGCGGAGCAAGGCAGTGGAGATCATCCAGGATGAAACCGGCCGCAAGGCGCGCATCGAAAAGGTCAGCATCAACCCGTTCACCCTGTCGCTGGAGGTCAAAGGTTTTGCCATCAACGCCAGTGATGGCGGTCCCTTTATCTCCATCGCCAACATGCGCGCCGCCATCAGCCCGGCGTCGATCTTCAAACGGGCCCTGATTCTCTCGGAGGTGTCCGTGGACACTCCGGCCTTTACCTTTGCGCGTCTGGCCGCCAACAACTACAGCTTCAATGACATCGTCGAACGCCAGAAGGCCAAACCCAAGAAGGAGTCCAAGGGGGAAACACGTTTTTCGATCAACAATATTTCGGTCAGAAACGGCTCTGTTGATTTCGACGACCGGGCCGTCAATGGCGGCAGGCAACACACAGTCCGCAACCTGGAGATTGCGGTTCCTTTTATCAGCAACATCCCCTACCTGGTGGAAAAATACACCGATCCCCGCATTTCGGCCGTGGTCGATGGCGCCAACTTCAGCTTCAGCGGCAAGGTGAAGCCGCTCAGCAAGACCATGGAAACCGCTGTCCACATCACCCTGAAGCAACTCGACCTGCCGAAACTGGTGGCATACGCCCCGATCAAGCCCTCTGCCGATCTTGCGTCCGGCAGCCTGAATATCGATACCATGGTGTCCTACCGTGTCTCCAGCGTAAACAAACCGGAACTGGGGATTAAGGGCGAAGTCGGCCTGGACAAGATAGAAATCAACCTGAAAAACGGCCGGCCACTGCTCAAGCTGCCCAAGACCCGGATCAAGGCCTCGGACCTGGAGGTCTTTGCCCGGCGCTTTAAGTTTGAAGACATAAATACCGATGGTCTGGAGGTTTTTGTCGATCGTGACGCCAGAGGGAAGTGGATGTACAGCCAGCTTCTGCCGCAGCCTGCAAAAGTAGAAAAGACAACCACAGCTGTGCCGGCTAAAAAGCAGGAAAGCAGCAAGCAGGGCGCGCAGACTCTGCTGCAGGTTACCTCGTTCGGCATTCACGATGGTATCGTTCATTTCAGCGACAGCTTGCCCAAGGGGAGATTCAAGACGGAGATCAGCAATATCGATGCTGAGGTGAAGAACTACACCACGGCACCGGATCAAGCAGCCGCTTACAAGCTGTCTCTTACCCTGGACAAGGATACCAACTTCAGCGTTGATGGCACCTTTTCGCTCACCCCGCTGACCGCCACTGCAAATCTGGAACTCGCCGGCTTGAGGCTCCAGCGCGGCTGGCCGTACCTGTCACAGTTCCTTTCCTCGCCGCTTAAGGGGAGCATTGATATGGCAGCTAAGACCAGCTACAACAAGGACACGGGTGTGGTGGTCAAGGAGGGGACGCTGCAGGCCAAGGACCTAACGGCACGATATGGCGACAAAGAGGGCTTTGATCTGAAGCGCTTCGAGATCAACGGGGCGGACTATTATCAAAAGGAAAATACGGTAAATATCAGCGACGTAAAACTCTCGAACAGCTCCATTGCGCTGTCCCGCGAGGCAGATGGCAGCATCTCGCTCTTGTCGCTCCTGAAAAAGAATCCGAGCGCTTCTGCGCCGGTTGGTGCGAAAGATGCCAAAGCTGCTGTGGCGAAACGCCCCGTAGCCTCGAAAAAACAGCCGGGAAAAGGATTTTCCTACCATCTTAAGAAGTTTCAGTTGGTCAGGTTCAATGCCGCCTTTGTGGACAAGGCGGTCAGTGACAAGCCCCGTTTTACCCTGAACAACACCTCCCTGGTGCTGACGAACCTGAACGGCCCCAGGTTTACCCCGGCTCGGTTGCGCTTTGCATCGACCTTCAACAAGTCCACTCCGCTCAAGGCCAGCGGCGTAATTACCCCCGCACCCTTTCACTACAAGGGGAGCGTCGGTATTGGCCGCATGCCGTTACGCGACTTTGAGGCCTATTTTCCAACCAACATAAACGTGTTTATTATGAGTGGGTTTGCTGATGCCGACATGACTGTTGACATTGCCCTCAAGAATGGCAAGCCGATCGGCAGCTTCAAGGGTGATGCCGGCATTCGCGCCTTCCATGCCATCGACACCATAGCAGAGGAGGACCTGCTCAAGTGGGAGAGCCTGCAACTGGACGACATCCAGGGCAACCTGGAACCGTTTAGCCTGGCCCTGCGCCAGATCGCCCTCAATGGCGTCTACTCACGCATCATCATCCGCAAGGACGGCACGCTCAACCTGCAGAACCTGGTGGAGAATCCCAAACAGGATACTCCTGCAACTGGGGCCGCGCCGGCAGCAGAAGCAGAAAACAAGGTTAATGTCCAGGCCACGGCAAAAGCTCAACAGCAGCCAGCGCCCGCCAGGCAGCAGATCCGGATCGGGGCCGTGACCATCCAGGATGGTACGCTCTCCTTTACCGACAACCATCTGCCGCAGCATTTCACCACGACCTTTTACAACCTGGGAGGCCGGATCAGCGGCCTCAGTTCCGAGGAGTCGAAGTTCGCCGACGTGGACCTGCGCGGCAACCTGGAGAACCACTCGCCGCTCCAGATCACCGGTCAGATCAATCCGTTGCGCGACGACTTGTTTGTTGATCTTAAGGTATCATTCCGGGATATCGAGCTCTCGCCGGTCACCCCCTATTCCGGCACCTTTCTCGGCTATACCATTGAAAAAGGGAAGCTCTTCCTGGACCTCAAGTACCATATCGACAAGAAAAAACTCGATTCCGACAACAAGATCTTTATCGACCAGTTCACCTTCGGCGACAGGGTGAACAGCGATCAGGCCACCAAGTTGCCGGTCAAGCTGGGATTGGCCCTGCTCAAGGACCGCAAGGGCGAAATCCACCTTGATGTGCCGGTCACCGGCCGCACCGACGACCCGAAATTCAGCGTCTGGAGGCTCGTATTCCAGGTCCTGAAAAATATCATGGTCAAAGCGGTTACCTCGCCCTTCTCGCTGCTTTCCTCCATGTTCGGCGGCGGTCAGGATTTCAGCGCCATCCAGTTCAACTATGGCACCAGCACGCTCCAACCCCAGGAGGAACAGAAGCTGAATGCCCTGGCCAAGGCGCTTCTGGACCGGCCGGCCCTGAAGGTGGAGTTGAAGGGCTACGTGGACCGCGAAAAGGATGCCGAACAATATCGTCGCGAACTGCTGAACCGAAAATTAAGGAACGAGAAATTCCTGGCATTGGGTAGGGAAGGTGCCCTAAAGGAGGGTGAAACAGCCGACACCATCCAGGTGGCGCCCGGGGAAATCCCGAAGTACTTGTCCGTAGTCTACAAGAAGGAAAAGTTCCCCAAGCCGAGAAACGTGCTGGGCCTGGTCAAGACTTTGCCCCCTGCGGAGATGGAAAAGCTCATCATAGCCAACACCATGGTCGGGGTGCCCGAACTGCAGACCCTGGCTCAGGAGCGTGTTGCTGCGGTAATGAACTATCTGGTCAGGAACGGCAAGGTGCCGGCGGAACGGATCTTTATGAAAAAAGACGACGTGTTCAAGGCGCCGGAGAATGAAAAGTTGGTAAGAAGCCGCGTAGAATTGAATGCAATCGTCCAGTAGACGGGTTATTGCGCTGCAGGGAGCAGCGGCACCGGGAACAGAAAGGGGGATTTACCATGGGCTTTTCAAGCAAGCAGGCACTGATCATCGGAGGCAGTAGCGGCATGGGCCTGGAAGCAGCCAGGATGTTGGTCAAGGCGGGGGCCGTGGTGACGCTGGTCGGCCGCAACGTGGATAAACTGGCCGCGGCGCGCGGGTCTGTCGATGCCCCGGAACGGGTGCAGACCTTTCAGTGCGACCTGACGAGCAAGGATGATGTGGCAAAGTTGCTTCGCCATGTGCGTGACGAATTGAAGGAAGTGAAATTCCTGGTCAACGCCGCGGGCGTTTTCTCCCCCAAGTCCTTTCTGGAGCATACCAGCGAGGATTATGACGCCTACATGGATCTTAACAAGGCTGCTTTCTTTGTGACCCAGCAGGTGGCGAAAAACATGGCCGCGAACGGCGGCGGGGCGATGGTTAATATCGGTTCCATGTGGGCCCATCAAGCAATCAAGGCCACTCCATCGTCGGCGTACTCCATGGCCAAGGCTGGCCTGCATTCCTTGACCCAGCACCTGGCAATGGAACTGGCAGAGCATGGCATTCGCGTCAACGCCGTGGCGCCTGCAGTAGTGGAAACTCCAATCTACGGTGCCTTCATCAAGCCCGATGAAATTCACGCCGCCCTGCAGGCCTTCAACGCCTTTCACCCCATAGGCCGGATCGGAACGCCGCGCGACGTGGCAACGGTAATCATGTTCCTGCTCTCGGATGAGGCCGATTGGGTAACCGGCGCGATCTGGAACGTGGACGGCGGCGTTATGGCCGGCCGCAACCAGTAGTCCTCAGACTACCATAGCTGCAAACTTTGAAAGTTATTGGAGCGCAAGCTCCGCAGGAAGCCCCTATTCCATGTATTCCTCCATCGCCATGCTCCGTGTTTTTGCAGCAGGCTCCCTCTTGATCTGCCTGCTGCCGCTTCTGTCTCTGGCTGAGTCCGGAGATGTCCGGCTGAAGAACATCCCCCTGAACCAGGCAATACGGATCGGCACCGGCAGACAGGTGGTGATCGAGGTTTCCGATCCGGATTGTCGGTTCAGCCGCCGGATGGTTCGTTACTGGGACCTGCGGCATGACGTCACCCGCTATGTTTTCCTGGTCGCACTGAAGAACCGCCCTGAAACCGTGGCAAAGATGCGCTATATCCTGTGTGCTGCGGACCACGAGACCGCTTACCGGCAGGTATATGGCGGCGACCTCGATTTCGGCGAGATCGCGCCAGGCATGCATTGTGACGATCACGGCCTTGAGGCCGCGAACAGGAAAGTCACGACAAAGCTGGGGATCAAGGGCACGCCGACCTATTTCATCAATGGAATTAGGATTGACGGCGCTAAAGTGGGAGAGATCGAAAGGATTCTGGGTGGTGACAAGTATCCCTTCGATGCCGGAGATCCGGAGTGACCCGCTGTACGCGCTACCAATTTTGGTGCACGCCACAGGGATACACGCTCTTTGCTGATCTGTAACAATCCGTAATTACTTAAGTTGCCTCTCAAGATGCTTGCACTCCCCAGGTGAACAATGTAACGTCTGCCATAAGCAAATCCAGCACAAAACACCCCCCGAGAGCAGAAAAATTACCTTTGATTAATCTCTGGCGGGTATCGCAGTATGTTTCAAGGAGAACAAAGCCATGAACAACAGACAACTTAAGAAAAACCTGCTGCACGCCACTTTGACCGATCTGCCCCCCTTGGGCATGGACGTGCTTAGCCTGGTCAACGACTTTCGCCGCTATTACACCCACTCCCTGGGGCGCGACCGCCACTGCCGCTCGGCCCACTACGCCTATCAGGCCCTGGTGCTGATCCTGCGGGAAAGGTTGATGGAACGCTGGAAACAGACCCGCTACGCCTACGAAGAAAATGGCTGCAAGCAGGCCTATTACCTTTCCCTGGAGTTTCTCATGGGACGTGCCTTGGGCAATGCCATGCTCAACCTGGGCTTAGAGGAAAACGCAATCCTGGCCCTGCAATGCCTGGGGATGGAGTTGGAAGAACTGGACGATTGCGAGAACGATGCCGGCTTGGGCAACGGGGGCTTGGGCCGGCTTGCCGCCTGCTTCCTTGACAGCTGTGCCACCTTGCAACTGCCGGTAACCGGGTATGGCATCCGCTACGATTACGGCATGTTCCGCCAGTTGATTGTCGATGGGGAACAGGTGGAAGAGCCGGATCACTGGTTGCGAAACGGCAATCCATGGGAGATAGAGCGCCCCGAGTATATGCAGCGGGTGCGCTTCGGCGGTCGCACCGAGTATCAGCGAGCCGGAGCCGGTAGTTTGTCGGTACGCTGGGTTGACACCAACGATGTATTAGCCATCCCATATGACATCCCGATTCCGGGGTATCAAAACAACACGGTCAACACCCTGCGCCTCTGGAAGGCAGCAGCCACCGACGAATTTGACCTGGGCGAGTTCAATGCCGGGCTTTACCCTGAATCGGTGGCATCCAAAAACTCGGCCGAACAGATCACCCTGGTGCTCTATCCCAACGACTCCAGCGAGAACGGCAAGGAATTGCGGCTGCGCCAGCAGTACTTTCTGGCCTCGGCCAGCCTGCAGGATGTGTTGGCCCGCTGGGTGGGCATCCATGGCAAGGACTTTACCGCTTTTGCGGAAAAAAACGTCTTTCAGCTCAACGATACCCACCCCAGCTGTGCTGTGGCCGAACTTATGCGGCTCCTGATGGACGTGCACGGACTGGGCTGGGATCGGGCCTGGGAGATCACTTCCCAAACCATGGCCTACACCAATCACACCCTGTTGCCGGAGGCGCTGGAAAAGTGGCCGGTACGGATCTTCCGGTTGTTGCTGCCCAGGCTCCTGGACATCATCTTCGAGATCAATGCCCACTTCCTGGCCGAGGTGGCCCGTCGCTGGCCCGGCGATAGCGAGCGGTTGCGGCGCATGTCGCTGATTGAGGAAGGGTATGAGCCGATGGTGCGCATGGCCTATCTGGCCATTGTTGCCAGTTTCTCGGTCAACGGCGTGGCGGCCCTGCATTCACGGCTGCTGGCCGAAGGCCTGTTCCGCGATTTCCACGAGCTCTGGCCCCACAAGTTCAACAACAAGACCAATGGCGTCACTCCGCGCCGCTGGCTGGCCCTGTGCAATCCGGGCCTGACCCGGCTATTGGACGACACCATCGGTGTTGGCTGGGAAGTGGACCTGGACAGGCTGCGCGGACTCCTGCCTCTGGTGGAGGACAAGGCCTTCTGCGAGCGCTGGCGCCGGGTAAAACAGACCAACAAGGTGCGCCTGGCGCAACTGGTAGCCGACGAATGCGGGGTCGCGTTCGATCCGCAGGCGCTCTTCGACGTGCAGGTCAAACGCATCCATGAGTACAAACGTCAGTTGCTCAACGTGCTGCACGTGATCCACCTCTACGACCGCATCAAACGCGGTGATACGGCGGATTGGACCCCACGCTGCGTGCTCATCGGCGGCAAGGCCGCGCCGGGCTATTTCATGGCCAAGCGCATCATCAAGCTGATCAACAACGTGGCCAAGGTGATCAATGTCGATCCGATTGCCAGCCCTCTGCTCAAGGTGGCGTTTCTCCCCAACTATCGGGTTTCGGCCATGGAAACGATCGCCCCAGGGACCGATTTGTCGGAGCAGATCTCCACTGCCGGCAAAGAGGCTTCAGGCACCGGCAACATGAAGTTCATGATGAACGGCGCCATCACCATCGGCACCCTGGACGGGGCCAACATCGAAATCCGCGAGGAGGTGGGCAAGGAGAACTTTCTCCTCTTCGGGCTGACCGCGGAGCAAGTGGATGAGGGCCGCCACGGTTATGATCCGGCAGCGATCATCGCGGCAGACGAAGATTTGGCACGGGTGCTGCGCCTGTTGTCGAGCGGGCACTTCAATCAGCTGGAGCCCAGGATATTCGATCCCATCGTGAACTCGATCACGAGCCCGAACGATCCCTGGCTGATCGCCGGAGATTTCCGCAGCTACGTGGAGGCGCAGAAACAGGCGGCAGCGCTCTTCCGGGACACGGAGGCCTGGACCCGGATGAGCATCTGCAACACCGCCTGCAGCAGCCGTTTTTCCACTGACCGCACGATGCAGGAATACAACAGCGAGATCTGGCACCTGACGCAGGTTGCGGCAAAACCGCTGGAATAGTACATTGGAACATCTTTATTGTTCGCATCCATACAGGCCGGAGAAAGCGTAGCGCATCCGTGCTCGTACCCTGATCTCCATGCGGGAGTGGGGCTGTTTATAATGCTTACGGTTTTTCGGACAGGTAGTTAAGTTTG
>Ga0172380_10002049_pt1 | contig 32801 bp, 32 predicted proteins | sample Leawe162metaG_FD_119747 | JGI IMG/M metagenome (GOLD analysis project Ga0172380, IMG submission 119747) | Leachate microbial communities from a municipal landfill in Southern Ontario, Canada - Leachate well 162 metaG | ecosystem: Engineered > Solid waste > Landfill > Unclassified | place... | reverse complement strand
GGCGGCAATACCGCGGTCGAGGAGGCCCTCTACCTCGCCAACATCGCCAAACACGTCACGATCGTGCACCGGCGCGACAAGTTCCGCTCGGAGAAGATCCTCCAGGACAAGCTGTTCGAAAAGGAACGGGCGGGCAAGGTGACGATCAAGTGGGATAGCAAGCTGGATGAAATCCTGGGCGACAAGACCGGCGTTACCGGCATGCGCATCGCCAACGTCAAGAGCGGCAAGACCGAGGATATCGCCCTCGCCGGCGTCTTCATCGCCATCGGCCACAAGCCGAACACGGAACTGTTCGTGGGCCAACTGGCGATGGAGGGCGGCTACATCATCACCCAGGGTGGCCGCCAAGGCAACGCCACCATGACCAGCATACCCGGGGTCTTCGCCGCCGGCGACGTGCAGGATCACATCTACCGCCAGGCATGCACCAGCGCCGGCTCGGGCTGCCAGGCAGCGCTCGACGCCGAGCGCTTCCTCGACAGCTAAGGCAGATGCGGGGATGCGCAGGCCGCGCCCCCCTTCCCCTGCTGCCGGCGGCGCGGCCGCAGCCGACGACTTGGCGCTGTTCCGCGCGGCCGTGGCCGATGCCGTGCCGCTCGCCTCCGACCGCGTGCACCACGAGCCGCCGAAGGCAGCACCGATACCGCGCCAAAGGCAGCGCGATGAAGCCGCAGCGCTGGCCGAGACGCTCGACGCGGCACCGCTCGAAGTCCTGCTCGAAGGCGGCGACGAACTCGCCTATCTGAGGTCGGGCCTGCCGCGCACCCTGCTGCGCGACCTGCGGCGCGGCCGCTGGGTGTGCGAGGATCAACTGGACTTGCACGGGCTCAATCGCCATGCGGCACGCGCGGCGCTCGCCGAATTCGTCGCCGCCAGCAAGCAGCGCGGACTGCGCTGCCTGCGCGTCATTCATGGCAAGGGAAGGGGCTCGCCTGGCCGCGAGCCGGTACTCAAGGAACTGGTGCGCCGCTGGCTGGCCGGCCGCGACGAAGTGCTCGCCTACTGCCAGACGCTCGCCGCCGATGGCGGCAGCGGCGCGGTCGCGGTGCTGCTCAGGGCAAAACGATGATCAGACGGCCTGCTCGCCGATCTCCCCGGTTCTGATTCTCACCACCTGCTCCACCGAAGTGACGAAGATCTTGCCGTCGCCGATCTTGCCGGTGCGCGCCGCCTTGATGATGGCCTCGATCGCCTGCTCCACGGTCTGGTCGGCGACAACGACCTCGAGCTTGATCTTGGGTAGAAAATCGACCACGTACTCGGCACCGCGGTAGAGTTCGGTATGGCCCTTCTGGCGCCCGAAGCCCTTGACCTCGGTGACCGTCAGACCGGTGATACCGACTTCGGAGAGCGCTTCGCGCACCTCGTCGAGCTTGAAGGGTTTGATCACTGCCTCGATTTTCTTCATTTCTCTTCCCCTGTGTTCTCGCTGCCGCTGACTGTCACGCGCTCCCACTCGTCCTTATAGCGCGATGTTATCGGATAACGCCAATCCTTGCCAAAACCCCGGCGCGTGATGCGGATGCCGACCGGCGCCTGGCGGCGCTTGTACTCGCTCCGGGTCAGCATGGCGACGACGCGGCGCACGTCCGTCTCCGCATAGCCCTGGGCCACGATCTGGCGCGGACTCTCGTCGCGTTCCATGTAGGCTTCGATGATGGCGTCGAGCACGGCGTAGGGCGGCAGCGTGTCCTGGTCGGTCTGCCCGGGCTTCAATTCGGCGGAGGGCGCCCGCGTCAGGATGTTCTCCGGTATCACCGGCGACAAGCCGTTGCGGTAGCGGCAGAGGCGATAGACGAAGGTCTTGTAGATGTCCTTGATCACAGCAAAACCGCCGGCCATGTCGCCGTATAGGGTGGCGTAGCCTACCGCCATTTCGCTCTTGTTGCCGGTGGTCAGAACGATGGCGCCGCTCTTGTTGGAGATGGCCATCAGCAGCATGCCGCGGATGCGCGCCTGCAGGTTCTCCTCCGTGGCATCGGCGGGGCGCCCGGCGAACTCGGCCGCCAACAGCTGTTCGAAACTCTGCATCGCCGGCGCAATGGGAATTTCGTCGTAACGCACGCCGAGCTTCCTCACCAGTTCGCGTGAATCGTCGAGGCTCATCTGCGCCGTGTAGGGGGAAGGCATCATCACCGCGCGCACCCGCTCGGCACCAAGCGCATCCGCGGCAATGACCAGGGTCAGTGCCGAATCCACGCCGCCGGATAAGCCGATGACGGCGCCGGGAAAACCGTTCTTGCCCAGATAGTCGGCGACGCCGAGTTTGAGCGCGGCGTAGGTGGAAGCTTCCAGTGAGGGCTCGACCTCGACCCGAGCCCGCTGCAGGTGGCCGTTATCGTAGACGATGATCTCCAGTGCCGATTCGAACTGCGGCAGTTGCATCACCAGGCTGCCCTCGCCATCCAGGGCGAAGGAGGCACCGTCGAACACCAGTTCGTCCTGGCCGCCGACCATGTTGGCGTAGATCACCGGCATGCCGGTGTCGGCGATGCGTCCCTGCAACACCTGGTAGCGCTGCGCCTGCTTGTTCTGGTGGTAGGGTGAAGCGTTGAGGGCGAGCAGCAGCTCGGCGCCCGCCTCGCGGGCGGCATCGGCGGCCCCGGGCTCCCACACGTCGGCACAGATGTTCACACCCAGCCGCACGCCCTTGATGTCCACCACGCAGGGATCGACGCCCGCATCGAAATAGCGTTCCTCATCGAACACTTCGTAGTTGGGCAGGCGGTGCTTGCGGTAGGTGCTCTCTATGCGCCCGCCGCGCAGCAGCGAGGCGGCGTTGTAGCGCTTGCCCTGATGCTCCTCGGCGTGTCCGACCAGCAGGGCGAGCTGCGGACAGCTGCCGGCCACAGCCAGCGCCAGCTCGCCCATCTCGCGCGCGCAGGCACGATAGAAATCCGGACGCAGCAACAGGTCCTCGGGCGGATAACCGCACAGGGCCAGTTCGGGTGTCAGCAGCAGGTCGGCGCCGCGGGCCGCGGCCTGTCTGGCAGCGTCGACGATCAGGCGAGCATTGCCGGGGAGGTCACCGACCGTGCAGTTGAGCTGGGCAACGGCTATCCTGAGCACAGTGCGCTCAACCCGACTTGGCGCTCGCGTCGAAGCCGGCGTCATTCACCGCATGTTCGAGATCCTCGCGCTTGAGCACGGCGTCGTCGAAATCCACCACCGCCTCGGCTCTCTCCAGCGAAACTTCGGCTGAGCGAACGCCGGCGAGCGCCTGCAGCACGCCGGTCACACTCTTGACGCAACCCTGGCAACTCATGCCGCCGACAGCCAACACCGTTCTAGTCATTTCTTCTCACCCTATCTAAGCGCCGGCTTCCAGCGCCGCAACCAAAGGGAATTGCTCACCACCGAGACCGAACTCAAGGCCATCGCCGCACCGGCGATCACCGGGTTCAGGTAACCGGCTGCGGCGAGCGGTATACCGAGCACATTGTAGATAAAAGCGGAGAACAGATTCTGACGTATCTTGGCGAGGGTGGCACGCGACAGGCTAATGGCATCGGCGACGCCTGTCAGGTCGTTCCTGATCAGGGTGACGCCGGCGGCCTCGAGCGCCACGTCGGCACCGGCGCCCATGGCAAAGCCGACGTCGGCTGCAGCCAGCGCCGGCGCGTCGTTGATGCCGTCGCCAGCCATGCCCACCAGGCCCTTGCCGGCCGCCTTCAGATCGGTTACCGCCGCCGCCTTGTCGCCCGGCAGCACCTCGGCAAGGAAGCGCGTGATGCCCGCCGCAGCGGCGATCGCCGCTGCCGTCTGGCGGTTGTCGCCGGTGAGCATCACCACCTCGATCCCCAGTTGGCGCAGGCGCTCCAGCGCCGGACGCGTGCTCGGACGGATACGATCGGCAACGGCGATGCAGCCCAGCGCCGCACCGTCCCGCGCCACCGCGACGATGCTCTTGCCCTGCTCCTGCAAGGCGAGCAGCGCAGCTGCGTCGAGCGCCACCCCCTGTTCGCGCAGGTAGGCGGGCGAGCCGAGCAGGCAGACGCGCCCAGCGATTTCGCCGCGCAAACCCTTGCCTGCGGTCGAACTCAGCGCGTCGACCGCCAGCAGCGCCACGCGCTCGCTCGCCGCCCGCTCGGCGATGGCGCGCGACAGCGGATGGGTGGCGCCCTGGGCCAGGCTCGCCGCGACCTGCAGCAGCGCATCGGCGCCCGCGGCACCAACCGACACCACGGGCACGAGATCGGTCACCTGGGGCTTGCCCTCGGTCAGGGTGCCGGTCTTGTCCACCGCCAGAACCCGTATCTTTTCCGTCAATTCGAGCGCCTGCGCATCCTTGATCAGTATTCCCGCCTTGGCCCCCTGCCCCGTGCCGACCATGATCGCCGTCGGCGTCGCCAGACCCAGGGCGCAGGGACAGGCGATCACCAGCACGGCGACGGCGTTGATGGCGGCCGTCACCACATCGGATCCCAGCCACCACCAGCCGAGGAAGGTGGCCAGGGCGACGAGGCAAACCGCCGGCACGAACACGGCAGCCACCCTGTCGGCCAGACGCTGCACCGGCGCCTTCGAGCCCTGCGCCTGTTCGACCATGCGAATGATGCCGGAGAGCAACGTGTCGGCGCCGACACCGGTGGCGCGCGCCTTGAGCAGCGCTGCGCCGTTTATCGTCGCCGCGTAGAGCTTGTCCCCCGGCCGCTTGAGGACAGGCATGCTCTCGCCGGTGAGCATCGCCTCGTCGACATCGCTATCCCCTTCGCTCACCTCGCCATCGACAGGAACGCTCTCCCCTGGACGCACCAGAAAGATATCGCCGGGCATCAGGATGCTGACCGGGACTTCGCTCACCACGCCGTCGCGCTCTATGCGCGCCGTCTGCGGTTGCAGGCGCAACAGCGCCGCCAGCGCCGCGCCGGTGCCGGCCTTGGCGCGCGCTTCGAGTATCTTGCCAAGCAGCACCAGGGTGATGATGGTGGCCGAGGCTTCGAAGTAGACGTGCTGGTGCTGCGCTCCGAGCAGGGTGACGACGGCACTGTAGCCGTAGGCAATGCTGGTGCCCAGCGCCACCAGAACATCCATGTTGGCGCTGCCGCCGCGCAGCGCATTGCGCGCGCCCAGGTAGAAGCGCCAGCCGATCCAGAACTGCACCGGCGTCGCCAGGAGCAACTGCAGCCAGCGCGGCAGCAATTCCTGGTGTGCGTCTTGGTATCCTCCCGCGCCACCGAACATCACCGCCATCTGCGCCAGGAGCGGCACCGTGAACAACGCCGAGAGCCAGAACTGGCGCAGCTCTCCCTGATAGGCGGCAAGCTTGCGCGCCCTCTCCTCGGCTTCCGAGACCTGGTTCGCCGGCGTCGCGCCGAAGCCGGCGCGGGTCACGGCAGCGATGATCTTGTCGGCGTCGGCGAGACCCGGCGTGTAGCGCACGTAGGCCTTCTCGGTGGCGAGGTTGACCGAGGCTTCCACCTCGGGCAGGCGCGCGAGCACCTTCTCGATGCGCGCGGCGCAGGTGGCGCAGGTCATGCCGGAGATGTTCAGCGACAGTGTCTGCTGTTTGCTAGCTGTCATGGCAACGCGATTCTACAGGTGGCAGACGATGCCCGTCCAAAGACGGCCGCCCAGGGTGGTGGCGTTGACCAGGCCGGCCAGCGCGAATGCGCCGACGAGCAGGCCGGAGGCCAGGCGCACCGAGCGGCCGCGCAACACACGGGAAAAGCGCGCGAGCAGCCAGGATGCGGCGAGCAGGTTGGGCAGGGTACCCAGGCCGAAGACCAGCATGAGCATCGCACCGCGCCAGGCGCTGCCGCTGAGCAGGGTCAGCGCCAGGGCGGAGTAGACCATGCCGCAGGGCAGGAAACCCCAGAGCAGGCCGAGCGGCAGCGCCTGGCTGACGCTCCGCGCCGGCAGGTAGCGCCGCGTCAGCGGCTGGATGTTGGCCCACAGGCGCCCGCCCAAGCGTTCGGGCAGGGCCAGGGCGCTGGTGACGCCACATAGATAGAAGCCCAGCGCAAGCAGCATCAGGTTCGCCGCGACGTAGAGGCCCATCTGCACCGGCAGCGCGTCGTTGAGCAGCAGACCGAGACTGCCGATGCCGCCGAGGGCGGCACCGGCAAGGGCGTAGCCGGCGATTCGTCCAAGGTTGTAGGCCAGATTGAGCCGCCATGCAGGGGCGGCGCCGGGCGCCGCCACGGTGAGCGCGCTGACGATGCCGCCGCACATCGCCAGGCAATGGGTGCCGCCGAGCAGGCCTAGCAGGAATACGGCGATGAAGCCGGAATCGGGCATGGTGGGTGGCGTCCGGCGCCCATCAGGCGAGATCGCGCTGGGCCTTGGCCGGCGCGACCGCCAGCGCCCTAGATGACCTTGGAGTAGCGGGCCCGTTCCCGATCGCTGCGCAAATAGCGATCGAAGACCATGGCGATGGCGCGCACCAGCATGCGTCCACGCGGCAGCACCGTGATCCACTGATCGTCTATGGTCAGCAGGCCGGCTCTTTCCATGTCGCCGAGGGCAGCCAGTTCGGTGGCGAAATAGGACTTGAAATCGATCAGGTGGGCGATTTCGATCGATTCGAAAGAGAGCGCGAAGTGGCACATCAGCGCCTGGATGATGGCGCGTCGCAGCAGGTCGTCGGCGGTGAGCTCAATGCCGCGCACCACGGGCAGGACGTCGCGGTCGAGCGCGTCGTAGTACTCGTCGATGGTCTTGTAATTCTGGCAGTAGGTCGGCCCGACCTTGCCGATGGCCGACACGCCGAATGCCATCAGGTCGGCCTCGGCGTGGGTCGAGTAGCCCTGGAAATTGCGATGCAGTCGCCCTTGCCGCTGCGCCACCGCCAGTTCGTCGTCGGGTTTTGCGAAGTGATCCATGCCGATGAAGACGTAGCCGGCGTCGGTCAGACGGCGTATCGCCAACTGCAGGATCTGCAGCTTGGCGTCCGGCGAGGGCAGATCCGTTTCGTTGATGCGCCGCTGCGGTTTGGCCAGGCCCGGCAGGTGGGCGTAGTTGTATATGGAAAAACGATCCGGCCCCAGGTTGATGACCTCTTCCAGGGTGTGGTTGAAACTGATGACGTTCTGCTTGGGCAGACCGTAGATCAGATCCACGCTCACCGACTTGAAGCCGTTGGCACGCGCCGCCTCGATCACCAGTTGCGTCTCGGCGAGGCTTTGGATGCGATTCACCGCCTGCTGCACCGCCGGGTCGAAATCCTGGATGCCGACACTCATGCGGTTGAAGCCCAATTCACCGAGCAGGGCCACGGTCTTGGCGTCGACCTTGCGCGGGTCTACCTCGATCGAATATTCCCCGTTGGGCACCAGGGTGAAGTGCTCGCGGATCGAATCCATGAGCTGGCGCATCTCGTCGTCGGAGAGGAAAGTCGGTGTGCCGCCCCCCCAGTGCAGCTGCACCACCTCGTGCGTGCCATCGAGCGCCTGCGCCTGCATGGCCAATTCCTTGGCCAGGTACTTGAGGTACTTGGCCGAGCGTCCATGGTCCTTGGTGATGATCTTGTTGCAGGCGCAGTAGTAGCAGATGGTGTTACAGAAGGGGATATGGACGTATAATGAAAGCGGCCTGCTGATTCCCCCTACGGTCCGCCGGCCAAGCCAAACCCGATAGGCTTCAGCGTCGAACGCCTCGACGAAGCGATCGGCGGTCGGATAGGACGTGTAACGGGGACCGTTCACGTCGAATCGGCGAATGAGCTGCGGATCGAAAATGAGTTCTTGGAAGGAATTGGCCATCTTATCCTGCTGCATGATGCGCATGATACCGCTGTCGAACAGCTATCATGAAGTGATCCGGTGCCAGACGTGTTGACACAAATCAAACGCTTAGCCAAGCCGACCGACGATGCCCAAACAAATCCATAGTGTCATACCCTTGACACTGGCAGCATTGAAGGCGGCTTGCTCGCAATGCAATCTGCGTGAGCTCTGCCTGCCCTATGGACTCTCGGAGCAGGAAGTGGAGGCTATCGAGAGCATGGTTGGTGGCCGCCGGCGGATCAAGCGCCAGCAGCACCTGTACCGCGCCGGCGAGCCGTTCGAGGCCATCTACGCCATACGCAGCGGCTTCTTCAAGACCGACGTGCTGCTCGAGGACGGACGTGACCAGGTCACCGGCTTCCAGATGGCTGGCGAAATCCTCGGCATGGATGGCATCAGCGGCGAAGCCCATACCTGCAACGCCGTCGCCCTCGAAGACAGCGAGATCTGCGTCATCCCTTTTTCGCATCTGGAGCGCCTGTCGCGGGAAATCCAGGCGCTGCAGCGGCATTTTCACAAGGTGATGAGCCGTGAGATCGTGCGCGACCACGGCGTCATGATGCTGCTCGGCACGATGCGCGCCGAGGAACGACTCGCCGCTTTCCTGCTCAATCTGTCGCAGCGCTTCACCGCGCGCGGCTACTCGCCAGCGGAGTTCCATCTGCGCATGACCCGCGACGAGATCGGATCCTATCTGGGGCTGAAGCTGGAGACGGTCAGCCGCGCCTTCTCGCGCTTCCAGGAAGACGGCTTTATCAGCGTGCAGCAGAAGCATATCCGCATTCTCGATATCGCCGGCCTGAAGAAGCTACTCACCCACCAGCCCTCCTGATTCCACTGGCGGGAGCAGGCGCCACGGAAAGAATCGTGACCACAGACGAACGCCTCGACATAGCCAAAATACTGGCGCGGCTGCCGCTCTTCGCGGAACTGTCCACCGACCAAGTGGCCCTGCTCACTGAAGCGACACGGGAGAGGCGCGTAGCGAAGGGGGAAATGCTCTTTCACAAGGGCGACATGCCGCGCGGCGTGTATCTGGTGGTCTTCGGACAGATCAAGCTCGCCTTTCCGTCTACCCAGGGCAACGAAAAGGTCGTCGAAATCGTCGGGCCAACGCAGACCTTCGGCGAGGCGGTGATGTTCATGGACAGACCCTACCCGGTGTTTGCCGAGGCGCTCAGCGACACGCTGCTCCTGCACGTGACCAAGACGGCGGTATTCGAGATGCTGGAGACCGACGTATCCTTCGCTCGGCGCATGCTCGCCGGTCTATCGCTGCGCCTGCACTCGCTGGTCAGCGATGTCGAGTCCTACTCGCAACGCTCGAGCGCGCAGCGCGTCATCGGCTATCTGTTGCAGCACGGCGCCGAATTGAGCGGCGGCAACGGCAAGGCCGCCGTCTCCCTGCCCACCTCAAAGCAGGTGATCGCCTCGCGCCTGAACCTGACGCCGGAGACGCTGTCGCGAATATTTCACGACCTCACCGCTGCCGGTCTGATCACGGTGCGCGGCAAGCAGGTCACGATCCACGACCTGCGCCGGCTGCGAGAATACGTGCTCTGAACGTCTCGTAGCGGCGCACCGCGCCGACGATGTTCCATTCGAGCAGCAGGCAGGAGGCGGCAAATACCAGTCCGGCCAGGGGCGCCAGCGGCGGCCACAGCACCGCCGCAAGGAGCAGTCCCAGCGCCACGAAGTGCAGCCACATTTGCTGCCGCATGGGCTTCTCGGGGATCATCTGCTTCATGGTCGGCGGCGGCGTGCGCGGATCACCGATGCGTTGCAGATGCAACCAGTTGAGAAATGGCACGATCTTGTAGAGCATGCCGATGATCACCGACAGGTACACCCCCGGCAGCGCCAGGACACCCAGCCAGAGCGCCGAGCGCGGCGCCGCCCCGAGTTCGGGCCAGAGCATGAAGCCTATCCAGGAGAGCGCATAGGCGATCAGCGAGCCCATGGCGACGCGCCAGAAGATAAAGGTGACATCGATCTGCCGGCGCCGCCGCCGCGCCTGCAACCAGAGCGTCGCGGCGCCGTAGAGTGCAGCGACCAGCATCCCCGCCAAAGCCACCCACGCCTGCCAGCTCTGGGCTTCGCCGTTGGCACCGCCAATCTGCAGCGACCACAGCAGCAACACCGCCAAGAGAAGCAGCGGCAGCGCCCGCGTCAGCCACAGCGGGTAGGCCGGCGTCAGTTGGAACATCGGTACCACCAGGTAGGAAACGCCGATCACCAGCATCAAGGCCCAGCCACCCAGACCCCAGGCGACATGCACATTGACCAGCAGGCCCAGCGGCAGGGTATCGATTTGCAGACCCAGGCACATGGCCAGGGTAAAGCCGATGCCGGCGGTGATCAACAGCCCGAAGAGGGCGATGCGCAGCACCTGAATCGGCATGCCGCGCGCCGGTGTGCGCAGCAGGGCCACCAGCATGACGGTGAGAAAGAAGCCCAGGGCGATGGCGAATACCAATGCCGCCATGATGAACAGGAAGGGCTGCTCGAAAACGAAAGCGGAGGCCAGCATCACGGCGCCGGCGGTAATCAGCGGATGGACCACGGTGGCCACCAGTGGCGGACGCCAGATGTTGGCGCCGGCCACGACAGCGACAATTTGCAGCAGCGCACCGACCATGACCTGCAGCATGAAGTCTACGACGATCAGATGGGTCATCGCCAAGGCACCCGAGGACCAGCGAGAACTCAGCGCCTCGGGACCATACCAGGCGAGTATCAACCCGGCCAGCACGCCGAATATCGGTGCCGTAAGGAAGAAGCGGTAGGGCACCGAAATCGGTGGCGCCTGCTCGAATGACAGGGTCGGCTGCATGGGGACTGGTATTCTGTTGTTCGCGGCATGATACCGCGTGCGGCGGGCCAGCGTGGCGACCGCGGGGTTCAGGATTTTCGTATGCGTATCTCGTTGGTCCCGTCAGCCTGCATCTTGGCACTATAGATGTAGCCGTTTTCCTTGAGTACGGAATACAGCGGTACCGGCTCGCAGAACAGGAGCACCAGCAGCTCCTCGCCTGGCGGCAGCGTGTCCAGCGCCGCCAGGGTCGCTTCGAGCGGCTCGGGCGGCGACATGCCGCGGCCATCGACTACCCGCTGCTCAGGCATGAACTTCCTCCAGCACGGCGGAGATCTGCGCCGATATCTTGCGCGCCTCCCCTTCCAGCGCCTGGTCGCACATCGGGTAGAGGATGTTCTCTTCCTTCATGTTGTGCTGCTGCAGCAGGGTCAGCAGCGTTTCGGCAACTCCGCCATAGCTGTCGGCATCGCGGGCGGCGCAACTCGCCGCGAGCTGCGTGAGCAAGCCGCGCATCTGCTCGTGCTCATAGCGCATCATCTGCGTCGGTCCGCCGGTCATGCCGGTGGCCGACTCGAAGGCCGGGAACAGCACATCTTCCTCCGCGGCGAAGTGCGCCGCCATCTGTGCCTCGAAATGCGCCACAGCGCTGTCAGCGGCGCTCCAGTCGCCACGCTGGACGGCGTCCTCGGCCGCAACGAAGAGTTGGTCGCAATGCTTGTGATGATTGGGAAGTATTTGCGATATTTGCGTCATGGGGTGATCCTGAGGTTTTGTTGAATATGCGGACATCTTAGGCCCTCATCGCGCAATCTCCTTGACCGCCGTCAAATCGCCTGAGCCCAGCCCGCAGTGCAATTGCGCTATCATCCTGCATAGCAGTAGGGGAATCTCCTCAACTTGCCAGATTATCTACGGAGGCCAGCATGTTCAAGCATATTCTCGTCCCGACCGATGGATCAGAGCTCTCCAACGATACCGTCAGGCGCGCGGTGGACTTTGCCAAGGAGGCTGGCGCCAAGGTCACCTTCTTCTTCTGCAAGCCCGACTATCCGATGGCTTTTTACGGCGAGGGCGCCCTGATCGATCCAACCACGCCGGAGCGCTTCGCCGAGATGGCTGAGGCGCAGGCGCAAGAAATACTCGCCGCCGCCGAAGGCCAAGCTAAAGCCGCGGGGGTGAACTACACCTCGCACAGCGTCACCAGTGACATACCTTACGAAGCCATCATCGAGGCCGCCGCGAGTGCCGGCTGCGACCTGATCTTCATGGCTTCGCATGGTCGCCGTGGTTTCAGCGGCCTGCTGCTCGGCAGCGAAACCCAGAAGGTGTTGACTCACTCCAAGATACCGGTGTTGGTCTATCGTTGATCCTAGCGGGATTGCGCCGCGTTGGTTCGCCTCTACGCGGGGCGCCATGTCGCGCACCGCACCTGCCTCGGCGCGGACCGGCTGGCTAGGGCTTGCCAGCATTGGCGTCGCGTTGCATGAACCAGGTGAGAAGGCTGGATGCGGCGCAGATCGCCCAGAACGCGAAAAAGCCCAGCGAGTAGACCGCTCTTCTTGACCAATAGACAGGCTCGCCGAAAAGGTAGAGTTCCTGTGGATCGACGAGGGTGAAGAACAGGATTTCGGCGACGCCCGCGACCACGAACGATGGCCAGAGTATGGAAATCATCCGCCTCATTGCAGCCTCCAAGAATGTGGGGCCATTTTATGGCCAAATTATTTCTGCATCGCCGTGGCGTCCGGCGACCCCAGCAGCATCTCGCCGTTGGCCGGCAGAACCAGGTTGCCCATCAGGCGCCAGCTATGCATTTCATCGTCGATTTGCAGCACCCAGTGCCCGGCTGCGGGCAGCCTGAAGCGGCCCTGGTAGCGATCTCCCTGGCGCAACAAGATCAGGCTCTGATCCACGCCGGCGCGGGTCGGATGGGATAGCGTCACCGCCAGTCTCGCAGGCGCTGCAAAGTCCGGGCTGCGGCCGCTGAGGCGCACGGTCAGGCCCTCGCTGGTGACGCTGATGGCGGCGACGATTTCGAGCTTCGCGGCGCGATCGTTCTGCGCCAGCGTGCGGTTGATGTCCAGGCCGCGCTGGTAATAATCCTCGCTCACCAGCCCATCGTCGCCGCGCACGGCCAGCCAGAAGGTAACGAGACTCGCCACGATGACGATGGCCGGGCCCGCCATGAGCAACCAGGGCGCCGTCTGGCGATACCAGGGGGACGGCATCCCTGCCGCCACGCGCGAGCTGTCGTTCATGGAATCAGGAAGCTGGCCTTTTCGTGAACGGCTACGCCTGGGTCGTCGATCGCCTTGACGTCGAAGAAGATCCGGTTCGAGCCCTGCTTGCCTGACTCCCGCGGCACGTACACATCGACGTAGACGCTCTGCGTGGTCAGAGCCGCGACCGGGACTTCCATGTCCTGCTGATGGTTGATGTCTATCCCGGGCAGCCCGGTGACCGTGATCAGGTAGCGCCGCGGTTCCTCGCTCGTGTTCATGATCTGCAGCCTGTAGGCGTTCTCCACCTTACCGTCCTCTTCGATATGGCCGAGATTGCTGCGATCGCGTATGACGTCGACCTTGAGTGGCGTGCGTAGCGCCAGAGCAAAGGCTGCGCTTGCTACGATGAGGGCGAGAATCGCCGCATAGATCAGTATGCGCGGCCGCAGGATGTGACGGAAGATCTCCTTGCGGCCCCAGCCGAGCTCGAGCGCGCGCTCGGTCGAGTAGCGTATCAGGCCACGCGGATAGCCCATCTTGTCCATCACCTGATTGCAGCCGTCGATGCATGCCGAACAGCCTATGCACTCGTACTGGAGGCCCTCGCGGATATCTATGCCGGTGGGGCAGACCTGCACGCAGATACTGCAGTCGATGCAAGCGCCGAGTCCGCGCGCGCGGTGATCGGCGGCTCGGCTGCGAGCGCCGCGTGGTTCACCGCGCTGCGTGTCGTAGGTGACGATGAGGGTGTCGCGGTCGAACATCACGCTCTGGAAACGCGCGTAGGGGCACATGTGCTTGCACACCTGTTCGCGCATCCAGCCGGCGTTGCCGTAGGTGGCGAAACCGTAAAAGAAGATCCAGAAGGTCTCCCACGGCCCCAGCGACCAAGACTGTATGGCCTCAACCAAACTGCGGATGGGCGTGAAGTAACCGACGAAGGTGATGCCCGTCCAGAGGGCGAAGAGAAACCAGACGAGGTGCTTGGCCGCCTTGCGCACGAACTTGCGCCCGGACATGGGTTCGGCGTCGAGCTTCAACCGGGCGCTGCGGTCGCCCTCGATCTTCGCCTCGATCCACATGAATATTTCCGTATAGACGGTCTGCGGGCAGACGTAGCCGCAGAACAGCCGCCCGCCGATGGCGGTGAACAGGAACAGGGCGTAGGCCGAGATGATCAGCAGGATCGCCAGGTAGATGACGTCCTGCGGCCAGAAGATCAGCCCGAAAATGTAGAACTTGCGCTCCACTAGGTCGAACAGCACCGCCTGGCGGCCGTTCCATGGCAGCCAGCACAGACCGTAGTAGATCAACTGGCCGAACCACACCATGCCCCAGCGCCATGTGGCGAACCAGCCGCTGACCGCACGCATCTGGATCTTCTTGCGTACCTCGAACAGGGAAACCTCGACGCTGTCGCCAGCGCCGGCTTTGGGCGCGGGAGCGGGCTCGCTCATGACCATTTCGACCGGAGATGTGAGAACTTCCCGGGGAGAACCCCGGGGAGTGGAATGATACTATGCCAAGAGGCCGGGCCCTACTTGCCGCTCGAGGTCGCGGCAGCCGGTGTGGCCGCCCCTGGCTTGTTGCTAAGGCCCCAAACGTAGGCGGCAAGCAGATGTACCTTGGCCTCGCCGAGGAAATCCTTTTGCGCCGGCATGGTGGCCTTGCGGCCCTTGGTGATGGTCTCGATGATGGTCTCCTCCTTGCCGCCGAACATCCAGACCTTGTCGGTCAGGTTGGGTGCGCCGATGGCGGGATTGCCCTTGCCTTCGGGACCGTGGCAGGCGGTACAACCGGCGGCAGCGAAGCCCTCCTTGCCACGGGGAATCCGCACCTGATCGGCCGCCAGACCGGACAGCGAACGCACATAGTTGGCCAAATCCTTGATCGCTTCTGCACCGAGCGGCGCAAAGGGGGGCATGACGCCGTTGCGGCCTTCCATGATGGTGGTCTTGATGGTCGCCGGCTCGCCGCCCCACTTCCAGTCCTCGTCGGTCAGATTGGGATAGCCGGGCGAACCCTTGGCGTTGGCGCCGTGGCACTGGGCGCAGTAGGTGACGAATAGGCGCTCGCCCATCTGGCGCGCCTTCTCGTCGGCGGCAACCGTCTTCAGATCCTGCTTCAAATAGGCGGCGAAGATCTTGCCATAGGTCGCCTCGCCTTCAGCCATCTCCTTGTCGTACTGGCCGGCGGAGCTCCAGGCATACTGCCCGCCGTAGCCGCCCAGTCCCGGATAGGCCACCAGATAGCCCAGGGAGAAAAAGACGGTGATGTAGAACATCCAGCGCCACCAGTTGGGCATGGGGTTGTTGAACTCCTCCAGGGTCTCGTCCCAGACGTGCCCCATCGTTTGCCCGGCGCTTTGCTTGGCGCGACCCTGGGTCCACAGAAAAACGCCGCAAGCCACCACGCTGACGAGGGTCAGAACCGTGACATAAACGCCCCAGAAGCCTCCCACAAAATCGCTCATGATGCTTTCCTTTCATTGCGACCCGACGACGCGCCTTGATAGGCGGCGTCGACCGCTTCGTCATCCGCAAATGGCAGCAACGCCGCGGCGTCGAACGCCTGCTTGCGTTTGCCGCTGAATGCCCAGCAGAGGATCGCCACGAACATGGCGAAGCTCAGCACCGTCACCAGTGAACGCAGATCGTTCAGGTCCATGCTCATTTGACCGGCTTCAGCGCCGTGCCCAAACCTTGCAGGTAGGCGACCAGCGCATCGACTTCTGTCTTTCCGTCAAGCTGTTCCCTGGCCCCCTTGATCTCCTCATCGGTGTAGGGCACCCCGACACGGCGCAGCGCTTCCATCTTTGCCTCGATGTCATCGGCAGCGAGCGGTCGCACCAGCCAGTAGTAGGCCGGCATGTTCGACTCCGGCACGACGTCGCGCGGGTTGAGCAGGTGGGTGCGATGCCAGGCGTCGGAGTAGCGACCGCCGACACGGGCGAGATCGGGACCGGTGCGCTTGGAGCCCCACTGGAACGGATGGTCATAGACGAACTCTCCGGCCACCGAGTAATGGCCGTAGCGCTCGGTCTCGGCGCGGAAGGGGCGAATCATCTGCGAATGGCAGTTGTAGCAGCCTTCGCGGATGTAGATGTCGCGCCCGGAGAGGCTGAGGGGGTCGTAGGGCTTGAGACCGGCGACCGCTTCCGTGGTCGACTTCTGGAAGAACAGCGGAACGATTTCGACCAGACCGCCGACACTCACCAGGAGTATCACCAGTAGCGCCAGCAAGCCGACGTTTTTTTCGATTTTATCGTGCGTGAGCATTTCTCGATTCCCCCCAGATCAGGCGTGTTGTGCCGCGGGCGCGAGCACCGGCGCATCGACGCTCTTGCTGCCGGCGATGGTCTTCCACATGTTGTAGGTCATCAGCAGCATGCCCACCAGAAACAACAGGCCACCGGCCAGGCGTATCGTCCAGAACGGGTAGGTGGCCTTGACCGACGCGATGAAGGAGTACTTCAGCGTGCCATCGATGTTGAAATCGCGCCACATCAGGCCCTGCATGACGCCGGCGATCCACATCGGGGCGATGTAGAGCACGATGCCTATGGTGGAAATCCAGAAATGGGTGTTGATCAGCTTGACACTCGCCATCTCGCTCTTGCCGAAGAGGCGCGGCAGCATGTAATAGACGGCGCCGATCGAGACCATCGCCACCCAGCCCAGAGCGCCCGAATGCACGTGGCCGATGGTCCAGTCGGTGTAGTGTGACAGGGCGTTGACCGTCTTGATCGACATCATCGGACCTTCGAAGGTCGACATGCCGTAGAAGGACAGCGAGGTGATGAGGAACTTCAGGATCGGGTCGTCGCGCAGTTTGTGCCAGGCGCCCGACAGGGTCATGATGCCGTTGATCATGCCGCCCCAGGACGGAGCGAACAGGATCAGCGAAAAGATCATGCCCAAGGACTGCGTCCAGTCGGGCAGAGCGGTGTAGTGCAGGTGGTGCGGACCGGCCCACATGTAGGTGAAGATCAGGGCCCAGAAGTGCACCACCGAGAGCCGGTAAGAATAGATCGGGCGTCCGGCCTGCTTGGGCACGAAGTAGTACATGATGCCGAGGAAGCCGGCAGTGAGGAAGAAGCCGACGGCGTTGTGGCCGTACCACCATTGCACCATCGCGTCCTGGACGCCGGCGTAGAGAGAATAGGATTTCATCGGCCAGAAAGTGACCGGGCTCTCGGCACTATTGACTAGGTGCAGGATGGCCACGGTGAGGATGAAGCCACCGAAGAACCAGTTGGAAACGTAGATGTGCGAGGTCTTGCGCTGCACGATGGTGCCGAAGAAGACGATGGCGTAGGACACCCAGACGACGGTGATCAGGATGTCGATCGGCCACTCCAGTTCCGCGTATTCCTTGCCGCTGGTGAAGCCCAGGGGCAGGGTCAGGGCGGCGAGAACGATGACCAATTGCCAGCCCCAGAAGGTGATGGCGGCCAGACCCGGCGCGAACAGCGGCGTGTGACAGGTCCGCTGCACCGAATAATAAGAGGTTGCAAACAGGGCGCAACCGCCGAAAGCGAAGATGACGGCGTTGGTGTGCAGGGGACGCAGGCGACCATAACTCAGCCACTCGACCAGGTTCAATTCCGGCCAGACCAGTTGGGCGGCGATGATGACGCCGACCAGCATGCCGACGACGCCCCAGATCACTGTCATCACGGTGAATTGGCGCACGACCTTGTAGTTGTAAGTCGCTTGCGATTGCATAGTGGTAATTCCCCTCTTGAAAGAACGTTTGCCCGACCCGGCTTCATCCATCGCAACCGTCATCCGGGGTGTAACTTTTTATCTATCTGCAATTATGCCGCAGCAACCTTAGTGTTGGTAGGGGTTTTTGTCTTCGTTCGCTGCGGCCGGTCCATCGTCGTCCATCAGAATGCGATGGGCCGGTCCCTCCAGATCGTCGAACTGGCCATGGGTGAGCGACCACCAGAACACCACGCCGATGATGAAGGCGAAGACCAGCGAGAGCGGAATGAGCAGGTAGAGTATGTCCATCAGCGCTTGCCCCCTTGCAAACGCAAGGCGTTGATTACCACCAGCAGGGAACTCGCCGACATGCCGACACCCGCCAGCCATGGCGTCACCCATCCGGCCATGGCCAGTGGGATCGCCAGCAGGTTGTAGGCGACAGCCCAGCTCAGATTCTGCCGCACGATGGCGAGCGTTTGTCGCGCCAGCCTGACGCCGCTCGCCAGTTGCGCCAGATCCTCGCCCATGAGCACCATGTCGGCCTGACTTCGCGCCAAGTCGGTGCCACCGCCCATGGCGATGGACACCTGCGCCTGGGCCAGTACCGGTGCATCATTGACGCCATCGCCGAGCACGGCGACGATCGCGCCGGAATCCTGCAGCTTCTTGATGTAGGCGTGCTTGGCCTCGGGCGAGAGAGCGCCCCGCGCATCGAGGATCGCCAATTCGGCGGCAATGGCAGATACCGCCGTCGGGCTGTCGCCGCTGAGCAGGCTGACGCGGCAACCGCTGTCGCGCAACTGGTCGAGCAGGGGGGCAGCGCTGGGGCGCAGCGCATCGCGCAGGCGGAACAGCGCCAGCCAGCCGGAGTTTGACGCCAGCGCGACGACGCTGCCACCTGCGGCGCACCAGCTTGCTGCCTGTTCGGGCAGCGGCTTGCCGTGCAGCGCGCCGGCGTAGCCCGGGCTGCCGATGCGCAGGACCTCGCCATCAGCCATCGCTTCCATGCCTTGGCCCGTCGTCGCGCGCTGCGCCTCCAGCCGCACCGCTGGTGCCGGCGCCGTCCTCTTGGCCGCGGCGCACAGTGCTCGTGCTAGCGGATGCTCGGAGCCGCTCTCCAGCGTCGCCGCCAGGGCCAGCAATTGCCCCTCGCCCAGGTCGGCGAGCGGCAGTATCGCTTCCAGACTCGGCCGCCCCTCGGTCAGCGTGCCGGTCTTGTCGAAGACGAAGTGGTCGGCGCGCGCCAGCGCTTCGATGGCGTGGGCGCGGGTGACCAAGAGGCCCAGGCGGGACAGCGCCCCGGTCGCCACGGTCAGCGCCGCCGGTGTCGCCAGCGACAGGGCGCAGGGGCAACTGACGACGAGCACAGAGACGAAGATCCACAGCGCCCGGGCCGGATCGACCAGGGTCCAATATCCGGCGGCCACCAGCGCCATAACGATCAGGACGATCACGAAGCGCGCGGCGATGCGGTCGGCCAGCATGGCCAGCGGCGGCTTCTCCGTTGCTGCCCGCTCGACCAGTCTCTGGATGGTCGCCAAGCGGGTGGCGGCGCCCGTCTTCTCCACCCTGAGCAGCAGCGGACTGCCGATGTTGACGCTGCCGGCGATCACCGGGTCGCCATCGCGCTTGGGCACCGGCAGGCTCTCACCCGTGAGCAGGGCCTCATCCACCTCGCTTAGCCCCGCAATCACCGTGCCGTCGGCGGGTATGGCAGCACCGGGAGGAACGCGCACCAGGTCGCCGGCAGCCAGATCGGCGACGGCGACCCTCTCCTCGGCCAGGTCCGGGTAGCGCGGCAGCCGCAGCGTCACCGCGGGCAGCGCCCGGGCCAAATTCTCTATGCCGCGCGCCGCGGTTTGCCGCCCCATCATCTCCAGATAGCGGCCGCCCAAGAGCAGAAACACGAACATGGTCAGCGAGTCAAAGTAGACGGCGCCGGAAGCCGAGAGCGTTGCCCAGGCGCTTGCCGCAAAGGCGGAACCGACGCCCAGCGCCACCGGCGTGTCCATGCCGACGCGAGCCAGCCGCAGGTCGCGCCAGGTGCTGGCGAAAAATGGTGCCGCGGAATAGAGCATCACCGGCAGGGTGAGGACCAGCGCTGCCCAGCGCAGCAGCTGCTCGATGTCCGGGCTCATGCTGCCGTCGTCGGCGAGATAGGCAGGCACCGCGTACATCATCACCTGCATCATGCCGAAGCCGGCGACGAACAGGCGCCACAGCGCCGCTCGCCGCTCGCGTCCGGCGAGCTGCTCGGAACGTGCCGGATCGTAGGGATAGGCGCGATAGCCGATGGCCGCAATCGCGGCGATGATCTGCGACAGCTTGATGCGCCGCCTGTCCCAGCCGATGCGCGCGCGTCGCGTCGCGTAGTTGATGGCAACATGGGTGACGCCCGGCTGCTGCGCCAGATGCTGCTCGTTAAGCCAGATGCACGCGGCGCAGGTAATCCCCTCGAGTATCAGCGAGGCTTCACGCTGATTCCCGTCGCCCTCGTTGCCTGAGCTCACGTAGCTCTTCTGTACCTCGGGATGATCGAACAGCTCGACATCCTGCAGTGCCTTTGGCAGGGCCTCGCGCTGCGACTCCGGCATGGCATCGCGATGCCGGTAGTAGTCGCCGAGACCGCTGCCGACGATGGCGGCAGCCACTGCCTGACAGCCGGCGCAGCACATGCGCCGCGGCTGGCCGCCGATGCTGACCGGGTAGTCCGCCTGCGCCGGCAGGAGCAGGCCGCAGTGGTAGCAAGCCTCGGCCATCAGCGGCGGAGCGTCCGGATTATTTCGGTGCCATGCGTATCGCGCCGTCGAGGCGGATCACTTCGCCGTTGAGCATTTCGTTCTCGGCGATGTGCCTGACCAGCGCCGCGTATTCGTCCGGTCGGCCCAGGCGCGCGGGAAACGGCACCATCTTGCCCAGCGCTGCCTGGGCTTCCTTGGGCAGACCAGCCATCATCGGCGTCTCGAAGATGCCCGGGGCGATGGTCATGACGCGGATGCCGAAACGTGCAAATTCGCGTGCGACGGGCAGGGTCATGCCGACGATGCCGCCCTTCGAAGCGGAATAGGCTGCCTGGCCGATCTGACCATCGTAGGCAGCCACCGAGGCGGTGTTCACGATGATGCCGCGCTCGCCGCTGGCGTTGGGTGCGCCCTTGCTCATGACATCCGCAGCCAGGCGGATCATGTTGAAGCTGCCGATCAGGTTGATGCTGATGCAGCGCGTGAAGGAGGCCAGCGAATGCGGCACCTCCTTGCCCAAAACTTTTTCGGCGACGGCGACGCCGGCGCAGTTGATCAGCCCGTGCAGGCCGCCGAAGGCGCTGCTGGCGAGCGCCACGGCAGCTTGCGCCGAGGCTTCGCTGGAAACGTCGGTTTCCTGGAAACGGCCACCCAGTTCCTTGGCCAGTGCTTCACCAGCCTTGTTCACGTCGGCGATCACCACCTTGCCACCGTTGGCGGCCAGCATGCGTGCCGTTGCCGCGCCCAAGCCTGAGGCACCACCGGTGACTATGAATACGCTATCCTTGATCTGCATGATTGCTCCGCTTAGGGATGAAATAGAGCCCGCATGATAATGGGTTTCGCCGCCTGCTGCTGCACGGGTCGAAGCAAATGCGCGGCAGCAGATCGTGGCGACGATGCTGGAAGCGGTCTAGAATTGCGCATCCACATGATATTCGGCGTTTCGCGCTCGCGGTTTGACAACTTGACGGGCGGGAGCTACGGTTCAATGGAAGTCAGGATAGAATCACTGGTCTGCTAAACGAGATGACGGAGGTAGCCGCATGTACACCAAGACAAGTATCAACCAGCTTAAAGAGGCTGTCGCGGACTGGACAAAGGCGAATGAAGCGAAATTCAAGACCGAACGCAAGGAATTCGTTACGGAATCCGGCATTCCCATAAAGCGCGTCTACACGCCGCTCGACCTGGAGGAAAAGGGTTTCGACTACTTGAAGGACATCGGCCTGCCTGGTGCCTATCCCTACACTCGAAACAATAGCCCGGTCGGCTACCGGGGCAAGCTCTGGGAAAGCACCGCCTATGGCGGCAAGGGCACGCCGGAGGAATCGAACGCGCTGTGGAAATCGCAGATGGCGGCAGGCGCGGCAAAGGCCTACATCGCCTACGACCTGCCCACTCAATTGGGCTTGGACCCGGACAACAAGAAGGCCGCCGGCGAAGTGGGGCGGGTCGGAATTTCGATGGTCAGCCAGAAGGACTGGGAGGTTGCCTTCGACGGAATCGACTTCCACAAGATGGGCGTGAGCCAGGTTCTCAACGCCCCTGCCATCTTTGGTCTCGCCAACCACCTCACCCTCGCCGAGAAGAGGGGCATAGACATCAGCGACATAACCGGGTCACAGCAAAACGACGTGCTGAAAGAGTACATGGCGCGAGGCAACTACGTCTTCCCCCCGGCGGCCTCGATCCGCCTCGCCGGCGATATCCTGCAGCACGTTGGTCTACACATGCCGAAGTATCAGGCGATTACGGTCTCCGGTGTGCATCAGTCAGAGCGGGGAGCGAACAACGTCAATGAGCTGGCCTTGATGATGCTCAACGGGATGGCCTACCTGCAGGCCGGAGTCGATCGCGGCGTCGACGTCGACATCATGGCCCCTGGCGTGATGTTCTTGCCTGGCGTCGATCACTACGTGTTCTTTGAAGAGATAGCCAAGCTGAGAGCGGCGAGGCGGATGTGGGCCAAGATACTTAAGGAAAAGTTCAAGGCGAAGAAGCCTGAGTCGATGCAATACCGGATCTATGGCGCGCACGGGGGTATGGGGCTGCACCGGGAGCAGTATCTGAACAATATCGCCCGCACCGCGTTGGCGGCGATGGCCGGCGCACTGTCCGGGGTCGAGTGGCTGGATACGCGTTCTTACGACGAGCAGTTCGGCATTCCGACCACGGAGGCTCAGGTCAACACGATCCGGGTACAGAACGTCGTCGCCTACGAGACCGGGGTGGACGCGACTGTCGACCCGCTCGGCGGTTCCTACTTCGTCGAATCGCTGACCTCGGAAACCGAGGAGCGGGCGTGGAAGGTGATGGAGGATATCGAAAAGCTGGGTGGGGTCGTGCGCTGCATCGAAACCGGTCATGTTCAGAGGATGATCGCGAAGGACTCATACGATTGGCAGAAGCGCTTTGAGAGCGGTGAAATCAAGCGGGTAGGGGTCAATATCTTCCAGAGCAGCGAGGGCGAGGCGGAAAAGCCGTTGCGCGTCTATAGATCCAGCCCCGCGATCGAGAAGCAAAGGGTAGACACCGTGGTCGAGGTGAAGAAGAAGAGAGACAACCAGAAGGTCAAGAGGTGTTTGGACGAGTTGACGGCCCTGGCGAGAGAAGCGCCGACGGCCAAGAACAACATGATTCCGGCAGTGATGGAGGCGGTAAAGGAATACGCCACGGTCGGAGAGGTATGCGACGCCTTCAGAACAGCTTGGGGCGAGTTCCGCGAACCGAACGCTTTCTAGCCGAACGCTATCTAGGGGAGAAGCTCAAAAATGCAGGAACGAAAGATAAGGGTGCTGCTGTCGAAGATCGGTCTGGACGGACACGACCGCGGGGTGGTGAACATCGCCATGGCTCTGAGAGACGCGGGCATGGAGGTGATCTATCTTGGACGCCACGTGTTTCCGGAGGAAATCGCCCAGGCGGCCATCCAGGAAGATGTGGACGTGGTCGGCATTAGTTCACTCGCTGACGCCCACATGACCTTGATTCCGGACCTCGTCAAGACCCTGAGGAAGAAGGGATCGGATATCCCGGTAATCCTCGGCGGATTCATCCAGCCGGAGGATGTTCCGCAGTTGAAGGCGATGGGGGTTGCCGAAGTCTTTGGCATCGGCTCGAAGCTGCCCGCCATCGTCGCTTATATCCAGAGCCTGAAGCAGACGGCAGTGACACCCTGACGCCGACTTGCTCAGGGCGATGCACCACCCTGAGCAGGCGTCGGCGGGGGCGGCAGCTTGCGCTTCGCCCCTTCGGCAGGATCGCCCGGGTCACCGGGTATGGGCTCCCCAGCGGCGCAGGCCGCAACTGCCACCGGCCGCGCTGCACCCGCATAGGCCGCATCCAGACAGGCATCGATCTCCGCCGCCGGCTTGCCGGCGGCGGAGATCGACTCGATTGCCTGATCGGCCTCCCGCTTGGCCGAGTATTGTGGCAGGTCTGGCGCCGTACCGCTGCGCGGAGCGCCCAGGGGAATACGCCCACGCTGACGCCGCGCCAAGCGTTGCAGAATGTTCCAGGCCGTCTTGTTCTCCTCGATCGGCCACATGTCTACTTGCGCGCTCGCTGCGAATGCCTGCCACAGATCGACCGCCTTCTGCGTGCGCAGCACGACGATCGTCGCGTGATCGGTGCCGACACCGCCGCAGGCGATGTCGGCCATCTCCGCCGAAAAATCGCCGCAATGCCGGCACTCTGGCCGCTGGTATTCATGCATCGCCTCCTCCAGCGGTATCTTGCCGATGCCGCCGTCCTTCTTGTATATCAGCACCTCACCCTTGACGTTGAACTTGGCAACATCGGCCAGCGGAATTGCCATGCCCTGCGCTATCCGCTCCGTCATCAGTTCGCGCCGGAACACTTCCGTGCAAAACAGGCCGACACTGAAGGCTACGCGCTGTGCCGGGCCGCGCAGGAAGCCGCGCTGCTTGCTAACCACTTGCGGCTTCTTTTTTGCCGCGAGCAGGAAGCTCGGATCGACCAATTCCATCTTGCGCAGCGGTGTAATCTGGCAGGGCACGCCAACGAAAGCGACCTGCGTCAAGCCCTGCGCCTCGACCTGCTCCAGGGCGCGATTGTTGGGGCAATAGGTGTACCAACTCGAAGCGCTGGCCTTGATCTGCTCGACCGTCGTCACCACCTTGGGCGTGGGAAAGCATGGCGCATCGCCCTCGCCCACCGCCGCGACGACGGCGCCATCGATGCGGCCTGTTTCGCGCGCCCAAGCGAGCAGCGCTGTGACGACGCCGCCGTCCTGGGCCCGCGCGAGAATATCCTGCTGCCGGGTACGTGCGACGAAGATGTGGCGATAGACGCCGAAGATCCCCTCATAGCCGCGCTCGCTGCCGAACAGCGCATCGCGCAGATGTATCTCTCGCGGCCACAGGCGCGGGCAGACGGAGGCGCAGACATCGCATCCGACGCCCTCGCTGATGCCGCAGCTGTCGAACGGAGCATTCGCTTTCGCGGTCTGCTTGGGTTTACCGTCGACGTACTCGATGACGTTGTGAGGACAGACGAGCACGCAGGCGCCGCACTCGCAACAGGTGCCGGCGGCCACGACGTCGTTCATCATGTCCTTGAAGCGGTTGTGATAAGGTGAATTCAAGATCTTCTCTTGTTGTAGATCAGCGATCAGCAGCCTCTGCGCTGCACAGCACCGCTTGAACGGTGGGTGGTGAACTGTAGCTCCGCTGCGCCGTCTCGCGCCGTTCCTCGGGCGCGTCGGCGTAGAGCGTCGTCCGTTGCCGCGGCGTGCGCCCAAGCCCGCGGATGATTTTCTCGATCTGCATTGGCGTCATCTCCTGGCCATGCGCGGCGCCCGCCGCCCGCGAGATGCTCTCGTCCATCAGGGTGCCGCCGAAGTCATTGGCCCCTGCTTCGAGGCACAACGCGATTCCCTCCGCTCCCATCTTCACCCAGGACGACTGGATGTTGGACAGCACCGGGTGCAGGGCGAGGCGCGCTACCGAGTGCATCAGAACCGCCTCGCGCAGCGTCGGGCCGAGGCGCGAGCGCCCCTTGAGGAAGATCGGCGTTTCGGGCGCAACGAAGGGCAAGGGGACGAACTCGGTGAAACCTCCGCTCCGCGTCTGCAGGCGCCGCAGATGCAGCAGGTGGCGCGCCCAGTGAACCGGCTGTTCGATGTGGCCGTACATGATGGTGGCCGTGGAGCGTATTCCCAGTTGGTGGGCGGTTTCGACGACCGAGAGCCATTCTTCAGTCCCCAGTTTGTCGGGGCAGATGCGGCGGCGGATTTCGTCGTCGAGGATCTCGGCCGCCGTGCCGGGCAAGCTGCCCAGCCCGGCGTCGCGCAGTTCGACCAGGAACTCGCGCACGCCCATGTTCAGACTCGCCGCCCCCTGGGATATCTCCAGAGGCGAGAAGGCATGCACGTGTATCCCCGGAACCGTCTCCTTCACTGCATTGAGGATATTCAGATAATGGCGCCCGGTGTAGGAGGGATGGATACCCCCCTGGATGCAGACCTCGGTGGCACCACGTGCCCAGCCCTCGCGGGTGCGGCGAGCGATTTCCTCAAGGTCGAAGTCGTAGGGGCGGCCGCGCAGGTTCTCGCTGAACTTGCCCTTGGAGAAGGCGCAGAACTGGCACTGAAAGGAACAGATATTGGTGTAGGTGATGTTGCGATTGACCACATAGCCGACCGTCTCGCCGTTTACCTCGTGGCGCAGTTCATCGGCCGCCGCGCACACGCGCCAGAAGTCCTCGCCGCGCGCAGCGAAAAGGCCGACGATCTCCGCCTCGGCCAGTTCATGGCCTGAGCGGGCACGGTCGAGACAACGCTCGAGCTGCGCCCGCGCCGGACTCGCCCGGTGGCGAACCGGGAGTCGCGGTTCCCAACGGGAGACCGACTTCGCGACACCGGGCGCCCAGTCGTCAGGCCGGGCAAGATACGACGCATCGGACAAGCGCAGCACCTGCGGCCTGATCTCCTTGTCGACCCAGCGCTCGGCGTCGACGAGATGGCGCGGGTGCGCCGCCAGTCTCTCCACCAGGATCTTGCCCGCAAGCGCTGTCTCGCGCGCCAGCTGCTCGATCTGCGGCCAGGGCGCTTCCGGATTGACGTGATCCGGCGTGACGGGAGATACGCCGCCCCAGTCGTCGATGCCCGCATCGATGAGTCGCGGCAGGGCGCCTGCACTCAGGTTCGGTGGTGCCTGTATGCTCAGCTTCGCGCCGAACAGGATGCGCGCCACGGCGACGGTCCACAGGTGATCATCGAAACTGGGTTCAGCTGCGCCGGCCATGCGCGTATCCGGCTTGGCGCAGAAGTTCTGGACGATGATCTCCTGCAGGTGGCCATATCGGTCGTCGAGCGCACGCAGCGCCAGCAGCGCTTCGATGCGCTCGCGCCGCGTCTCGCCGATGCCGATCAGGATGCCCGAGGTAAATGGAACCACAGCTTCCCCCGCCGCCGCGATGGTCGCCAGGCGGGCGGCCGGATGCTTGTCCGGCGAGCCGAAGTGTGGGCCGTCACGCTGCGCCAGACGCTCGGCAGCCGTCTCCAACATCAGTCCCATGGAGACCGAAACGGTGCGCAGCCGTGTGAGGTCGGCGAAGCTCATCACGCCCGGATTGAGGTGGGGAAGCAACCCGGTCGCATCGAGCACCCGTCGCGCCATCGCTTCGAGATAGCCAAGCGTGCTCGTGTAACCCAAACGCCCCAGTTCCTCGCGCAGCGACGGGTAGCGCATTTCCGGCTTGTCGCCGAGGGTGAACAGGGCTTCCTTGCAGCCGGCCTGCGCACCGGCTTCCGCGATGGCGAGCACCTCGTCCGGATCGAGGAAGGCCTTTTCGCCAGGACGCGGCGGCTGGGCGAAAGTGCAGTAGTGGCAACTGTCCCGACACAAGCGCGTCAGGGGAATGAACACCTTGCGCGAATAGGTGACGACATCGCCGAAGGCGGCGTCGCGGATTCTTCCGGCAGTCGCGACCAGCGCGGCAAGATCGGCGCAATCGGCGAGAACGAGCGCCTGCGTCGCGTCGGGTCGCAGGCCTTCGCTGGCCCGATCGAGAATGCCGGCAAGGGATTTGTCAATGGTGGAACGGCTCGGGGAAACGCTCATGGTCCGGGTCCCTCAGATGATGCTTTCGGATTCGCAACCTGTCACCAGCCCTTGCGATAGGAGGTAGCGCCAAGTCCGCGTGTGGGAGGGTGTGCGGGCGAAGGTCGCGACATCCTGAGGATGATCGAGATCGAGTCCGATGTGCTGCAGCGGCAGCGCCACGGGCTCAAGGCCGGCGACACGGCCGGCCCGCAGATGGCGCACGAAACTGTCCTCGCCGAAGTCCGGCGGCATGGCGTCCGGTGGCGTCATGATCAGGGCGTTGGTGCCCCGGCGATCGTGCGCCGGCACCAGGGTCAGTCCGCGGCGTCCGCCATGGAGCGCGAGCAGCGCCTCGACCTCGTGCACGGTGATGCCCGGAATGTCGCCCGCCACCACCAGCATGCCGCCCCGCCCCTCACGCGCAAGCCGACGGGCGGCAGCCCTGACCGCTTCATTCAGCCCAGCACCCGCTTCCTCTTCGAAGACCTCGGCCCCACAGGCGCGCGCCAGTTCACCGGCCTCCGGGTCGAGCGTCACCACAGCGATTCCGGCGATGCCCGTGACACCGGTCAGGGTATCGAGAACATCCTCGAGCATCGCCCGCGCGAGGTCGCGGCGAAGATCCGGCGGATAGGCAGGAGCGAGACGTTGTTTGGCCAGGTCGAAGGCCTTGACCGGGACGACGGTCCAAATGTCCGCCGGCGCACTCATGAGCTTGGCGTCAGACGCCGCGCGGCGGCCACTCTGTCCGCTGCGGCAAGGACCACGTGCGCCAGTCGCTCGCGGTCATCCAGGCTCAACATCAAGGTCGGTGCGGCGATCACTTCGACGCCCGCCGGTGCCGCCGTTTGCGCATCCTGGATATCGACAACCAGCGCATCGATCAATTCCCCATAGTGCTTTGCAATTCCAGCGCTGCTCACCTCTAGGCCGAGTTCTTCCATCAGCTTGGCGGTCGGACCCTTGACCGCCTGGCCACCGATAATCGGTGAGACGGCCACCACCGGCGCTGCGCAGGACGCTAGCGCTCTGCGCACTTCCGGCATGGCCAGCAACGGCGCTATGCTGAGGAAGGGGTTGGACGGACAGATGACGACGGCCCGCAGATTCGCATCAGTCAGCGCAGCCAGGAGTACTGGTGATGGCTGGGCCGACGCGGCGCCCGCGTAGTCGAGACTATACACCACCGGCCCGCAGCGCCGGCGGACGAAGTAGGTCTGGAAATCGAGCCAGCCGGCATCGGTGAGCAGCCGCGTACGAACCGGCTCGTCGCTCATCGGCGCGATGCGCGCCGTGATGCCCAAGCGTTGCCGCAGGTCGTCGGTGATCGCGGTCAGAGTCTCACCCGCAGCGAGCCTCCGCGTGCGCTCGACGTGCATGGCCAGATCGGCGTCGCCCAGACGAAACCAGGTCTCGCCTCCGATACGTTCGAGGGCCGCCATGAAGTTCCAGGTCTCGTCGCGGCGCCCCCAGCCCTGCAACGGATCGGCGAGGTCGGCGAGCGTATATACGAGTGTGTCGATGTCCGGACAGATATCGAGGCCGAGATGGCGGAAGTCGTCGCCGGTGTTGGCGATGACGGTCAGGCTGCCCGCATCGAGCAGGCGCGCGAGACCCAGCGCCAGCTTGGCGCCGCCGACGCCACCGGATAGGGCGAGCACGCTACCTGTCACTTGAACAGATCCTCGTCCGGCGAGCGGATGAGGACTGCGGCGGGCGTCCCCACTTCCTCGAGCGCCAGGCCGCGGACGATGACGATGGGAAGTGCCTCGTCCGCCTGCCCCATGAGCAGCGATGCCGCTGCGGCGACCTCATCGGCCAACCCCACTTCAGTGACGCGCAAGGTTCGGCCGAACATGTCCGGCTTCCCGCGCAGGTCGGCGAGCGCCGTGAGTCCGGCGCACCCGATCGCCACGCCCACCGAGCCCCGCCGCCACGGTCGACCGAAGCTGTCGTTGATGATCACCGCCAGCGAGCAGCCGCAACGCTGCGACAGCGCGGCCCGCAATCGCCGCGCACTCGCATCCGGATCCACCGGCAGCAGCAGCGCAAACTCGCCGCTATCAGCGCTGGCAACATTCGACTGGTCGACGCCGGCGTTGGCCATCACAAGACCCAGGCGGTGCTCGACGATGAGTACATTTTCCCGCTGCCGCACGACTCGCCGCGATTCCGACAGGATCACTTCGACCAGTCGCGGATCCTTTGCCACCAAATTCGCCAGCGCCAGTGCACGAGGCGAAGGACTGACTTGGGCCAGATCGACCAGGCGCCCTTCGGCCTTGGAAACCACCTTTTGTGCGAACACGACCGCATCGCCGTCCTGGAGCACGATCCCCGCTGCGGCAAGACAATCGGCAAGCAGGGCAGCCAGATCATCGCCAGGAGTTACCAGGGGGAATCCGGGGACAGCGAGGAGTTCAAGCTTTGAGGGCACGCTAGTATTGCCACCTGATGGCGGGGGGCGTGTTGGCACGCACCAATCCCCGACCGGCTAATCCGCTCTGTTCATACCAACTCACAATGTCTCTTGACATGATCGACCTCGACAGGCACTTCAGGCGTTGATCGCGCGGGCGACGCCCAGCATTGACGCTTTCCGAGCCTTGATATAGTGTACTATGCGGTTGCGTAAAATTAGAGAATGAGAGGAGGATCCCATGAAGCTTGGCATCATGATGTTCACGACGGAATATACCATCCGTCCGGATGAACTTGCTCGCGCCTGCGAAGAGCGCGGCTTCGACTCCGTCTGGTTCCCAGAGCATACGCACATCCCCGTCAGCCGGATCAGCCCATACCCCTCTGGAGCCCCTCTGCCCAAAGAGTATTCGCACACTTACGACCTTATTGTCGCGCTGATGGCCGCGGCCGCTGCCACCACGAAGATCAATCTCGGCAGTGCGATCTGCCTCGTAACCGAGAGAGATCCGATCATATTGGCGAAGGAAGTGGCGTCCGTAGACCGGCTCTCGAATGGGCGCTTGACCTTGGGCATCGGCGCCGGCTGGAACGCCGACGAGTGCGAGAACCATGGGGTCCCGTTCAAGAAGCGCTGGAAGGTCATGTGGGAAAGGCTGGAGGCGATGAAGGCCATCTGGACCAAGGATGAGGCCGAGTATCACGGGGAGTTCGTTAATTTCGATCCCATCTGGTGCTACCCGAAGCCGGTGCAGAAACCGCATCCCCCGGTGATTTTCGGCACGAATACCGAGAAAGGTCTCGACCGGGTTGCGCAGTATTGCGACGGATGGATCTCGAATCCGCGCGGAGTTGGGCAGTTGCCGGAGATGGTGCGCTATTTGCGGACCGCCGCCGAGAAGTTCGGTCGCCGGCCGGATGACATCTCACTCACCTGCCTCGGGGCGGCGGGAGATGAGGCCGCAATAAAGGAGCGCGGCTTCCCCACCCTCGACACGAGCGCGGTGATGAAATGCAGGGATCTGGGATTCAAGCAGGCGATCTTCATGATACCTTCCGAGGCATCGGAGAAGACTCTGCCGGTCCTGGACGAATTCGCCGCCCTGATTCCCAAGGTGGCATAACGGCAGCAGTTTGAAATTACTGATTCCCAGGAGGAGCAAATCATGAGCGATGCGGATCCTGTCCTCGTCAGCAGGGTCGGCCCGGTGGGCATTATCGAGCTCAACCGGCCGGAGAAATTCAATTGTCTTTCAGTCGGCATCAAGAATGCATTGCCGGGCGCGATCAAGAGCCTGGAGGAGCCGGGGTCGGGTACGCGCGTCATCCTGTTGCGCGCCAAGGGAAAACACTTTTGCACCGGCGCTGACCTTGACGACATCAAGGCGATACGCAGCGACCGCGCCGGTCTTGCCGATATGGTGCGCGGCGCCCGGGTCCTCGAACTCTTCGAGGCCAGCGAACTGCCTGTCGTCGCCTCGGTTCATGGCATGTGCCTCGCCGGCGGCCTCGAACTGATGCTCGCCTGCGACGTGGTATTCGCCGCCAGCGATGCCCGCTTCGGGGACCAGCACGCCCAGTTCGGCCTGGTGCCCGGCTGGGGCGGAAGCCAGCGACTGCCGCGCATAATCGGCCTGCGCCGCGCCATGGATCTCTTCTACAGTGCGCGCTGGGTGGACGCCCAAACAGCGCTGCAATTCGGTCTCGTCAACCATGTCGTGGATCCGGAACGCCTGCAGGAAGCCGCTCTCGAATACTGCCAGACCCTGGCGGAGCGCAGCCGCGGCGGGATGGCCGCGATGAAGCGTCTCGCCCGTCGCGGTCTGGACATGGAATGGACCGAGGCCTTGCGCTTCGAGGAAGAGGTGGTCGTCGATGTGCTGATGCAGGAGGACACGACCGAAGGGCTGAACGCCTTCCAGGAACGCCGCAAGCCGGTTTTCAAGCGCTAGCTGTGCAACGGATGGTTCGGCCCCGCCGAACCATCCCAGGCTAGGAGATGTCGCGCGCGGTCACGTAGCCTTCCGACACCGCGTTCGTTATGCGCAGGAAGGAATTTGCGTCGCCGATCGTCCGCACGCTCACCTTGTCGCCCAACTTTCCGGCCAGTGGCCCGGGTTCGGGGGCCAGATCCAGCGCGACGAACACGCTGCCGGCTTGAACCAGGCTCTTCTTCCCGTCCTTTCCCATGACGACGACGCCTTGCCCGGTGATCTCGAGCACTTTTGTGGACGTCATGACCTGAACCTGCTTTTCGGCGATTGTGTCGTTGAGACCGTCGAGTGTGTTCGCTTCGACTTCCTTTCCGTACTGTTCGGACTCCTCCAAAATCGTCACGCTCTTTCCCTTGTGTGCCAGCAGCAGCGCCAGCGAACAACCGGCGAATTGTCCCCCTATGACCGCGACCGATTTCCTTACCGGGTAATTCAGTCCAAGCATGAACCGCACGAGCGACGGCGTCGCGACCAGGCGAATGACCGGTGCCAGCAGACGCAACAACATGCCCGTCCTGGGCGTACCACCGCCGAGAATTTCCAGCAGATCTGCGGCCTTGAAGACGTTATTGCCGTCGATGCCGGGAATGTCCGGCTTGACGAACTTGCCTCCGGTCGCCAGTAGCACAATGTCCGGTTTGGTTTCGGCGACGAGTTCAGGAGTCACCTCCGTATTGAGCCTGAGCTTGACCGGCAGCTTGCCGATCTGCCGCACGAGCCAGTCATTGAATTCTGCAATGCGCTCGTTGTGGATTCCCGCAACGAGCATCAATCCTCCGAGTCGCCTGCGCTTCTCGCACAGCGTCACGTCATGGCCGGCGAGCGAAGCGACGCGAGCAGCTTCCATTCCGGCGGGACCGCCGCCGACGACGAGCACTCTCCGCGGCGTTCTCGCCGGTACGATCGTGTCCAGTTCGGCCTCGCGCCCAGCCGCAGCGTTGACGCTGCAGCGCAGCGGCTTCAATATAACGAGCTGCTGCCGGCAGTGATTGCAGGCGAGGCACGGTCGTATCTCCTCGACGCGCCCGTCGGTTATCTTCTGCGCCCAATCCGGATCGGCGATCAAACCGCGGGCGACCTGGACGAAATCGATCTT
>Ga0172380_10002048_pt1 | contig 32810 bp, 34 predicted proteins | sample Leawe162metaG_FD_119747 | JGI IMG/M metagenome (GOLD analysis project Ga0172380, IMG submission 119747) | Leachate microbial communities from a municipal landfill in Southern Ontario, Canada - Leachate well 162 metaG | ecosystem: Engineered > Solid waste > Landfill > Unclassified | place... | reverse complement strand
TTTTCTTTTTTCCATAAATTCCTTTCTACCAGCTAGTCCAGCCGCCATCTACAACTAAGTTAGCGCCTGTCATATAAGCTGATGCATCACTTGCTAAAAATATTAATGCTCCTTTATAGTCAGTCGGGCGAGCCATTCTTCCTAAAGGAGTTCGTTTAGAATATTTCTCAATAAAAAATTCGTCCTGCATATTTTCCACACCACCCGGAGAAAGAGTATTAACTCTAACGCCATCTTTACCCCAGTAAGAAGCGAGATAACGAGAGAACATAATTACTGCTCCTTTTGTGGCAGAATATGCAGGTGGTTTATAAAATTTTTGGTTACCCTCATCATCTATGTACAATGATTGATCAGGTGCAGTAATACCATATGTAGAACCAATGTTAATAATACTACCTGATTTTTGGTCAGCCATACATTTACCGAGTATTTGAGAAGTTAAAAACACTCCTGTCAAATTTACGTCCACAGATTTCTGCCAAAGCTCTAATGGATAGTTCTCAAATTTTGAATGTTCTAAAGCACTTTGAGGACTCTCGAACATATCATTTATAGCGGCATTATTTACAAGGATATCAATATGCCCAAATTCTTTTATAATAGTGTCTCTCATTTTTTTTATTGATTCAGGGTCTGTAACGTCTAGCCCCACACCAATTGCTTTTGTTTCAAACATTGAAGCTAGATCTTGACAGTTATTTTTATTAACATCGGCAATAACTAAATTAGCCCCTGCTTCTGATAATGCGGCACAATGGTTTTTCCCGATTAATCCAAGTGCACCTGTTACAATTGCAGTTTTACCTTCTAAAGAGAATAGTTCCATATTATTTTTTTACCGGTTTCATATTAAAGTTATCTGTTTTTCTAAAAACAGGTTGAACCGGTTCACCTTTCAATAGTTCTTTAATATTGTTTTGATCTACAGCTTTTTTCAAAATTGGAAGTACATCTTGATATGCTGAGAGGGTATAATTAATATCTTCATCTTTGTGTGAATAAGACATATTATGGAAACCGCTCCATAAAACACCGCGCTTAATCATTTCCTGCTGGACTAATGATTTTTGTAATAAAGGGTTGCCTGCTTTTTCATCGAATGTAATGAGTGATCTCCAATTATATCCCGTTGCTTTAGTATAAGTCATATCCAAATTAGAAGCGATTTCATTGTAGCCATTTTTAAGCAATGCACCTTTTTCGTTTAAATAAGCAGGTACATTTTTATCTTTTAGTTCTTGCATGGTTGCTTTAGCTGCTGCAAGTGAAAGAGCTTCTCCGCCGAAAGTAGTAAAAAAGAAGATATCGTTTTCTATTAAATCCATAATCTTTCTTTTACCAGTTAGTACTGATATCGGCATTCCATTTGCAATTGCTTTTGAATAGGTTGCTAAGTCAGGAGTGATACCGAAATATTCTTGAGCACCGCCGAGAGCCATTCTAAATCCAGTCCACATCTCGTCGAAAATCAAAACGATTCCTTTTTGTTCGCAAAGGTCAGCAAGTTTTTGCAAAAAATTATCTTTCGGTTCAGCGAATACCACCGGCTCTAAAATAATTGCCGCTGTATCATCATCAATAGAATTAAGTACGCTATCGAAATCGTTATAATTAAATGTAAAAGAGATTGCCTGCACGGCTTCCGGAATTCCGGCTTTCTTTGCCGTTACGCTTACATACCAATCATGCCAGCCATGATAGCCACAGCAAAGAACTTTGTTCTTACCTGTATATGCACGTGCTAACCTTATTGCCGCACTTGTTACGTCAGCACCTGTTTTGCTATAACGGACTGCTTCTGCATTCGGGATTATTCCCTTAATCATTTCTGCAACTTCCACTTCTAAAGGATGCATTAATGAAAATGTAATTCCATCTTCTAATTGCTTTTTGATTGCATCATCAACCTTATCATAAGCATAACCGAGTGATAGGGGACCGATGCCCATATTATAATCGATATATTCATTGCCGTCCACATCCCATACGTGTACACCCTTTCCCTTAACGAGATATTTTGGCGATACACCATTAACGTATTGTGTAGGTCCTTTAGCTAAAGTCATTGACCATGCGGGGATTAATCCCGTTGCTCTTTTATACAGTTCGTTCGATTTTTCGATTACAGGGTAATCGTTCTTAAGATTAATTTTATTGCTCATTTTTATCGCTCAAGTTTATATTTTGTTTGTATTCTTCTATATTGTTTAATTCATCCAGATGATTCTCGTACCAATATTTACCTGCATATTTTGAATTAATTTGCATTAGCTCCGGTTTCCTTTTTAGTAATTCTAAAATATCCTCCAATCCGAATTTTGGATTAGAAGGATATAATTGATCATATACTTTTTTGATGAAGAAGAAATCTTCGGGGTAATCGATTGTCCATCTATGAGATGATGAATAATCTAATCCTGATTCCCAAGCAATATTTGCATTACGAAAAATATTCTTATTCTCCCAGAAATAGGGAGTAGTATGTTCTCTCTCAAGGCTACGTTTAGCTTCCTTCCATCCTTTCTCAAGAGCATTCATCGAAATAATTTCAACATCATTCCCATCTGGGTAAGTCGCGGGGTGAAGATTACTTACATAATCATACTTTTCATGATTCTCTAAATAGAAAGAAAATATCTTATCAATTATTTTATAATCGATCAAAGGGCAGTCGGATGGTATTTTAGCAATTGCGTCAGCATTGTTTAATTTGCCTGCTTGATAGTGGCGGTCGAGAAGATCGGTCAAACTTCCTCTAAAGCACTCCATCCCTGCCATTGAGCAAAGCTCTGTTATTGGGTCATCGTCTTCACTTGTAGATGTGGCAATTACTACTTGCTCAACAAGAGAAGAATTTTTTACTCGTTCATACATCCGATATAACATTGGCTTACCGACTATTGGTAAAAGGACTTTGCCCGGAAGACGTGTTGATGTAGTTCTCGCTTGAATAATAGTTACAATCTTTGGTTTAGACATTTACCGTTTCGGATATATTCTGAAATTCGTTATTATTAATAGGGAGAGATTTCGGCTGTTCCAATAATTGTAGCGCAACTTTTGCAATTCTCTCGGCTGAGGTCCCATTATTTTGTATAGGGTTTAATTTCTTTAGTTCTTCCAAATCAAAATAGGAGTGTACCTCTTTGCCGAGACATAACCCTACATAAGAAACAGAAGAATATTTTGTTATAAGTATATCGCAGTTCGCAATCATTTCATTAATATCGCCCGAAGTATAGATTAAAGCACCGGGTGCGTATTTTTCAATCTCTTTAGTTGCTTTATCAAAATTTTCATTTGGATGAAGCTTAAAAATGAGCTGCTTACCATTTGCGATCTGGACGCAGTCAAGAATAAATTTCTTTCTATTTTCATATTTAAAAGTCTCTCTCGAATCCGATGTGGCAGCGAGTACAAAATATTTCAGTGGGAAATCATTATTCATATATTGAATAAGATTATCGAAATTAGGAATTCCTGTAACGACAATCTTTTCCGGCTTCACACCTTTCCGAATGAATAGATCACGATAACCTTCTGATGCTACACATAAAATATCATACAGATCGGAAAGCCCTGTAACTGAAGTACTTGCCATCCAACGTGGGAGACCAAGGTGTTTAACCAAATGAAACATTAGATTTTCCGGATCTGTCATCCCTTCCTGAACTAAAATTACTTTTTTGTCCCGAATATTTTTAGGAATTATTAAATCTGAACCGGTGAATACCAAATCATAATCATTTTTTTCACCCTTGTAGTCCATTTTTAGTTGATGTGTTTTAATGTAATCTTCGGTAGATTTTTTAAATTTACCTCCAAGAATTGAGAAATCCAGGACACCTCGCTTAGCAAAAAAATCAATATACCCATCTCCATAGTAAGGAGAGAAATAACAGTCGCAGTCCTCCATTTTCAATGATATCTGGTGCATCATCGATGTTTGATTAACTGATCCTCCAATAAAAAGAATTTTTTTGCTCATACCCTTTTATATTTAATTATCTGCAAAGATAAACCTTTCTAAAGAGATATTCACGAATTACCTAAGTTAAGAAATTGTTAAAACGAAGATATTAACATTTTGTTAATATAAAGTTTATTCTCTGTTAATATTAAAATGTTAATTTTGGCAAAAATAATTTTACGAAAAATAATCATGAAAATAATTCATATTTCGGATCTTCACTTATGTGGAAGATTTAAATTAAATAATATCGCAAAGACAAAACAAATCTTAAGCGATGCATTAGAAACCGGATTTGACCATTTAGTAATAACAGGAGACCTTTCCGATAATGCGGAAGAGAAAGATTATCTCATTTTAAGAAATATCCTTGAAAAATTCAATCTATTAAGAAGTGATAGAACTTCAATAGTTATTGGGAATCATGATATTTTTGGAGGAGTTCAAACTGCTTTAGATGTAATTAATTTTCCAAATAGATGTATTCATACTAATTATCAGGAAAAAGTAAAAACTTTTACACATTATTTTCGTGAACTATTCGAAAATACGATTCGATTTGATGACAATTATTATTTCCCTTATGCAAAGATTGTAGAAGATGCAGTTCTAATTGGAATTAACTCTATTTCAGATTATTCCAAATTAAGAAATCCATTTGCTTCAAATGGCAGTGTGAATAAAAAAGAGTTAGAGGGTTTTGCGAAAGTATTTGAAAATCCACTAATTAATACAAAAAAGAAAATTGCTTTAATACACCACCATTTCTATAAAAATAATATGGAAACAAAAAGTTCTGAAAGCAGTGTGTGGAATAAGATAGAAAGCTATACAATGAAACTGCGCGGGAAAAAGAAATTAATGAAATATTTTGTAGATCATGGAATTGAGCTCGTACTTCATGGACATAGCCATGAATTAAAAGAATATTACCGAAAGGGGATAAAATTCTTAAATGCAGGTGGATCGATAGATGGTACATCAGAGACCGAATCTTCATACTATATGATTGAATTAAATAATCCCTCGATTGATGTCAGTCTCAAAACTATAAAAACCATTCCACCAATTGAAAAAGAGTATCAAGACGATGAAATTTTAGCACCCGCATATATAAATTAGAAAAACCTAATATCTTTTATTTCTCATAAATATTTTTTTTTACCACTTTTGAAAATATTTGTATTAATTGTGGATAAAGGAGTTCGATTTTACTCTAAAAAGTTAATAAAAATGGGATGTGGAGAGCTTTTTTATGGCATAATTTATGCGCATAAGTGAAGTCTTTTCATTAATTGAGATAATTGCAATGAAAAAAACTTTCAAAGGTGGAGTTCATCCACATGAAATGAAAGCACTTACAGAGAAAAAAGCATTTGAAAAAATGCCTGCCGGAAAACAAGTAATCTTACCACTCTCGCAACATTTAGGCAAATCAGCCGTTCCAATAGTGAAAAAAGGGTCAATTATAAAAAAAGGTGAATTGATTGCGAATGGTGATGGGTTTATATCAGCACCCGTGCATTCACCTATTTCGGGTGTGGTATCTAAAATTAGCCAAAATCCTAATCTCGGTGGAATATATAAAGATGCAGTAATAATAGACGTAAAGGAAGATGAAGAGACCGATTATCTTTCAGCATTAAATCCCGAAACAATTACAGCAGAAGAGATTATAGAGAGAGTAAAAACTGCCGGTATCGTTGGACAGGGAGGAGCGGCATTCCCTACTTATGTAAAACTTATGCCTCCAAAAGATAAAAAGATCGATCTGCTTATAATAAACGGATGCGAATGCGAACCGTATCTTACTCGTGATTATAGATTTATGATCGAGACTCCCGAAAAATTAATCGGTGGTATAAAGCTTATAATGAAAGCACTCGGAATTAATAAAGCCAATATTGGAATCGAAGATAATAAACCGGAAGCGATTAAGAAATTAAATGAAAAATTATCCGGTCAAAGTGAAATTGAAGTAAAAAGCTTAAAGACGAAATATCCGCAAGGCGCAGAAAAAATGCTAATCAAATCTATTACCGGAAAAGAAGTCGCTCCCGGAAAGCTTCCATTAGATCATGGTATAGTTATCCAGAATATCGGTACTGCCTGCTCAGTTTATGATGCGGTAGTAAATGGTATTCCACAGATAGAAGCATTTATGACAGTATCTGGACTTGGAATTAATGAACCGAAAAATTTAATCGTAAATGTGGGTACTCCGATAAATGAAATTTTGGATTATTGCGGTGGAGTAAATGAAAAAGCAGTAAAATTAGTAGCAGGCGGACCGATGATGGGTGTAGCGCAATCCGATTTTAATGCTCCTATTACAAAAGCCACTTCCGGACTTCTTGTACTCACACATGAAGAAGCTGGTGATAACGAAGCGAGCAACTGTTTAAGATGCGGCAAATGCGTTGAAGCATGTCCATTAGATTTAATGCCTACAAAACTTGCACGCTTAACTCAATTGGAAAGATTTGAAGAAGCTGAAGAGGCGGGTATTTTAGTTTGTATGGAATGCGGTACTTGTACTTTCCAATGTCCGGCTAATATTCCATTAGTGCAATGGATCAGATTAGGGAAACAGAGTGCTTTGAAAATTAAGAAAGAAAAACAATCTGCTTAATATATGGAAATGAAAAATGGATAATGCTGTTAATCCTACATATCGATTAGAACTTTCCAGCTCACCTCATATACATTCACGGTGGACTGTAAAGCAATCTATGTGGTTAGTAAATTTAGCTTTACTCCCTTCAATAATATCTGCTGTAATCTTTTTCGGTATTTTTCAATTATCGATTCTTTTTACGAGTGTGGTTTTCTGTTTACTTACAGAAGCGGCTATTAAATATCTACGTAAACGACAAATTACATTAATGGATGGAAGTGCCGTAATTACAGGACTATTGCTTGGATTAATTTTGCCTCCGAATTTTTCTTTAGTTTCTACTGCAATTGGTGCGGTTGTAGCCATCGCTTTGGGAAAGGAGATTTTTGGTGGACTTGGAAATAACATCTTTAATCCGGCGTTGGTGGGACGCGCATTTCTCCAAGCGGCTTTCCCGGTCGGAATTACAACTTGGCATCAGCCAAATTATGCTTTAGATTCAGTTTCTTCTGCTACTCCACTTGCTGCACTTAAATTTGATAAGGTATTAACCGATATCACTCCAATGTTTTGGGGTAATATAAGCGGCAGTCTTGGTGAAACTTCAGCATTGGCAGTTATTATCGGGGGTCTATTTTTAATATTTATCGGTGTAGTTAATTGGAGAGTGCCGGTTTCGATGATAGTTGGAATGCTGATATTCGGCAGTATATTTTGGATTATAGACCCGGTGATATATCCAAGTCCATTTTTCCAACTCTTAGCAGGTGGATTTATGTTCGGTACATTTTTTATGGCAACGGATTGGGTTTCTTCACCTCTTACGAGTAGGGGGATGTTGATATTCGGATTTCTCATATCTTTTATAGTTGTGATTATACGATTGTTCGGCGGCTTACCCGAAGGTGTGATGTATGCTATACTTCTTATGAATGCTTTTGTACCATTGATAAATAAATACACTTCGCCAAAAATTTTCGGAGCTGAAAAATGAAACTAATGGCTCACATGATAGCAACACTTGCAATTATAGGAATTATATCGGGCGGTACACTTGCTGTAATTAGTAAATGGGCTGATCCCTTGATTGCCGCAAATAAAAAGTTAGTAACTGAAAATGCAATCTTCCTTGTTCAACCTGAGGGCAAATCGTATGAAATTGTAAAGAATAAGGATCATGAAATTTATAAAGTATTTGATGAAAAAAAAGTGCTGATTGGTTATTCGATTGTCTTTACAGGAAATGGTTTCCAAGGTGCAATTAGATCAATGGTGGGTTTAGATAAAGACCTTAAAAAAATTACAAGTATCGAAGTGCTCGAACAATCTGAAACTCCGGGCCTTGGAACGAAAATTACAGAAACGGATTTTAAAGATCAATTCAATGGATTAGAAACAGAGCCGCAAATCAATTGGTTAAAAACTCCACCTACAAAACCAAATGAGATAATGGCTATTACAGGCGCTACGATTTCATCTAAATCTATTGTAATAATTTTGAATGAAGGGATATCTAAAATCCGCACCCTTAAAGTAGGAGGGAAATTATGAAAAAGAAAGTGACTCTTTGGTACGAATTTTTTAAGGGAGTTTGGGATATCAATCCCGCTTTTAAACAGATACTTGGTATGTGTCCTACGCTTGCTGTAACAGTATCAGCAATTAATGGTATAGCAATGGCATTGGCAACAACATTCGTATTGGTGTTTTCGAGTTTAATAATTTCATTAGTTCGTAAATTAATTCCAAGTCAAGTGCGCATCGCCGCTTATATCGTAATTATTGCATCATTCGTTACGATTGTCGATATGGTAATGAAAGCACAGTTCCAGGAATTAAGTAAGGCATTAGGACCATTCATTCCGTTGATTGTAGTAAACTGTATAATCTTAGGAAGAGCCGAAGCATTTGCTTCTAAGAATACACCATTTCGTGCAATTCTTGATGCACTAGGAAATGGGGCTGGATTTTTATTAGCTCTGTTCGTTATTGGTGGTATTAGAGAAATACTAGGTTCAAGAACACTTTTAGGATTTCAAGTTCTCCCAAATAGTTACGATCCAATGATTGTAATGATTCTTCCGGCAGGAGCATTTTTAACATTCGGTTTACTTATGGGATTTGCTAATGCTTATGCACTCAGAAAAAACAGAAAAGTGGCAGAAACAAATATCTTCAAATATAAATTAGAACGTGAAAAATTAAAAGCGACTGAGGTCTAAATGGAACTGATTGTAATTTTTATCTCTGCATCGATTGTAAATAATTTTGTACTTTCGTTATTCCTTGGCATTTGCCCATTTATTGGAGTATCGAATAAATTTTCATCAGCTGTATCGATGGGACTGGCAACAACATTCGTAATGGTAATTACTGCTATGGTAAGCTGGCTTCTCTATTTCAAATTACTCCTTCCGTTTCATCTTACTTTCTTACAGATACCTGCTTTTATTTTAGTAATAGCTGCTTTGGTTCAGTTTGTAGAGATGGTAATTAAGAAAGTAAGTCAGCCTCTTTATAGAGCATTAGGAATTTTTCTACCATTGATTACAACAAATTGTGCGATTCTCGGATTAGCGTTGTTATTAGTTATGAGAGATTATAGTTTTGTAGAAAGTATCGTTTTCGGATTAGGTTCGGGAGCGGGATTTATTTTAGCTCTCTCGATTATGGCAGGTATAAGAGAAGAATTGGAATTAAGAGATGTGCCAAAAGCTTTTCAAGGTGCCCCAATTACTTTGATAGTAGCAGGTATTCTAGCCCTTGCATTTATGGGCTTTGCAGGAATGATTTAATAAAATTTTTTTGGATGAGGTTTTAAGATGGATATGACAATTATAATAGCAATAGCAACAATGGGTGGACTTGGACTCATTTTCGCCGGTGGTCTTGCAATTGCAGATAAAAAACTTAGAGTAGAAGAGAATCCATTAATTGCACAAGTTAATGAAATACTTCCTAATGCGAACTGCGGCGGATGCGGATATGCAGGTTGTTACGATTTTGCAGTTAATCTTGTAGAAGGGAAAGCTAAAGTTAATGGCTGTCCGGTCGGCGGCAATGATGTAGCGCAGGAAGTGGCAATATTAATGGGAGTTGATTCTGAAGCTTCGGTTAAAATAGTACCAAGAATTTTGTGTAGAGGTGGAAATAAAGAGGCGATTAAAAAAGCCGCAGAGTACTATGGACCATTAAGTTGTAAAGCAATGGCATTAGTAGCCGGCGGGCAGAAGGAATGCTCTTATGGATGCCTTGGCGGCGGTGATTGCGTTAATGTTTGTACTTTCAATGCTATGTTTATGAATGAAAATGGATTGCCTGAAGTTATAGAGGATTTATGTACCGGATGCGGAATGTGTGCTAAAGCTTGTCCAAGAGATATAATTGAGATGCACCCGATTGATAGAGAAGTTTTCGTTCTATGTAAAAATCATGATGATCCAAAACGTTCAAAAGAAGTTTGTGATGCGGCTTGTATCGGATGCGGAATCTGTGCCCGCAAATCTGATGGCGGAGTTGAGATGGTTAATTTCCTCGGTATTATTCATTATGATAAACTTGATCCTGAGAAAATTCCATTTGAAAAATGCTCAACGGGTGCTATTACGAAAATTCATAATAATAGTTTGAATTAAATGAGTGAACTACTGATTGAAGAGGGGATTGTAATCTCTTCTAAAAATGGGTTTGCAGATATTGAAATAATGGATAGTGCGAATTGCGATAAATGTTCTGCTAAAATTATCTGCAAACCGAGTGATAGTGAGCGAAGAAGAATAAAAGTGATCGATCCTTATAATGTTGGGGTTGGTGATTTTGTTAAGATTTCAATAGAGGGATTTCAGCTTGTTAAAGCGTCCTTCTTGCTTTATGGAATGCCGCTAATTATACTTTTAACTTCACTTCTAACATTTCTCAATTATTACAAGATGGATGAACTCGTAGCAACTCTATTAAGTATGGGGCTTACTGCAATCTATTTCTTTATTGTTTATTCATTAAGAGAGCATATATCACCCGAAAAACTGCCTAAGATAATTTCAGTAAAGAAGACTACACTCAATGATATAGCCGATTCCCGCCCCCTCTCGGAAAATTAAAAATTATTTGCAGTTGCTAGATACTCTCTAATTCTTTTTCCTTCGGGATCGTAGTAAATCTCTTTTATTAAAACACCATCTGTATATTCAGCAATGCGTTTGATTTTTCCATTTTCGTAATAGTTATAGTAACTGCCATCTAAGATATTGTTCTTGAAAGTAATGAAATTGGATACTTCGCCATTTGGGAAATAGAATTTTGTTACTCCTTCTTTATTTCCATCCTTGTAAGTTTCATCGGCACTTAATAATCCGTTTTTATAATAACTTAGAATAGTCCCATCGATTTTTCCGGCTCGATAATAACCGATAGTTTTGAGTCTGCTATTAGAATAATAAAGTGTAAATGGGCCTTCTAATGTACCGTTACGATAAGTTACTTCACCTGATTTATACCCTTCAGATGAGTATTGATTTGCGATTCCTTCTTTAAGATCATTTACAAATTTTACAGTTTCGGATAAGCGACCATTATCGTAATACAACTTAGCATCGCCCTCTGCTAAACCATTTCTAAAATTAATTACTGATTTAAGGAATCCGGATTCATAATACTCTTTCGAGATTCCAAACTTTTTATTGTCTTTGAAGTTGAGATTAGATTTAAGGAGACCATTACCGAAATACTCATCAAAATTCTCTTCTACTTTACCAATTTTACTTCCGACATCATAGCGCACACGTTTTACAATTTGCCCATCTTTATAAGTATCTAAAACCTTTATAGACCCATCAGGATAATAGAGATAAGATAGACCTTCGAGTTTATCATTAATATAATTGGCTTCGAGAGCGAGCTCGCCAAAATCGTAATATGCTTTACTTTTTCCCTCTAATTTATCGTCAATGTAATTGCGCTCAACTTCCAACTTTCCATTCTCAAAAAATATTTTTGAAATACCGTTTAGTTTCCCATTACGATAGTTCCAAACAGCAAGGAGTTCGCCGCTTTTATAATAAGTTCTGCTTTCGCCTTCTTGGATGTTATTTAAGTATCTTGGCTCAGCCCAAAGTTCACCTGTTTCATAAAACCATTTAGAAATGTCTTCGAGTTTTCCATTGGTATAATTCCATTCCATACTTTTAATACCATCGAAAAAGTACCAAGTAGATATCCCTTCTTCTTTACCATTTTTGAAAATCCATTCTTTCCAAAGACTTCCATTTTCGTAATACTCTTTATAGCGCCCATTCTTTTTATTATCAATAAAAATCCCTTCCGACTTAACTTTACCGTTAGAATAGAAAGTTTTCTTCAATTCCTGCGCAAAAAGAAATGAAGTAAATATTAAATAAAAAAAGATAATTTTTCGGATATTTCGGTACATTAGTAATTGTGTTATTATATAAATGATTAATTCCCTAAAGAAACGACTTTATTAATATGTTTTCAAGTAAAATAAAAATCTACTTTTTTGATTGCGACCCGGCAGGAATAATATTTTTTGCCAGTTTATTTAAATACTCCCACTTAGTTTATGAAGACTTTATGAATAGTCTTAAAACCGAACGTGATTATTTCAAAGATAATGAATATTTACTTCCCATTATTAATGCCGAAGCAAACTATATAAAACCGATTAAAGTAGGGGATGAACTGACCGTTAATATGTCGGTAACTACACTAAAAGATTCTTCATTTGAGCTTACATATAGCTTCTACAAAGATAATGCAATATTGGCTAAAGCAAAAACGGTTCATGTATGCGTTAATAAAGAAAAATTCGAGAAGACTTCAATTCCCGAAGAATTAAATAAGCATTTTATTGCTCATAAGAATCTATAATTTGCAATAATTCTTCTCTTTTTATTTTCCCCAATTCTGTTTGCGGGAATTTTTCTAAAAAGAAAATCCTTTTTGGGATTTTATACGATATAGTTTGTTTTTTAAGATAGTCTTTTAATTCTTCTTCTGTTAAGCAAATTCCATTCTTAAGTATAACTGCAGAACAAAGTATCTGTCCCCATTTAGCATCTTCTTTACCGAAAGAAAAAGTAGAAATGATTGATGGATGTGCATCTATAATATTATTGATTTCTAGAAGATTGATATTCTCTCCGCCCGAAACAATCATATCTTCTCTTCTCGAATCGATATATAGATAACCATCGCTATCTATATGACCATAATCAAAAGTATTAAACCATTCCTTATCTTGATATGAATTAGGATAGTTAATATACCCTTTCATCAAAGAATCAGATTTTAGTAAGATATGTCCATCTTTATCAATCTTAATCTTTACGTCAAAAAGTGGTAAACCTGCCGAATCAATCTTGTCTAAAAAATTATTACAAAAAAATCCGGCAATCATTGATGTAGTTTCAGTAGAGCCATAGACCTTATAAATATTTATTCCTTTTTCTATTGCTTTCTTTACGATAGAATTATTAGGGAAGCCACCACCGAGAAAGATCGCCTTGAGTCCAGCATGAAATTGATAGTCTGATTCTATAAAATCGAATAATGTTTTGGATACTAATGATATATAGTTAATTGAATGAGATTGAGTAGAATTAAAAATATCTTCCGACTTAAATGTTTCCGGAATTACGATTGTATTGCCTGAAAATAGTGCACGGAATATTATCTGAAATCCACCGATGTGATAAAAGGGAAGTGTTAATCCGAATTTTTCGTTATTCTTAATTGGTACAAGTGAATTAATACAATGGAAATTATTAATAAGATTAGCAAATGTTAGTTCTACAGCTTTTGGTTTAGAAGTAGAACCAGAAGTAAATAAAATAAGTGCATTATCTTTTGTTGAATTAAATTTTAAATCAAAGTCGAAAGAATTACCTAAAGAATTAGTTATCTCTCCCGAATCAGAAATATCATCTTTAGTAATTTCATTAAAAATATTATTTATATCGAGTTCTTTTATGAGTTCAATACGCTGTGCAGTAGTAAAATTTGGATTAATAATTACAGGAATATTACCAGAAAACCAGATTGATAAAAGAGAGATAATAAAATCATAAGGAGAGGTATTTGATGTAATTATCCTTTCGTTTTTTAATCGCTTAAATAAACGATCGGAAATTGATTTCGCTTTCGATAAAATTTCTAAATAAGTCGATTCTTTTTCATTAGAAATAATTGCTGTATCATTATTTGCCTGAAATAATACCATTATACTTCTATCAATAAATCTTTTGGATATTCTAATGAGTCGATTTTAATTTCCCCGTTTAATATCGGGTATAGTTCTTCACAGATATCATTGCTAAAATATTTGCCTGTGGATAAACCGTGTGCATAATCATGTTTAAGAAGGGTGGCTAGAAGAATTAATGAATGACGAGAAATACAACTTTCAAAAGCAGAGGTAATAATTATATTCTTTTTACTTTTTGTTAATATATCTGCGAGTTCAAAAAGTGAGCCGGAGAGTGCAGGTTTTAATATAAGGAAATCGATCTCATTAATTACTTCTAACTTTTTAATATCGGCATTATTTCGGCAGTCATTATCAATAGCAATTTTAATTAATTTTTCGCCACCTAATTTTATGTTTTCATTGAGCGTACGACAAGGGTCTTCAATATATTGAATGTTTTCTATTGATGATAAAATATCTAAATTCTTTTTTGCTGTTTCTAAATCCCAAGCACCATTTACATCTAATCTTATTTTCGTCTCTTGTGGGATTTTCTTTATTAATTCTAATTCATTGGTGAAATCATTCCCAATTTTAATTTTAGTTGTTGCTCCAAGTTTTCCTTCAATCTTTTCATTCAATGAAAAAAGAGAATTAACATGTACTTTTTTAGGTAAATTAAAATCGACTAAAGGCTTACCAATACTAATCGATTTATATAAGAATGCTTGTTCGATTCCATATCGGATACTGGGTGGCAGATCGAAAAGCATTGGTTCTAATTTAATAATGTTGTTCATTAATTGACTTAATGAATTAATGACTTCCACAGTTGTTTCATCAGAAAAAGAGGGCAATGGAGCAGCTTCGGAAATAAATACAATTCCATTTTCATCAATAAACTTCATCAAATATATTTCACGCTCAGAATATGAACAGATAGAAGAGGAAAATTTATGATTGAACAAAAGAGAAAATGGGATATACTTTATTAGTTTTAAAGTCATACTAATAAGCCAATCGAAAATAAGAAACCAAAGAGAGCAGAAAATTTGGCAGTAAGTTCGAGGGTCTTGTTTAATTCAGTGCCTTTATAAGTATAGAGCATTTTTATCAATTTGACGGCTGCCGGTATTGTAAATAGGGGGATTAGAACAAGTATACTTTTATCATAACGGACGTAGATAATAACGATAGAAAAATATGAAACTAAAAGGAGCAATATATACTGCCATTGCGAAAAGCGATCTCCAAATTTTACAGCTAAAGTGTGCTTGCCATTTTGAGAGTCTTCAAGGCGATCTCTAAAATTATTAATCACCAGTATATTGGTTATAAGAGCACCGACAGGAATTGAAGCCCAAAGAGCTATTGGAGAAAGTACAAGTGCTTGAGAATAATAAGTGCCGACAGTACCGACGAATCCGAAAAAAATAAAAACAAATAGATCACCCAGTCCATTATATGCTAATGGAAATGGACCTGCTGTATAAGCAATTCCAGCGGCGATAGAGAGCACACCGATGATAAGAACAAAGATTCCACCGAGATAGACAAGATAGAGACCGAGCAAGAAAGTAACAGTGAAAATTACGACAACGCCAAACTTCATCTCTCGAACGGTCAATAATCCCGAAGCTGCGGCGCGCTGAGGTCCTTGTCTTTGATGAGTATCCTTGCCTGAAAGGAAATCATATAGATCATTTACTACATTAGTACCAATCTGAATCAGTAAACTGCAAGCTAATGCAACGAAAGCAGCAATCCAGTTTTGTTTCCCTTCGGAGAAAGCTATAGAAGTACCTACAAGCACAGGTACAATTGCAGCAGGGAGGGTTTTTGGTCTGCTAGCTATAATCCAGCTATTTAATTTTTGTTTTAGCATCTACTTAAGGCACACGTGGAAATTTTTTGAAATTTGGTTTTCTCTTTTCATTATAAGCGTTCTTGCCTTCCTGAGCTTCTTCGCTCATATAATAGAGAAGAGTTGCATTACCGGCTAATTCCTGAATTCCTGCCTGTCCATCTAATTCAGCATTGAATGCTGATTTTAATAGGCGAAGTGATAGAGGGCTTTTTTCTAAAATTTCATAAGCCCATTGAACACCCATATCTTCAAGCTCATAAATAGGGACAACTTTATTTACTAATCCCATATCTAAAGCTTCTTGAGCATTATATTGATGACAGAGATACCAGATTTCTCGGGCTTTCTTCTGACCAACGATGCGCGCTAAATAACTAGAACCAAAACCACCATCGAAGCTTCCGACTTTAGGACCGGTCTGCCCGAAGACAGCATTGTCAGCGGCGATAGTTAAATCACATACTACATGTAAAACATGTCCCCCGCCGATTGCATAACCTGCAACTAATGCAATGACCGGTTTAGAGATACTTCTAATCTGTTTTTGAACATCGAGAATATTAAGACGCGGAATGCCATCGCCTCCGATATAACCTTTATTGCCTCTGATCGATTGATCACCGCCCGAGCAGAACGCGTATTTACCATCTTTAGCTGGACCTGCACCTGTAAGTAGAATTACTCCAATTGAAGTATCTTCTTTTGCGTCATCAAAGGCGGCATAAAGTTCTAATACTGTTTCAGGTCTGAAAGCATTGCGCTTCTCAGGTCGGTTAATACTAATCTTTGCGATTCCATCCATTTTTTCATAGATAATATCTTTATATCTTTTTGCTTTCTTCCATTTATATTTCATAGACTAATTTAATCCTTTCAAAAAATTATTTACTAATTTAATAAATTCATCGGGTTTTTCTAAATGAGTATTATGACCTGCTCCATTTATAATCTCCAATTGAGAACAATCTAAAATCGAATTAATTTTTCTGTTTATATCGCAATATTTCCGGTCAAGTTCCCCACTGATTAATAATAATAGAACAGATATTTTGTTTAATTGATTCCAATAAGAGTTCATTAATCCCGGAGAAAAATATTTAAGAGAATTTCTTAGACCGGTAATGTTTTGTTTTGTTTTGTTTTTTAATGTTTTTTCAAAAAGCGTGAGATTAGATTTAAGGGAATTGAATAAAGGCTGTTCATACCATAGATTAAAAAATTTTTCAATACCGATAGTTTCTAATCTTTCTGAAAGACGAGAATCTGCTAATGCTCTAATCTCTCTTTCTTTTGCTTCGATGATTCCGGGGGAACTACTCTCCAAAATCAATGCTGAAATTTCTTTAGGATAATTAATAGCGTAGCCGAGAGCAACTCTTCCACCCATGGAATAACCACAGAGAATTGGATTAGTAATATCTATTGATTTTATTACTTCTCGGATCTGTGAGTTAATTGATTCGGCTGAATAATAAAAAGCTTCAATCGGCGAATCGCTGCTACCATGACCAATTAAGTCTATTGCTAAAGCTTGGAAGCCCGAAGGGAGCGAAGAAAAAATAAATTTCCAGTCAGTAGCAGCTCCTCCAAAACCATGAAAAAAAATAATAGTTTTTTTTGTGGGATCGATTATTCCCGAATCGGAGATTAAATTTAATTTAATTCCTTTAAGATCAATTTTCATTTATAAACTTATCAGTTATAGAGATAATATTTTTCCGGAATTCATCGCGAATCTGTTTTGATTCAAAAGCATTAGTTTTAATTTCCAAAAGAGTAAAACCGGACTGTTTCAAAGAGAGCCGTCTTTTCAGTTCACGAGTTGTATTTATTTTAAAATAATTACAGCCGAAGCTTTTTGTTATTTTGCCAAGATTAAGATTATGAGGTGTAATGAAATAATCATCGAAAAATTTTCTGTATTTTGAAATAGGAAGCGATTCAAAAATACCACCACCATTATTATTTATCAATATTACCGTAATTGGAATATTATATTTAATAGCAGACTGGAGTGAGGAAATATCATAAAAATATGCTAAATCTCCTGTGATTAAAAAATTGTTTAGAGATTGGGAGGCAATTCCGAGAGCGGAGGAGATAATCCCATCGATTCCGCTTGCTCCGCGATTGCAGTAAAGATTAATCTGTTTTTCTATATTAGAAGCGAAAAAATCTAAATCCCTAATAGGCATACTCGAAGAGATAAATAGATTACTTTTTTCGGGAATATATTTTATAACATCAACAACAACCTTACCCTCAAAACCGAAATTAATATTTTTAAGAAATTCTTTTTTTACTATTTCTATTTCAGAATCTAATTGCAAAATATTTTTAGTATATAAAGATATTTTTTTGATTTTAATTTTTTGTAATGCAGAAATACAAAAATCCGTTTCATTTATGGTAAGGGCAGTATCAAAATTTCCGGAAGGGTCAACCTTATCTACATGGCTTGAAACACTGATTTTGTAAGCTTTTGAATAATTTAGAAAATCTAATACTGAGGCAGAAGTAGGTGATTTACCTATAAGTATAATTATTTCCGGATCATTAAGTAAGGAAAATTGTTTTGATTTAACGATACTCGAAAAATTATTCAATGAATATGGAATGTTATTATTAATTCTTTGAGAAGAAGTCCCATCAAAAAGGATAGGAAATTTCAATTTTGAACTGATTTTTTTAATAGCTGAAGAAAATTCTTTTTGATTATTCTCACCGCTTATGATAATAAGTCCGTTTGAAGTAGAATTGATTATCTTCAATATCTCAGAATCAATTATGGTCTTTTTTTGTTCAGAAGCATTTAAATCTTTCAGTGCAATGCCGAAGGCTTTATCCAAAAATTCAGGAGCAATTCTATCGGTAGTGGAATCAGGTTCAAATGGTTTATCAAATTGTAAATTAAGATGAACCGGACCTTTGGTGAGGATAAATCCTTTTAATAATATATCGTCAATAGAATGAACAAAATCATTTATCGAATTAAAATTAAGCTGAGGTGTATGAATATCATGTTGAGCGAGTATATGGTTATTAAAAATAGATGACTGATTAATAGTTTGATTAATACCTCGATTACGCAAGAATTGCGGTCTATCTGTGGTAATTATTATTAATGGAGTCTGTTGATAATATGCCTCGACAATTGCCGGATAAAGTTCAGCGGTGGCAGAACCTGATGTTGTAACAATTACAGTAGGTATTCTCGTTTTTTTAGCAAGTCCTAGCGCAAAGAATCCGCTGCTTCTTTCATCAATAAAAGTATATTTTTTAAAATATTCTTGTGCCGCAAAGGAATAGGTTAAGGAAGTACTTCTTGAACCGGGCGAAATAGTTACGTTTTTAATTCCGAATTTTTGAAGTCGGATTAAAAGTAAATCGCTCCAAAATATATTTCTATTAATTGCTATTTTCATGATTGAATAATGATAAAATTGGTTTAAGTTTTAGTTTGGTTTCTTGATATTCTGATTCAGCATCTGAACCCCTAACGATACCGCATCCTGCAAATGCATACAAAGAAATATTTTTTATCAGTCCTGAACGAATTGCCACACAAAAATCAGCCTCATCAATTTGATTATACCAGCCTATAAGTCCAGAATAAAGTCCGCGATCATATTTCTCGGTCTCTGAAATAATTTTAAGTGCTGCTTTTTTAGGATATCCGCATATCGCCGAAGTAGGGTATAATTGATTTACTAATTCATCAATACTCACAGAATCTTTTATGTGTGCTTTAATTGGAGTCCAAAGGTGTTGAATATTATTAAGTTTTTTTATTCTAGGCATTATATCAATTTCAATAGTATCAACGAAGCCCTCTAAATTTTCGGTAATATAATCAACTACATTTTTATGTTCAGCCAGATTTTTGTTATCCTTCAATAATTCGGAAGCTAATTTATCGTCAAGTGTTTTATTTGAACCTCTAGCAATAGAACCGGCTAGAGCCTCTGTTTCCAGAAGTTTGTCCTTTAAACTAAACAATTTTTCGGGTGAAGCACCAAAGAAAATTGAATCCTTCTCAAATAAAACAAAGATATAACAATCTTTATATTTTTTTGATAATGAAGTTATTACAATATCTAAATCGAAGCTCTTTATTTGATTGCATACAAATTTAGACAAAACAGCTTTTTTGACATTTTCGTTCCTAATATGCTTCAGATATTCATTAATATTATTTTCCCAATCAATAAAATCCTCTTCGTTAGTAACGTCCGCCTTTTCAAGTTCCGCTTTCTCGAGAAACAAATTTTTCGTTTCATTCCCATTCTCCGAAATCAAGTCCAACATAGCTACTATTTTTTCATAATCACTAATATTGAAAAAGTTAGCTATCAGGTATGTTTTAGCGTGTGATTGAAGAATTACTAAATTAGGGATATAATCAACGTCGTTAAAATCATTCCAAATTTTACTGTTTTTATTGATAGGAAATTTCTTAGTCTTTATTATTAGGGGTATTGGCAGGTCAGAAAATTCTCCCCAATTATGAAGTATATTTGAAGGATCGTATTTATTAGATGAAGCTAAAATTAAAGATGATATTGCGAGAAATGAATATTCTGAACTCGGTTTTTCCCAGTAAAGAACTTTTTCATCTTTGTTTCTGAAATTACTAATACAAATTTTTTTAATAGGTAGATTAATCGGGATAACAATACTTTTCAGGTCCCATTGATTTATCTTAAGATATTCGGTCAAAATTCGTTCTATTTTTTTCGGAAAATTCAATTATCAAACCTAAATATGAATTGAAAGAGTAAATTTAATTTTTATTCCTAAAGATTCCAATCGGAATAAGCTTGGAACTTATAGTTATGATATTAAGTATAATTAACTAAATAAAAATTGATTTAACTATAAAAAAGATTTATTTTAATAAATAGAATTAGAAAACTGATTTACTAACTAACGGAGGTAGAATGGACACCACAAAATCCAAACTAGCACTTGATTTATGGGAAAAACTATCGAAAGCATACGATAAGGTTCGCAAAGTTCAGGTTAAACAGATGTATGAACAAAAGCTAACTGCTCCTCAGTTTCAAGTATTAGACGTATTACTAAAATCGGGACCTGTTCCTTTGAAAAGGATCAGCGAAGAATTAATGGTAACAGGTGCTAATATCACTTGTGTAGTTGATAATCTCGAAAAAGAAGAGTTTGTTCGTAGAATTCACTCTAAAGAAGATCGTAGAGTAATCCTTGCAGAATTGACTGATAAAGGAAAAGAAAAGATTGATACGATTCTTCCTTCATACACAGCGAATATGGCTGGCGTAGCAGGTTCACTTACAGAACAAGAGCAGGTAGAAATAATTCGCTTACTCACAAAACTTTTATAGGATTACTTGGAAAAGACGATGCAAATCCATTCGTCTTTTGCTAAAGCTTCTAAACACTGAAAGCCCTCGAGTGTATAAAGGTTTGTGATATCGAGTTCATCTGTTTTTAATAAGCCGGAGAGTATTAACTTTCCGGCTTTTTTTGTTTTCGCATAAATATCTTTTGATATATCTAATAGAATATGACGATTTATATTAGCAACTATCAGATCAAATTCAGTTTCTTCGATATCTTTTAATTCTCCAAGAGCAATTCTAACCTTATCTTCCAAATGATTGAGAGCTACATTTTCACTTCCATTTAATTGACACCATTCATCATTATCGAGAGCAATCGCACTTTTAGCTCCCAATAAGACAGAGGCAATTGCAAGAACACCTGTGCCACTACCTATATCGAGAACTTTTTCGCCTCCTTTAATGTATTTTTCTAACCTATCCAAAACCAATTTTGTTGTCGCATGTTCACCGGTTCCAAAAGACATTTTAGGGTCGATTTTAATTACGATATCATCTACTTTCGGGTCAAACTCTTTAAATGAGGGTTGTATTACTAATCGGTCAGTTACTCTTATTACATTTACATTTTTTTCCCATTCTTCATTCCAATTCATATCTTCGTGAGTAGAAGATTCCACCTCAAAACGCTCAATGATATTTTCTTCTTTAGCCCTATGCAAAATCTCTTCTATCGCTTCTTTAGTAACTAAATCTAATTTTGTTGAGTAGACTGTGAGGTAAGTATCGTTATCTATTATTCCTTCTAAATCTAACTGCCATAATAATCCGCTTATTGATTCATTATTGATAGGTGCAGTTCTAATTATAAATTCATTGTATGTTTTCATTAATTTTCCGGTGTGTAATTATTATAAAAAAACAAGCAGAAACTATCTGCGAAGTTCCGTGCTTCTGATGCTGATTCTTTGTAATTATTTAGCATTAGTGTAAATGCAATGAGATCATTTTCTTTAGAATAAAAATAACCTGCAAGTGAAGTAACACCTGAAAGCGTACCTGTCTTTGCACGGAGTTTTTTTTCTAAGTTTGTGTTACTAAATCTATTTTTAAGAGAACCATCAACACCCGCAATCGGCAACGAGCTATAAATATTATAAAACAATTCTTTATTCCTGTAAACAAATATTAAAAGGTCATTAATAGTTTTGGAAGAGAGCATATTATAAAATGAAAGTCCCGAAGCATCAGCAAATACATTGGTGGAACGAGGTGAAACGATTGCAGCGAGGCTATCATTAAATTTTGCTCCATCTTTATACGAGATGTTTTCTTCTAAATTGCTTGATGCCAATTTAAGAAGGAGCATTTCTGCACCAATATTACTGCTTGTTTTATTGGTCTTATAAATCGTTTGAGCGATAGAATTTATTATCGTGCCTAATTCTGATGAAGTACCTTTTATCTTTCCTTGAATGAATTTCCCCGAGAAACGAATATTATATTTTTTAAAAGATGATTTAATTAATTCGGAAGTATATTTAAGAGGTGTTGAGATACTAATGGTTGTTTTATCCAATGAATCTGCAACCGAAATGTTCCCTTCAATTATTATATTCTCTTTCCCCTTAGCGAAGTAACGCTCAAATTTTAAATTTGTTTTTGTTTCTATTCCGGATGTTATTGCTTTGTTAATGATATTAAAATAGGGAATGTCCGGGTAGATAGCAGTTCTTGGCTTTCCAAAAGTTGGGTCAGGATAAGTCTTAATTGAAACTATATTGCTGGAGATATTTAGGGCTGACATCTTAGGAGTGTAACCATAAGGCAAATCATCCCACATCCAACCAGCACCCCACTCAATTGTATCTTTTGACGAAAGATCAAATACAAAATTTCCGGCGACGGTTTTTATTCCCTTTTGTTTAATAAATAGAACTAACGAGTCTAATTGTTCAATTGATAGAAAGGGATCAAAACTTCCTTTTAGATAAACATTCCCTTTTAATGTCGAGCCGTTAATTTTCCCATCATAGTATAGAGAGGTTTCAAAAAATTTATTACCCTTAGAAAAATATAAAACTGACGATGTAGTAAATAATTTTAAAACAGATGCCGGGCGCATTAAAATGGATTCATTCTTTGATGCTATTGAAGTGTTCTTTGTTAAATTGAAAAAATTAAATGAGACCATAGAGCTGCTTGAGAATGATTCATTGATAAAATTATTCAAGGAATCTTCGAAAGTTAAAATTTTCTTTTGAGCATTTAGATTAGAAAAAAGAAGAATAGAAAAACAGATTACTAATAGTTTTTTCACTTAATTAAAAATACTCTCTTTCTCTGAACTTGACACCCACCTCTTCAGTAACAAATTTCTTCGCAGCTTCTGTATCCACGGTGCTCATACCTACAATTGAAAGTACTACATCGGTATAATTTTTTGCTTTTTTGGCAAAGTCGATCATCTCTGAGTGCATAGAAGGATCAACGCGCATTAACTTTGCATACTGCTCGGGGTCAGTTGAATTAAGACTTATTGAAACGGTATCGATAGTATCTTTTAGTTCTGGTGTGATATCGCGTTTATTAATATAATTACCATGACCATCAGTATTCATACGTGTATGACCGCCATTTTCCTTAACGTAGTGAGCAACTTCTTTAACGACACCCCATCTAATTGTAGGTTCGCCATATCCGCAGAAAACAATCTCTTTGAATCGTTTCGGATCGCCTATTTTTTCAATATAAACGGACGCTTCAGGCTCTTCAGATTTTTTCATTTTAAGATTGTATCCGCTTATTACAGCTAGACCTTTACGATCGCAAAAGACACAATCCGCATTGCATCTATTTGTTACATTGACGTAAAGCGAATTGCCAATCTGATATGTAAATGATAAATCGGGATTTGCACCAATACCAAAAAATTTGTAAACGTTATAGTTTGTCGTTCTTACGATATCTTCAGGACGTAGATTCTGAACTTCTGCAATCTTATCGACAATCTTAGTAAGATAAGCAGGTTCGTTACGCTGACCTCTTAATGGAACAGGTGTCATAAATGGGGAATCGGTTTCAAGCATTATATTTTCGGTCGAAACTTTAGATAAAATTTCTCTTAAATTATCCGCTTTAGGATAAGTAATATTTCCGGTAAAGGAGATAAAATGATGTAGTTCAATTAATTCACGAGCATCGCTAAGATTGCCGGAGAAGCAATGAAATTGCGCTCTAAGTCCCTTAGCCGAATATTCTCGTATTATTGCCATCATATCATCATCAGATTCTCTATTATGAATAACGGCAGGTAAATTAAGTTCTATTGCAAGCTCTAATTGAGCGCGGAATGCTTTTAATTGCGTTTCTTTCGGAGAATAATCATAATGATAATCGAGACCTATTTCACCAATTGCCACAACCTTTTTATTTTGTGCTAATTTCCTTATTTCGTCAATATAATTATCGTTCCATTCCTTTGTATCAAGCGGATGCACACCAACGGTGCAATAGATCATATCGAACCTTTTGGCTAAGTTGATCGCTTCGAGCGATGAAACTAGGTGAGTAGCCGGAACTATTATATATTTTACTCCGCTATCTTTTGCTCTATTTATTACATCATTTAAATCAGTTGAATAGTTCGGATAAAAAAGATGTGCGTGTGTATCAATCATTATAAATGCCTTTTAATTATTCAATATATCCAATAACTCTAAAACCAAAATCAATATTTATCAACAATGTCTCCAGTGTAGATAGATCATTCTTGTTGATAATAGCTACCAAGCCAATACCATTATTAAAGACTAATTGCATCTCTTCTTCTTTAAGTGAACCGGCTTCTTGGATGAATTTAAAAATAGCCGGACGCTCCCAAGTATTCCAATCAACTTTTATAAAGAGATCATTAGGGACTACACGTTTAGTATTTCCGATCAACCCGCCACCTGTGATATGGGAGAATGCTTTTACATCGATAGAATTTTTAATTTTCGTAATCACACTGTAATAAGAACGATGAACTTTTAATAATTCTTCACCGAGAGAATTTTCTAATGAGTCCGGTTTATAATTAACGTCATATTTAGGAAATAGAACTTTGCGGGCTAATGAATAGCCGTTAGTATGAAGACCATTAGAATCAAAGCCCACCAAAATATTCCCTTTAGATACTTTAGAGCCATCGATAATTTTTTCTTTATCGACAAGACCGACAATTGTGCCTGACATATCATATTCATTTGGGTCATATAAACCGGGCATCTCCGCAGTTTCGCCGCCGATAAGTGCTACACCATTTTCTTTGCATGCAATCGAAAATCCTTTTATGATCTGTTCAGCTCTATCGGGATTAAGTTTTCCGAATGCTAAATAATCTAAAAAATATTGTGGGTCGGCTCCGCATACAGCAATATCATTAACGCAGTGGTTTACTAAGTCCTGTCCGACCGTATCATGTTTATCCATCATAAATGCGACTTTAAGTTTAGTGCCAACACCATCAACGCTCGATACTAAGACCGGATTTTTGTATTTTTGAAGATCGATTCCGTAGAATGAACCGAAATGACCTATGCCGGAAAGTACATTTTTATTAAAAGTAGATTTTGCAAGGGACTTAATTCTATTAACGACTTCATCCCCGGCTTCGATATCAACTCCTGCCGATTTATAGCTTTCGTTCAAACTGACCCCATAGATTTTTTATAATTAATTCCAAATATAAGCAAAAACTGAAAGTGAAACCGAACCGGAAGAAAAATTGTAAAACGAAGCAAAAGTGAATATTTTTTCATAAATTTTAAAGTTAAATCGAAATTTATAAGCGGAAATGAATAGTTACACATTAAAAGATAGAGAAAAAGCGATACTTCGATATATAATCCACCAGTTTATAATGACTGCTAACCCGGTGGGTTCTCGATATATATCAAAGAAATACGATATAGGGCTTTCCCCGGCTTCAATACGGAATATTATGTCCGATCTAGAAGACCTCGGTTATCTCAATCATCCGCATACCTCTGCCGGAAGAATCCCGACTGATAAAGGATATCGTGTTTATGTAGATTCATTAATGGAACCACCGAAATTAGATAGAGATTTAAGAAAACTGATCGACTCTAATTTCGATTCTGCATCTAATGATACAGAAGATATTCTTTTAGTTGCCTCTAATATTTTAACGGAATTGACTAATCAGATCTCGGTTGTAAGCTTTCCAAAGTATGATAATGCAATATTGGAAAAAATTCAGATTGTTCTTTTGTCTTCTACTCGCATATTAGTTGTAATAAGTGTGATATCTGGGGTAGTAAGAACGATTACTTTGGAGCTAAATGCTGAAGTAAAAGAAGAGCAGATTAGCAAAGTTCAATCAATATTAAATGAGAAACTCGGCGGATTAAAATTCTCAGAAATAAAGACGACTATCGGAAATCGTGTAAAAGATATTGATGATGCTTCTTTCAAGCCGATAGTTAGAGTGTTTCTTGATTCGGTTGATAAGATATTTAAAACCGAGCGTTCAGAAAAAACAATTATTTCGGGGACAAAAAATTTAATTAAACAGCCGGAATTTGAAAGTGTTCAGCACTTCCAAAGTATAATAGAATTAATTGAAAACAAAGATATAATTATACATATTCTTGAGACGCAAAAATCAAATATAAGTGATGTTACGATAACTATCGGTCAAGAAAATAGCGATGAAAAATTTTCTGAATATAGTATGATATCTAAAGAATATAATTTTGGGGATGTAAAGGGGACGTTGGGAATTATGGGACCTAAGAGAATGGAATATCCCCGTATAGTAGCTGCTGTTCAATATATAGCGGAACAGCTTTCAAACGAATTAAAAAAACAAATATAAAGGATAATATAATGGATGAAAATAAAGACGAAAACTTGGGTATGGAAAACGAAGAAACCAAACACAGCGAGAGTAATTATGAAAATGCAAATCAAGAAGAAAATTTAGAAAGCGATAATAATGAGATGGAAAACGAGACAGGTAATGATTTGCAAAAAAAAATAGAAGAATTAGAAAAAGCTAACTTCGACTTGAAAGATACTTTGCTGCGAAGGGTAGCAGATTTTGAAAATTATAAGAGAAGAGTAAATGAAGAACAAAAGAGTTTTCTTTCATTTGCAAATGAGTCATTACTTCTTAATATACTTCCAGTATATGATGATCTGGAAAGATCATTGGAGCATGCGGATGAACAGGCGAATTATGAGAGTATAAAAAAAGGACTTCAATTAGTATTTGATAAATTTACAAAAGTATTAGAAGGGCAGGGAATTGCTAAAATAGCAGAGAAAGGGGATCCATTCGATTTTAATTTGCACGATGCTTTAATGCAGAAACCGGATGATTCTGTTCCGCCTCATACAGTTCTCGAAGTTTTAGAAAAAGGATATAAATTAAGAGATAAAGTAATTCGTCATGCAAAAGTAATTGTTAGTCAAGAATTAATTTCATAAAATAAAAAATCAGGAAAATGGAAAAGAGAGATTATTACGAAATATTGGGCGTGGAAAAAAACGCATCAAAAGAAGACTTAAAGAAATCATATAGAAAATTAGCGATGCAATATCATCCTGATAGAAATCCGGGTAATAAGGAAGCAGAAGATAAATTTAAAGAAGCAGCCGAAGCATATGAAATTCTAAGCCATGATGATAAACGAGCAAAGTACGATCGATATGGACATAAAGGAATTAAGGGAGGGCAAGATTTCCAAGGTTTTGGAGATGCTAGCGATATTTTCTCGCATTTTTCAGATATTTTTGGATCGAGTTTCGGAGGCAGTAGTAGTGGCGGCGGTTCTATATTTGATGATTTCTTCGGCGGGGGTGGTTCTTCTCAGCAAAGGAGAAGACAGCGTCAAACGGGTACTCCGGGTGCAGACTTAAAGATTACACTTAAACTCACTTTGGAGGAGATTGCTAAAGGCACAACCAAAAAAGTGAAAATAAAAAAATATAATACATGCGAAACATGCGCCGGTTCAGGAGCAAAAAATTCATCATCATTTAAGAACTGTACTGTATGCGGTGGTACGGGCGAAGTAAGGCAGGTTTCTAGATCAGTATTTGGTCAGTTCGTTAATGTAACTAGTTGTAATAATTGCAGCGGCACGGGAAAAATTATTTCTGATAAATGTATCACTTGCTCGGGCGAAGGTAGAGTTAATTCAGAAGCAACTGTAAAAATAAACGTTCCTGCGGGAGTGTATGATAACAGCTATTTAACACTTCAAGGGCAGGGGAATGCAGGAAAGAATGGCGGTAGAAACGGAGATATAATTGTTATATTTCAAGAATTACAGCATGAATTTTTAGTAAGAGATGGGGATAATGTTATATATGAATTAAATCTTTCTTTCCCAGAAGCAGTTCTTGGTACGGATGTAGAAGTACCTACTCTAAGCGGACGAGCCAAGCTAAAAATTGACGCGGGAACGCAGGCAGGTAAATACCTTAAAATGAGAGAGAAAGGAATTCAGCATCTAAATAGTCATGGTGCCGGAGATCAATTAGTTAAAATCAATATTCATGTGCCTAAACATGTTACTGCTAATGAAAAAGAACTATTGAATCAATTGCAAAAAATGGATAATATAAAAGTAGCAACTTGAAATTAAACTTTTTTAATAAGCTGATCGGTAAAATTGGATTTACGGAAACAGAAGGAAAAGTGATTCTTTTTCTTTTGTTTACTATTATTACAGGGTCAATTATTAAATATACTTTCTCGGATACTAGATTACCGCAATTAAATAGTATAGATTATTCAAAAGAAGATAGTTTGTTCTTTTTACAAAGAGATACAATAAAAGCAGAAACAGAAAAAAATGTAAAAAAAAGTATTGCTTCTAAAGCAGAACTTTTGGATTTTAACGCTAATAAAATTGAATCCCATAAGATTGATATAAATAAAGCAGGGATATCGGAATTAATTCTTCTGCCTGGTATAGGTGAAAAGACTGCCCGGAAGATAATTGATTACCGGAAATTAAATGGTAGCTTTGAGAAAGAAGAGGATTTGATAAAAGTAAAAGGTATCGGACAGATTAAGTTCTCTAAAATTAAAAATTATATTATTGTGAAATAAAGAAAAATCTCCGGAGGAAAATATGTCAATTAAATCAGAACCCTGGTATTTGCATGCTGGGCTTTATGCCGTTATACTAGTTCTAATCTATGTACTAATCAGAGTAGCGATTCTTGAACCACAGGAAGTTGTGGAAAATGAAAAATATTATAAGGCTGAATCTAGAGCTAGAATGCTCAATATTAGAGAAGGCGAAAAGCTATGGTTCAATAAGTATAATAGATTTACTGATAGCATGGATAGTTTAGTAAATTTCTTAAAAACAGATCCGAGTGTACAAAAAGCTATTACCGGTACAGATTCAATTACCGGAAGACCAACAAACACTTTTGTAAGTCTTAAAAATGGCGAAGAGCTTTGGGATTCATTATTCAAATCACCAAAAAGCGGAATGGCATTTATCTTAGAAGTTGATACATCCAAATCTGCCGATACTGTTATTGATAGAAGAGGAAATGTAATTAAAGTTGATTCTTCAACCGTAATTGGTAAAAGATATGTTGTTAGATGTCCTGACGGATATGGTGCCGTAGGCGATTTATATAGTGATGCAATGCGTTATACTGCATCATGGGAATAAAATGATAGATGCCTGGTTTTAAGAATCATCTTGGCTGTTTTCTATCGATAGATAAAATCCAGTTTGTTGAAATAGTTTTTGAAAGTAATGCTTTTCATTTAGGTAACCTTGAAGAGATAGTTTTTGAAAATAAAATAGATTTGGGCGGCGATAGCCCAAATCTATTTTATCAAGTAAATGATGTCCTTTCTAAATTTAAAAAAGATTCCTCTTTTAGTTCACGCTTTGTATCATTCTCTTTGTCTAACCAATTCTTTAATATTTTTCAAATACCAGTTGAAGAATCCTTAATTAAAAAAGATCAAACAGAAAATTACAAATGGGAAAGCGGAATCTTATTCCCTCATATTAATAATAAATCACTTTTGATTCAAAATATAGAAGTAAGTTCTCCACTACTTCCTTATAAATCATCAATAGTATTTGGACTTAATAAAGAGGTGTTGACTTCACTTAATAGGCTTGCAACGGGAAATAATCTTGAACTACGTTACATAGATAACGCCCATATTTCTTCTAATGCATTTATTAAATTAGAAAAAGTTGCTCTTGCCGAAGAAGCTACTATAAGCATATTTTTCGAAGAGAATCTTTTTTCCATTTCACTTCTTCATAATAATATTCCTGTAATTTTTAAAGTCGTTGAGTATAAAGATAAAATCGATTATTTCGTCCTTAAAAATGAATTGGAAAAGATGAGAGCATTGGTGGAAATGGGGGAAAAGAAAATTTCTGACCTATACTTATTTAATGAATTACGAAATGAGAAATTAATAAGTAATCTAATGAATGATTTTCAATGGAACGTAATAAGAACAAACCCTTTCTTCGGAATTAAAGCGAATAAGAATATTGTGCATAAGAATTTATATACTGATTTATTTAATTCATTTACGGGTTCAGTTGGAATCGCATTGAGGGTGGTTTAGTTGAGAATAATTGCAGGCATATATGGCGGGAGAAAAGTAAAGTTCCCTAATTCAAAGTTGGTCCGCCCAACTACCGATAAAGTAAAAGAGTCACTTTTCAATTATCTATATAATCAAATTGATTTCGATGAAATAAAAGTATGCGATATATATGCGGGCTCAGGTTCATTGGGTTTGGAAGCATTGAGTAGAGGCGCAGGTGAAGTTCATTTTGTGGAAAAGAATTTCCAGGTAGCGAAAGTACTAAAAGAAAATATCGATTCATTGGATGCCTCGAGTGAATGTAGAATTTTCAATATGGAAGCGATAAAATTTTCTACACTTAATGAACATATTCAATATGAACTAATTCTTGCTGACCCACCATTTTTCAAAAATGATATTCATCTTGTTGTGAAGAATATTCTAAAAAATAATTATTTAACGGAAGATGGAATACTGATTATCGAAAGATCGGTTCAAACCAAGAATGAGGATATCGAAGGATTTGGTATTGAACCTTTTAAGCAGATAGGTGATAGTCTTATTTATAAATATATTCAGAGTTAAAAAAAATGAAAAAAGTAATTTATCCGGGGACTTTCGATCCTGTAACCAATGGTCATATTGATATCGTAAAAAGAGCGATTGAACTTTTTGATGAAGTGATTGTAACGATTGCAAAAAATCCGGGTAAGACCGCCGGTATGTTTACCATAGAAGAACGATTAGATATGCTGCGCGAAAGCTTAAAAGAATTTAATACTGTAACCGTTGATTCATTCGATGGCTTAGTGGTAGATCATGCTAAGGCAATGGGCGCAGTGGGAATAATAAGAGGTCTTAGGGCTGTATCTGATTTTGAATACGAATTTCAGATGGCATTAATGAATAGGAAATTAAATCCGGACCTCTCGACAATATTTCTAATGCCTCATGAAAAATATACATATCTCAATTCAACCATTGTACGTAATTTATCTCAGTTCAATAGCGATATTTCCGATTTTGTACCGCCGATTGTAATAAAAAAATTGGAAGAACGTAAAAAGAAATAAAACATTTTGTTCCACAATTGGAACACTATCTAATCGAGATTGAAACGTATTGTTTCAATAGGATTTACTATCCATAATTAATAGCATATAAATACCTTATAATCTGAATATATTTTATTGGCAAAGTTTTTGCTTTAAGTTGAGTAAGTTTCCTTTAATCTATAACTTAACAGAGGTCAACAAAAATAATGGAAAAACAGACGAGAAAAGACTTTTTGGCGAACACGTCAAAATTTGCACTAGGTGCAGCAGTTGGAGTAGCAGGATTAAATTTTTTAGCAAATGACAAAATTAAAGCAGATGGAACAGCAGTATGGCCATATCCTTATGCTCAGTTGGACGTTGAAGATGTAAGAAAAAAAGCTCATTATTTATACTGGCACGATATGGATTGCTGTGCAGGAGCGTTTGGGGGATTAGTAGAAGGATTGAGAGAAAAAATTGGTGAACCATGGACATCATTACCGATTGAAGTAATGCTATTCGGAAGAGGTGGCGGAAATGGCTGGGGTACTTTATGTGGTGCTATCAATGGTGGCGCAGCATTAATTAGTTTAGCAGTTTCTAAAGCTGATTCAGGCAAATTGATTAACGAATTATGGGGCTGGTACGCCTCTAATGAACTTCCTACGGATGCATCGAATGATACTGCAGTTGCAGGTAATTTCTTAGAGCATAAATATGATGCTGCATTACCACAGAATGTATGCGGTAGTACACTTTGCCACGTATCAGTTTCAGATTGGTGTAATAAAGCAAGGAAAAAATTTGGCGATCTCGAAAGAAAAGAAAGATGTGCAAGAGTAACAGCAGATGCAGCTGCTAAAACAGCGGAAATATTAAATGCTCATTATGCTTCTACATTTGTTTCAACATTTACGACCACAGCCGGAACAAAAGCATGTATGGGCTGCCACGGACCAAATTTAATGTATAATGTAAATTCAAATATGGATTGCCAGCAATGTCATGGCGACCCACACTCTTCAACCGATGTAATTAGAGAAGATTCACCTATTGGAAGTGATTTCCAATTGAATCAAAATTATCCTAATCCATTTAATCCTACAACACAAATATCATTTTCTTTACCAAGAACTGAAAATGTATCTCTTATAGTTTATGATATAAATGGAAATGAAATTAAGAGATTG
>Ga0172380_10002047_pt1 | contig 32819 bp, 29 predicted proteins | sample Leawe162metaG_FD_119747 | JGI IMG/M metagenome (GOLD analysis project Ga0172380, IMG submission 119747) | Leachate microbial communities from a municipal landfill in Southern Ontario, Canada - Leachate well 162 metaG | ecosystem: Engineered > Solid waste > Landfill > Unclassified | place... | reverse complement strand
GGAAGATGGTCCGAACGACGCCATATTTCTCCCAGCGCCGGGCTGAGGTGACTACCTGGTGAGACAAACAGAGCGGACGGCCGACCTGCTTCAAGGCGCGCGATAAGGCAATATCTTCCATTAACGGTAGTTTTGGGAATCCCCCGCAGGCTTGAAACGCATGGCGGCGAACAAAAATCGCTTGATCCCCCGTGGCGATGCCAGTGAGCCGGGAGCGCCAGTTCATCAGACAAGCCGTGATCCTCAGCAATGGATGACGGCTTGCGATGGCGACGTCGAACCGCCCCCAAACAAGGTCACTCTCCGCAAGACCTTGCAGAATCAGCCGGTCCGCGTTTTGTGGAAGCTGGGTATCGGCATGCAGAAAAAGCAGTACGTCGCCACGGGCCCTCGCCGCGCCAGCGTTCATTTGCGAAGCGCGGCCGCGCGGTGCCTCGATCACAACGTCCGATAGAGGCGACGCGATGGTGGTGGTGCGGTCGGCACTTCCGCCATCAACGACCAGGATCTCGACCCCGCGCCGGCGTAACGGCTGCACTGCTTCGAGAGCAGCGCCGATGTCGGTCTCCTCGTTGAGTGTCGGGAGAATGAGGGATAGCTTTGGCATAGGTGTTTCGAGGCGGTTACCGAGTTGAGCGAGCGTCATGAGGGCATAAGACTTCTGCTACGCTCGCACTCAACGCCTCATCCAGCCGTGATAACGCTCCACCCACTTGAGCAGACCTTCGGGCGCATGCGCCTTCTTCCAGACACCCGCCGCATACTTGTTGGCTTCCGCCAGCGTCGGATAGATGTGGATCGTGCCGAGAATCCGGCTGAGGCCGATGCCTTGTCGCATTGCCATCACGAATTCGGCGATCACGTCGCCTGCGCTTTCGCCCACGATAGTCACCCCGAGGATCCGGTCCTTCCCGGGAACGGTCAGGACCTTGACGAGACCCCGGGCCTCGCCATCGACAATGGCGCGATCCAGGCCGTCAAGCTGGAAGACGCTCAACTCATACGGAATATTCTTCTCCCTTGCCTCAATCTCGTTCAATCCGACCCTTGCCACCTCGGGATCGGTGAACGTGGCCCAGGGCATGACCGAATAGTCCGCCTTAAACCTTCTGAAGTGTCCGAACAGGGCATTGACGGCAGCGTACCAGGCCTGGTGCGCGGCGGCGTGGGTGAACTGGTATGGCCCGGCGACATCGCCGCAGGCATAAATATTTGGGTAGATCGTCTGCAGGTAGCCGTTGGTCTCCACTGTGCCCGCCTTGGTCGTCTCAATGCCGAGCGTCTCCAGACCGTAGCCGGTGGTGTTCGCGAGTCGTCCCACGGCAACCAGCACGGCATCGAATGGAATTGCCACCTCGGCGCCTTCGTGCTCGGCGATCAGGAACTTCTCGCCGTTCTCGACCACGAAGCGTCGGGCTTTATGGCCAGGGCGCACATCGATGCCTTCCGCCTGGAAACCTTGCATCACCATGCCGGAGATCTCGGGGTCCTCGCGAAACATGATCCGGGGCAGCATCTCCACTTGAGTGACCTGCGCGCCGAGACGGGCGAAGCATTGCGCGAGCTCGCAACCGATAGCCCCGCCGCCCAGGACGAGTAGCCGGCGCGGCAGTTGCCGCAGATTCCACACCGTGTCCGAGGTGAGGTAGCCGATCTCTTCAAGACCCGGAATCGGCGGAACAAGAGGTCGGGCGCCGGCGGCGATGACGATGGCACGGGTCGTCAGCGTTCGTGTCTCCGTCTCAGTCCTTATCGCCACCGTGTAGGGTGACGTGATCTCGGCTTCGCCAAGGATGCAATCGACTCCAAGCGCCGCGTATCGCTCGGCGGAGTCGTGGGGCTCAATGGACTTGACGACACGCTGCACACGCTCCATGACCTCGGCAAACTCGAACTCGACTTCCGCCTTGCGGATACCGAACTCCTTGGCTCGTCGGATATGAGAGATCAGCTTCGCCGTCCTGATCAACGCCTTCGACGGCACGCAACCGGTGTTGAGACAATCGCCGCCCATCTTGTGCTTTTCGATGAGACTGACCTTGGCCTTCACGGCGGCAGCGATGTAGGCGGTGACCAAGCCCGCCGCACCCGCCCCGATGACCACCAGGTTGCGGTCGAAGCGTCTGGGCTTGGGCCACTTCTTCGGTGCGGCAGGCTGCTTGGCATCCACGAGGATGTCCGTTCCGTCACTCGACAGACTCTAATGCACCGCCGCAGCTACTGCCCTGCCCTGCGGTACAGCCGTAGCAATGGTCGGCCACGGCCACGGGATTGCCCTCAAGATCGAGGCCTGCCAATTTTGATATATGGACCTTGGCCTTGCCTGGCACGGAGAGAGGAATGCCCAGCATCTGATTGAAGTCGCAGTCGTAGAGGTAGCCCTGCCAGTCGATGCTGACCAGCGTACGGCACATGACCCCATCCAGATTGGTGTCCTGATGGGCACCACGTAGCAGCGCCATGTACTGCTGGAACTGGCCTTTCGAGACGAGCATGCTGCCGAAGCGCTGTATCGGCATGTTGGTGATCGTATACAGACGGTTGAAGCGTATGCCGTAGCGTTCGCCCAGGTGTCGGTTGTAGTCGGCCTCGAGTGTCAGCTGTGGCGGAGGAAGCGCAGGCCCCTGAGGGTTATAGACGAGGTTGAGAATTAACTCGGAATCTTGGCGGCCGTAGCCGAGCGCGTTGAGCTTGCGCAGCGCCCGGATGCTCGTTTCGAACACGCCTTTGCCGCGCTGGCGATCCACATTCTCCTCAAGGTAGCAGGGCAGAGAGGCAACGATCTCCACCTGATGGTCCGCTAGAAATACCACCAGATCCTCCTGATCCGGTTCCTCCAGAATGGTGAGATTGCAGCGGTCGATGACGCGAACACCCAAGGCCCGCGCCTTGTGCACGATGTGGCGAAAATGGGGATTGAGTTCTGGCGCGCCGCCGGTCAGATCCAGGGTGGCGATGGTCTGCCTTGCAAGCACGGCGAGCATGGCTTCCACTGTTTCTTCCGACATCTGTTCGCTTCGAGTGGGGCTGGCCGCAACGTGGCAATGCAGGCAGGACTGGTTGCAGCGGTAGCCCAGGTTGACCTGAAGCGTCTCAAGACGCCCTCTCCGGAGGTGGGGGAAGTCGGAAGCCTTAAGCAGTGGCAGGGTCGCGTGCATATCGATTCTCGGTGGTGATGGTTAGGCCTCTACCGGTAGGCCCGCGGCCTTCCATTCCGGATAGCCTTCTTTCAGACGTCGGGCCTTGACGCCGCGACCGCGTAGCTTCACAACGGCCTCGTAGGCCAGAACGCAGTGCGGACCCCGGCAGTACGCGACGACTTCTTTCTTTGGCTTGAGCTTGTGGAGATATTTCTCTAATTCAGCCAGGGGTACGTTCACGGCACCGGCGATATGGCCGGCTGCATATTCGTCGGGCGGACGTACATCGAGAACGGTGACAAGCCCCTTGCGCACCCTATCCAGCAGTTCCTCGGCGGGCACCGGCTCCAGAGTGTCTTTGACGCTCAGGAAGGTATTGATCAGCCGTTCCACCTCCGCGATGTTCTGTTCGGCTACGCTCCGCAGTGCATTCAAGAGACTGATGACCTCGTCACCTGCCAATCGGTAATAGACATAGAGCCCTTCCTTGTAGGCGCTCACCAGTCCAGCTTGACGCAGTTGCTGAAGGTGATGTGACACATTCGAAACTGGCAGTCCGCATTTTTCGGCCAGGGCTTCCACGCTGCGCTGCCCCTGTCCAAGGCATTCAAGCAAATCCAATCTGACCGGACTGCCGAGGGCTTTGCCGACGCGGGCGAACTGTTCAAAAAGCTGATGCTTAAGATTTTGTGTTGACATTTTCTGGGAAACCCCTACTATTCAAATAGTCGTACGAATACTAGATCAACATTCCAAGTTTAGCAAATGGTTTCTAGTTTGCGCCAATTCCATTACCCCGTTCAGCAAAGTGGATCGTTACATGGACATCAGTCATTTAGTCGCTAGGTACGAAATATTCATCCGCCTTGGCTGCTTTTTCGGTATCTTCGGCCTTATGGCCGTCTGGGAGTGGGTCGCGCCGAAACGGCAACTGTCCGTTTCCAAGACGATACGCTGGGCGAACAATCTCGGCATCGTCTTTCTCAATAGCTTCATCTTACGCTTGGTATTTCCCGCCGCCGGCGTCGGCATGGCCGTCTTCGCCGAGGCGGGCCGCTGGGGGGTGCTCCAGCACTACGAAGTGCCCTTCTGGGCGGCGGTCGTCGTTTCGGTGGTACTGCTGGACTTCGTGATCTACCTCCAGCATGTCATGGTCCACGCGATACCCGTGCTGTGGCGGCTGCATCGGGTGCACCACGCGGATCTGGATTTCGATGTGACGACCGGAGCACGTTTCCATCCGCTCGAAATCATTATTTCAATGCTGATCAAGTTCGCGATCATCGTTCTTCTCGGGCCGCCGGTGCTCGCCGTCGTCATCTTCGAGGTGCTGTTGAACGCCACGTCGATGTTTAACCACGGCAACGTCGGTTTGCCGAGAGGACTCGACCGGGTACTGCGTTGGCTCGTGGTGACTCCCGACATGCATCGGGTCCATCACTCGGTGGAGGACGACGAAACCAACAGCAACTTCGGCTTCAATCTGCCTTGGTGGGATCGCTTGTTGGGCACTTATCGGGATCAGCCGAGGGCGGGGCATGAACGCATGAGCATCGGCATTAGCACCTACCGAGACACAAAGTGGTGCAGTTGGCTGCCGGGCATGCTGGTCATGCCATTTCGTGGTCATGTCGAAAGTTATGCGATCAATCGCAGGAAATGGGAGAGCAAAGATGCGCTTCGCTAAGCTAACGCGATTTACCTTGATCGCTATGATCCTGGCGGGCATCGCGGTGGCGGCACTCTATCGCGAGCAATTTTCCGCCACGGCACTGCAAAGCTGGATGCGGGACGCCGGCGTTGCAGCGCCGCTGGTCTTCATGGCGCTCTATGCGGCGGCCACCGTCCTCTTTCTTCCGGGTTCGGTCCTGACCATTGCCGGCGGCGCGCTGTTCGGGCCAGTCTGGGGCACTTTCTACAGCCTGACGGGTGCCACGCTGGGTGCAACGCTGGCGTTTCTGGTCGCCCGCTATCTAGCTTCAGATTGGGTCGCCCGCAAGGCCGGCGGCCGACTTAAGCAATTGATCGAGGGAGTAGAAAATGAGAGCTGGCGTTTCATCGCCTTCGTTCGTCTCGTGCCGCTCTTCCCGTTCAATCTCCTGAATTATGCGCTGGGGCTGACACGCATCAAGTTGTCTCACTTCATCGTCACGTCCTACATCTGCATGCTGCCAGGAGCGATCGCCTTCACCTATCTGGGCTATGCAGGTCGGGAGGCGGCAGCAGGCAGTGCAGGAAGCATCCAGAACGGTCTGCTGGCGCTCGGTTTGCTGGCATTGATCGTTTTTCTCCCGCGCCTGATTCGGCGACTACGCGGTGCTCCCCTGATCGGTGTGGAGGAACTCAAGACGAAATTGGATGCCGGCGAGGACCTGTTGGTTCTGGACGTACGAGCAGTGAAGGACCTCAGCGGTGACCTGGGCCATATTGCAGTAGCTCGCAATATTCCATTGGAAGAACTTCCGCAGCGGGTGACGGAGCTTGATGCCCATCTGAAGCGCCCGATCGCGATCGTGTGCCGCACCGACAAGCGTTCCGCTTCAGCGGCCTTACTGCTGACCGGGAAGGGATTTTCGGATGTTCGCGTGACCCGTGGAGGAATGACTGAATGGAACCGCAGCGGTTTCCCGGTGGCAAGATGAAGCCAGGGCGAGAATTGCAGCCCGGACCACAAACTGTGGCCGTGGCGATTGAGCGATTGAGATTTGCGCTGTTGCTAAGTCTGACCGCAACTGTCGGCTGGCTGCTGGTTGCGGCCTATTTTGACGCATCCCCACGTGCAACTGTCGCGTTTTCCAACGCCAGCCTCTGTATCCACCGGCCCGGATCCTGAAGCAAACGCCGTCATGGAACACAGTACATCCACGGGCACAAGGTCCGCAATGAGTCTGCCGAGAGCACCCCGCGATGTTGGCTCGTTGCACCAGGACTCCCTGCCCAGCCACTATTCGGCGGGCGTACGGCTACTATCGATGCTGGCCTTCGGCTATGTCGCTTTCGCCTTCGTCAACGGCCGCTTCCTGCATTGGTTTGAAGGCGCCAACGGCGATGCACCGTTGTGGCTAAGCCGCTGGACGGAGTATGCCGTTATCCTGGTGTTCGGGGTGTGGCGCGTCTTGGCTGAAAGAAACTCCTATACTCGAAAGCGGCTCGTTTTTCTGATCAGCGCAGTAGCTGTTTTCTGGTGGATCATTCCCGACTACTTGCGCCTGCCCGAACCCTACGTCGGCGCGCTGCCGGGGCAACCGATATTTCCACAGATACACACCCCCGGCACCCTGACGTTTTTTGGCATGCTGCTGCTCGTGCTGTTGTTCGGCCGTCGCGTGGTGTGCGGCTGGAGCTGCCCCTGTGTCGGTATCCGCGAAACCGTTGGTTTCGCGTTTCGGGAAAAGACCCTGCGCAGTGACAGGGCCTGGAACTGGCGTTACAGCAAATGGTCTTTCTTCGCGCTCTACATGACCGCCTTCGCGCTGATCATGTTTTCGGCAACGGCCTACGTGTCGCCGTTCTACAGCGGATTCCTGGCGCTGGTCGGTGCCACCTATTTCGGCTCCTTCTTCATCGCGCCCCTTACCGGCAACCGCTTTTACTGCCGTTACCTGTGCCCTTACGGGGCCACTTTCGGGCTGCTTAACCACATCGGCTATTACGGCATTCGCATGGACAAGGATGCCTGCGTCGATTGCCGGCGCTGCGAACAGGTCTGCGATATGGGCATTCCCGTCTGGCAGCAAGGCAAGGATCACGGACGCGTCACCGGGTTGGAGGACTGCATGGGATGCGGGCGTTGCGTGGTCTCGTGCCCCACCGATGCGCTGGAGTTCCGCGACGTGCGCAACGAATTTCTTCCCAAGCTCCGCATGGACGGCTCCTACCTCTTGCAGCGCTCGGGCCCGCCGGAAATCGCACCACGTGTCGAGCCGCCGCAGCGCACAGCCTTGGCGCGGCGCGAAGACTGGCAAGAAGACCACCAGCCGCTGAGCCTGATCGATGCCATGGCCCAAGCCCGGCGCTGCCTCGACTGCGGCGTGCCTAGCTGCCAAAATGCCTGCCCGCTGCACAACCACATTCCGGAATGGCTACAGGCTTTGGGCCAAGGCAAGGTCGAGGCCGCCGCGGCCATCAGCCACGCCACCAGCAACCTGCCGGAGATTTGCGGTAGCGTATGTCCCAGCCATCGCCTGTGCGAAGGTGCTTGCACCCTCAACGTCAAAGGTGGGCCCGTGATCATCGGCGCTTTGGAAAGCTTCGTTGCCGAGGAGGCCTTCCGCAGAGGGTGGAAGCCGCAGGGCCGGAAGGGGCCCACGAACGGCAAGACGGTCGCCGTCGTCGGAGCCGGTCCGGCGGGGCTGGCCTGCGCGGACGAACTCAACAAGTCCGGCTTCGATGTGACCGTTTTCGATAAACGGGATGAGATTGGTGGCGTGCTGACCTACGGCATTCCATCGTTCAAGCTGGATAAGAAGGCCATCGTGCGGCGCAGGCAGTTTCTTGGGGAGGCAGGTATTCACTTCTCGCTCGGCACCAATGTCGATGCGGAACGGTTGCAGCGCCTGATCGGAACCAACAACGCCGTGTTCCTGGGATCCGGGGCGCAGCGGCCGCGCGTCACGAATCATTCCGGGCAAGAGCTTGGAGGCGTCATCGATGCACTTGCCTATCTCTCTGTCCTCAACACCAGCCGACCAGGCGCATTCCGGGCCGTCCCGGATATGACCGGTAAGCGTGTCCTGGTTCTCGGCGGCGGCGATACCGCCATCGACTGCGCCCGCAGCGCCCTGCGTCAGGGCGCCGACGACGTTACCATCGCCTACCGGCGCGGCCCGGAGCAGATGCGCGCGTCGCCGAAAGAAATCGCCGCGGCCCGGGACGAAGGCGTAAATTTCGCTTTCCACAAAACACCTGAGGAATTCGTCGGCGAGGAGAAACTACAAGGTATCCGCTTCAATGACGGAACCGGTGCGCATGGGAAGGTCCACCCCTGCGACGTCGCCATCGTCGCCTTTGGCCAGGAAGCTGATGACAACGCCTGGCTCAAGTACCTGAACATCGCGACCGACGATCACGGTTATATCGTCGTGAATGAAAACGGCGGGACAACTCACCCCAAGGTTTTCGTGGGCGGCGACAACAGCCACGGACAAGACCTCGTTGTTACCGCCGTTGCGGCTGGGCGACGCGCCAGCCAAGGTATCCAGGCGATGCTGCAATGATCATTGGCACGTCTTACCTATGTCCGTCTGTGGAATTGATCAAGGAGAAGATTCTCTGGCAAAGACAACGCATCTGTCGTGATTCCTTCCTTTGGGACCTTACATGATGTTTATTCGAAAGAAAAAGACCGTAGTTCTTAGCATCGTCTTGGTTGCCATAGTTGTCTTTCTGGCTTGGCGCCTGGTTCGCCCGATGAACATCTTCGTGGTATCCGAAGCGTTCGAGCGTCCCGTCTCGACCGCCGCCACGCCGCCGTCTCTCCAGTCCCTTAGCGCCAACGGCTGTGCCAATTGCCACCAGGAGTTTTACGATGAGTGGTCGACGAGCATCCACAGCCAAGCCTGGACCGATCCCTATTTCCAGGTGGATTCGGTGTTTGATGGTAATCAGCAAATCTGCAAGAACTGTCATATCCCGCTCGATCGCCAACAGGAGCACAAGGTCGTAGGATTCAAGGACCCGGAGAAATGGCAACCGATCCTGGAGCCCAATCCGACGTTTGATCCGCAATTGCAACACGAGGGCGTCACCTGTACCGCCTGTCACCTCCGGGATGGCAAGATCCTCGGGCCTTACGGCAGCGAGAGCGCGCCGCATCCCGTGGAAAAACAAGCCAATCCCAACGAAGTCTGCTTCAAATGCCACGTCGTGAGCGGAAAACGTTGGGACACGTTTTACCGGATCCCGCCCTGCGGGACCGTCGCCGAGATTAGCAATACTCCCGGCGCTACCAAGGACAGCCCTCCTGTTGCTGCGAACGACACGGCTGGCCACAAAACTGTCGGGCCGGGCGATGCGTCGCTCGACTGCGTTCAGTGCCACATGCCGCTCGCCGAGCGGCCCCTGGTCGCGGGCGGCAAGGTTCGGATGGTGCGCAGACATCTGTGGCGCGGTGGGCACGATCCGGAAATGGTGAAGCAAGGACTAGACGCCACGCTTCGCGAGATGCCTGTAGAAAAACCCGGCAAGCGTTCCTTTGCGCTGACGCTGACCAATACCGGAGCTGCGCATTACCTTCCAACCGGAACGCCAGATCGGCACCTGACTGCATCCATCCGTCTAGTGGATCGCAACAGCGCTGTTCTGCGCGAGGACCAGCATATTTTGAAGCGAACCATCATGTGGCGTCCTTTCATTGTCGATCTGTCGGATACACGCTTGGCACGGTGGCAGCCGAGAGTCTTCGAGTTTGAAGTCGATTCCGACCGGGATGCAAAAGCCGTGGCGGTAGAGGCTCAGGTGAAGTATCACCTGCTCGATGAGAACCGAAGACAGCGAATCAATTACAACAACAAAGAGCCTATTGCCTACGACGTGTTCCGCACCCGTATTGCCCTAAATCAAGAGAAGGCGAATTGACTATCACAGGTACGCATGCACAGGCCAAACCTGTTCTGGCACGCCAGGGAATCCTGTACGAAAAATACTGGATCGACCGGCGTCTCTGACCGCTGTTAACAACACTATGCCGCACAAAGGGGGTCCCATGTTCAAGTTCTCGCTGGTCGATTTCTCGATCCGCCACCCGAAGCTGATTGTCTGGGCAACGGTCGCGCTTACACTGCTTTTCCTCACCCAGTTCCCGCGCATCCGGACGGACACCAACCCGAAGAACATGCTGCCGGCGACTTCCGACGTGCGCGTCTGGAACGACGAGGTGGACAAGACCTTCGCCCTCTACGAGGACACTATCGTCGTTGGCGTGCAGAATGACGCCGGCGTGCTCAACCGGGACACCCTCGGCCGCATCGCTCGCATCACCGACGGAATCCTCAAGCTCGACGGCGTCGCCAGCCGCGACGTGAATGGCTTCACCACCATTACCAACGTCACCGCCGAGGCGGGCACGCTGAAAGTGGGGCCGCTGATGCCTGGTGCACCGCAGACCCAGGCTGAAGTGGACGCCTTGCGCAACGCCCTGTTCGGCAATCCGCTCCTCGTCGACCGCGTCATCTCGAAGGACGGCAAGACCACGGCCATCTATGTGCCGCTGGAGAAAGGTGCCAACGGCGCCGAGATCGCCGGAAAAATCCGCGCCATCGTCGCCAACGAGAAAGGCCCGGAACGCTACTACGTTGCCGGCGACCCGGTGGCGCGCGACACTTTCGGTGCCGAGATGTTCAAGCTGATGGGCATATTCTCGCCGATTGCAGGCATGATCATGTTCGCCGCCATCCAGTTCATGTTCCGCAACCTGTCGCTGTCCATCGCCATGATGGGGGTATCCATGGCGGCCATTATCTGGAGCATGGGCCTCTTGATCGGCGTTGGCTTCCCGGTGCACATCATGAGTTCGATGGCGCCGGTATTCCTGATGGCCATCGCCACCGACAGCATCCATATTTTCAACGAGTTCTACTTCCGCTACCGCGAGAAGCACGACAAGACGGCGGCGATTCGCGAAACCATGGCAGCGGTGAGCCGGCCAGTGCGCTTCACGGCGCTTGCCACCACCGCCGGCTTCGCCGTACTGCTGTTCATGAACATTGTGCCAGTGCAGGTCTTCGGCGGCCTGATCGCCGTCGGCACGGTCATCCTGCGCCTGTTTTCCTTCAGCCTGATCCCGGCCATCCTCACCTTCGTCAAGGAAGAGAAGATCGCCCGCGCCGCCGAGCATGAGAGCGTGGAACTGGATCGCACCGCGCGCTTCTTGCGCCGCATCGCCGGGGTCGGCGCGACGCGGCCCCTGCTCACCGCGCTGGTGGGTCTGGCGCTGGTGGCGACGGCCATCGTCGGCACGATGAAGATTCATGTGAATAACAACATGGTCGCCTGGTTCAAGGAATCGAGCGAAATCCGCATCGCCGACACGGCGATGAACCAGGCGCTGGGCGGCACTTCGCTGGGCTACCTGGTGGTGCAGACGCCGGAAGCGGAGTCTGTCAAGCGGCCCGAGACCCTGCGCTGGATCGAGGGACTGCAGCGCCACCTGGAGGGCATGCCGGTGGTGGGCAAGACCTTTTCGGTGGCCGACTATGTGAAGCGAATCAACCGCGTGCTGCACGACGACGATCCCAAGTTTGATGCCGTGCCGGAAACCCAGGATACGGTCGGCCAGTATCTCTTTCTCTTCGGCATGTCGGCCAAGCCCGCCGACCTGGACAACGTCGTCGATCCGACGTTCCAAAAGGCCAACCTCTGGGTGCAGATGAAGACCTGGGATGCGGAGGCCATGCGCGAAGTCATCCATGCGGCGGACTCGTACCAGAAAGATCACCCGCTGGCGGCAACGGTGAAACCGGCGGGCATCGCCTATTTCAACCTGGTATGGAACGACGAGGTGCTGGGCGACCTGGTGCGGGGCCTGTCGCTGGCGCTGGTGGTGGTGTTCCTCATCCTGGCGCTGGATTTCCGCTCGCTGAAATGGGCGCTGGTCGCCTACGTGCCGCTGTTGTTTACCATCCTGCTTATCTACGGCGTGGTCGGCTTCGTCGGCAAGGATTTCGACATGCCGCTGTCGGTGATGAGTTGCCTGTCGCTGGGCATGGCGGTGGACTTCGCCATCCATTTCGTCAGCCGTTTCCGCCAGCGCCTTGCGGAAACCGACGGCAGCAACGACGCGGGTGTTGACAACGTGCGCGAGGTGCTGCTGTGGACGGCGGCGCGGCCGGGCAAGGGCATCCTGAGAAATGCCGTGCTCTTCGCTGCCGCCTTCTCCGTGATGCTGGCAGCACCCCTGACGCCCTACATGGTAGTGGGCGCCTTCATTGTCGCGATGATGCTGCTCTCGGCGCTGCTCACCATCCTCTATCTGCCGGCCCTGGTGATGCTCGGACGGCGCTGGCTGATCCCAAACAAAGGAGACTGACATGAAACGTTACTGGCTGTTGTTGATCGCGGCGCTGCTGCCGCTGCAAGCCCTGGCCTTGTCGGGCGAGGACGTGATGAAGAAGTCGCAAGCGGCTTTCCTCTACCCCGGCAAGGACTTCAAGGCGCGGGTGGTGATGAAGCTCGTCAACAAAGACGGCCAGGAGCGGATACGCGAGATGACCATGCTGCGCAAGAATGCGGGCGAACCCGGCGGCGAGCAGAAATACTTCCTGTACTTCTTCCAGCCGGCCGACGTCAAGGACATGAGCTTCATGATCTACAAGTACCCGGCCAAGAACGCCGACCGCTGGATGTTCATTCCCGCGATCAACATGGTCAAGCGAATCGCCGCGCAGGATAATCGTTCCAGCTTCGTCGGCTCCGACTTCACCTACGAGGACGTTTCCGGGCGCAACATCGAGGACGACAGCCATGTCATCGAGCGCGAGGAGAAGCTCGGCAACCGCGACTGCTTCGTGGTGAAAAGCACGCCCAAGACCGCGGACGCCGACTTCGGCTACAAGTTCACCTGGGTGGACAAGGCGAACTCCCTGCCGCTCAAGGAGGAGCAGTTCGACAAGAAGGGCGCCCGCTACAAACTCTTCACCGCCGAAGAGGTGACGGAGATCAAGGGCTTTCCCACTGTGGCGAAGCGATCCATGAAGAACCTCCAGACCGGGCACCGCACCGACGTTTCCTACCTCAAGGCCGACTACGACATCGGCATCGATGACAGCCTGTTCTCCGAGCGCTTCCTGCGCCAGCCGCCGCGCAAGTGGGTGGATTGATGCCGCCCCTCGCTGCCCTCTGCGCAGCGCTCATGCTCGCGCCGCTGGCCGCGCAGGCGGAAGTCACGCTCTCGGGTTTCCTACAGCAGGATACGGCCGCAAACACTGTCGCGGCAAATCCGGACGGCCGTCACTACAAGTGGCTGGAGGAGAGGGCGCAGCTCAAGCTCGACGCCTCAAATGGTGCATGGCGGCTGCTGGCAAAAGGAGACTTTGCCTACGACCACCTCGGCCGCCAGGACCAATCGGAGCTGCGCGAGGGCTATGCGGACTACGTGGCCGGCAACTGGGATCTGCGCGTCGGCCGACAAGTCATCACCTGGGGCCTGGGCGATCTGGTATTCGTGAACGACGTGTTTCCCAAGGATCATGAGGCCATCTTCGCCGGGCGTCCGCTCGAATATCTCAAGCGTGGCGTCGATGCCGTGAAACTGGGCGCCTACCCGGAGTTCGCCAACTTCGAACTGGTGGTGGCGCCGGCATTCCGCGAGAGTCAAATCCCCGATGCCAGCCGCTTCCACCTCTACGACCCGACGCCGGCGGTGAGCAATCGCGAGACGATAAAGCCGGGCCAGGGCGATGTCGGTCTGCGCATTTACCGCGATGTCGCCGTCTACGACGCCGCGCTCTATCTGTATCGCGGCTTCCAGCGCACACCATCGATGCGACCTGACAGCATGACGGCGCCGACGAAGATCACTTACTTCTACCCGCAGCTCTCGACCTATGGCGCCAGCGTCTCCGGCCGGGCTGGCGAGGGCGTACTGAGCCTGGAGGCGGCTTACTACGATTCGCGCCAAGATCGGTCAGGCAACGACTTCGCCATCCCCAACTCACAGACCAGGCTACTGGCAGGCTATCAGATTCAACCCGTGGAGGACCTTTCGCTGGGGTTCCAGTATTACGCCGAACTCATGCGCGACTATGACGCCTACCTCGCCGCATTGCCCACGGGATTTCCGGTAGATAACCGCTGGAGCCACACCGTTACGGCGCGATTGACGCAGTTTTTCCGGCACCAGACGCTGCGGCTTTCCGCGTATGCCTCCTACAATACCGGCAACGGCGACCGCTTCATCAACCCGGAACTGCGCTACAGCTTCACCGACCGGGTGTGGGGCGCGGTCGGTGTCAATATTTTCGGCGGCAAGCCTTGGGGACAGTTCGGGCAACTGTCGCGCGACGACAATCTCTATATTCAGATGCGTTACGAGTTCTAGTGCGGGCCTCTCGCGCCCCTATCCGAAATGACTAACTCCGGAGGTTCCGATGAAAGCGCTGTTCATTCTCAACGACGCCCCATATGGCTCGGAACGCAGCTACAAAGGGCTGCGGCTCGCTCGTTCAACGGCGAATAAGGGCATAGAGGTCAAGGTGTTTCTGATTGGTGACGCCGTGGGTTGCGCGAAAGCTGGACAAAAAGTGGCTCAAGGCTGTTACAACATCGGCGACATGCTGGGCACCGTGATCCCGCGTGCTGCGGAGGTGGGCGTCTGCGGCAGTTGCATGGATGCACGCGGCATCAAGGACGAGGACCTGCTGAAGGGATCCCATAGAAGCAGCATGGAGCGACTGACCGACTGGACGATCTGGGCTGACAAGGTGATCGTATTTTGAGCGACAGGACAATCGTATGAAGCGTATCACGATTATCGGCACCGGCTTTGCTGCGCTCTCCGCCGCGCGGAAGCTGCGCCAACTCGACCGTCAGGCCGCAATCACCGTCATCGGTCCCCGGCCGGAACTGATCTTCCTGCCCAGCCTCATCTGGATTCCTTCCGGGCTGCGTCAAGCGGACGATCTGGTTATTCCGCTCAAGCGCTTTTTCAAGAATAACGATATCCACTTCCATGCCGGCGAAGCCACCGGGCTGGGCAATGGCGGCAGAACCGTAGTCACCAACAACGGAACTGTGGCCAACGACGGCCTGATTATCGCCTGCGGCGGGCGCTTCATCAAGAAGCTGCCGGGCATCGAGCACGCCATCACCCCGTGCGAGGGCATCGTCGCGGCGGAGCGAATACGCGACCGGGTCAAGGCCCTGAGAAGCGGTACGATTGCACTTGGCTTCGCTGGCAACCCCAATGAGCCGACCGCAATGCGTGGCGGCCCGATGTTCGAGTTCCTGTTTGGATTCGACACCCAGCTACGGCGCGAAGGGCGCCGCGACAAAATCAAGCTGGTGTTCTTCAACCCCATGCCCAACCCCGGCAACCGTATGGGCGAGAAGGCGGTGAAACGCCTCCTGGCGGAGATGCAGCGGAGGGACATAGCCACCCATATCGGCCACAAGCTCTCCGGTTTCGAAGCGGATCGGGTGAAGACCGAAGGTGGTGATGTCCCGGCCGACCTCATCATCTTCATGCCGGGCCTGACCGGCAATGCGTGGTTCGATAACACCGATCTGCCGCGCTCCCCCGGCGGCCTTCTCAAGGCCGATGCCTGCTGCCGGGTCGAGGCGCGGGAGCGCATTTACGTTGCAGGAGACGCCGGCAGTTTTCCTGGACCCAACTGGATGCCGAAGCAGGCACATATGGCCGATCTGCAGGCCGAGGCGGCTGCGGAGAATCTCCTTGCCGAACTGGAAGGCAGGCTCACGAATAAGGGCTTCAAGGTCGAGTTACTCTGTGTCGTGGATACGCTCGACGCCGGGATGTTCATTCGCCGCACGGAGGGAGGCAGTCAGTCGCTGCCGGCGATGGGGGTGATGCACAGTGCCAAGGCGTTTTTCGAATCCTGGTACGTGCGCCGCTATCGCTGAAGGGCTCCGGGCCACGACAACTCCAGACAATCAGCCGGTAAACAGAAAAGATGTGCGAACTCTTTGGAATGAGCGCCAGTGCCCCGGTTACGCCGGCAGACGCCATGCGGGCGTTTCGCCTGCGTGGGGGACAGACCGCGGACAATCCTGATGGCTGGGGTATAACTTATTGGGAGGAAGCATCGTTCCGGCTGTTTAAAGCGCCGGAGCCTGCTGCCGGCAGTGCTCTTTTTGATGGGCTTTGTATGGTGGTGCGTTCGAGCCTGATCTTGGCCCACGTTCGGAAGGCCAACTATCCACCCGTCAATACGCTCGCCAACACGCACCCGTTCCTGAGTAAGTGCTGCGGCAAGGAGTGGGCTTTCGCGCATAACGGTTTGGTTCCCGATGTTGTGGCGCTGGAGTTGGCAAGAGAGAATCCGGTCTGTCGACCCGGCGGGCAGACCGATTCCGAATACGCGTTTTGCCACCTGCTGGGCGACATCGCGCAACGATTTGAGGGTGTTCAGTTGCCTGATACTGCTTCTTGGCCGCAGATGTTCGCTACGATCAGCGAACTCATCGCCTCGTACGGAAAGTTCAATTTCTTGATGTCGGATGGTGAACACCTCATCGCGTACGGACATGACCGGCTTTACTATCTGGAACGCCACGGCAGTGCCGAGCAGGAAATGGGATGGCCGGAGGATACAGCACTGGTGGCAACGCACCCGCTAGGCGATGAACAGGGTTGGATCCCCTTTGAACGGGGGGAACTGCGCCTGTATCGACTCGGGTCGCTGATAGGACGAATTCTGACTGATCCTTGCTCACTGTCGAAAACTTCTGCAAATCAAGACCAGGCTGCAATTCTGGCACTGGAATGAGACTTCCTGGTTATTCCGATTACACGGCGACAAATGGAAAAGCCCAAACCAACTTTCTAACTCGGTTGCGCAAGGATGAAAGTTGAGGAATACGATTCCTGGTACGGTACGCCGCGCGGACGATGGATCGGCGACGTCGAGTACGCGCTTCTCTCCGCAATGCTCGGAGCAAGGCAAAGAGAGACGCTCCTTGACGTCGGTTGCGGCACTGGTTATTTCACACGGCGCTTCGCCCGTGACGCCGGCCTGGCTGCGATGGGAATCGACATCAACCGCGAGTGGTTGGCCTACGCGGCCTCCCGCTCGAGAGATGTCCCGTTTCTGGTCGGCGATGCCCGACGCTTGCCCTTTGCCGATGCGTCCTTCGACTACACGGTCGCGGTGGCGTCCCTCTGCTTTGTTGAAGATGAGCGCAGCACGATTGCCGAAATCATCCGTGTGACGCGCCGCCGGTTCGCGATTGGACTGCTTAACAGATACAGCCTGCTGTTCCTGCAAAAGGGGATCAAGGGCGGGAAAGGGGCTTATCGCGGTGCGCACTGGCATAGCGCGAACGAGATTCGCGCTCTGTTTGATGGCATGTTGGTGACGAGTTTAGCGATAAGGACGGTGGTATGCTGTCCGAATGGCGGGTGGATTGCACGGGCGCTTGAAGAGATCGTGCCACCATCTCTGGCTCTGGGCGGCTTTATTGCCGTAACGGGAAGTGTTCGGAGATCGTGATTGCCGAAATCTTGGCCCATCACAGGGCGTGCCGGGCACAGAACTCAACTGAACAAGGAGCTCACGATGGACCCTTACTACTGGAGCATGCATGCTTTCGGATTCATGTGGCTATTTCCCTTGCTCTTCTTCGTCGTCTTGATTCTTTTGTTGATGCGCATACCTGCTTGGATCTCGCGATACAACCAGCGAGGGGAAGGCCGAGAAACCGCCCGTGAGATTCTTGACCGACGCTATGCCAGCGGCGACATTGCCAAGGAACAGTACGAGCAGATGAAAAGAGACATCGAGGGACGCTAAGCCAATTTTTGCCACCGTCAATGAATGTGCTGCCGATGATGCGAGTCTGGATAGTGTGGCTGTTTGTGTGTCAACGGTTGGTGCCAGTGCAGATGGCGATGTTTGGTCCCAACCGCCACAGCATCATCGTGTTCGTGCTGATGGTGTTCGTCATGAATGTGTTCATGATCATGCCTCACAGCTTCGTGCGCATGTTCGTGTTCATGATGTTCGGTCAGATGCAACCAAATGCCTAACGCCATCAAGACGCCGGCGAAAAGTAGCGGCATCGTCACCGACTCACCCATCACCACAGCAATCAAGGCACCGAAGAACGGCGCGACCGAGAAGTATGCTCCCGTGCGTGCGGTACCAAGGTGGCGCAAACCAACAACGAATAGAGCCAAACTAACGCCATAGGCCAGAAAACCAACCGTCATCGCACCGATCAAGATTGGTACGGACGGAATGGAAGCACCTAGCGAGAAGGCAAGGACAAAATTTACGCCACCGGACACCAGACCTTTCACTGAGGCGATCCAAGTTGCATCCGTAAGCGAAATCTTGCGAGTCAGATTGTTGTCGATCCCCCAAGCGAAGCAGGCACCAAGGATAGCCAGCGTCGGCCACAACCCGGCGAACCGTGCCTCTCCTGGCCAATTCAGGACGACTGCGCCGGCCACTATGGCTCCCATGCCCACAGCGATGCGCCGGTCAAAGTTCTCCTTGAAAGCGAACCAAGCAAGCAGCGTAGTAAACACGCCTTCGGCATTCAGCAAGAGGGAGGCCCCCGACGCTGGCATGCCAGTAAGGCCGATCATTAGCAGCACTGGGCCGACGATGCCACCCGCCAGTATTGCTCCAGCGAACCAAGTCGCTTCATTCCTACGCAGGCGAACTGCCGGCGCGCGAATCAGACTACGATACAGCGTCAGCCCAACCCCTGAGCCAAGATAGAACAACCCCGCCAACAACCACGGGCTTACCGCATCGAGCAGCCATTTTGCCAGCGGTGCTCCAGCGGCAAACAACACGGCAGCGCCGAGTGCCGCAGGCACGCCGGGCTTGGACAACCGTTCCTTCCAATTCATGTGTTCAGCCTTCGATCAGCAATGCGTACACGATAAGCGAGGAACCGCCGAACGTCCAATGACAGGTACTTGCTAGTAGGCCGGCCCCCCGGGCGCGCTCTGCGTCGGTCGCCCTCGAACTCGCATAGCACGAACTCCGTGTGTCCGTGCTTTTCGAGGCGCTTGCGGCCACCGAGGTCTGGCAGGTCGATGACGACGCAGCACTTGACGACGTCACCGCCAATGCTCTCGACCGGCTTGACGACGGCCTCGGCAGTGCCGCCGGTGGCGATCAGATCGTCCGCCAGCAGCACCCCTCCCCCTGTCCACCGCGTCGACGTGCATTTCGATGCCGTCGACCGAAGTAAATTTGACACTATTGTGCAAGTAAATCTGACACTACGCGGTGGGAGTGGAAAGAACCGTGGGGTTCTTCAGGCTGCCGCTCGTCTCACACACTCCAAAATTCAGGGCACGGGCTCCCGAATCTCTTCAGCCAGCGCGTCGTTATGCGCCGCACAAACAATACGCTTCGCTGGATAGCTCCGAAAACCCCACGGTTCTTTCCACTCCCCCTTTGTCTTGTCGCGGACCGGCAGTGTCAAATTTACTTCGGTCTACGGCAGCAGAACCCGAACACGTGCCTGATCGGCAGCCTCGATCCCAACAGCGAGGCCGGTATCACCGGGGCGCGGCTGTGGACCGTGATGCGCCGCTTCTTCCTGCAGGCGGCGACGGTGCTGGAATTACGCAACCCGTTGGTCGCCGAGAAACTGCGCCGAGCCAGCCCCCACTGGATGAGGCATACGCACGCCACCCGCGCACTGGAGCACGGCGCGGATCTGACTGCCGTACGTGACAACCTGCGCCATGCATCGATCGCAACCACGTCGATCTATCTGCACAGCGACGACGTCAAGCGAGCGCGTCAGATCGGCCACGCGTTTGCGACTCGCCGGTAGCGCCGACGGAAAAAATCGGATTTGGGCGTACACCCCCTTATAGCCACCGGCAGCTTTGGGCACGCAACGGCCGCTGGCCCGGGAAGATTGGGCGGCGGGTTACTATACAAAGCAGGCATCGCGCCTTACCCCTAGAAGGAACCCGTCCACCGGATAATCCGGAGTCTAGAATCGAAGGAAGGATGTTTCAGGGGAATTCTGTCCACCGGATAATCCGGAAACCCGAAATTTCATGTTCAGCCTTCCTTCTTGACGATCAAGCGCAGCGAGATGCTCACTGCCGTCCAATCTCCAGTATCTTTCCCAAGCGCGCGGCGAATTGCGCCGCCTCGCGTTCGCCCAGCGCATTGACCGCCCTGCCGACACCCAGATAGCGCTCCGCCACCTGTCGATCGCGCAACAGCTCTCGGCCCGGGCCTTGCAGCACAATGCGGCCTGACTCCAATACGTAGCCAAAGTCGGCGATGGACAGGCTCTGCTTGGCGTTCTGCTCCGCGAGCAGGATCGCCAGGCCCTGCTCGCGCAAGTCGGCAATCAAGCGGAACGTCTCCGTCACCAAGATCGGCGAGAGGCCGAGAGAAGGCTCGTCGAGAAGCAGCACGCGCGGCTGCGACATCAGGCCACGGGCAATGGCGAGCATCTGCTGTTGCCCGCCGGAAAGATTGCCGGCAGGCTCGCGCAAGCGCTCGCCCAGCACCGGGAAGCGCGCGCACATCGCCGCCAGCCGGCGCGAGGATTCTTCCCCGCCCAGGCGCCGATTGGCGTTGCCGCCCAGCCAAAGGTTGTCTTCTATGGTAAAGCCGGAAAATACGTGCCTGCCTTCCGGGACGTGGACCATACCACGGCGCACACGCTCGCGCGGTGGCGACTGGTCGATGCGCTCGCCGTCCAAGTGAATTTCGCCGCTGCTCAGCGTGAGCAGGCCCGAGATGGACTTGAGCAAGGTGGACTTGCCAGCGCCATTGGCGCCGATCAGAGCAACAATCTGGCCGGCCTTGACGACCAGGCTGGCCTGGTGCACCACGGCGTCTGCGCCATAGCCGGTAGTGAGTTGCCGCGCCTCGAGCATCAACTGAGCTCCGCTTCCTTGCCGATATAGGCCTCGATGACGCCGGGATCGGACTGCATCTGCGCCGCCGTCCCGCTTGCCAGAACCTTGCCCGCATCGAGCACCACCACTTGATCGGCGACGCCCATCACCAGCGACATGTTGTGTTCGACGATGGTCACCGTGATGTCGTTGCTGCGCACTGCGCGCAGCAACGCTGCCAGTTCGGCGGTCTCGCTGTCGTTGAGTCCGGCTGCCGGCTCGTCCAGGAGCAGCAGTCGCGGCCGTGCCATGAGGGCGCGCACGACTTCCAGCAGCTTCTGCGCGCCCATCGGCAGCTCGCTTGCGGCGGCATCGCGGTGCGCTGCCAAGCCGACCAATTCGAGCAGCGCTTCGGCGCGGGCGACCAGCGCGCGCTCCTCGCGGCGCGCCGAGGCAAGCCACAGCATCTGCGCCAGCGGCCCGGCACTCAGGTTCATGTGCGCGCCGACGAGGGCGTTTTCGATGGTCGTCATGCCGGGGAAGATGCGCGCGCTCTGGAAAGTCCGGACCAATCCGAGGGTGGCGATGCGCTCCGGCACGACGCGTGCCAGCGACCGGCCGTAGAGCCGGGCTTCGCCCGTATCCGGCCGAAAGAAATTGGTGATGAGATTGAATACCGTCGTCTTGCCGGCCCCATTGGGGCCGATCAGTGCGGTCAGACTGCCGTTGGGCACAGCGAAAGACACGTCGTCGACGGCGCGCAGGCCACCGAAGGTCTTGCCCAGGTGCACGACTTCAAGAGCGACAGCGGTCATTGCCGACCCCCTGCGGCCTTCTCTGCCGATGGCATGACGGGAGCACGAGGGCCGAGCAAGCGGTGAAGTCGGTGCACTGTCTCGCCGAAGATGCCGCCGGGAAGGTAACGTATGGCGAGAACGAGCAGGGCGCCCGCGGCGAAAGTCTTGTACGCGGCAAGCGGTTGGATGAGCGTCGGCAGCAGCGTCAGCAGTGCAGCACCGAGCAACGGCCCGACCAGCGTTCCCTCGCCGCCAAGAATCAGCATCGCGATCAATTCGAACGAACGCGGGGTGTTGACCATTTCCGGCGCGAGAAAATGGAAGTAGAAGGCGTACAGGCTGCCGGCGAGCGAAGCCAACGCCGCGCTGATGCACAATGCGATCAGCTTGTAGCGCGCGACGTTGATCCCCAGTGCGTTGGCCGCGGTCTGGTCGGTGCGCACCGCCTGCAAAGCGCGCCCGAAGCCGGACCTCATGCCGCCCAGCAGCAAGAGCAGCAGAACCACGATCAAGGCGATGAGAAAATAGTACATTTTCGTCGTCGTGTCGAACACCAGCGAGCCCAGCGAAAAGGCCGGAATGCCGACCAGGCCTGAGGGGCCGCCGGTGATGTCCAGACCGATCGCGAACGAATCCACCAGCAGGCCGAAAGCGAGCGTGGCCAGAGCCAGGTAGTTGCCGCGCAGGCGCATCGTAAACAGCGATAGAACAGTGGCGCAAACGACCGAGAGCAGCATGCCGGCCAAGGTCCCCGCCAGAGGCGACCAGCCGTAGCCCGTGGCGAGTATGGCTGCGGCGTAGCCGCCGATCGCCATGAAAGCCGCCTGTCCCAGACTCACCTGGCCGGCGTAGCCCATGGCAATATCCAGGCCGAGCAGTGCAATGAACAGTATGCAGGTGATGACGAGCGAACTCATCACGCTGACCGAATCGATGAAGCTGGGTAGCACGACCAGCACCAGCACGGCGATCGCCCCCAGAATGGCAGCGCGGCGTCCCTGCAGGCGGGTGATGGGCGGGTGGATCCGGTGATCCTCGCGCACGTCGGTGCGTCGCGCCTGGCCGGGTGCGAACAGTCCGTTCGGCCGCCACAGGAGCACGACGAGCAGCAGGCCTAGGGCGAGCGAATTGGCGAACAATGAGGAGACGTAGCCGGCCGCGAGCTGCGCAACGACACCGAGCAATAGTCCGCCGACGACGGCGCCGAGGAAAGAACCGAGCCCGCCTATGGCGACCGCGATGAAACCGAAGATGGTGAAAAAGCGCCCGGTGTCGAACTGCAAGGAGGTGATCGGACCGACCACGATGCCGCCGAGGCCGCCGATAAAGGCGGCGAGCACGAAGCTGGCCAAGGTCACCTTGGGCACATCGATGCCCATCAGCCGGGCCGCCAGCGGATCGTCGGCGCAAGCGCGCAGCACCTTGCCCGCAGCGGTGCGCATCAGCAGATACCACAAGCAGAAAATGATCGCCGCCGCCACTCCGGCGATCCAGAAGGCCTGCGTCGCGACGCGCACGCCAAGAAGCACGACGGGCTCTTCACCGGAGAAGGCCGGCAGTGCATAGGGCTGGCTGCCCCAGATGACCAGGGCAAGACCCTCGAGCAGGGTGAGCAGTCCCGTCGTCAGTATCAGCGTGCTGGCAACCGGCAGTCGGGAGAGCGCCGGCACGAAGACGGTGGCGCCTATGCCGAGACCGGCGAAGGCAGTGACGGCGGCGCCGCCGAGCACGGCAAGGGCCAGCGGCCAGCCGAAGCTCTCCGCAAGCGTATAGGTCATGAGCGCGCCCAGGGTGCAGAATGCACCCTGGGCCAGGTTGACGGCACCGGAGACCCGGAATACCAGCGAGAAACCCAGGGCGATGATGGCGAACACGCTGCCTTGCAGCAGCCCGCCGATGACGATCTGTATCGCTTCCAGCACAGCGCTGCTATTTCGCGAGCGGGATGCCCGTGGGCTGGCTCATGGTCTCCCAGACTTGCTTGGCCGCATCCCAACGCACCACCATGCCATTCTTCTCGCCCATTCCGCGTTGCGGAGCGGCGACGAAGTCATACTCCCCGTTGATGCTGGGATGGCCCTTGAGGTTCATCAGGTAGTCGCGTATCTGCGTGCCGGTGGCGTTCGCTCCGAGCTTCCTCAGCGCGTCGACCAGCAACATGGCCGGCCCCCAGGCGAGTTCCGCCGTCTCGTCGGGCATCTCATTCTCTGCCCGGTAGGCGGCATAGAACTCGTCCTGTGCCTTCTTCACCTCGGCGGACAACTTGAGATTCGCGCCCTGGGCCGCCCATAGCGGTGCCGGGAAATAGAGTTCCTTGGGCAGGAAAGCCGCGTACTGCTTCATCTGCGCGTAGGTCATGTTGCCGTGGGTGGTGACGACCGGCAAATTGAGGCCGGCCTGGACCATGCCCTTGAAGACGGTGGCGATCGCCGCACCAGTGCTCCAGGCGATGACGAACTGCGGCTGCGCCGCCTTTATGCGCTCGATCTGCGCCGAGACGCTGATGTCGCTCGGATCGAAGCGCACGCCCGCAACCAGCTTCATGTCCTTGTTCTCGGGCAGGCTCATGACGGCGTTGATACCCTCTTCGGCCTCCTGGCCGCTGGCGTCGGAACTGGTGATGACGGCAACGCGTGTCCAGCCTTTCAGGCGGAAATAGCGGATCAGAGCGGTTTGCAGGTCGCGCGTCGAGACGCTGGCGGAGAAGACGTGGCTACCCTTGGCCGGCTTGATTCCGGGGGACAGGCAATAGAGGAGCGGCCCGTTCTGCTGCACCAGTGGCGCCACGGCGTTGCACTGGGCGATGATCGTCGGCCCGATGACCACGGCCGGGCGCGAAGCGAGCACCTGATTCGTCAGTTGCAACGCCGTCTGCGGGCTGGACTGGTCGTCGAAATAGGTGAACTTCAAGGGGCGCCCGCCGATGCCACCGCCCGCATTCACCGCTTTCTGCACGAGCTCGAGGGCGCGGATCTCGCCCTTGCCAAGAAATGATGCGCGTCCCGTCTGCGGCAGGATCACGTTGATCTCGTAGTTGTCCGCGGCGCGTGCAGCGCCGGACAGCGACACGAACAGCGCCAGCGCGAGGCCGGCATTCCACTGCTTCCATTGCCTATTCAAGGTGATTCCTCCCGGTGTTCTGCGGCAGAGCCGCGAGTTATGTGGTGGCGATTGTATTGCGCCGGCGATCTTTAGTCGAACGCGCCAAGCGCAAGGTACTCGTCGTACTCCTTCGTGCTCAAGCCGATGAACTCCTGAAAGACGAGTTCGTTGTCCGCACCCAGCAGCGGTGCGGCGCCCGTCACCTCGCCTGGCGTCTCGGAAAGCTCATAGGCGGAATAGTAGCTGACCACCTCGCCCATGGCCCCGTGACGGCGGTGGCGCCACAAGCCGCGCGGTTTGAGTTGCGGGTCGACGAACAGATCGGCGATGGTGTTCACCGGATAAGCATGAACCTTGGCTGCCTGCAGCGCAGTCGCCGCCGCTTCGGCGTCGCGCAGCAGGCACCAGCGCCTGAGGATTGCGTCGAGTTCGCCGGCGTTGTCCTGGCGCGATTCGAGCGTGGCAAGACGCGGGTCTGCGGGCAGGTCGGAGCGCTGGAGCACTGCCGCCAAACGGCCGAACTCCTGGTCGGACCAGCAGGAAATGGCGAGCCATCGGCCGTCCGCGCAGCGATAGGCGTCGTGCGGAGCGGCGTCGGGATCGCGGTTCTTCGACCGCTCCGCCACGGCACCCGTGGTGTGGTAATCGAGCAGCGCACCGGCAAGAAAGTGCAGCCCGCTCTCGTACTGCGCCAGGTCGATGCAGGCGCCTTGCCCGGTCCGGCGTTGCCTATCGACCGCCGCCAGGACGGCCGCAGTCCCGAGGGAAGCCGCGATGAAATCGAGTTAGGGCCCGTAGAGGAGCATCGGAGAGGCATCCGGGCTCCCGGTCAAGCCACAGAAGCCGGCAAAGGCCGATAGCTGCGAGCCGAAACCCGGGGTGTGCGCGCGCGGCCCGGTCTGCCCCATGTTGCAGCTCGAGATCATGACGATGCCGGGGTTCTCCGCGCAGGCCGCCTCGTAACCCAGCCCGAGACGTTCCATGACGCCGGGACGCATGTTCTCGACAACGACGTCGGCCCAGGCGAGCAGACGCCGCGCCAGAGCGACGCCTTCGTCCTTCTTCAGATCGAGCGTCACCCCGTACTTGGAGTCATTGAAGAATGCAAAGCAGCCGCTGCGATCGAGCCCCGGCTTGCCGTCCTTGAAGGGCGGATACTCGGTGCGAAAGCCGTCCGGGCGCTGGTGCGATTCCACGTGCACCACCGTCGCGCCGAATGTCGCCAGCATCTTGCCGATGTGCGGCCCGGCGGCATAGGCGGCGAATTCCACCACCTTCACCCCGGCCAGCGCCTGCGGGTTTCCCTTCCTGCCCGCTGCCCTCGCCTCGTCCGGCCGTCTTTCCGCGCCGCCGGATTCGGCGAGCAGGCGGCGCAAGTCGATCTCTTCGCCGGGCGCGTGGCGTATGGGCGCGCGCTCCCTGTTCACCACTGCAAAGCTGCCGCAATGGCGTCGCGTGCTTCCATCCGGCGCCGGCACGTCCTGCCAGAAATTCCGCGCACTCAATTGCGGATCGCCGGCGATGTCCTGCGTGGTCGACACCGGGTACCCCATCATCTCCCGCCGGGTGGCTTCTTGCAGAAACTCCCGCTTGCGGATTCCCAGGAAGAAGCGCGCGATCGGGTGCTCCATCGCCTCGACTTCTTCTTGCGTGGCGAGCGTCGTGACGAAGCGCTTCCAATCCATCTGTCCCAGCACCCCGAGTTCGGCATTGCGTTCCCGCATCCACTCGACCAGTTGGGCATTGCTGCGCCGGCCCGACGCACCGCCGTAGAGAGCGAAGTTGATGTAGCCGTCGGCACAGGGCCAGAAGGCCCGATAGCGGGTGCCCTTGACCGAACGCCCGGTGATGTATGCACCCGCCCGGGTGGGACAGATCCCCAGCACATCCCAGTAGGACGGCGCGTGGAAGGTCGCCAGCATGACGGCTGCCTGCGCCGAGACGTCGACGTGCTGGCCGCAGCCGGTCAGCGTGCGATTCACCAGCGCCGTCAGCGCTCCGACCGCCGCCTGTGCTCCCGCCCAGCAATAGGACTGGGGCACGGTGATGCGGGTCGGCGTGCCATCGGCTTCTCCCGCCAGGGACATGGCGCCGCCTGCCGCCATCAATTCGATATCGGAAGCGAGCCAGTCGGCCCGCGGGCCGCTGCCGCCGAAGGGAGTGACCGAGACATGGACCAGCCGCGGGTTGATCTGCCGCAAGCGCGAGTGGGCCAGCAATCGAGCCAGTGGATCGCTCGGCTGCGCCGACTCGATGAGGATGTCGATGCCCGCGATCAACGCGTCGAAGGCGGATTGGCCAGCGGCCGCCTCCAGGTCCAGGCGCAGCAAGCGCTTGTTGACGTTGTACGCCTGCCAGTCGGCGCCGTCGATCTTGGCGCCGGGCGCTTCGACCCTGACCACCGCGGCGCCGAGATCGGCCAGCAAGCGGCCCGCCAGCCAACCCAAGCGGTTGCCGACTTCGAGAACGCGGCATTCGCCAAGCATCGCCCAGTGCCCCGTTTCGACTAGCGTCCCGTCCGCGCCAGCGATATCACCCAGCCCGCCATGCGCGACTTCATCCGGGCAATATCCTGATCGCTGAAGAAGGCCTCCGGCTTTACCTTATCGACGCCGTACACCGGACGGCGGAAGTCCTGCTCATAGCCGAAGGGCACTGTGGCATCGATGCCCATGCCGCCTTCGAACACCGTATTGGATGCCGTCCACTGCTTGTCGCCCGAGGTCATGCGCTCGGCCGGCATGAACGTCTGGCCGCGCCCGCCGGGGATGGGATTGAGAATATCGTTGCGCGGATTGACGCGTGTGGTCAGGCACCACATGATGTCGTCCATCGAATAGATGTCGACATCCTCGCTCACCGCGATCGCCAGTCGCATGCCCTGGGAGCAGGAGAGAATGGCGGAGAGGAAGTTGCGCTGCCATCCTTCCTCGATCTGGTTGCGCTTCTTCACCTGGATGATGCAGCCGCCCCAGTCGGTCAGGCAATAGGGAATATGCACGTTCTGGATGATGCCCGGCTGCAGGCGCTCGCACAATGAATAGATCGCCGCCGCGCGCACGACCGTATCCAGGTTGGAGGCGTCTGCCGTATGCACGGCGAGCGGGAAGACCAGAGGCTTGCTCTCGCGATGGCGCTGGGTGATTGCGGTGACGTGGAAAGTCGGCGTCATGTAGGCCTTGCCCATGTAGCCCGCCCATTCCGGATGGAACGGCAGCTTGCCCTGCAGTCCGGCCGCTTCGGCCTGGGCGGTCTCGTAGCGCTTGTCGCGAGGATGCAGGTAGCCCTCCAGAACGAGTTCGGAATCGGCCAGGGTATACGCGTCTATCGTGCGGCACTTGACCAGGCGCACCGGAGTGCCCTGCAGCGCTCCCGCGATGCCTATTTCGTCGCAGCCCTTGGGCATGATCGCGTAATCGAAGCCGGAACCCGCCAGCAGGGTGCATGCGGGCGGGACGCCGAAACACATGGTGAGCGGAATCGGCTGCTCATCCTTGTAGTGCTCGGTCATCATCTGCCACATGTGCGAACCGGGTGCGATCATGAAGGTGCCCACGTTGCCCCAGCGGAAGTTCATGCGGTTGTAGCCGATGTGGCTGCCGCCGTCGAAGTACGGGCCGACGACGCAGGAAATGCCCGAGCCTATGGTCATCTCGGATTCGATGTGGGTGTGGCGGATGGCGGTCACCCACTTGTTGACGTCGAGGTCGGTGGTGAGAACTTCCTCCTGCACCGGGGCTTCGTCCTGCTCGATGATCACCGGCTTGAGCGGATGGTCGATGGCATAGGCCGTCTTCTTCGTCTTGTCGAGCGCGTCCTTCCAGCCGAACAGTTCCTCGGTGATGCGGGCGTCGGCGAACAGGTTGGTGATTGCCCGCGCGTAGGGCATGCCCTTGACGTTGTTGAACAGCATCGGCAGGCTGCCGTCGAAGATCTTCTGCAGCGAGGTGATCTCTTGATCGGGATCGACTTCCTTGTCGGTCTCGATCAGATATCCCTTGCTGCGCAGCCAGTCCACCGCCTCGCGCAAGTCCTTGACGCCGACCCTGGCGCCGGCCTTCTTCGCTATCGCATCCATTGTTCTACCTCCATTGCTTCCAGTTAAGAATCGGCCAGCGCTCGCCACAAGCTTGGCGGCCACACTCACTCACTTTCCTGGCCTGCCAGTTGCTCATTGCGGTCGGCAGACGGATGCTTGCGCAGACGGAATTTCCCGAGGATGGCACAGCCGAGCGCCGCCACATACTGTGGCATGTCGCCTTTGACAACGTTGACCTTTATCTTCAAATCCTGCGAGACCGCCTTCGCGATTCTGCCCCAGCGCAGTATACCACCGACCAGCGTCAGTTCTTCCTCGATCTTGACCCGCCGCAGCAGTTGCACCGAGCGGCCCATCAGCGACATGCCCGCGCCTAGCATGATGTTTTCCGGCGACACGCTGTTGCTCAGATGGTTGATCACTTCCGACTCGGCGAACACCGTGCACACTCCCGAGATCGACACTGCCTCGGTAGCGTTCTCGATCAAGCCATCGATGTCATCGGTCTTGTATCCCATATAGCGCACTGTCTTCTCCAGGAACATCCCCGTGCCCGAAGCACACTTGTCGTTGAGACGGAAGGTCTTGACCTGCCTGCCCGCATCGATGCGGCTCGCCTTCATGGTCTGGCCGCCGATGTCGAGCACCGTGCGCGTCTTGGGAAACAGGAACGCAGCACCGTGCGCCGAAGCCGTGAGATCGGTCACCTGCAAATCGCGATCGTCGAATTGGTGGCGACCATAGCCGGTGGTGATGCAGTAGGCGATGTCCGCGGCCTCGAGGCCGGCGCGGGCGACGGTTTCGCGCTTTACCGCGGCGGCCGCCTCCTGCAGGCGCGAGCCGCTTGCCTGCAAGTAACGAGCGACGATGCGATCGTCGCCGTCGACGATGATGCCCTTGGTGTAGGTGGAACCGATATCCAGTCCCAGTGTGTAGATCATGGCCGCACCTCCGCTACGCCCTTGAACATGACGTTCTCGAGGAAGGTCTCCATCTGCAGCGAGATGTCGTCGAAATTTGTCTGGTTCTCTTCGAATTCCGAGACGAAATAGGGGATGCCCTCGTGATCCAGTTCCTTCGAATAGCCGACCTGTTCGTCCAGCCCGGGCTCGCACATCTTCGCTGCGGCAAGGATGACCGCCTCGGCATTCGCCGCGCGCACGCGCTTCAACAGCATCTTCTCTCGCGGCTTCTTGTTGTCGTGTTGCACCGGGCTGTAGGAAGAATTGCTGATGTAGGCGTCGGCAAGGTTCGCCAGCGGATCGCCAGCGGTGCCGACGTCTCCGAGCAACCAGCGCAGGCCGATATAGACATCGTCGTCCACCACGAAGCAGGAGCGCGCTACCGCCTGCAGCATCTCGAACGGTGGCAGTTCGCAGAAGCCGCCCTCGAAGACGACCCGCATCTTGTCCTGCTCGCGCGCCGGGCGCGCGACTATCATGGGCAGCACCGCCTCGAGCAGGCGGTTGAATTCCTCGCGCGGCAGGAAGCCAGCCATGCCGACCAGGGCCATCGACTCGTCCGCCGCCAGTTTCCACGGTTGATCGCGGCGAATCCTGTACAACCGACGCATCATCTCGCGCGAGCGGTTGTAGATCGCCAGCGACGCCCTCAGCGCCTCGTCGGTGAGCTTGTCACCGCCCGCGGCTTCGATGTCGTCGGCCAGCCGTCGGTATTCATGGCGCAGGAAGGTCGCCGCGGATGGCGAATTGGGATTCTGCGGCAGATGCAGGACCTGAGACTTGTAGGGAAAGTTTCGTCCCCAGATGCCGGCGAGGTTGCGCGCGCCGTCGCAGATAGGATGTGTGACGAAGAGTTCCATCTCGATGTGCTTGCACAGGGCCAGATCGAGCGAGGTCTTGAGTATCGAGCACAGATAGGAACCGAAATGCTGGCTCGCCTCGACGCCATCGGCTTGTCCGCCTTTAATCCTGAGCGGCAGCATGCCGCAGGCATGGGCGATTTCCTCCGGGAAGTAGACCTGGAAGTGTCCCAACACCTTGCCGCCGGCGGCTCGCCACTCCTTCACCGTCGGATAAGTCGGATCCTCCTGATATTCCCGGCACAACCCGAATATCTCCTTGAGGTCGCGCCCTTCCCATGCAGTGAACAACGGTGTTGCAATCATCGTCTATCCTTCGCCGCCGGCGCCTCAGTAGCTCGCCGCTGCCTTCTGTTGTCGAGAAATCAGCCCTTCGAAGAACGCGTCGGCGCGGTTCTTCATCTGTGCCTGGGATACGGAACGCGGATCGACGATGTCGGATTCGAGCATCAAGGTCGGCAGTCCGCCGGCTTCGCTGAGCTGAAAACGCCGGTCGGCCAGGCCCGAGGAAGCCGTGCGGCAACTCTTGACGCCGTGATAGACGATGCCGTCGAGCCGGAACAGGGAGGCCGGCGATTCGATTTGGGGAATGTCGAAGAGGATTCCGCTCTGGGCGGAGCGCAGGTTCATCAGCGTTCCCTCGGCAAAGCTCTCAATCGGGTTGTTCAAATCGAATTCGAAACCCAGCGCGGTGCCGCCGGATGCGAAGTCCATGTAGCTGGAGATGACGAAGATGCCGCCCCAGTTCGAGAAGAACTCGTTGAAGCCGCGGAAGATCGGATAGCAGGGAACGCCGATCAAGCCCAGGCGGAATCGCTGCTCGACTTGAACGTCGATGCCCTCTCTGCGCGTCATGGCGCCGATGCCGTTGACCGAGCGGTATTCCATTTCCTCGTACAGGCTCTTGAAATACTCGGCGCCTACTTCCGTCGCGCGGTAACAGTTGGCCATGCCCAGATAGGCGAGGCCATCGGTCAGTCCGCTGAACACCGCCGGCGTCTTGGTGTTGAGCAGGAACAGCTTCTTCCAGTAGTGGCTCATCACGTTGGAATGGTGTAGATGCTGCCTGAACTTGTCGATGTCGAACTTCTTCCCGGTGACCTGTTCGCATTCGCTGATCAGCTCCTTGACCTGCGCCACCACGTAGGCGTGTTCGTACTTGAAGTCCTTGTCGCCCGGCTGGCTCAGGCTGTGCGCCGCGCGTTCATGAGGTATGTCGATGGTGACGATCGGGATGCCGTGCAAGCGCTCCCAAACCTCGGCCCACTTGAAATAGGTGTTGCAACCATTGGTCGTCACGGCCATGGCGGGCTTGGGAATCAGGCCCATCGGGTGCTTGCCGCCGCGCAGGTGCATGGCGATGTCGGACTTCAGGTAGCCGCAGAGGTCCGGCGAGTAGCCGTAGTCCTCCGATTCCTTGAGGTACTCTTCGGAGATCCCGCGCACCGCCAGCTGCAGGGCCGTGACTTCGGGAAAGACGATCGGCATGTCGAAGGTCTGCAACACCTCGCACATGGAGCCCAGAACGAAGGCGTAGGCCGCCTTGCGACCCTCCTGTGCGGCTTCGCTCAGCGCAGAGAACCACTGCCGCGTCAATCGCGCCGAGTCGCGGGCGCCGCGTCCGATGAGTTCATTGTCTAGCATGGCGATCGGCGCCGGCGACATCGTTGTGATCATGCTGGTTCTCCTCTGTCTGCTGCACGGACTGGCAATCACACCGCGCAATCGTCTGCCCCAAAATGCTGCACCGGTCATTCAGCGCGAGCGATTCTAGCTTGCCAAAATACGGTTGTCAAACATTTGTTAGGATCGCTTCGAGAAACTGTCTTTGCCAACTTTCCTCACGCAGTGCGGACTTATACCTTAACCATACATAGTTCGTGTTTGAGAACCGGGGACATCAATAATGGCGGTACTTACAGAGGTTTTTAGAAACTATGTGGAAACACATAAAAATGCATAGTTCATTCAGGCGCCAAGTCCAGGTTAAGTGTCCAGTGCTTTCCGAATGGCCCTGGCGAATCCAACCTCGAAGAGTGTTCTGCCTTTGGCATTAAGAATTTCACCGTGACTGCCTTCGCGCCAACCCTGCTCCTCAAGGAACTGAGGCGAAACCGCCTTGTGCAGTGCTTCCCGCTCCGAAGAGGTGAATTGTGCCGTCATCATCAGCACAGCCATCGGTTCGGCCGAGGGTTGGGACACTACGGTCGCCCCTAGCGGGCGTCGGTCTACCGTCAGCTGGGTGTGCGCCTTCAGGACATTGAGCTGCGCCTTGAGCTTGTTCCGCTCGGCGATGATGGAGAGTGAACCATTTCGGGGGCTGGAGCTTCTATGCCGCCTTCTTTAGCGCCGCTTGATCGTCCGCTTGCATTCCGGGAAACCAGCGGACGAAAGTTTTCCGAAGATCGTCGTT
>Ga0172380_10002046_pt1 | contig 32828 bp, 24 predicted proteins | sample Leawe162metaG_FD_119747 | JGI IMG/M metagenome (GOLD analysis project Ga0172380, IMG submission 119747) | Leachate microbial communities from a municipal landfill in Southern Ontario, Canada - Leachate well 162 metaG | ecosystem: Engineered > Solid waste > Landfill > Unclassified | place... | reverse complement strand
TGCCACTGGTGCTTGAGTTCGGCGCCCGGTTTCTTCTCATGGAGTTGCTCCAGACGAATTTCCATGAAACGGGTCATGTTCGGATTCTTGTACTTCCATAGCACCACCCAGCCGAGATACCAGCCCTGCCAGGCGAGCAGCAGGCAGATCAGCGCGAGCGCCAGGCGCTTGAAGAGGCGCATCAGCGCTGTGCCGCAGCGTCCTGGCGCAGTTGGCGCAGCACCGGCGCGGTGTCGGGACGCTGGCCGCGCCAGATCAGAAATGACTCGGCGGCCTGCTCGACCAGCATGCCCAGGCCATCGGCGACCACGCTCGCCCCCTCATTGCGCGCCTGGCGCATGAAGGGGGTCTCCCGGCCATAGACCATGTCGTAGGCGCTGCTGCCCGGCGCGAACAAGCCTGCGGGCAGTTGCAGGGCCGAGTCGCTCAGACTCGCCGAGGTGGCGTTGATGATCAGGTCGAACTGCTGGCCGCCCAGTTGCTCCAGGCCGCAGCCGGCTACGGCCGGCGCCGCTGCGGGCCGCTCCGCGACCAAGTCATTTGCCAACTCGGTTGCCAATTGAGCAGCCCGGTCGGCGTTGCGGTTGGCGATCAGCAATTGCCGCGGTCCTTCCAGGCACAGCGGCCGGACGACACCGCGCGCAGCGCCGCCGGCGCCGAGCAGAAGGATGCGCCTGCCCTCGATCGCGCAGCCGAGGTTATGCACCAGGTCGCGCACCAAGCCGGGACCATCGGTGTTGTCGACCGAGATCTCGTCGCCGCTGAAACTGAGCGTGTTGGCGGCGCGGGCGGTGCGCGCCCGGGCGGAAATCCGTGTCCCCAGCAGAAAGGCCTGCTGCTTGAAGGGCAGTGTGACGTTGAGGCCGCGCCCGCCGGATGCCGCGAACTGAGCCACGGTCGCCGCGAATCCGTCGAGCGGCGCGAGCAAGGCGGTGTAGAGGAGGTCCTGGCCGGTTTGTGCCGCGAACAGCGTGTGGATGCGCGGCGACAGGCTGTGGGCGACGGGGTTGCCGATGACGGCGTAGCGGTCTGTCATGCTGGCTCCGCAGGGCTTTCCGCGGTCGGGGGGAAGATCCTCATTCCGTGCGCAGCGTGTCCGCGCTGGTAAACGCCCAGGTACGCGTGATCTCGATGATATCGGTGTCGCGGCTGATGTCCGGCGGGAAGGCGGCGTAGGGTGCGGCCAACTGCACGATGCGCCGCGCCGCATCGTCGAGCAGCCGGTGCGCGGACGGCTGATTGACCTCCACCCGTTCCAGACTGCCATCGCTCTTGATGATCACCGTGATCACCAGACGGCCATAGAGGCGGCCGCGGGCGGATTCCGGATAGTTGAGGTTGCCTATCCGTTCGACCTTTTGCCGCCAGTCTTCTACATACTGGGCGAAGCGGTACTCGTCGGTGCGGGCGCCGATGAATTTCTTGCGCGGCCGCTTGTTGTACTCCTCGATGTTGCGTGAAATCTGCCCCTCGAGGCGAGCGATGGCCAGTGCGCTGTTGAAGAGGTCAAAGCCGCTCGGCCCCTGGGACTGCGCTTCGCTGTGCTGCGCCTCGGCCTTGATGCTGAAAGCGCCACGCGCCAGGGTCAGCGCTTCCTGCTGCTTGCGTTCGAGTTCGGCGACGCGCCGCTGCGCTTCGGCCAGGTCGTTGCCTTCGCGCGTCTTCTGCGCCGCGGGCAGCGGCGTGCTGGCGATGCGCGATTCGTTGGTGTTGCCACCGCCATCGAGTCGGCTCTGCGCCAGGGCCTGGGCTTTCTCCGGCCGGCTCGAAGCCTTGCTGTTGACCAGTATCACGTCGAGGGCCCTATCCTTGGCCAGATTGAGCGCCTCCGGCAGGCCGAAATGCAGCGACAGCAGCAGGGCGTGCAGGAACAGCGAGACGATCAGCGCCAGCGTCAACGGACGCTGCGCTGCTGGCATCGCGGCGAGCGGGCCGGGCCATGCGAGCGTATGTTGCATGAGCGAATATTTTACTCTGCTGCCGGGGCGTCCTCGAAAGCGCTAGCAGAGGCGCCATTCGCCCCTATTTCGGGCGCTTCCGCCGCAGCCGCCAAGACTTCGACGAAGCGCATCCTGGCTTCGGCTTCCAACAGGTCGATGCGCTCCACCTCGAGTCGCACGCGAGCGCCTCGGGCGAGATTCGGCAGGGTGGACACGCGCAGCAGCAGCGGCAGATCGTCAATGCGCAGCAGATTCTCGCGCAACACGACGGCCACCGGTCGTTCAAGCTTCTCCTGCATGACCCAGCGCAAACACCAGTAGCGCTCCATGGTGCGCTGGAACTCGGCGTAGGCGGCATAGGCCAGTTCAAACTCGCGCAGGACCGCCAGCAGCTCCTGCGAGCGTGCCGCGAAAGGAGGCTCTTCCTGGCGCAGCCAGGCGATCAGCTGCCATTGATTGACCAGGTCGACATAGCGGCGCAGGGGGGAACTGGCCCATGCATAGCAATCGACGCCCAGCCCCTCGTGCGCGGCGGGGACCGAGGTCATGCGCACCTTGCCTGCACTCTGGGCCCGATACAGCGCGCCGACGCCGGCGTCGGCCAAGGCCCGTCCCCAGGTGGCGTTGGCGACGATCATCAATTCGGCGACCAGCTTGTCCAGCGGCGAGCCGCGGCTGCGCTGGCTGATGGAGATCCGGCCCGGGCCCTCGGGTGTCGTCTGGTTCCAGTCCACGCTGAAGTTGAAGTCCAGAAAATTCTGATTGGCGCTGGCCTTGCCGCGCCCGGCCTCGAGCACCGTGGCGACTTCCCAGAGGAGCTTCAGCTCGTCGCGGTAGGGGAATTCGGCCAGGCCGGCTGCCAGGCTCTCATCGTTGAACAGCGGTTCGATGTCGTGGTGGCGCAGGTTGGCCACCACCCGCACGCGCTCGATGCGGGTCTCCCCGATGTGCACCGTCAGGTCGCGATCGACGTCGAGGTACAGCGAAAGCGCCGGGCAGACGCGTCCGGCAGCGAGTGTGTAGCGTTCGACCACATCCTCGGGCAGCATGGTGATCTTGGTGCCCGGCATGTAGACGGTGGATAGCCGTGTGCGCGCGATGGCACCGAGCGCATCGTCGGGGCGGATCACGAGTCCGGGTGCGGCGATGTGGATGCCGATGCGCCAGCCGCCGTCCCTAGGCGTCACCGAGAGGGCATCGTCGATCTCCGTGGTGTGGGCGTCGTCGATGCTGAGCGCCGAGACCGAGGCTTCCGGAAGATCGCCCGGATCCGGCGGCAGTGTATAGGTTGCGAATCCCGTGCCCTGCGGGAAATGCTCGAAGAGAAAGCGGCCCAGGTGGTAGTCGTGGCTGCCCGCGATGGCACCACAGTTTTGCAGCAGCTGCGGCGCGCTAAGACCGGTGTTGGCGCAGGCGGCCTCCAGCGCCTTGGTCTCGAGCCGGCCGCGATCCGGCTTGTAGAGCAGCTGTCCGATCTGCCCCTGGAATTCTTCGGGCAGCAGACCCTGCTCCAGGCTTGCGACCATGCGCTGGACCGTAGCCGCCTGCTGCCGCTTCTTCTCCTGCCCAGCGAGCGCTGCCTTGATGATGTCCGCCGGTGCCTTGCGGAAGCGGCCGCGTCCCTTGCGATGGAAGTAGATCGGTGCCGCGTGCAGGCCGAGCAGTACCGCCGTGGCCTCGACCGGACTCGCGGCGCGACCGTAGTACTCGCGGGCGAAGTCGGCGAAGTCGAACTCGGCATCGCCGCAGGCCTGCCAGAGAAAATCGGCATCGATGGACTGGGCTTCGCTCCCTGCCAACTCAATGAGCTCCGCCGCTGCGGGTTCGGCAAAGCGCAGCAGCACGTTGGCCGCCTTGACCTTGCTGCGTTTGCCCGAGGCCAACTCCACCTGCAGCGAGGTGTTGTTGTCAGCGAGCACGCTGCCGGCGCGAAAGGCGCCATCCTCTTCAAACAGGACGTTCATCGGGGAAGCGGCAATGGGGGGCGCGGATTATACCGCAGCCCCCGGCCCTGCCCCCCGCGCTTCAGCCGCCGTTCGTCGCCGTGGCGATGAGGACGGGTCCGTGCAGGTGATAGCTCTCGCCTTGACGATAGGGCTCGATCTCCAGCGCGACCTCGATCGGAAAGCGCGCCCGCACGGCGTCTGGCAGACGCGACAGACCGCCGGCGGCGCCACCGGCGATGTCCAGAAAAGCGCGCCAATAATCGGCGGCGCTGGAGAAGACGAAATCGAGGCGGCAGACGCTGACTTCGATGTCCTTGAAGCCGTTGGCGGCCAGCAGCTCGGGCAGGACGCCGCCAAAGCGGCAGGGCGTCAGGCGTGCCACCTTGGGCGGCGGCAGCAGGCGCTGGATGCAGGCCAGGGCGCACTCGACGAACGGCACGCTACCCGGCTGCGCCCAGACCGATACCGCCAGACGCCCCTGGGGCCGCAGCACGCGCCTGATCTCCGCCAGTGCCTGCCGCTCGTCGGGGAAGAACATCAGGCCGAGGCTGCAGAGCACGCGGTCGAAACTGGCAGCGGCGAAAGGCAGGGCCTCGGCGTCGGCGGCGACGGCCAGCAGTTCCGGGTTGGCCGCACGCGCCAGGAGTAGTGAGCGTTCGGCGAGGTCGCTGATCACCACCCTGCCCGGCGCAACGAGCGGTGCCGCTGCCTGGGCCAGGATACCGGGGCCGCTGGCCAGATCGAGCAGCGCTTGTCCGCTGGCCAGCTGCGCGGCGGCCAGCAGCGCCTCGGTGAGCCGCTTGCGGCTCGGCGCCGCGTCGAGGTAGCGGTCGGCGATGAGGTTGTAGCCCTCCCGCTCGCTGCGCTTGTGCCGGCGCGAGTCGAGGTCGGACGTCATGGACTCGACCAATCGACCCAGCCCAGCTGCCAGGTTGCGAGCACCAGCAGGCCGAAGACGACGCGGTACCAGGCGAAGGCAACGAAATCGTGGCTGCTGATGTAGCGCAGCAACCAGCGCACGCAGAGGAAGGCCGAGACAAAGGCGGCGATGAAGCCGACGGCGAACAGCGGCGCATCGGCCGGGGAAAACAGGGCGCGCTCCTTGTAGGCCTGGTAAAAGGTGGCCGCCGTCAGCGTCGGGATGGCGAGGAAGAACGAAAACTCGGTGGCCGCCCTTCGCGACAGACCGAGGAAGAGACCGCCGATGATGGTGGCACCCGAGCGCGAGGTGCCGGGAATCAGCGCCAGAGCTTGTGCCAAACCCAGCCACAGCGCATCGATCGGCCGCAGCTGTTCGACCTCGGAGAGGCGCACGCTGTGCCGGCGTCGTTCCGCCCAGAGGATGATGAAGCCGCCGACGATGAAAGCCAGGGCGACCGGTATCGGCTGAAACAGGCTGGCCTTGATCGCTCGGTGAAAGAGCAGGCCGAGTATGGCCAGCGGCATGAAAGCGATGCCGAGATTGAGGAAGAAGCGCTGCGCCTCGCGTTGCTGCGGCAGGGCTTTGACCAGGCCGGCGAAGCGCGCGCGGTACTCCCAGACGACGGCGAGGATGGCGCCGAACTGGATCACAATCTCGAACACTTTGCCTTTTTCGTCGTTAAAATGCAGCAGGTCGCCAACGAGGATGAGGTGACCGGTGCTGGAGACAGGAAGGAACTCCGTAAGACCCTCGACTATGCCGAGGATCAAGGCGTGCAGGAGTATCGTGGCGTCCATGTTTACGCTTGGAATGTCCGATGGGATCGGCGCGCGAGTGTAGCACGAGCGATGGTGGCGGGTATGACCAAGAGGATCAACGTCTCCCAGCTGAAACCGGGAATGTTCGTCGCCGACCTCGGCAGCGACTGGATGTCGCACCCCTTCCTGCGCAGTTCCTTCGCCGTCAAGGACGAGGCGATGGTGGAGAAGATCGTATCCTCCGGCATCCACGAGGTTTATATCGATCCGACGCGGGGGGATGATGTCGCCGACGCGCCGACGGTCGAGGAGGTGACCGAGAACCTGGAGCAGGAAATGCTCAAGGTTGCCACCGAGCCGGTGCCCACGCGCAGGATACCGGCGGGCGAGGAGATGGCGCGCGCCAAGAAGATCCACGGCGAGGCGAACAAGATCATCCACGACATCATGAACGATGTGCGCCTGGGCAAACAGGTGAAGGTCGAACAGGCCGAACCGGTGGTGATGCAGATGACCGAGTCCATCCTGCGCAACGGCGGCGCCCTGCTGTCGCTGACGCGGGTCAAGAACAAGGACGACTACACCTTCATGCATTCGGTCTCGGTGTGCGCCCTGCTGGTGGCCTTCTGCCGCGCCACGGAGATGGACGCCGCGACCATACAGCTCGCCGGTGTCGGCGGCCTGCTTCACGACATCGGCAAGGTCAAGGTGCCGGACAAGATCCTCAACAAGCCGGGGAGGCTGACCGAGGATGAGTTCAAGGTGATGAAGTGCCACGTCGTCGAGAGCAAGAAGATACTGTCCGAGACCGACGGCATCAAGGAAACCTCGATCCAGGTGGCGGCGCAGCACCACGAGCGTCACGACGGCTCGGGCTACCCCGAGGGACTGAAGGGCGAGGCCATTTCGCACATGGGACAGATGGCGGCGATCTGCGACGTGTACGACGCGATTACCTCGACCCGTTGCTATCACCAGGGCATGGTGCCGCATGAGGCCCTGCGCAAGATCTTCGAGTGGAGCAAGTTCCACTTCAATCCGCTCCTGGTGCAGGCCTTCCTGCGCACCATAGGCATCTACCCGGTGGGCACCCTGGTGCTGCTGGAGTCGGGCCGGATCGGCGTGGTCACCGAGCAATCCGAGAGCAACCTGCTGCAGCCGGCGATAAACGTCTTCTTCGACAGCAACAAGAAGACCTATCTCACGCCGGAGAGCGTCGATCTGGCCAAGCCCCTGGGGCACGGCGGCGGCGACAGGATAGTCGGCCACGAAACACCGGAGAAGTGGGGCATAGACCCGCTCAAGTTTCTCTAGGCGGTGCGGCTGCTAGCGGGCCGTCAGGATTTCGAGCCGGGTCAAATACGCCAGCGCGTGCGCCCGGCTGTCGCCGCACATTTCCGCCGATGGTTTGAGGCCAGCGCAACACCGCGGGCGAGTCGGCGTCGAGAAGATGGCGCAGCTCAGGTCCGGCATCAGCTGCAGGCAGGCGACGCCCGCCGGCTTGCCCGCTTCCATGCCGGGAATCGCCGAGGAGATCGACGGCGCGATGCAGCAGGCGCCGCAGCCCGGACGACAAGCCGCTGCCGGCATTCGCGTCAGGCCTTGCGGTAGATCTCTGCCCCGCTCTTCACAAACTCTATCGCCTTGGCTTCCATGCCCTGCGTCAGCGCTTCGCTTTCCGAGACGCCCTTGGCCGCCGCGTAGTCGCGCACATCCTGGGAGATCTTCATCGAACAGAAGTGCGGGCCGCACATGGAGCAGAAGTGGGCCAGCTTGGCGCCGTCCTGCGGCAGGGTCTCGTCGTGAAACTCGCGGGCCTTGTCGGGATCGAGCCCGAGGTTGAACTGGTCGTCCCAGCGGAATTCGAAGCGTGCCTTGGAAAGGGCGTTGTCGCGCGCCTGCGCGCCGGGATGGCCCTTGCCGAGGTCGGCCGCATGGGCGGCGATCTTGTAGGCGATGATGCCGTCCTTGACGTCGTTCTTGTCGGGTAGCCCCAGGTGCTCCTTGGGCGTGACGTAGCAAAGCATGGCGGTGCCGTACCAGCCTATCATCGCCGCGCCGATGGCGCTGGTGATGTGGTCATAACCGGGCGCAATGTCGGTGGTGAGCGGCCCCAGGGTGTAGAACGGCGCTTCGTGGCAGAGTTCGAGCTGCAGCTCCATGTTCTCCTTGATCAGATGCATGGGCACGTGGCCCGGACCCTCGATCATCACCTGCACGTCGTGTTTCCAGGCGATCTCGGTCAGCTCGCCGAGCGTTCTCAGCTCGGACAACTGGGCCTCGTCGTTGGCATCGTGCAGGGAGCCTGGCCGCAGTCCGTCGCCGAGACTGAAGGCGACGTCGTAGGCCTTCATGATGGCGCAGATGTCTTCGAAATGCGTGTACAGGAAGTTCTCCCTGTGGTGGGCCAGGCACCACTTGGCGAGTATCGAACCGCCGCGCGAGACGATACCGGTCAGGCGCTTGGCGGTCATCGGCACGTAGGCCAGGCGCACGCCGGCGTGGATGGTGAAATAGTCCACCCCCTGTTCGGCCTGTTCGATCAGCGTGTCGCGGAAGATCTCCCAGCTCAAGTTTTCGGCCTTGCCATCGACCTTCTCCAGCGCCTGGTAGATGGGCACCGTGCCGATCGGCACCGGACTGTTGCGGATGATCCACTCCCGCGTCTCGTGGATGTTCTTGCCGGTGGACAGATCCATCACCGTGTCGCCGCCCCAGCGGATCGCCCAGGTCATCTTCTCGACCTCTTCCTGGATGCTCGAGCCGAGCGCCGAGTTGCCGATGTTGGCGTTGATCTTGACCAGGAAGTTGCGGCCGATGATCATCGGCTCGGCTTCGGGATGGTTGATATTGGCGGGAATGATGGCGCGGCCGCGGGCGATCTCGTCGCGCACGAATTCGGGCGTGATCAGTTTCGGGATGGCAGCGCCGAAAGACTCGCCCGGGTGCTGACGCAGCAGGAGTTCGGAGAGCCCTTCGCGGCGCTGATTCTCGCGGATGGCGACGAATTCCATCTCCGGCGTGACCAGGCCGCGGCGCGCATAGTGCATCTGCGTGACGTTGCCACTGCGGCCGGCGCCTGCTTTGGCGCGGCGCGGGCGGCGCGCGAGCTTGAAGCATTGTTGCGTCAGTTGCGGGTCTGCGGCGGCATCGAGGGCGCGGCGGCGACCGTAGTCGGAAGTCAGTGTGCTCAGCTCTTCGCTGTCGCCGCGCTCGACGATCCAGGCCATGCGCAACGGATTCAGGCCGGAGCGGATGTCTATCTTCGCTTGCGGATCGGTATAGGGGCCGGAGCAGTCATAGACGCAGATCGGCGGATTTTGCTCCGACCCCATGGCAGCCGGTGTGTCGCCCTGGGCGATCTCGCGCATGGGCACCCGGATGTCGGGGCGGCTGCCTGCCACATAGACTTTGCGCGAGTGAGGCAGGGCGTGGGTTACGGTATCGTCTACGCGGGCTTCGGCGGCGAGAAATTTGTCGTTGGCATTCATGGTAATGAGTCCGGGGAGCGCTCGGCTGAGCTCAGGTGAAGGATGCGGCGGGTGGCGCGGGGAGCCGATTAAGCTACTGCAAAGCCCGCCGAAAAGCAACCGAGCCGGCATGCTAAAGTTTGAACGACATCGGCCGTTAAGTCTGAGACGCAATAAAGGGAAAGCAGCAATCATGCATCTACGCCTAGCGACTGCGGTTGTCTTCGTCGCCGCTGCGACCGTCAGCGTCGGCGCCCATGCCGCCAACTGGCAGGTGGTGGCTGCCGATCAGGGCGAGCGCGTCGAAATCGACAAGAGCCGCATCGCGCGCGTCGGGCAAGGCAAGACCATGGCCTGGAGCCGACTGGTGCTCGGCCGCGAGATGCCGATCGCCGGCAGCAAGGATACCTACTCGATGGTCGAGGCGCTGAATCGCTACGATTGCGACAAGCGCCGCTTTGCCACGGTCAAGCGCGTCTATTTGCGCGACGGCCGGGTGGCGCGCCAGGAAGCCATAGATGCGCCAAAGGAGATGGAAGCCGAGGCCAAGAGCATAGACGACAAACTGCTCGTCGAGGCTTGCAAGGCGCGCACCGTAGGCGAGATGCAGCGGGCCGCCGAGCAGGCGAACAAGGCCATCACCGAGACCAAGCCGGTCGAGCCGCCACCCAAGCCGATGTACGCCGACATGCGCAGCGGTAGCAGCGAGAAGACGCCGACGGTGCGCTCCACCGCCAATGCCCACGCTGCGCCGAGCGCCGCCAGAGCGGCGGAACAGGCGCCCGCAGCCGGGCCCAACTACGTGCGTCGCCGGCCGCGTCCGGGGGCGGCAGCGGAGGCGCCCGCAGCGCCGCCGGCGGAGGTGCACTGGAGTTATGAGGGCGAGGGGGCGCCGGCCAACTGGGGCAAGCTGCGTCCGGAATTCATCAGCTGTGCGATGGGCAAACGGCAGTCGCCGATCGACATCAAGGACACCATACGCGTCGATCAGGACCCGATCAAGTTCGACTACCAGACGGCGATGTTCCGTATAACCGACAACGGCCACACGGTACAGGTCGACCTCGGATCGGGAAGCACGATCAGCGTCATGGGTCGCCAATACGAGTTGCAGCAGGTGCACTTTCACCGCCCGGCTGAGGAGCGGATCAACGGCCGCGCTTTCGACATGGTCGCGCACATGGTGCACAAGAATGAGGAAAACCGTCTGGCGGTGGTCGCCGTGCTGCTCGAGAAGGGGAGCGAAAATCCGCTGATCCAGACCTTCTGGAACAATCTTCCGCTCGAAGTGGGCCAGGACATTGTTGCCGGTACGGCGATCGATCCGACCAAGCTACTGCCGGACAATCGCGCCTACTATGCCTACATGGGCTCGCTGACCACGCCGCCTTGCACCGAGGATGTGCTGTGGCTGGTGATGAAACAGCCGGTGCAGATTTCTCCCGAGCAGTTGGTCATCTTCTCCCGACTCTACCGCAACAACGCCCGTCCGCTGCAGCTCGGCAATGGGCGCTTGATCAAGGAATCGCGCTAGCTGAAGGGACCTTCCCCCCCCCGGCCCCCTTCCCGGGGGCGAAGGCGGGAATTCGTGAAGCACCGCTTCACGCCGCCGTAGCCGGCCGGCTGTGCAAAGCCGGCCGGGGAAGGCTCTGCACCAGGTGCGCCATTGAGCATATCCCCTGGGCCCAGCGTAAAATGCCCTTGGACTTGACATAATATTAGAGTGCTCTAATATATCGGCTCGGGAGAATTCGAATGAATCTGGAAAAAGCGCGCTTCAACATGGTCGAACAGCAGATCCGCCCCTGGGAAGTGCTTGACGCAGACGTGCAGGAACTGCTCTATGCGGTAAAGCGCGAGGAGTTTGTGCCGACCGGCTTGTGTGCTCTCGCCTTCGCTGATGTCGATATTCCTGTGGGCCACGGCGCCACCCTGCCCTCGCCCAAGATGGCCGCTCGCGCGCTGCAGGTGCTGAAGGTGAGGAAGTCCGACAGGGTACTGGAAATCGGCAGCGGCTCAGGCTACATGGCGGCCTTGCTCGCGGCGCACAGTGAACGCGTCTGGTCGGTCGAGATCGTGCCGGAGTTGGCCAAACTGGCACGCGACAATCTGGCTCGCCAGCACATCACCAACGTCACGGTCGAGCTCGGTAACGGCTCGCGCGGCTGGCCCGACCACGCACCTTACAACGTCATCATGGTGTCGGGCAGCCTGCCCTTCCTGCCCAAGGAACTGCTGGCGCAACTGAAGCTGGGGGGACGGCTGTTCGCGGTGGTCGGCGAGGCTCCGGCGATGACGGCGCAACTGGTCACCCGTCTCGGTGAAGACAGCTATGACACCGACGGCCTGTTCGAAACCGAACTGACACCGCTGCTCGAGGCGCCGCAGTCAGAGCATTTTGTATTTTGAGCAGAGCTTTCCTTGGGGCATCGTTGATGAAGAAATTGTACTTGGCGATCGTGCTGTCGATCGCGGCAACGGCGCAGGCCAGCGACCTGCTGGAGGTCTACCGCGACGCGGTCGGCTACGACGCAGCTTTTGCCTCGGCCAGGGCCGCGCTCGAGGCCGGCCGCGAAAAGCTGCCGCAGGGGCGAGCTGGCCTGCTGCCGACGCTGGGCTTCTCCGCCAACAGCATCTGGAATGACATCAAGTACTCCGCGCGACCCTCTAGCGGCGACGTGTCGACAAATTACAACAGCAACGCCTGGGGCATCAGCCTGACCCAGCCGCTGTTCCGCTGGCAGAACTGGGCCAGCTACAAGCAGGCGGAACTGGCCGTCGTCCAGGCCGAGACGCAGTACGTCGGCGCCAGGCAGGACCTGGTGGTGCGGGTGGCGCAAGCCTACTTCGATGTGCTTCTGGCACAGGAGACGCTGACCACAGCGCAGGCGCAAAAGGCCGCCATCGCCGAGCAACTCGCCTCGGCCAAGCGCAATTTCGAGGTGGGCACCGCAACCATCACCGATACCCACGAAGCGCAGGCACGCTTCGACTTGACCAGCGCTCAGGAGATAGCCGCCGCAAACGACTTGCTGGTCAAGCGCTACAGCCTGCAGATGCTGACCGGCAAGGAAGGGACATCGTTGAAGATGCTCAAGCCCGGGCTGCAAATCCAGCGGCCGCAACCGGATGACATGGGCCAATGGGTGAGCGCGGCGGAGCAGGGCAATCTCGCGGTCCAGGCGAGCAAGGCCGCGTACGAAATCGCCGACAGGGAAGTGGGCAAGCAGCGCGCCGGCCATCTGCCGACCTTGGATCTGGTGGCATCGCGCGGCCGCTCCTCGCTGCAAACGACGCTGGCGGTGGGCATCGTCCGTCCCGGCAGCGATACCGACGCGACCACGGTGGGGCTGCAACTGGCGGTGCCCCTGTACGCCGGCGGTGCCATCGACTCGCGCGATCGCGAGGCCGTGGCGCTGCGCGACAAGGCCCGTTCCGATATGGACAATGCCCGCCGTCAGGCGGCCTTGCAGGCGCGCCAGGCCTATCTCGGCGTGACCTCGGGGCTGGCCCAGGTCAAGGCGCTCGAGCAGGGTCTCGTCTCCTCACGCTCGGCGCTGGACTCGAACCGCCTCGGCTACGATGTCGGGGTGCGCATCAACATCGACGTTCTGAACGCGCAACAACAGGTTTATTCGACCCAGCGCGACCTGGTAAAGGCTCGGCTCGACACCCTGGCGGCGCAGCTGCGCCTGAAGTCGGCGGCAGGTACCCTGGGTGAAGAGGATGTTGCCGCGGTCAACGCCTTGCTGGAATAAGGCATTTTTCCAGTAGTGCCAGAGTGCGTTCGCTGGCGCCGCGATGCCGGCTGCTGAACTCCAAGCCGGCCCTACCCATCTCGGCCAGCTTGCTCCTGTCGTCGAGTAGGGATGAGGCGACAGCGATCAACTCGTCGGCATTGCCAACCTGTCGCGCCGCGCCGCAAGCCAGCGCCGCTTCGGCCGCCCAGGCGAAATTGTAGGTAGACGGCCCGAGCAGCACGGGCGTGGCGACGGCGCAGCCCTCGATCAGGTTCTGGCTGCCGTAGGCCAGCAGGCTGCCGCCGATGAAGGCCAGGTCGCTGGCAGCGTAATACGCGTACATCTCGCCCATGCTGTCGCCGAGCAGCAGCGTCGTGTCTGCCGCCAGCGCCATCCCGGCGCTGCGCCGCTGCACCCTGAAACCCATGCCAGCGGCCAGATTCGCAACCGCGTCGAAGCGTTGCGGGTGACGCGGCACCAGGAGCAGCAGCAGCTTGGTCGCAGGCCGGCGGCGCAGAGCGTCGAGGATCAAAGCCTCCTCGCCCTCGCGCGTCGACGCGGCGAGCAGCACTCCGCGATCGGTCGTCCGCCGCCAATCGCTGCGCCAGGCGCGGCCGCGTTCGACCAGTTCCTGCGGCGGCGCAAGGTCGAACTTGAGATTGCCGGTGACGGTTACGCGCGGCGCTCCAAGCGCTGCCAGCCTGCGCGCGTCCTCCTCGCCCTGGGCGGCGATGCCGCTCAAACCGCGCAGCGCATCTTGGGTCAGGGTCGGCAGCAGGGCATAGCGCCGCGCCGATCGCGCCGACAACCGCGCATTGACCAGCAGCAGCGGAATGTTCATCTGTCGGCAGGCCGCGACCAGGTTGGGCCAGATCTCGGTCTCCATGATCACGCCGAGCACCGGCTGCAGACGACTGAGGAAACGGCGCACCGCCCCGGGCGTGTCATAGGGCAGATAGAGACGATCCACCGTTTCGCCGTAGATCTCGAGCGAGGTGGCGCGGCCGGTCGGGGTGGCGTGGCTGAAGGCGATGTCATGATTCGGGTAGCGCTGGCGCAGCAGCGCCACCAGCGGCTCGGCGGCGCGCGTCTCGCCGACCGAGACGGCATGGATCCAGATCACCGGGCGAGCGGGAGCTGGCTTGTCGCCGAATAATCCTAGCCGCTCGTCCCAATGACGCAGATATTCGGCTTGTCGCCGCGAACGCCAAAGGAGATGCAGGAAGGCTGCCGGCAGCAGCATGAAGACAGCCAGCGTATAGAGCAGGCGGGCCATCAGGAGGCGCTCTGGCGCAGCAGTTCGGCGGCGACCGCGCAGGCCTCGGCTGCCGCCGGCGGTTTGCCCTGGCTCCCGAGATTGCGCGCAAGGCCCGCAGCCGGTCGAGCATCGGCAGCGCCTCCGCCATGGACGCCACCATAAACGCCGGTCAGGGTCGGATCCGAGCCGGCGAACAGGCAAAGCGTCGGGCATCCGAGGGCGGCGGCGAGATGGGTGAGGCCGGTATCCACGCCGACCACCAGCCGCGCGCCGGCGCAGAGCCCGGCGATTTCGCCGAGCGTCAGCTCGGGCGCCAGCATTGCCCTGCTGCCCATGGCGCTTGCCAGCTTTGCGGCCTCTTGCCGCTCCCTTTCCGTTCCCGCCGGCAGCAGCAGGAAGAGTCCGCTTGAAGTCAGGCTTGCCGCGAGCGCCAGCCAGGAAGCTCGCGGCCAGGACTTGTCGTCGCGACTGCTCGCCGTGAGCAGCAGCGCATAGGGAGCGTGCGGCAACCAATCGGCTTGCGCAGTGCTGCTGTGGATGCCGTAATCGACGTCGGTGTCGGGCATCATGCCGCAGGCCGCAGCAGCGAGGCAGAGATTGCGCTCAACCGCGTGCATGTTCCGCGGGATGGCGATGCCGCGGTCGTAGAAGCGGGCCGCCACCGGTTCGCGTGCCGTCTCGGCAGCGTAGCCGACCCGCTCGCCGGTGGACGTCAGCCGGGCCTGGCAGGCGATCAGGCCGCTCTTGATCAGACCCTGGGTGTCGAGCACCAGATCGTAGCTCTCGCGGCGCAGCTCGCGTCTGAACGCCGCCAATTCGCGCCAGGTCTGGGTGGCGAACAGCCGCCGCCGCCAGCGCCTGAGCGCCACGGGAATCACCCGTCCGACCGCCGGATGCAGGCCGGGAATACCGACCAGCGCCTCCTCGACCACCCAGTCGATCTGTGCGCCGGGAAGATGCTTGTGCAGGGCGGTCGCCACTGGCAGGTTGTGCACGACGTCTCCGAGCGACGAGGTCTTGACCAGGAGTATCTTGCGTCGGCCAGCGTTATTCGCCACGGAAGTGGTCAGCTAGAATGGGGGACTTGCAAAACGCCGATTATAGACGAGTCATGTCCGCGTCCCCGCCGCCGCTGTCCGCGGTACTCATCACCTTGAACGCGGAGGCGCAGCTCGCCGCATGCCTGTCCAGCCTGAGTTTTTGCGCCGAGATCGTCGTGGTCGACTCGGGCAGCAGCGATGCCACCGCGGCCATCGCTCGTGCGCACGGCGCGCGCGTGATCGAGGCGCACTGGCGCGGCTTCGGTGCGCAAAAGGACTTTGCCGTCAGCCAAGCCAGTCACGACTGGGTGCTGTGTGTCGATGCCGACGAGCGAGTCAGCGCGGAACTGCGCGCGGCTATTCTGGGCGCCCTGCGCTCGCCGCGCTTCGGCGCCTACCGCTTTCGCCGCTGCAATCGTTTTCTCGGACGCTATCTGCGCCACGGCGAAGGCTATCCCGACTGGAGTCTGCGCCTCTTCGACCGCCGCCAGGCGCGCTGGTCGGAGGATGCGGTGCACGAGAAGGTCGTCGCCAGTTGCCCGGCAGGTGAGCTCTCGGGCGACCTGCTGCACGACTCGGCGGAAACGCTGGAGCACTACCTGGACAAGCAGAATCGCTATACGACGCTGGCCGCGCAGCAGGCGATCGCCAGCGGGCGCCGTGCCCACGCGGCCCAGTTGCTCTTGTCGCCCCTGTTGCGTTTCCTCAAGTTCTATCTGCTGCGCTTGGGCGCACTGGACGGGGTTCCGGGCCTGGTACACATCCTCATCGGCTGCGCCAACAGCTTCGGCAAGTATGCGAAAATGCTCGACCTGCAGCGGCGGCAAGGCAAATGAGGGGCACATGAGAGGCGGATGAAAATTGCCGAGGAACTTGATCTCAACGCGGTACTGCTGAGTCCTGCTGCCCTGGGGCTGAGGGTTGTCGCCTTCGCCCCCCATCCCGACGACGAGGTATTCGGTTGCGGCGGCACCCTGGCGCTGCTGGCGTCGGCGGGCGCGCAGATATCGGTCGTCATCGTCAGCGATGGCGCGCTGGGCGGCAATGGCGCCGATCTGGTGCAACGCCGAGAGGCGGAGTCCTTGGCGGCAGCACGACTGCTCGGCTATCCGCCACCCGGTTTCTGGCGCTTGCCGGATCGCGGCCTGGCCTATGGCGAACCGCTGGTGGCGCGCATGCTGGCCGTGCTGCGCCAGGCCGGGGCGGATCTGGTGCTGGCGCCGGCGCCGACGGAAATCCATCCGGACCACCAGGTCGTGGCGCTGGCTGCGGCCGAAGCGCTGAGGCGACTGGATCAAGGAGCGCGTCTGGCCCTCTACGAAGTGAGCGCCCCGCTGCTGCCCAACGTGATGGTGGACATCAGCGCGGTCGAGCAGCGCAAGCGCGAGGCGATGCGCTGTTTCTCATCCCAGTTGCGCGAACAGCCCTACGATGAGCACATTGCCGCCCTCAATCGCTATCGCGCCTACCACCTGGGACCGGCGGTGCGGGCCGCCGAGGCCTTGCTGCTGCTTACGGCGGCGGAACTCGCCAGCGGGTTCGCGCCGATCTTCGAGTCGCCCCTGGCCCGCCGCCACCGTCTCGGTTTTGCCGCGGAGACCGCGGATCTGCCGCTGGTCAGCATCATCGTTCGCAGCATGGACCGCGACAGCCTCGGCGCGGCACTGGACTCGCTGGCGGCGCAAACCTATTGCAACATCGAAGCCGTCGTGGTCAACGCCAAGGGAGGCAGGCACCGTCCCCTGGGTGAATTCTGCGGGCGCTTTCCGCTGCGCCTGGTGAACGGCGACGGCAGCCCGCTGCAGCGTTCGCAGGCGGCCAACGCCGGCCTCGATGCGGCGCAGGGCAGCTACCTCGGTTTTCTCGATGACGACGACAGCCTGGACCCGGATCATCTGAGCCACCTGGTGGACGCGGCGCAAAGAGAGTCGGGCCCCGTGGTGGTGTACGCCGGCGTGCGCTGCATGGACATGCGCAGCGGAACAGCAACGGTCTCGCGCGTTTTCGGCGAAGCGATGGAGAGCAAGGCGAAGCTGCTGGCCGGCAACTTCATCCCCATACACGCGCCCCTGTTTCCGCGCAGCGTCCTGGCCCAGGCGCGCTTCGACGAAAGACTGCTGGCCTACGAAGACTGGGATTTCTGGCTGCAACTGGCCGAGTTGGCGCGCTTCGTCTATGTGGACCGGGTCAGCGCCACCTATTTCACCGGCGGCAGCTCCGGCGTGTCGCCACAGGAGCCGGACATGGAGGCGGTGCGCCGGGCGAAGTTGGCGTTGTTTGGCAAGTGGAAGGATCGCATCAGTGCGGATGAATTGAGAGTCTTGTGCGATCTCTATCTCCAGGCAAACGCCGAGCTGGGTGCGAGCCAGCAGTATGCGAGCCGGGTTGCACGACAGCTGCAAGAGCAGACGCAAGTCGCGCAAGCAGCCGAGCTCGCCCTGCGCGAGGCGCAGCGGGCCGCTGCCTTGGCGAGCGAGGCGGCAGCGAGCCGCGCGGCGCAGCCAGAGCCCGACCCGCTGCAGCAGCGATTGAAAGAGGCGGAGCAGCGTCTGCAGGAGGTCTTGAACTCCTCGTCCTGGAAGTTGACCGCCCCTCTGCGGGCACTCAAGAACGCCGTCCGCCGCTTTCTCGGCGAGGCGCGGCAGTAAGCCGCCATGCGCTCCGCGCAGATGATACGTCGCGTCCTGCTGATCGTTGGTGCGCCATGCGGCGGCGTCAGCCTGCTGGCAGATGGCCTGCGCGCCCTGGTCGCAGATGCCTCGGTCGCGGGGCAGGCCGCTCGGCGAGAGCAGGATCAGTTCGTCCGCTGCAACGATCGCCTGTTCGAAGCGATGGGCAAGCGCTGGGAGAGTGTTGCGCTGCCGCCATGGCCGGATGTGGCGGTGCCCAGCGGATCGGCCCTGGCGCAGGCGATGGCGGAACTCGCGCGCGGCGGCGACGGCGCGGGCACCGCGCTGCTGGCCGACCATCGTGCCAGCCGATTGCTGCCGGCCTGGCAGTCCGCGTTTGCCCCTGCCGAAATCGAGGATAGCTACCTCATCGTGCTGCGCGACCCCGCCAGCGTCGCCCGTTCCTTGTTGACCCGGCACGGCCTGCGGCCCGAAAAATCCTATTTGCTCTGGTTCGCGCAGTTGTTCTCGGCCACCCAGGACAGCGCAGGGAAGCCCAGGGTAGTCATCGACTTCGACGCTTTTCTGCGCGCCCCGCGGCAGCAGTTGGAGAGGGCAGCCGCCATGCTCGCCCTTGCTGGTGCGAACACGCAGGGCAACACTTTTTCCAGATTCTGCGCCGGATTGGCGGCGCCGCCCGCCACAGCGGTGGACGCTGCTGCCGCCGTCGCCGCGACGTTGGCCGATCCCCGCGCGGGCGCGCTGGTGGCGAATGCCTACGCCCTGCTGGGTGAACTCGCAGGGGAGGGGCAAGATGCGCATGCGGACGGGAGCCACTTCGAACAGGCCTGGCAGAGCCTGGCCGAATCGCTGCAACAGATGTCGCCGCTGCTGCGCTATCTGGATATCTGCGAAAGCAAGATCGACGTCATGGCGCTGTTTCACGGGGAGGCGACTGAGCAGATCGCCGTAGCGGCACCGGCGCCGCCGGCGCCGGCGCCGGCGCTAGCGACAGCAGCCGGCACACCGGCGCGCGTGCAGGCCGTGGGCCCGTCTTCGGTTTCGGTGGTCATTCCACTTTACAACCACCAGCAGTACATCGAGGCGGCGCTTGACAGCGTGCTGGCGCAGACGCACCGCCCCACCGAAATCATCGTCATCGACGATGGCTCGAACGACGCTTCGGCCGTCAAGGTCCTGGCCTATTGCCGCGACCACCCGGAGATCATCTTCTGGTCGTGGCCAAACCAGGGCGCCCACCATACATTGAACGCGGCCATCCACCGCGCGACGGGTAGCTATGTAGCCATCCTCAATTCCGACGATTGCTACCATCCGCAGCGCTTGGCGACCTGCCTGGCGGCGATGGAAGAGCATCCCGACCTCGCCGCGGTCGCGACCGGAGTTCGCTTTATCGACGCCGAGGGCCGGCAGCTGGCCAGCCCCTGGTACGCCGACGCGGTCGCCTACTATCGAGAACATGGCGACCTGGCGCTGGCGCTCTTCCGCGCCAACTTCCTGGTGAGCACTTCCAATCTCTTTGTCCGGCGCAGCCTGTTCGAGACCGCCGGTTATTTTGCGCCGCTGCGCTATACGCACGATCTGGAGTTCTTTCTGCGCCTGATCGCCGACGGCAGAAGCGTTCTCCTGCTCGACGCGCCGCTGCTCTCCTACCGCATGCACCCCCGCAACACCATCGGGGAAAGCCAGGCAAGCCTGGATCTCGAACTCGGCGCGATCTTCGCCTATCACCTCTATCGCCGGCAGCTCGCCGAACGCGGCCACCCACCGGGGCAATCCGCGCTGGATCGCTACGTCGAGGTGCTGGGTAAGCACAAGTTGCTCGGCCCCGTCGAGTACTTTCTCGCCCTGCTCGAGCGCAGCGGCGAACACGGCAGCCCGCCGGCCGGCGGGCCCGAGGCGCAGTTGCGTGCGCTGTTGACCAAGATGGGTGTCGTGCCCAGCGCGCGCGGCGGCGCGGAGTCTATGCTATCGCGCTTCGTTGCTGCGCGCAGCGCCTACCTCAGACGCTGGGAGCGGGTCAGCAGCGACGCCAAGGTCCTGGCTGCCTTCGCCGAGCAGAAGAACACCATAGAGGAGATGCGCGGCAGCTTAGAGCAGATGCGCAGCAGCTTCGCGCAGCAGGCAGGCAGCATAGACGACTTGCGCGCGCAGATCGCCAGAGCAGGGGAAATGTTGGCTGACAAGGTCCGCAGCCTCGGTCTGCAGGCGCAAGAGATAGCGCGGCTGAATGCCGCCGTCGCCGCCAAGGAACTCGCAGTGGCTGAACAGGCCGCCGAGATCCGGCGTCTCGAAGCCGAGTTCGCGGCGAAGAACCAGGCGATGGCGGCCCAGTCCGAAGTTCTGCGCTCGCTGGGCGATCAACTGGCTGCCCTGAAGCGCAGCCACTGGTACCGGCTCGGCGTCACCCTGCGCCAGGAGCCATTCGGCCTGAGGAAACTGCTGAAGACCGCTTATCATGCCGGCGCCTGCGCCGTGCCGGAACGCTGGCGGCCGGCGCTGCGCCCCTTGCTCGAACGCCTGCGCCGCTACGCGGACCGCCGGCGCTACGCTGCGGCAGCGGTGGCGCCACAGCCGGTGAGAAGCGCCTCCCCCGCGGATTCGGGCAAGCCGCGTGTGGTGCACGTCATCGCCAACTTCATGCTCGGCGGCTCATCGCGCCTCGTGGCCGATCTCATCGAAGGACTGGGCAGCGAATTCTCCCAGCGCGTGGTCACCAGCTTTCTGCCCTCGCCGCCGGCATACAGCGGTGTCGATGTCACGGAGTTCCGCTCGCCCCAGTCGCCGGAAGACCTGCTGCCGTTTCTTCGCGACTGCTCTCCGGCGCTGGTCCATGTGCACTACTGGGGCGACGTCGACTGGCCGTGGTACGACATCCTGTTTCGCGCCGTCGCCGGCTTGGGCTGCCCCGTACTGGAAAACGTCAATACGCCAGTCGCGCCCTACCGCGCAGCGTGCGTGCGCCGTTATGTCCATGTCAGCACCTACGTCAGGGATCACTTCGGCGACGGCACGGCGGATAACCTGGTGATCTATCCCGGCAGCGACTTCTCCAAGTTCACCAGGAAGGAAGACGCCGAGCTGCCGGCCGACTGCATCGGCATGGTCTATCGGCTCGAACCCGACAAGCTCAACGAGCAGGCGATCGAGGTCTTCATCAAGGTCGTCCGCCGCCGACCGCGGACCCGGGCCATTATCGTCGGTGGCGGCAGCTATCTCGAGCCGTACCGGCGGGCGGTGCAGGCCGCCGGCTTGGCCGACAGCTTCGAGTTTACAGGCTACGCGGACTACGACGCGCTGCCGGCTCTGTATCAGCGTTTTTCCCTGTTCGTGGCGCCCGTGTGGAAGGAGAGCTTCGGCCAGGTTGGTCCGTTCGCGATGAACATGGGTATCCCCGTCGTCGGCTATCGTGTCGGCGGCCTCGAGGAAATAGTCGACGATCCCTCCTTGCTGGCGCCCCCGGGCGACGCCGACGAACTGGCCGCCTTGATCGTGGCACTGCTTGACGATCCCCAGCGCTGCCGCGAGATCGGCAGACACAACCTGGCGCGAGCCCGGGCGCTCTTCTCGGTCGAAGCCATGGTTGACGCCTATCGGCGGCTGTACCGCGAGTTGCTCGGGGCAGCCCGGTGAGGGTCGCGCTGTTCGTCCACTGCTTCTTCCCCGAGCACCTCTACGGCACCGAGACCTATACCCTCGAACTGGCTCTCCACTACCGCTCGTGCGGCGTCGACGTGCAGGTCGTCAGTGCGATCTTCCCGGGCGAGCCCGCGGCTGGAAGCCTGGTCAGCCGCTACGAATTCCAGGGCCTGCCGGTGACCGTAATCGACAAGAACCAGTTGCCCAACACGCGGGTGAAGGACACCTATTATCAGCCCGATATGCGGCCGGTACTGCGCCAGGTCCTGCGCGAGCTCAAACCCGACATCGTGCATGTCACCCATCTGATCAACCATACGGCGGCATTGCTCGAGGTGACCGAGGAACTGGCCATACCCGCCTACGCGACCTTCACCGACTTCTTCGGGTTCTGCTTCAACAACAAGCTCGAAGCGGCGGACGGCAGCCTGTGCGCGGGACCATCGTCCAGCCGCAGCAACTGCATGGCCTGCTACTTGAAAGAGGTGGGCCTGCGCCCCACAGCCTCAGCGCTGGTGCGCTGGAGCAGCGGACCGCGCGCGGTCCATTGCCTGGCGGCCATCGCCAATGTCGCGCGCAAGCTGCCGCCCTGGCGCAACGGACCAGTCGACGGCCTGCTGGAGGACCTGGCACGCCGCCCCGACACGCTGCTCTCGCTTTATTCGGCCTATCGCGGCGCCGTGACGCCGACGAGCTTCCTGCGCGGCGCCTACGAGCGCAACGGCTTTGCCATGCCCATGAGCACTATCCATTTCGGCGTGGACATCGACCGACGGGCAAAGCCGGTGCGCCCGCCGGGGCATGTCCCGGTCATCGGCTTCATCGGCCAACTGGCCTTGCACAAGGGGGCGGATGTCCTCATCGAGGCCTTCCGCCGCCTTGCGCCGGGCAGCGCCGAGCTGCACATCCATGGACCCCTGCAACAGGATCCGGCCTATATGGCCAGTCTTGAACGGCTCGCCGCGGGCGCGGATGTGCGCTTTTTCGGCACCTTCGCCAAGGAGATGATGCGCGAGGTGCTGGACGGCATGGACCTGCTGGTCATCCCTTCGCGCTGGTACGAAAACAGCCCGCTGGTGCTGCTCAACGCGCTGGCCAGCCACACGCCCGTCGCGGTCTCGGATGTAGCGGGTATGACCGAGTTTCTTCAACCCGGGATTAACGGCTACGCCTTCGCGCGCGGCAGCGCCGATGCGCTGGAGCACTTGCTGCGCCGTCTGCTGGCGCAACCGGAACAGCTGTCGGCGCTGTCGCTCGGCACCGAGTACCGGCGGACGCCGGCCGACATGGCCGACGATACCCTGGCCGTCTATCGCTCCAACGCGAATCGGGAACGCACGCCATGAAGACCGTCAGATACTTGATCCTGGGCGCCGGTCCCAGCGGCCTCACCCTCGCCCACGCACTGCTCGACCGCGGCGTGCCGCGCGACCAGCTGCTGGTGCTGGAAAAAGAACAGGTGGCCGGCGGGCTGTGCCGCTCGGCAGAGGTGGACGGTGCGCCTCTGGACATCGGCGGCGGACATTTTCTCGACCTCGCGCGGCCCCAGGTACTGGACCTTCTGTTCCGCTTCCTGCCCGAGCAGGAATGGGCGAGCTACGACCGGGTCTCCAAGATCCGCCTGCGCGGGCAGCAGATCGATCACCCGCTCGAAGCCAACCTCTGGCGATTTTCCACGGCGGACCAGGTCGACTATCTGGAGTCGATCGCCAAGGCCGGGTGCGTCCGTGGCGAACCCATGCCCGAAGCGTTCGCCGATTGGGTAGCCTGGAAGCTGGGCGAGCGCATCGCCAGCGAGTACATGCTGCCCTACAACCGCAAGATCTGGTCGCTGGATCCGAACGAACTGGGCACCTATTGGCTGCACAAATTGCCCGACGTGTCTTTCCGCGACACCTTGCGCGCCTGCCTCGAGGGCAGGCCTTGCGGCAAGTTGCCGGCTCATGGCCGCTTCCTCTATCCGAAAGCCCATGGCTACGGCGAAGTTTGGCGGCGCATGGGCGAGGCGCTGGGCGAGAGCCTGCTGACCGACTGCCCGCTGCGCTCGATCGATCTCGACACTCGCCTGGTCAACGGCCTGTGGCGCGCGGAGACCATCCTGAGCACCATCCCCTGGGTACAGTGGCCGGCGATCTGCCGCTTGCCGGACGCCGTTCGCGCGGACATCGGCCTCCTGCGCAGCGTCGCGATCGATGTCGATTACGCGCCCGACACCCTGGCCGACAGCAGTCACTGGATCTACGAACCCGACGAGGCGATCGCCTACCACCGGCTGCTGCTCCGCTTCAACTTCTGCGCCGGGTCGCGCGGCCACTGGACCGAGACCAACGCGTCGCGCTCGGTACGCGCGACCGGATGGCGGCATCGCAACGAGTTCGCCTATCCGCTCAATACCCACGGCAAGCCCGAAGCGGTGGCCCGGCTGCGGCAATGGGCTGCCGGCCGCGGCGTGATAGGCATCGGCCGCTGGGGCAAGTGGGAGCACATGAATTCCGACGTTGCCGTGGCCGATGCGCTCGCCGCGGTCGACAGCTACTGCGCGAACGGACGCTGGCCGTGAAGATTTCGCTCTGCCTCATGGTCTGGAACGAGCTGGAAGGATGCAGGATCGACGTCCCGCGTCTGCCGCGCGATGCCTTCGACGAGATCTATGCCGTCGATGGCGGTAGCAGCGACGGGACGGTGGAGTATCTGCGCGACCAGGGGATCGCCGTGCATAGGCAGCCGAAGAAGGGACTCAACGCCGCCTACGTCCACGCCAACGAGGTGTCGGCCTGCGATGCCGTGGTGGTGTTCTTCCCCAAGGGGACGGTGCCCCCGGAGGACTTGCGCAGGTTCCGCCCGCTGCTCGAGCGGGGCGACCAGCTGGTGGTCGGCAGCCGGCAGATAGATGGCTCGACCAACGAGGAGGACGCGGGGCTGTGGCGGCCGCGCAAGTGGGCGGTATGGGGCCTGGCAGTGCTTGCGGCACTGCTCTGGCGGCGCGAGGGCTATTGGATCAGAGACGTGCTGCACGGCTTCAAAGGCTGGTCTCGCCAGGCCTTCAGCCGCATGCGGGTGCTCGATCACGGACTCTCGATCGACATCGAGATGGTGGTCCGCGCCTACAAGCTGCGTCTCAGACGCAGCGAGTTTCCGACGCTGGAAGTGGCCCGGCCGCACGGCGAAACCCATTTCAAGATCTGGCCGACGGGCAGAAAGCTGCTCGCCTACCTCTGGTTCGAGTGGCGCCGCCATGACTGACACCGGCCCCGCCAGACCGCTGTGGCTAAGCGTTCTGACCTCGACCTGGATCAAGATCGGGCTCGCCGCTGCGGTGATCTATGCGCTGGTCGCTTTCAATCGCATCGAGCTGCAGTCCTTCGCCGGGCTGTCGCGCAACTGGCCGTGGCTGCTGTCGGCTTTCCTGTTGATGCTGCCGCCCTATCTCCTGGTCAGCTACCGATTCTGGCGCGTGCTGCGCATCCAGGGCATACGGGTCGACTTTCGCCTGGCGCTGCGCTGGACGATGATAGGCTCATTTTTCGACGTTGCGATGCCGAGCAGCTCGGGTGGCGACGTGGTCAAGGCGGGCTACATCGCGCGCCATGTCGGTGCCGGGATGCGCGTGAGAGCCGTCATGGCGGTGGCTTTCGATCGCGTGCTCGGGCTGATCGGGTTGTTCTTGCTCGCCGCGGGCACCAGCGTCGTCGGCTGGACGACGGTGCGCGCGATGCGCGGCAGCGGTCAATTGATGGCGTTTCTGCTGCTGATCAGCCTGGCCTCGCTGCTGTTCTTCCGCCTGTTGGGGTCGCGCCGCCTTTACAACCACCCGCGCCTGCGCCGGCTGCTTGACCGCGCACCCGGCGGCCAGCGGCTGCTGGGCGTGATCGGCTGCTTCAACTCCCTGCGCGAGCAGCCGCGCGACCTGGCAACCGTACTCGCGCTGTCGATGTTCAACCACGTGTTCTGGTGTGGGTCGCTGCTCTGCATCGCCGCCGCCTTTGGCTACCGGGTGGGGCTGGTATCCGGCTTCACCGTATTTCCGCTGGCCATATTCGGCAACGTCTTCGGCGTTGCCGGTGGCTTCGGGGTCGGCACCGCTGCGTTCGATCTGATCTTTCTGCAGCTCCTGAGCATTCCCGTGGGTGCGGCGATCGGCCTCACCTTCCAGACCCTGGGGGTTCTGGTCCGCCTGCTGGGCCTGCCTTTCTACCTGATGCCCGCGCCACCGGGCGCTACGCACTTGCCGGGTCGCCGACCCGACCCGGACCGCCCTCCGACGTGAAGCGGCAATCGGCGTCAGCGGAGCTGCCTCCCGCGAAGCAAAGCGCGACCCTGGTCTGCCTGCTGCTGGCGGTCTGCGTCGTAGCGGCGAAACTGGCCTTGGTGTCAGGCAACGAAGTCGTCAGCGAGCACTCGGACGCGCTGTCTTATCTCATGGCTGCCGCCGGCAATCCGCTCACGGCGATCGGCACCAATCCAGGGTATCCGCTGTGGCTGTGGCTCGCCCAGGCGCTGGGCCTGGCGCAGCGCACCGCCATCGAGCTGCTGTTCGCCGCGGGCTGCATCGTCTTGTCGACCGCGCTTCGCTCCTATGGCCTGGGCTTAGCCGGTTATGCCCTGGTGCTGTCGGTCGGGCTGTTGTCGCCTGCCAGCTATTTTCTCTTCGACCGTGTGCTGAGCGACGGCTTCTACCTCTGCCTTTCCTTCATGGCGCTGGGCTTCAGCCTGATGCTGCTGCGCGCGGGCCGCGCCAGCGAGGGCTGGTATGCGGCACTTGCCCTCGGCATCGCCTTGGGCATGATGGCGCTGACGCGCATGGAAGTGCCACTGCTTGCGGCGGCGCTGTTGTCCATGGCCCTGCTTGCGGCGGCTCACTCGATCTGGGTCTATGGGTCGAGCCCCGCTCGGGCTTTGGCGCTGGCCCTGGCGCGGGCCGGTGGCGCAGGATTGGTAGCCGCAGCACTGGTTTCCGGCTTCGCTCTGATCCACTGGTGGAGCGCCGGCGTGTGGACCAACAGCTTGGCGGAATTGCCGTCGCACAGCCGATTCCTGAGCAGACTCGCGGCGATAGAGACGGGTTCTGTGCAACAGCGCTATTTCCCGATCAGCCGCGAGGCGAGGATGCTTGCCTATGCGCACAGCCCGGCCCTGGACCGCTTGCGCGGCACGCTGGAGGCGCCCGACAATCCCTACATGAAGGAAAGCGAACGGGTGCTGAACATGCCCGGCGAAATCGGTGCCGGTTGGATCTGGCACGTCTTCAACGATGCCGCCGCAAGACAGGGCATCACCAAGCCCGCCGAACTCGATGCCCTGTACAGCCGCATCAACGACGAACTGGACCTGGCCTTCGCTTCCGGCAAGCTGCGTCGGCGCCACGTGCTGCATCCGCTGCTGGGCGGCGACGCCGGCGCCTGGCTGCCCTATCTCGGCGAAGGACTAGCCAATGTGCTGGTCGTGAGCACGCACGCCATGATCCCCCAGGTTGACGCGGCGTTTGAGCCGGATTTGTTCGATCGCATCTGCCTGCGGCGCGCAGCGCTGCTGCAGAAGCAGGAAGGATGGGTCAAGGGCTGGGCCTATTCGGCAGGTGACGGGGTTGTCGCGGTGCGGATATTGGCGGGCGAAGCGCACCAGGATCCAGCCGCTGGTCCGAGCGTCCTGGCCGCACGCTACGCCCGCCCGGACGTCCAGCGCGGCTTCCGCGAGCAGGGACAGGACGTTCCGCTGCTCACCGGTTTTTCCGCCAGGGTAGCGTTGCCGGCAGATGCGCCGCTGCGCTTGATGTTCGCGCTTGCGAGCGGACAAGCGGTGGTGACGGACGAGCTGCGGAGCGACCGGCCGCAGACATTGCCTGCCGGCCAAGGGGGTAGCCCGCTGATATTTGCGGTGGACGAGTTGCCGAGTCCGGCGCTGGCGAGCGATAGTCGCAGCGAGCTATTGCGCGACGGCATCAGGATCTACAGGAATCCGTGGACCTGGGCCGCCGTCCTCTGCCTGGCGCTGGCGGGAAGCGCCAGACTCGGTTGGCGCGCACTGCATGGCGACGCCGGGGCTAGAGCATGGCTGCTCGGCGCCGCCTTGATCCTCAGCTGGATCGTCTGTCGCACGCTGTTCTTCGCGCTGATCGATGCGGCAGCCTGGGGCGCCGAGCCGCGCTACGTGGCTGTTTCCGGTGTATTGCTGGGCGTGCTGGCGACGGCTGTCGGCTGTGCCGCGCTGGCGAGGCAGCGATGAGGCCCGCAGGCAAGCCCGAAACGCGCGCCACGCTGGTGATGTTTGCCGCGATCGTCGTGGTCCGGCTGCTGCTCACCGCCGATCGGGACATCCTCGCCTTCAACCAGCCCTATGACGATTACTGGTTTGTGGCAGCCGCGCGGCGCTGGATCTGGGGCGGTGACTACAATCACATGGCGTTCGCGCAACTGCCGCTGTACGCGATGTGGCTCAAGGCCTGGTCGCTGCTGGGCGTGCCGGCCCGGCTGGCGATCGATCTCGCCTGGCTCGCCGCGATCGCTTATCTTGCGGCAGCACTTGCCGCGTTTTGCCGGAAGACCTGGCCGGGGATACTCCTCTTGCTTTTCCTCGCTTTTCATCCCTTGAGCATCGCCTGGTTTGACCGGGCCTGGTCGGATTGCCTGCTCGCCGTCTGTTCGCTGCTCGTAATGGCGGCGATGATGGAGATCTGGAATCTGCGCGAAGTCGATGCCCGCGCCAGTCCGCGCAAGAAAATGGCGGTGGTGGTTGCCAGCGTGGCTTTCGCCGCCGCTTTGCAGATGCGCAAGGAAGGCCCGCTGCTCCTGCCGCCGCTGCTTATGCTCGGCCTCTGCTCATGGTACCGGCGCGATCGCTGGTGGCGCGGGGGCAATGCGGCGCGTCTAGGCCGGCCGCTGCTGCTCTACCCCTTGGCCTCTGCCCTGGCGCTGGGTGCGCTGCTCGCCGGCGCCAACCACCTGCGCTGGGGAGTGTTCGCCCGCTACGAAGTGGCGGCGCCCGGCTACCTACGCGCGGTCAGCACCCTCAATGCCATAGATCCGGGTGCTGCGACGCCCAGGTATGTCACGGTGACCGCGGCGACACGCAAGGCAGCCTACGCGGCCAGTCCAACTTTCCGCGAATTGCAGCCCTATCTGGAGGGTGCGCTGGGCGAGCAGGTATCGCGTGCGTCCGCGGCTTACACCTCGGGCGTCGCGGGCGAAATAGCCAACGGCTGGTTCTACTGGACGCTGCGCGACGCCGCAGCGCTGGCCGGCTGGCACAGCAGCGCGCCAGCCGCGGAAGAGAAATACGGCGCGATGGCCGACGAACTGGAGCGGGCCTTCGTCGCGGGGCGGCTGACGCAGCGGACTGTGCTGGCATCGTTCATCGACCCCGATTGGCGCAAGTGGCTGCCTGGACTGCCGCGGGCCTTCCTCGCCGAAACGGGGCAGGTGGCGGACCTCAGGGACATCAACCTCTATCTCGACCTGCCCGAGGATGCGACACCTCTGCAATTGGACAACTACCTCATCATCGCCGGTCGGCGCAATTCGTTACCCGCGCGGGCGTCCGTTGCCGGTTGGGTGGTTGCGCCGGAAGGATCGGAGATCGGCCTGGGCCAAGCCGGCGAAGTCCCGCGCTGGGCGACCCTGTCCGGGCCCGCCCGGCCCGACGTCCCGGGCGGACTGCCGTTCCTCGTCAGCGCAGCGCCAGGGGAGACGCCGACACAACTGCAGTTGCGCCGACCGAACGGGCAGACCGCCCTCTTGCCGCTGGCCGCGCTCAAGGCGGGGCAGGTGCAAACCATGGTCGGTGTGCCCGAAGCGACGCTGGGCGTGGATCGACTGGATTTGGGCGAGCGCAAGTTCCGCGCCAACCGCTGGCTGGCACCGGCGTTGCTTGCCTGGTCGTGGCTAGGAGCGCTGTTCGCCGTGGCGGGCTTCGTGGCCCTGCTGCTGCCGGCCGGCGGTGCGGCGCGCGTGGTGCTGCTGCTGATGGTGCTGGCGATCGTCTCGCGCTCCGGTTTGCTCGCCCTGATCGAGGCAAGTTCGTGGAGTGCGCTGCAGAATGCCCGCTACACCTTCCCCGCCGTGCCTTTGTTCGCCTGCTTCGGCGTCCTCGGGCTTTGGCTGCTGAGCAACTTCTGCGCGCGCCTGCGCAGTTCGGCTCGACCCCCGGCGCGCAAGCCATGAAGATCCTCCTGGCGGCCCACCAATTTCTTCCCGATTACTCCACGGGAACCGAGGTCCTGACCTGGCACAGCGCCCAGGCTCTGCGCGACCTGGGGCACGAGGTTCGCGTGTTCACCGCCATGCCGACGGCGGTCGCTCTCGATGATGCGCAGCGCTTCGATGCCTACGTCTTCGAAGGCATCGCCGTCACCCGCTTCCGGCACGGGCATCGCGCCATGGGCGACCAGGACAACGTGCTCGAACTCGAGTACGACAATCATCTCGTGGCCCGCCACTTTGCGGCGCTGCTGGATGAGTTCAAGCCGGAGGTGGTGCACTTCTTCCACCTGATGCGTCTGTCCGCCTCCGTCGTCGATGTCTGCACGGCGCGCGGCATCGCCATGGTGCTGACGCCGACCGACTTCTGGTTCGTCTGCCCGACCTGCCAGTTGCGCCTGGAAGATGGCACGGCCTGCGCCGGCCCCGATCCCGTCGCCGCCAATTGCGTGCGCCACCTGGCGGCGCTAAAGGCCCCGGCGGCGATCGGCACCGTCCTCAGACTCATGCCGCAGGGAGCCCTCAGCGCCATGGTGAAGCTCGCCGCGCAGGCGCCGCTGAGCCGGATCAAGGCGGCCCGCATGGTCACGGCGCTGGCACGGCGGCGCGACTTTCTGCGCCAGCGGCTCAATCGCATCGACCGGGTGCTGGTGCCGACGCGGGTCATGCGCGACACCCTGCTCGGCTTGGGCCTCGATCCCGCGCGCACGCGTTCCTGCTCCTACGGCGTCCGCCTGCCGCCGTTGGCGGCTGCCCCGCGTCATGAGCGAGGACCACTGGTCATCGGTGTCATCGGCCTGGGCCGGCACAAGGGCGCACAGGTGGTGATCGCGGCCCTGGGCAAGCTGAGCGGGGTGGGGCTGCGCCTGAAGATCTACGGCCGGGAAGCGGACTTTCCACAGCACTTCGAGCAATTGCGGCGCATGGCAGCCAACGATGCGCGGGTGGAATTTTGCGGCGGCTTCGCCAACGAGGACATCGGCTCGGTGCTGGCCGACCTGGACATACTCGCCGTTCCTTCGACCTGGGCTGAGAATGCGCCGCTGGTGGTGTATTCGGCACAGGCCGCGGCGCGGCCGGTACTGGCCTCGGATGTCGCCGGCATCGCCGAACTGGTCACGCACGGTGACAACGGCTGGCTGTTTCCGGCCGGCGATGCCGATGCGCTGGCCAGGATCATCGCCGAGCTGGCGCAGGATCGCACGAAGATAGACAATGTCGCGGCGCGTGCGCGGCCACCGAAAAGCATCGCGGTCTACGCCGGAGAATTGCTCGACAACTACCGCGAGCTTGCGGCGAACAGGAGATGGGCGACATGAAATGTCTGATCCTGGGAGGCGCCGGTTTCATCGGCTCCAACCTGGCTGAAGGTTTGCTGGCCGCGGGACACTCGGTGCGCATCTTCGACCGGCCGAATCTGATCCGCCCGCCCGAGTTGCTGGCCGACCCGCGCATCGAGTGGTACGAGGGCGACTTCCTCAACGCCGAGGATCTTGCCGCCGTGGTGCCCGGCAGCGAGGCGATCTTCCATCTCGTTTCGGCCACCCTGCCCAAGTCCTCCAACGACAACCCGGCCTACGATGTCGAAACCAACGTCATCGGCAGCTTGCGCCTGCTCGATCTGGCGCGCGCCGCCGGCGTCGGTCGGGTGATCTTCGCCTCCTCCGGCGGCACGGTCTATGGTCTGCCGCGCAGCGTGCCCATCGCCGAGACGCATCCGACCGAACCGCTGGTGTCCTACGGCATCAGCAAGCTGATGGTGGAGAAGTACCTGCACATCTACCGTGAGTTGCACGGGCTCGACTACTGCGTGCTGCGCCTGGCCAATCCCTACGGCGAGCGGCAGCGAGTGGCCGCGGCGCAGGGTGCCGTGGCGGTGTTCCTGCACCAGGCGCTGCACGGCGAGACCATCCATATCTGGGGCGACGGCAGCGTCACGCGCGACTATCTGTATATCAAGGACGCCGTCGCCGCCTTCGTCAAGGCGCTGAACTACACGGGCGCGCCGCGCGTGTTCAACATCGGCGCCGGGCAGGGCCTGAGCCTGAATCAGATTCTCGACGCGATAGAGCGCCTGCTCGGCCGGCCGGTGGCGCGCAGTTACGAGCCGGGGCGCAAGTTCGATGTGCCGGTCAACGTGCTGGACATTTCCCGCGCCCGCGAACTGCTCGGCTGGAGCCCGAGCGTGAGCTTCGCCGACGGTCTGGCGCACACCCTGGCCTGGATGCGGGCTCAGCTGTAGTCGAGGCCGTTGCCGGGCAGACCGAGCAGTGTCAGTTGGTGAAGATTGGCTTCGCTGTTGGCGGCCAGCGTCAGGAGCTGCGGCTGGCTGAGGCCGAGGCCGACGAAATACTGCAGGTCGGCATTCGCGGGCGCCTCGCCCACCACGTTGGTGTAGAGCAGCCTCACCACCGCTTCGGTGCTCGGCGTCGATGATCCTACCAGTTGCTGGAAGAGCGAAGAGTTGAGCGCCGGTCCGGCGATGTCCTGCAGGCTGTAGCCTTGGTCGAAGGCGTCGAGGCCGATCGAGATCAGGCCCTGGCCACCGATGCTGTCGTGCAGATGGGCGGTACCGAAGGCGGCGGCGATCAGCTTGGCGGTATTGCCGGCGCTGCCGTTCCAGTCGCTGAGGTCCGGCCCGCTGTTCAGGTCGAACGCGTACTTGGTCGCGGAGAACTGGGCGCGCTCGATTCCGGTCAGCGTATCCGTGCCTTCGTTGCCGACCTTGTCCTGCACCGTCAGGCCGTCGGTAGTGACGGTGACGCTGTAGTTGGCGCGGGCGCCGGCGTAGGCCGCCAGGGTGTTGCCCAGGCTGCCGCTGATGCTGTCGTTGCCGGCGCCGCCGGTGACGACGCCGCCGCCCGAGGCCGCGATGATGGTGTCGGCGAAAGAGCCGCCGGCGATGTTGATGGCCTCGCTCTGGCGCTGCAGATCGATATTGATGGAACCAGTGGCGGCCGCGGCATCCACCGTCTGCATGTTGAGCAATTGCCCGTCGCCGGCGTTGTTGAGATCGGTCGAGGTCGCCGTCAGCACCAGGGTGTCGGCGCCACCGCCGCCGTCTATGGTGTCGGCGCCGGCGAAGCCGTAGATCTTGTTGTTCATGCTGTTGCCGACGATGAGGTCGGCGGCCGGGCCGTTGATGACGTAGGCGACCGACTCGGTGAACGGGATGCCGAGATTGTCGTGAGCCACACCACTGCCGCTGCCGGCGCCGATCGAACTCAGGCTGCCGGAGGTGAGGAAGACGGTCGAGGGCAGGGTCTGGTTGCTGATGTCGAGCGTGTCGGCGG
>Ga0172380_10002045_pt1 | contig 32835 bp, 46 predicted proteins | sample Leawe162metaG_FD_119747 | JGI IMG/M metagenome (GOLD analysis project Ga0172380, IMG submission 119747) | Leachate microbial communities from a municipal landfill in Southern Ontario, Canada - Leachate well 162 metaG | ecosystem: Engineered > Solid waste > Landfill > Unclassified | place... | reverse complement strand
TAAGTAAGGTTGATTAATGAGAATAGATTTAGAAGAACTCAAATCCGCATTAAAGTGTATGACCCCACAACAGAAGATATATAAGATTGTGCGTGATGAACTTCGGGCAAGAGGAAACTGGCAAAATCGCCCAAGAGGAAATCCAAAATTAGGTTATCAAGTAATGAAGGCTAAGAAAGAGAAGATATGATTTGGGCAGTCTTATTCATTGGATGTGCGTTAGTTGGTGGTATGATTATTGAGCCATTATATAGGAAGATGTTTAAGGTTAGGAAGGCTAAAGACTAAAATGGATATTAAACTTATATGTAATGAAAAGTCCTGCTATTGGAATGTTAATAGAAAGGACTTAAATGCAGAATATCTATGCTCTGCTCCAGAAGTTATTTTAAAGATGTTTACTACGGATAAACCAATTATTTGTAAAACATATACTAAGAAGAAGGCTAAAGACTAATGAACCTTGAAGTAATATTTAAACCCATGAATGAACTTACATTAAAAGAGCATTTTGAAGTGCTTTTAATTGATTTAGTATTTCTGGTAACATTCCCGATATATACAATACGGTATTACTTTAAGGAGCAATAATGACAAACGAACAGATATATAAGTACGCTGATAAGAAACTACAAAAGCAAGAGAATCGGGTTTTATTGGCTACTTGGCTACCTTTTATAATGGGCTTATTTGGGCAGGGTATGATATTCTTTGTATTTGATAGTATAGAGTATTCTTATATTGTTAGTGTCATTACATTAGCTCTGTTGTCTTTGGGCGGTATAATGCTTTGGTTAATGGTAAATACTTGGGAGAAATGGTTTAAACTCCGTAGAAACTACATATATAACTTAGTCCGATTAGATGAAAGTAAAAGAATGTATGAATGGTTAAATGGGCTGTGCAATATTCATAAAAGCGAGAAATTAGTTTGTAGAGTTGATTGTGTCCAATGTAATAAAGAACTGCGGAAATCATTGGGTATTGAATAGGGGGTAATAAATGGGACACTTTAGAATACCCTTCCAAAAAGAACAAAACGTAACTCCTAAAGAACGCAGTAGGAGATTAGGGGCAAAAATCCTATTCTTTGTGATTCTGATAATTATAATACTTGTGATATATAGTGGTGCAATAAATCTGTAAAGGAGAAATATGAATATATATAAAATATGGCAAGATAAAAATAATGACTATGATACATATGATAGTGCAGTAGTGTGTGCTATAAACGAGGATAGAGCTAAACAGTTAACTATAGAAGAATTTTGGGGTGGTTCTTGGACTGATATAGAAAATTTGCAAATAGAACTTATTGGCACAACTATTACGGAAAGAAAAGAAGAAATTATTGTAGCATCATATAATGCGGGATAAGGAGAGAAAATGAAGTGCTTTAGTAACAAGTGGTTTTGGGTCGTTATGGTAGTAGTGATTGCGTTTTTCCTGATTGTGTGGTTTACTTCAAAAGGCAATCTGGTTGAGTTCTTTGGAGGTTAATAAGTGAAGAAATTAGTATTAATAGTCTTGTGTTGCTTAATGATTATCCCTTTAGTGGGATGCTCTAAAAGTGAAGAACCTGTTGAGCAAAGTAAAGTAAAAACCCCTATTCAGCTTTTAACAGACAGGGTTAATGCTTCCGATACTACAAACGGTCTGCAAACTGCTAGATTAGATGAATATGTGGGTAGGATAGCAACATTAGAGACTTCATCCACGTATGACCCTGCTCCCCTACTCGCAAGGCTAACGGCTCTGGAGGCTTTGCCTAATTTCGCTGTAAATGTTACAGCGTTAGAAGGAAGCGACACTTTTATCAACTCAAGACTATCGGCCTTGGAATCCTATAATATATCGGCTAACATATCGGCTAGATTGGCAGTAATTGAGGCTAGGCTAAATATTTCCGCAACACCTACGCCTACACCAACTCCTACGCCTACGATTCAATGTGGAATCCATAGACCAACGGCGGTATATCCTACATCTGGAAGCATGAGCGTTCCTAACGGTAGTGTATTGTTCCAATGGGGAGAAGAATTTAATGCGGTCAAGTACGAGCTATTTTTGGGAACAGATTCTTCTTTAATGCCAAGTATAAAGGTAATAACCGATTATTCCGTAAATGCTTTCTTATATCCTGTCCCCTTAGCAGACACTTATTACTTCTGGAAGATAGTGATTTCAGACGGATGCGGAAACACGCAGACAGATTCATGGTGGTTTAAAACTCAATGAGTAGTAATTCAATTAACATAAAACTACCTAAAAGAATTAAGAAAGTATTATATACCATTGATTACCACCTTATGAGATATTCGCACTTTTTCTTTGCGATATTAGGTATAACAAATCTGGTACTTATAGAGCAGTTACTTACACAAGTGAATAGTAATGGAGGTGCAATAGAAATAATAGCAATTACATTCTCAGTGATGATTATTTACTGGTTGGTTAGGTTGGATGTATACCATATCCCAAATGAATTAAAACGTATAAAAGAAAGGATTAAGACACTAGATGGGGAATAGTAGCGGTATAGATATAATCAACGAACAATTAGCTATAGTACATATGGATATTACTCAACTAATTATGATTATAGTTGGGGCTATATTCCTAGCATTAATAGCACAATATTTTAAAAAGATGGCAAAGAAAAGGGCTATAGTAAATAACAGTGATATATACGAAGAAGAAAAGGAGAATGAAGTGGTAGAAAATGTAGAAAGAACAACAGCGTCAACAAGTGATGGTAATGGTGGAGTATGGGCTTTATTTAGTATATTTGGATTTAATATCGTTAGACCAACAAGAAGGGGATTAATAGAAAGGTTAGGTAAGTATAGTAGGTATGTAGATTCTGGTTTCTGTTTTGTAATACCATTTATAGAGCGTGTTATACAAGTGAATATTACAGAACAAATGGTTAGTTCTGGTAAGCGTGAAATGATAACCAAAGATAGACTTAATGCACTTGTAGATGCTCAGATTTACTTCAAAGTGAAGCCAGATGAAAGTTCGGTAAAGTCATCGCAATATAGCGTTAATAATTATGCAGTACAGATTGTTGCTTTGGCTAAAACCACACTTAGGAATATCATAGGCACAATGGAACTAAAAGAAGCTAATAGTGATAGAAATAAAATTAATCAAGAGCTATTAACTACACTTATAAAAGAAACATCAAATTGGGGTATAGAGATAGTAAGAACTGAGCTTAAAGAGATTGACCCGCCCAAAGATGTTCAAGAGTCTATGAATAAGGTTATTAAAGCAGAAAACGAAAAGATAGCTGCCATAAACTTTGCTAATGCTACCGAAACAGAAGCAGATGGTAAACGTAGAGCTTCTATTAAACAGGCAGAAGGTGTTAGACAGGCTACTATTTTGGAAGCTGAAGGAAAAGCACAAGCTATACAGTTGGTTAACGAATCCGCAGAGAAATATTTCAAAGGAAATGCACAAGAATTAAAGAAATTAGAAGTTACCCAAGCTGCATTGCAAAGCAGTAGTAAAATAGTTATACCAGAAGGTAAATCTCTTGTTAATGTAATAGGTGATTTGGCAGGGTCTAAATAAGTAGTTCCCCCTCAAAACCTTATCTACCTTTCACAGCACAACCCCTCGTAACCTAACCTACGGGGGGTTGTCGCTTTTATAGGGACTTTTAATTACATTACATAATAGTATTGACTCTATGTGTTTTATGTGATATAGTAATGTTACAGTAATGTAACAGTAGGATGAAATGAAGTTATTTAAACACAAAGAAAGAACACCAGAAGAAATAGCACGTATATATAATATAGAGGCAACTAGACAATTATTCAGTGATAAAATATTACTTCCAAGAGATTATCGAATAACAACCGTAATTACAGTATTAATCGTAATATGGGCATTTATTTCAATAGTAACAATATCTTTATATGGAGGAGTATAAATGACTAAACCATCACCAGCACAAATAAGGACTTGTATAGTAAGGATAAGTAAGGTAGCAAAGGAAATTTTGCAAAAAGAAGTAGATAAAAACAATAGTAGTATAGCAGATGAATTAGATAAGAAATTGTTTCGTTATGAATGTGTTCTTGGGTATGTATGCCCAACCGAACCAAATGATTGCTCAGTAAGGAATGATAAGCGTACAAGTGATGCAGATGAATGTGAATTTTTAAAGCGTGTTGTAAGATAGGTAAAAAGCTAACTCATGCTAAGGTATTTGATGTACCTCCAAAGTTTGGTGATATTAAAACAGCATTGGAACTAGGATTAAAAGGGAAAAAAGGAGCAAAGAACGTATTTGAAGAATGTCCTAATTGTGGTAATGGTAGATGGGTACAATTAAAGGCACAAGGTAAATATACAAAATGCCGAAAATGTCTTAATCGTGGCAAAATTGGTATTAAAAATGGGATGTGGAAAGGCGGTACAAAGATAAACTACGCTGGTTATATAATGGTACGCATTTATCCTAATAATCCATACTTTAAAATGGCAAATATAGCAGGTTATGTATTTAAACATCGTTTAGTTATGGCACAAAAGTTAAATAGATGTTTAGAGGATTGGGAATTAGTACACCATAGAGATAGTGTTAAAACACATAATGAACCAGAAAATTTATATTTAACAGATGCGTCTAACCATAATACTTTAGTTGAAGCTACATTAAAAAGGCAAGATAAACATATTAAAGTGCAAGATAATCGCATAAGTGGGCTTGAAGCAAGAGCCACATTATTAGAAGCAGAAAATACACTTTTAAAGGCTGATATGTCAGAATTTGTATAAAAACACTTGACAAATATTAAAATATATGTTATAGATATAAATACAAGAAGTAATTGGAGGCCGTTTAGGTCATATGAAACAGCTTAGTTGAACAATTTAATATTCAATAGGAAAAACGAGGGACAACTTTGGTTGCTTCCTCTTTTTTGTGTGTGCTGGACTAGCATGAGGAGAAATATATGAATAAAATGATGTCTGCCCAGAAATTGGTAGTGTCAGGAATTATCGGGTTAGTCGTGGTTGAGACTCTGGTAACGACCATCACGACAACCGGGTGGAACGCTGCCGTTTGCACGTTTGCTGGAACACTGATTCCGATAGTGTTTGCTGCGAGCATCGTAATGGGTATCTTTGAGTATTTTGGTGGTTAAGATACCAACGATGTAGATGAGTAACCCCGAAGAAGTAATAGGGGCGGTAGTAGACACGCTATTATCGCCCCTAAGTCTTAAATAGAACAATTTAACAGGAGGTTAATAAATGGTAGTAAAGAAGAAATGTAAAAGAGGGACTTCAAAAGTTGGGAGCCATCAGCGTACAAATAGGAGAGGGCCACTAGATACTAACGCTCACAAGAGAAGAAAAGGTAAATAAGAGGAATTTATTGAATAATTTATCGGCAAGACAGATGGGATGGGATGAAGATGTAAGCCAAACCCGTAGACGGGCTACTATGTTAGAGAAATGCCATAATAGACCTTTAAAAGCTGCTAGAATCTTACAAAATACTGCTAAATTGGGAAGAACTGATGAGGTTCGCCGTAAGGCAAAAGCGGATTCCTCATATTTTTATAGATTACATGAAAGGCAACGTGGCAAATGACAAGGGCATCACATAAGAAAGCGAAAAAGTTAGCCCAAAGGAAGGCTATTAAGTGTTTAAATAGGGAGAAACTTGAAGCTCGTAGGAAAGCAAGGGGGAAGAAATGAAAAAGCGTAGAGGAACAATCGTAAGGGCGTTATTGGCAGTATTCTTACTTTTATGTTTGGTTTTGCCATGTGGAGTATCTTATGCGGAAACTCCTGTGTCTGTTGCTATTGTGGCAGCTAGTTCTGCTGAAGATGGTTTAGGCTCTCCTTTTCAACACCATTCATTTATAGATAATGGCACAAGTTGGGTATTCTATCACAGTGGGGGTATGATTTTATCTACATGGTCTGATGATGGAACAACTTGGGTGGCAGGTGATGTTATAGCTTATTGTAATGCCTCTACCGCAGAAACACAGGGAGGTCAGTTTGATACATGGTGGGATTCAGGCGATGATACCGTTCATTTTATAGTAGTTAATACTTCAGTCAACAATAGCGATATTGAATACGCTGCTTTCGATGTAGATTCTGCACTACATACTCTTACAATAGATGGTGATTGGGTTGTGGCGGTTGAGGGCGTTGCTAATGTGTCTTATCGCAATCCTACAATCTGTATAACTAATAATGAATCCCCCTTTATCACTTACGGATATGTAAATAACAGCGTTAGCGATGTGTATGTAGTGACAACTAATAATTCTGCCGACGACCCTTGGGTTCCTGAAGTTAATTTCCCGATGTTTAATCTATCTTCCACAGGTAATGCGTCTATGTATGGTTCTGTAATTCCATTATGGACTTCGGATAACGTATCTGTTCAATACGCAGCTTATAATGGTAGCGAATACAAGATTGAACAAACAGCTATATATTGGGATGGCTCAGAGTGGATTCAAGGTGCAAATCATGGGATAGATACAAGTAATTGGTATTTACCTACATCTTTTGAGTGGAACTATAATGCCGTGTCCATTGATACTGTCATAAATGATAATGATGTGCTGATTCAATGCGGTCAAACAGACGGTACTGAATATCGCACATTTGTTAATAGGAGAGGAGATGAAGGAGACCCTTGGGCATCAACATATGCTTTAGACTTTGGAGAAGGTGGATGGGGATATGATTATATAGGTGCTGTGGGTATCAGGAATAATACCTATGGTATAGTCTTTTCAGGTTGGGACATGGAAGCATTATCCGAAGATGTTTGGTCAAATGATTATTTGCCAACAGGTAACGGGAGTTGGGGAGGTATCGAGAGTGCATATACTGATGCGAATATCCCTCTTGTAAGTACCATGTCAGATTATATGTACGATATAGATGATACTTATGACTTGGGATTCTTATACGGAACTACCACTGATGATAATATCATGTATGGTCTTTATGGCCCTGCTGTACCAGCACCTACACCTGCACCAAGTACAGTACCAGCAAGTGTAACTACAATGGCTTGGATTGTTATTCTGGTGTTCGGTGCGTTGATATGCTTAATCTTAATCGCATATGGTGCAAGCGAAGCTATAAAAGGTAATGGAATAGAACTTGTTAAAATAGGTGCTATCGGTTTGATAACACTTATTATCGCTGCTATTATAGTAGAGGCTCTACTTTAGTAAAATGCCTTACAAAACTTGGGGGTGTTCTAAGTGCGGGAAACAAGCTCCTAAAGAGTTAAGGGGGCATGGTAAGTTTCAAAAACGTATGGATTGGTTAAGGAAACATTACAAGAGAGCCCATAATAAAAACTTTAAGAAAGGAGGTAAATAAAATGGCAAATAAACTGCATACAGGCTCAAGAGGCGGTCAGTATCGAATCGTAAAAGGGCGTAAGGTCTATGTCGAGCATCGCAAGAAAAGTCGCAGAAAGCATAAGAAGTGAATATTAGACCAGTGAGGAGTAGATATGAAGAAAAAAGAAGCTAAACCACTGTTTGAACCTCTGTCTGGTTCTCATTGGTCTAAACGCTTGCCAATGGAAAAACGAAGGAACATAGTGCTAAGAAATCACAGAGGCAACTACTTGAAATCGGCTCAAGCTATGGACTTCCTTTCCAAAGGCACATCTAACAAACGCACTAAGGAACTTGCAAGACAGGATGCAAACTATTTCTTAAAGAGGTATAGACATGGGTAGTATATTAGAAATAAGAAGCTCAGGGCTTGGTTCTGCTGCTAGACACATTAAAAGACATAGTAAGGTCAGAGTCCCTAAAGTTAGCCGATATGTTAAAAAGGTTAAGAAGCGAAAAAAGAAGTGAACGCATGAAATGGTTGAGAATTTGTTTTCTATTAGTGGTAATATCAATATTTATCCCAAGCGGGATAGTTCTTGCTGCTTCACCCTCAGTTGATGATGTCAAAGTCTTTACAGACTATTACGAAACAGATGATTGGTTAATAGTTGCCACTATAAATATATCAGGTGGTAATCTATTAGACTGTACTAATACCTCTTGTTTTAGACCCCCCGCATACACATGGTATATCCAATTATACGATAATGCTGGTTCTGCTGTAGTTACGGGAAATGAGATACTTCAAAGTGGTATGAGTCCCTTCGGGATTAGTATAAGTGCCACGCAAGCGTCTACGTTGGTTTGGAACGGTAATTACAGCGTTAGAATCTATGGGGATTATGGTGCTACGCCAAATGCTTCAAGGGCTTTAACCGCTATTGATTGGAGAGGGGCAGTTGCGGATGGGGAATTGGATAAATGGGTATTACAACAAGCACAAATCATGGAAGAATATTCAGGGAACGATTATGTAACTATAGTCCCTGTATATGATGAGGTTCTTACCGCAGAGGGTGGGAGTCTGTTCAACAGAGGCATACCATACTTGGTTAATTATAGACCAGATATATTTCAATTAACTACATATTCATATCCGATAGGCTATGTCCCGTCAAACGGAAGTACGGATTATGCGGATGCTTTACGTGATAATTGGGATGTTGTGTTAGGCCCTGAAGTTTCAGGTATTTTAACTTCATCCGCACCTTATTTGGGGTTTACTGGTGCTGATGGCGGTAGAATGGTGGGGGCTTTACTTACGATTATAGGGTTCTTATCGCTTGCTTTGATTGAGAAATCAGTTGCCTTTATGGTTATACTAGGTGGAGTGCTTATTGGCGTATTCCCTATGGCAACTATCCTGTTACTGGTATTTGTAGCTGCTGTTGTGTTGATTAGAAGTTTGTTTTGGAGTTCTACGTGAGAAAGTTATCTGTCATATTCGGAATTATATTACTGGCAAGTATGTTCTTACCTCAGATTGCCTTAGCGGATAGAAAAGGTGAGGTTGTTTCTTATGTCAGTGGTGTTCCAAGAGTAGTAGATAATAACATAGATGTGACATATACAGGTAAGACTTGGAAGGACGCTCAGGGGAATAATAAATACGAGTATGTAGCGAGGATTAGTCAGGCTCCTATCTATAATGATGATGGGAGTCTGGTTGATTGCTCTTGGCATGGACAGGAAGATGCCTATATCATTATTAATAATGTGTTCTCGGCTCAGGTGATAGGGGCGTATATCACTACCACTTATCAGGGGCAGAGCATGAGTTGGAACCCTGTTGTGATGGTGGACAGCAGGGAGTATGTCGCAAAGAGCAGTCCGAGGCTCTTGGTGGTAGACCCTGTGAACTCCAATTATAAGAACAATACTCTGGAATGGGATTATGGGGTTTGTGTCAGGAGGGTCAGGGTTATTGAGGGCTTGATTCAAGAGACTTGGACATTTGCCAGTGACCCGAAGGGAACGGTCTGGATTAAGGACAATGCTCAGAAATCGGCGGGGTTTAGTTGGGCGATTGCTCCTTATGCCTATGATGCCGATGGGAATGTGATACCTATCAACCAGTACAAGCAGGTTCTAGCCTCAGACATGGCGAAAGCGGTCTATCCTGTAACCATAGACCCAACAGAAGTGTTTGTTACATCGGCAAGTGATGGAGTGTTAACAGGATATAGTAGCACTTATGCAACTGCACAAGCAGCAGCGTCAACAGATTATATAGATACAACCAGTACCTATTTTTTAATAGGTCAAAAGACTTCCTATTATATATATAAAGGATTTGTTTATTTTGATACTTCGGCAATTCCAGATAGTGCAACAATTTCTGCTGTAAACGTAAGTTTATATGGCTCTTATGATTATTCATCTACAGATTTTAATATCTCAGTACAATCTGGTATGCCGACATATCCTCACGACCCGCTTGTAGGTGGAGATTATGATAAGACTTTATACGATGTAAATGGGGTAGGAAATGCAGGATTTAGTACAGCAGGATTTTCAACTGCTGGTTACAATAACATCTCCTTAAACGCTACAGGGATGGCTTGGGTTAGTAAAGTAGGGACTACTAAACTTTGCCTGAGAAGTAATGAAGATATAATTGCATCTCAACCTGCTAGTAATGAATATGTTAGAATTTACTCCTACGAAAAAGGGGCAGGTTATCGCCCTACACTCTATGTAACCTACTCATCTTCAGGTACGCCTACAGTCACTACAAACCCTGCCTCTTATGTCACAAAGACTACCGCACAGCTTAATGGCTATCTTGACGCTGATGGTGGTGAAGCCAATACAGTATCCTTCAATTATCAGCCTTGGTACAGCTTGGGATGGCAGGACTGTATAGAGTTCACAATCAATGCCTCTTATGTGGATGCGGATTTAACTAACTTCCCCGTGCTGGTTACAGGAACAGGCTTGAACTCTACCGATACTGACTTCTGGACAACAGTCAATAGTTCAGGAAGCGATATTCTATTTACAGCCTCAGACGGTGTGACCAAGCTCAATCGGGAACTGGTGAGCATCAATACAACAGCACAAACAATGGAGTGCTATGTAAATGTGACCTCTATTGACGATGTGAACAATACGAAGTTTTACCTTTATTATAATTCCTCAAATATAGCTCTTTATAATGAGAGCAATAGCACAGCAACATGGGATGCAAACTATATCGCAGTTTGGCACATGAATGACTTAAATACCTCTGCTATAGCAGATTCTACAGCCAATGCACAGACAGGCATCAAGAAGGGAGCAAACGAGCCTCTAGTTACTACAGGTTTAATCGGAAGTTCATTAGGCTCTGCTCAGTTATTTGATGGCGTAAATGATTACGTTAATGTTTCTCATAATGCTAATCAGTTGCTTACTACCGCAGGAACTATATCAGCAGTAATTTATCCTTATACATCGGGAGAATCACAAGCTCGTATCGTAGATAAGGCAGGAGCGGCAGGAGCATTAGGCTATTCCTTCGGTGTGACCTCTGGAAACTCAAAAACATATCTATTTATGAACGGTTCAACCAGCTCCTTGAGTAGTGCTAACAGTTGGGCTATCAATACTACAACCTTCGATGCGGTAAGTTTCAATGCGACTGGATTTATCACATTCTATAAAAATGGAGATACTTGGGGAACTGCTTCATCGGGACAATTAGCATCCAGCATGACTTCGACCAATCCTTTATATATAGGACAGCGTTCAGGAGCAACTGATAGAACATTTAAGGGCTCTATAGATGAAGTTCGTGTATCAAATATCTCCCGCTCCGATTCTTGGATAAAAGCCACTTACTATACCCTCATGCTTCCTACATCTTTTGCTCCTGTCACTGATGTGTTCACTACTACCACCACTCAATCAAAGAATACAGGAGATAGCTTCTATATCTCACAAACAGGCTTGACCGCAAACACCCTCTACGGCTACAAAGCGGAAGCCTTAAACTCCTATGGCACAAGTTGGGGTCACTGGGTGTTCTTCGATACTACCGTCACGTTAGGTTCACCTGCTAATGTATCGTGTAGTGCAAGCTCAAATTCAATAATACTTTCTTGGGTAAAAGGTGGGAATACTTCTTATACGTACATAAGATATAAGGTAGGCAGTTACCCAACATCTTCAACTGATGGTAATGCGATAGCAAACCAATCGGGAGTTAGTTATACGCATACGGGACTTGCTTCAGGAACTTCTTATTATTATAAATTATGGGGAGAAGATGGTGGTGATTTATCAACAACTAACTCAACAACGATGTGTACCACAACTGCTAGTGGCCCAACAACTACTACTGTTCCATTGCCTACGGTAGACACAAGCGGATTTGATACAGCACCAAATGGCTCTGCGTTATCAAACAACCCGCTTTATCCTTTAGGAAATCTGGAAGCTGCTGCTATAAGTGTTCCTCAACCTACTTGGTGGATGCTTGTAGGCTTAGGGGGTCTTGTTGTTACGGGATTATTTATCTATACAAGGTCAAGAAACTTATTGATTGCTTTAGGTGCTATGATGATATTTGGAGTTATTATGTCTCAGATGAGTATATTCCCGATTTGGGTTATGTATGTGTTCGCTCTAGCAGGAATCGGTATGAGTTGGAAGGAACTTAGATGACAATAGAAACTAAATACCTAATCGGTTTGCTCTTACTTATGGGTATAGGTTCTTTTATGTGTTCGTTTTTAGGAACTGATAACAGTTGGAATAACTTGTCTACAAGTGCTACGGAATTTGCGGATTCGTTTACAGCAGATGGGTATAAAGGACTTTGGGCTGTGGCAATGCAAAGTAAAGACTTTGTTTGGGCTTTACTACAGTTCTTTGGGGCTTGTATATTTTGGAACTTCAGTTTCTTTGATGGGTTTGAGTTTGTGCAGATATTATTGACACTTATCAATATTGCGATATTAGCTAAAATGCTTGTTGATTTTTATAAAATGTTGAAACCGTTTGGTAGTTAGGTGGAAAATTAAAATGAAACCTATCAGTTTAGCAACATTTTTAGGTGCTGTGTTTATGTTAGGGACTACGTTATTGTGGTTTCCTGATATGGTACAGTTAACATCCGCTTTAATGCCAGTAGGGACACCAGCTTGGCTTACTGATTTCTTGTCAGCCTTGCCTTTCTTGGCACTTTCTATTATATTAATAGCACTTGTTATTAAGTTGTCTAAAAGGGGAAGGCCGAAAACCTTTGATGATGAGGAATAAATATGCACGAAATATATAACGGATTAGGTTTGGCTTTATGCGGGATTGCGTTGATTATGATTATCGTTGCGTACTTAAAAGGTAAGAAGAAAAAGGTAGATTAATATGTTTGATGATTCGACATTAAAATATATAGAATCACTAACTCCAAAGTTCGACCAACCTTCATATTCTAGTGAACCTGCTGTAACCACAGCTTCAACCCCAACTCAGAAAATAACCGAAGATGGGAATAAATATAGTACCATAACTGTTTCCGAAATATTTGATGAAAACACAGACTTGGGTAAAGATATATTACTGGAAAAGATAGAACGTGAAAAAGAATCTTCAAGCAGGTACTCCCCCGATTCAAAGATGTATAAAAGGTCAGAGTATGCTTCTAAATTACTTGGTACTCAATTAACTCGTATTGAAACTCCTGACGGTAAAATTTATTATCAGACACCAAGAGGGGAACAGATAGAAAAATCTGAATTTCTCAGAGTTATGCAATCTACAGGAAAAGGTGTTAGTGTAGGTGGTAGTGGTTATTCTTTTAGTCCCTCTGCAACTTATATAGCACTAACAGGTGAAGGTCTTGAAGGAAGGACAGAAAAAGATAAATCAAGAGCAACTATAACCCATATGGAAGGAACAATGCACGTTTTAAGCCCAACAAGTGCAGGTCTTGAATCAGAATATGCAGAGATTGAAGAACGGAACATAGAACATGAGTTGGGGGAGAATGTTGTAAGACTTAATAATGGTCAGTATATTACCGAAAATCAGTTTAATAGTATAACAGACCCACAACTATCTAATATTATATTGACTCAAGGTATAGACGCTTATAATACAGAAATACAACAACGCCTTGAATCATCAATAAGGGGATTAGGTGGAGAACCAGCAGTAAATTATCTTCGTGTATTACAAGAGATGGATGCTAAGGAATTGGAAGAAACAGGTGTTGCAGGTACTAACGTACAAACTTATCTTAGCCAATTACAAACCACACAAGAGATAGATATACAAGAATATGCATTAAAAGCTGGTGGAGAGCCAGCAGTAACGTATCTTAAACAGTTACAAGAAGAAGATGCTATAACTTTAAGAGAAACAGGTGTTTCAGGAACTAAAGCACAAGAGTACCTTAACCAATTACAGACTACAGGGCAGATAGATATAGAGGGATATGTACTACAATTAGGGGGTGAACCAGCAGTAACGTACCTTAAACAGTTACAAGAAGAAGATGCTAGGACATTAGCGGAAACAAATGTTGCTGGTACTAAAGTACAAGAATATCTTAAACAATTACAAACTACACAACAAATTGATATACAAGAATTTAGAAATCAGATGGATATACAGGATGCTAGAAATCAGCGGGTATTAACTGATATTGAACCATATGTAATAAAAGATGATAATGGAAATCCTATTTTGAATAGTAATGGTGAAAAACAATATAACCCATACCAGATAACGCAAGAAGATTTACAAAATAACCCAACGCTTAAAAGTTCTGTAGAGTTGGCATTTCCTGATATTGATACAAGCACTCTTGGTATTCCAGTAGTAGATTATCAAGAATATAAAGATAAACTAGGCCAATCATTTTTAGGCTCTGAAGAAAGTTGGAGATTAAGAGAAGGCCGTTATCCTGTAGACCAACAAATACAACTGGATTACCTTGATGAAAGTTATATCGGTAAAGTATATACGAATAAAAACACAGGCGAGATGGTATTAGTAAAACAACCTATGCCCATAGCTCAATATATTCAGGGTAAATTAGATGAAGTAAATAGCGGTATAAAGGTTTCAGAGATTGAGCGTAAATATTATCCTACTGTTACCATGACAGAATACGCAAACTATGGCCCTAATGCTATAGCTAAAATTGGTGCTGTAGTAAAACCCACATTCGCAGAATCAATCAGGTATATGGCAAATGTTAATCCTGATATGACAACTGAATTATCGCTAGTAGATGCAGCTAAATTATTTGGGTATGGGTTTGTGACAGCATTTGCGTTAGAATCAGCATTAGCGTTACCATTTGTCGCATCTTCTTTACCAGCTACAATAGGTTTAGGTCTTGCATCTATGGGAACAACTCCTTTAAATTGGTCGCATATGTCCCCTACTGAAAAGAGAACATCATTAGTAGTTGATGGGTTATTCACATTATTAATATTTGGTGCTGCTTTAAAAGCATTAAGTTATATACCTAGAGAATTAAGGTCTATATTTGGGGATATTGGTGCTAATACGCTTTTGAACAAAACCACAATATTAAGTAATGCGTTGCGAGAAACTCAAGGTCTTAGTGAAGTAGTAGCAATAAAGAACATAAAGACAGCAGCAACCGATTTAAAGAACCTTTTAGTGGCAGCTAGAGATAATGGAGTGCAAGGGTTAGATAGGTTAATAGACAGAGTAGAGTTAATAAGGCGAAATCCTGTAGCATTTAAGAATGTAGGTAGTATGGGATTAACACCTGAATTAGAAGGTATATTAAAAGAGGCTGAAACAGCGTTAAGACAGGTAGAAGCTGGAACTTATAAGCCTGTATTAATGGCAACGGAACAATATGGGGGTGCAACAGCAGAAAAAATCGGAACTGCATCTGAAAAGTGGGATATACCTAAACTATGGGAAGATATTACTAAATCATATCAATTAAGAACGTATGAAGAAGCCAGCAGAGCTTCGGCTATTAATAGGGAAAGTATAGGGCTAGATATACCAACAAGAGATATATCGGAAGCAAGATTTATCAAACCTGACCCATCAGCAGAAACATTTAGGTTGCAATCATGGCTCCGTAGTGAAAGGACAGGAGAACAATATCCTAGAACATTAGCAGAGTTTAGGGAGACACCAGCAGGACAATTCATTAATAGAATGCGGTCAAGCGATTTATATGAACCAAGTGTAGTAGATGCGATAGAAAGCAAATATCATTATTTATGGAATGGCATTAATAACTCAGCAGAACAATCTGCAAGGTATTGGGTAGAAAATCAGGCACAAATAATCTACAAAGACTTGGTTACACAATATGCAGAAAGGGAACTTGCGGAACAGCCTATTCGTCAATTATTAATGGAACAAGTAAGGATAGCTGTAGCAAAAGAAGCTGAAACTGCTAGAAATACTGCTATTGCACTTCAAAATGAGGTAGTACAAACAAAAATAGCACAACTAGCAACGATACTTAGAGATGCAGATACACTTACACCTAATACTATAGCGTTTCTATTAAATCAAGGTGGATTAAGTGCAATGGCACTTGCGATATTCCCTGAAAAAGTGTTAAGGATAGCAAGTAAGTTAAATCCTGAAGTAAGGAACCAGTTTATCAATCAATTAGGTTTATCCGATATAAGCACGATAAATAAAGTCATAGAGAATTATGATTGGAGTGAATCGGACTTATCTACTATACAATCACAGGCACAATCTGTAGTAGATAGTCAACTGGCAATTACACAAGAAGATTTAACGCAGATTATAGCAGTACCAATGGCAACACCCATAACAGATATGCCAATTCAAACAATATCAGATGTTCCTATAGAACAGGTAACAACAACACCTGTTAATCCTATTACTGATGTTCCAATAGAATATACAACAGATATACCTCCATCAGTAGTAAAAGCACAAGAATGGGAAGCACCAACCGAAAGCCCTACAGTGAGAATACAAGAATGGGCAACACCTTCAATAAAGGAATGGACACCATCTTATGATGATAAGATGGGCAGTTGGAAATTAAAAGAGTTGGGATTGCCATCTATAACTGAAATAACGATGCCCGAATTAACTCATCTGAATGATACTATTAAGAAGGTCAAAGCGGATAATGATATTACTAAAACTACATATACAACTAATCTAATGATGCAAATGATAATCAAAGCACAGGAACAATGGGAAGAAGCGGAACGAAACGCAAAGAGCATAGAAGATTTACCATTTGAACAAAGAATACAGGCTGAAAGGGCTTTAAAGTATAGAAAAGGTGTAAAAGACCATTGGAGCAATCATATACAGTTTATGTTGCCATTAATGTTGATGATAGATTCTACTACCACAATAGCGGGTATACAGGCATTGCCACAAGATGCACGTATGGTATTAATGGAAGCATTACCAAATACAAAAGAAGCTGAAGTAGTAAGAACTGCTGTAGAAAATCCAGAATTAAGCCCTGAATTATTAGAACAAATAGAAGAAGCAGCACAGGATATGTGGGAAAAGTTGCTGGAAGAAATAGTAGCTCCTAAAGGTGATGTTATAGCATCTCCATTTGAGATAGAGACAGAGATTGAAGAAATAATACGCAAGGTAGAGCAAGATGGTATTGTTATGCCATCGGAACTAGCGGAAGAAATAAGGAGATTACTAGAAGAACCATTCCATATACCAAAAACAGTAGGAACACCAGAAGTAGTAACTATACCACAGATTACACCAGAGGGACAGCAGGTAGGAGAACTTGCGTTACCTTCGCCAATGGCAACGCCTTTAACTGGAACACAAACTTTAACTCAGACATTAACTGAAGCATTAACTAACGCTATGGCACAGGCTAAATCTGCTACACAATCTGCTACACAGACAGCACAGCAATTAGCTCAACAGACTCAGAGTGGAGTTCAAGGACAAACACAAGCACAGATACAATCAAGAACTCAATCTCAGATACAATCACAAGTACAACAGCAAATAGCAGCACAGGTACAACAGCAGATGGCACAACAGTTAGCACAACAGTTAGCTACTGGAACAGCTACCAAAACTGCTACTAAAATCCAAACAAAACTCGCAACTGAAGCAACTACCCAAGATATGTTTGAAACACAAATAGAACCTATAACTGAAATACAGGATAGAACACGAACTGAGATTAGACAGGAAAGACCTATAGAAACTAAAATAGAATTGATAACTGAAGTTAAGCCATTTGAAGGGATTGAGCCACCTAAACAAACTGAAAGGTTTAAAACTAGAATAGTAAAACCACCACTATTAGGGGCAGGTGGTAAGAAATTAACTAAAGAACAATTAGAAGGTGCTATAGGATGGAAACAAGGTATAATGTTTAAGTATATCTATCCCCCTTATGGTCAAGAGGATATTATTAACTCTCGTACTCCTATTCAGGGTATACCGATAAAAGAGGGCATACGTTCTGCATACGAGACTATAATTCGCACTAGAAAAGGAACTATACCGCCTAATATTACAAGACACATGGGTATGATGGACTTGGTTATAACCGATGCGGATAAAAACGGGCAACCAGAGATTCATTTCTTAGAACGTGAAGTAAGAAAGGGCAGGGGAGCAGTAGCCAAGAAACCTACAACACAAGCATTTACAATAGGTACTTGACAAATACATAAGTCATATGTATAATATCTACATGGTAAGGTTAATTCGTAAAAACTTTTGTATTGAACAGAGACAATGGGATTCTTTAAAAAGGATTGCGACACCAAGAGAAAAAGTATCTGAGTTAGTCAGAAAAGGTATTGATATGATATTAGAGGCTCGGTCTAAAAAGGACTAGAGCCTTTTAGGTGTTTTATGTGGTATTGCTTAGTAAAGTCAAAGTCTGGTAAGAGTTTTACAACCTTTGGTGGGTTTGTAAGCGAAGGGGAAGCTATACATACAGGGCAAATGGCTTGTGTGCGTAGTGGTGGAGAAAATTATTACACAGTAGAAATTCCCGATAAGACAGCACAAGATAAAATAAAAGGCACTATAAACTTCCAGATGTACGAAAAGTATCATATTCAATTAGATGATATAAGGAAAAGGCATTTTAAAGGGAAGGTGTTATGAGTTTATTTGTTGGAATTATAATATTAGTATTAGTTATTTTTGCTGGTATATTTGGTGGTATTACACTTAAAAGGTCTAAAAATTCTAAAGTGTGCGATGGCAGTTATTATTGTACTATTTTTGGGCCAGGTCGCATATGGCATAAGATAATGCACGCCGATGGTGGGATAATAGTTAAACCAGATGCAGGTGATAAGAAATTTTATGAAAAGAATGAGCCACCTATTCCATTTCCGTTAGAAGGATTTATTATACCAATTAATGCGAATGTACCTAATACTATGTGGCCTGTTGAAGCACATAGGTCAACTCAAGTGCCTGTACCAGAATTAATTTACCACGTAGGTTCTTCAATGCCTTTAGGATTTAATACCAAAGGTGAGTTTATCGGTTATATAGATGAAAAGTCAGGTGTTTCCCCATCAGCTTTAGCAGCTTTATTTAAGAATAAAGATACCGTACAATTATTTAGACAAGCGGCTTCCGATAATACCGCAGCACCAGAAACGAAATCAAAAGTTAATATCTGGAATATTATAACTCTAATAGGTATAGCTGCGATTCTGATACTATGCGTAGTGATTTATTTTGCGGTAAATGGTGGGTTTACTCATATCAATAATGGGTTTGGGATATAATGACAACAGATAATGATAAAAAATTCACAGATGAGGACGACCCTATCATCCCGAAGGAAAAGCCTAAGGGATATAATCAAATAGTAGATTCTGTATTTGACCCGAAGAATTATTTACGGCGTTCTGAAATGTCCAATATGCCTGTAGGAAATAAGGCATTTCAAATGGCTATAGTAATGACAAGACAACGAGTACAGGCTGCGTTAATCAAGGGCGAAGATTATGATGTTATGGAACTGTTGTTAGATTGTTTCGCTATAGTAAAGAGAGCAGAAAAGGGTTGGCTTGGAGAAAAAGCGGTAGAAATGAAAGCTCTTGAATCTGAAAAGGATAGTCAAATTATTCACCAAATGAGTAGTGAGGGATAAAGTTGGTAATGACAACGGACAATCCTTTTAAAATACCCGAAGAAAAGGAATTAATATCTGAGAATGGCGATATTAAAATATCGCTAGGAGAGTTATTACAAGAAAAGTGGACACCTAGAGAACAGCAGAAGAAAAAAGAACTTGAAGAAATGTTGCATACTGCTGGTGGTGTTTCGGGTGTTCATCTTATATGGGGTGACTTGGGTAGTGGAAAGTCCATGTATATGTATTTTATGGCATGGATGTTGAGGAAATACTTTAATATGCCTACCATAGTAGACTCTCCTAATCTAACACCTATGTATGGTGACTTTGAATTGATGCTCGATGAGGATTTCGTAAAAGAACAGTTGAAACTTGTAGCGTTAATCAAGCTCTATAAGAAGTTAGGTAGACTAAATGAATTAGATTGGGAAAATGCGGGCGTAAAACTATATCGTAAGGCGGTATGTTGGGATGAAGCATACGCAAAACTATCCGTACACCAAACTTCAGATAAACTCAGCCAAGCATATAACTTTATGACACTTCAATACAGACACAATGGTTGCGTTATAATGATTGTTTCCCCCGATGCTAACCAGATTAACAGACAATACGCAAATAAGTTTGCCACTCATGCTGTTCATTGTACTCGTTGGGAAAATTATAAAGGGTCAGGTGAGTTATTTTGCGTATATGATATAGATAACCTAAAAACACACCAGAGTTATAGGAGAGAACTAAGAGCATCTAAATGGGGGCAATTATATAAGACTGAAGGAATAATAACTCCTAAAGTATCGTTTGAGAAGTTTAAAAATGTTAAAATGTCAGAAGAAGATGATGCAGAAATAGATGCTTGGTTGAAACAAAAGGAATATGAGTTAACAAAGAGCAAGGAGGCATAGCATGACTTTCTTAGATAGGTTTAAGACTGAAGGTGAAAGGCAAGGGGCAGCTACTTACGCAGCAACAGACACAGTTCCCGAAGGACATTTAAGCGAAAAGGAAGATAAAGTATTGAATATCATCGCTGGCAGTAGTTGGCCTATGACCTCAAGACAAGTAGCTAAGGTGGCTAATATGGAGCCTTCTTTAACAGAGGTTCTTATCGAAAACTTAACAAAGAAGTATCTAGTAAAGCAAACTAACATTTAGGGGGTGTAACATGACTTCTATGGAATTGTCTATCGGGTTTATATTTCCAGTAGTCCTAATGATAATAGGTTATTGGAAGGAAGAAGTTTGGTTATTCTATGTAGCATCAGTGGGATGGTTAGTTACGATGGCGTTTTTGTTTAACAACTATACATCTGCTGATTTCTTGTATTGGATAGCTTGGTTATTGTTGGGATTGTCTATAGTGTGTGCAACCGCACAATTATGGATGAATAAAGGAAAGCCGTTGCCTACACAACCAGAAGAAGAAACCATTGAAGAAATAAGGGAGAATCGTTCAAAGAAATTAGCTGGTCTTAGGGGTTTAGCCCATAGAATCAAAGGCAAAGATTATTAAAGAGGTGTCCCATGAAGAACGTATTATTAGTGCTGTGTTGTATATTATTGATAGGAATATCTGTAGGTTGCACACAAGAAGATGCCGAAAACGTATGGACACATAATATATATCCTTCTACTAATAATACTTATACCGTAGGTTCTCCTGCACTACAATATCAGAATGGCTATTTCGTAAATCTGAGTGTAGGTAATACGATAATAACTAATTTCTCGGCAATATCTGGTAACTGTATCTATATATGGGATGCGGATAACTCTGATTATTTCAGTCTTTGCCATGATGGGGGAGTAGGGATAATAGAAAATCCTACAGGGGATATATATGTTAGGGGTGATGATAATGTAGTAGCCGATTTAACAGGTGATTCGGCTGGTATGTATGAATTTCAGGTAGAGAACTCAGGCAATACGGAAGTTGCCTCTATTGATACAGCAGGGAATTTAGATGTTATTGGTAATATATCGGGTAAAAACTTGGCTGTCAGTGGTTTGGCTACAGTAGGTAATGTAACTACAAAGGCACTACTTACACTGGCAAGCGGTAATATATCTGCTGGTTTAGCTCCATTGGTGTTCACAGCAGGGCCATTGCTTACAGTGCCAGTAGCGGGAGCGATGGAGTTTGACGGCACAGGGATTTACCTCACACCTACAAATCACAGAAGGTTTATATCTTTAGCATCAGATTCTATGATTGCTACAACTAATACAGCAGCTTTAATTGATACTCAATTATGGCAAGGAATAATAAATGCCAACGAGTTAAGGGTAAATAGAGTATATGTTATTAAGGGATGCGGTTTATATACAACGCATGATGCCAATGACAGATGTACTATCAACATGACCGTAGACAGCACAAATGTAGTATCAATACAAACTGCTGCTGGTTTGGTAACTAACCAGAGTTGGAGTTTTGAGGTATATTTCACAGTAAGAGCGATTGGTGCTACTGGTATCATATCCTCTCATGGTGATATAGAAACTACTACAGCTTCAAGTTGCACTACTTGGGAAACCATCTCAATGAATACATCTGCTATAAACTACATAACATTAAATGCCAAATGGAGTGATACACTGAATAGTATAAAGCTAACTCAATGCTGGCTAGCTACTGCGGATTAGTATTATGATAAAATTATTAATGTGTTCGGTAGTGATAGTGGTAATTAATATAATCTCATGTATTGAATATAAATGTACGCAACAATAGCATTATTGGTAACTGCTGTATTATTGATTATGTTTGTTATTTACCTCATGGTTAAGATAGAAAAGAAATATCACAAGGAGTAGTATGAATTTCCTCAAAAAGTATTGGGTAGCAATCCTTGTTTTAATCCTCTCATGCACGTATTTCGTTTCTATGTCTGCTCCCGATATAACATGGACAAATGTAGACTGTGATTCGATGCACTACCTTTCAGGTGCGGAAAACATCGTTGTAACGCCCTCTCAAGGTGCTCCCCTTTATAATATGTTCAATGCTTTAATAGTGAGATTGCCATTTGATAACTTCCAGAGTTTAACATTCTTTACAGCAATATTTTCTGGTATAACTTCCATGTTGGTATATCTTATGGCACGTAGATATACTAAACGATGGTGGGTTGCCTTGCTTGCCCCTCTTTGTTTCTGTGCTTCCGCAGTTGTTTTATCTCAAGCTACTGTCCTTAAACAGTATTCCCTTATAACCATGCTCAGTGTCTTATCTGTTTATCTCCATTTCATAGGGAAGGATAAAGCCAAGTACATAGTTCTGATGTGTGGTGTAGGAGTGCATCATCTTATTATCCTACCACTGTTCCTAATCTTTATACATGATTTGGCAAAACACAAGAAAGCCAAGACTCGTATAGTAACTAAAAAGATGTTACTTCCGATATTGGGTCTGCTGTTTTATATTTGGATTCCTTTGGTCAATAAACCGCCCTATACTATGGTGCTTGGAGATGGGTTTGGAGATTATGTAAGTTATTTCTTCCGCAGTAGGAACTTGATAGGCGGGTTAGCAATATTCACAGAGAATGGAGTTCAAAGGATTCAAGACGGGATAGCGATACTTGGTTATAGTTTTGGGGCTTGCTCTTTATTGATATTGTACGCTATAAGGCACATAAAGAAACATAAAGACCACGAAGGATTCATACTAGCGTTCTTGGTGATTATCCCGATAATCCACTATTTGATAAACATAGACCCTTCAGTTTACACTTACACAATGATGGCTTTCGCTTTTGGTGGAGTGCTTACAGTTAAGGCTACGGAATGGATGATAAACGCCAAGACGGTTGAGCCGATATTGGATGAAGGTAATAAATGGTATAAGGAGTTTTATAATCGTATAAAGAATCGTTTATCCTATTTGGGAAATATATGCTTAACACCTAAAACCAGATATGCTATCCCGATAGTAACGGGTGTATGTTGCGTAGGGTTTATAATAGCCAATTCATTTTTCTTTGACATAGGAAGAAACAATGATGTAAACCTTGAAGCAAAGATATATTATGAATCTCTGGAAGATATGCCAGATAACGCATCTATTTGGGCTGGTATTATTTCAGGTGCTAACGTAGGAGTTCAATATCACAACGATACATATGGTTCTAATATCAAGATTTATCCGTCTTGGGTATATAATGCTTCTTTAAACTATGAAGCTGCTGAAAAAGCATGGGCTGAAGATAATCTATATATAGTGGACTATGGTTATAATGAATATGGAGATTTAACACTTACAAACCGCAAAGTAACAGAGGAAACATATGAAAAGGATTGGGCTTATATCGAAAGCACAACGGTATTAGTCCATCCCGTAACAAAGGGAATAGTTGAAACAGGATTTGCAAGCCCGATAACTCTTATTCAAGGGAAAGTGGCTTATACAAGGTGGATAAATAACATACAGAGCAATTTATCTGCTGGTTATATCTTCATGTGGGGATTCATCGGTTGGCAAATACCCAAGATAAATATGCTGTTCTTTGGAAGAAGATTCAAAGACGGTAAATTCTTTGGGAAGATGGTAACAAGGAAAACCAAACTGAGAATATCGCAAGAGATGATAACTATAACTGTAATAGTGATGTTAGTAGAGATGTTTATTCATACGGGAACTCCTATGTTTGGGGCAGGTATACCATGAGTGATAAATATTTCTATACATATACAATTGTAGGTATGCTTGTGATAATAATATTATTAGCATTAGGTGTATAGATGGTAATGTTTTGGAGGACTGATAAATTGAGAGCGTTTGTTACAGGTGTTGCGGGATTTGCAGGTAGCCATTTAGCAGAACTTCTTTTAAGGGAGGATTATGAAGTATATGGCTTGATACGGTATAGAAGTAAACTAGACAATATACAACATATCATTCCGAAACTTCATCTTGTATATGGAGATTTAAGAGATTCACATTCTATAGAACCTTTAATGCAAGATATAAAGCCCGATTATGTATTTCATTTAGCTGCACAGTCTTATGTTCCTATGAGTTGGAAAGCACCTTGCGATACCATAGAAACTAATGTAATAGGGACAATTAATCTATTTGAAGCTGTAAGGAAGTTAGATAAAGAAGTAAGAATACATTTCGCTGGAAGTTCTGAGGAATATGGTCTTGTGAGAGAAGATGAATGTCCTATAATCGAAGAACAATCTCTAAAACCGCTTTCAACTTATGGAGTGTCAAAGATTACGTGCGAAAAACTTGCGTACCAATATGTTAAGTCCTATGGAATGAAGATTGTATGCACTCGTGGGTTTAATCACTCAGTTTCTAAATATACTCCAATAATAATTAAAGATAATGCAACTGGATTAATAGATATAAAATATATAAGCGAGATAAGAGATAAAAATAGGGATTATAGGCCAAGTATTATTGAATCAGATTTACAAATATGGGATTTACGGAAAGATGATATATCAGTATGGTCTAATAATGAATGGACTAGTGTTAAAGAAATAAGTTGCCATCCTATAAGAGACAATAAGTTAGTTCGGGTAGAAACCAAAAAAGGGTTATTGGAAGTCACAGATAACCATTCAATTATAGGTAGATGCCTAGAACCATTAGAGGTTAGTAAATTAAATATTGGAGATAAAGTAGCTACTGTTAATTATCCAACTAGTTCTATAATGTATGTAAACGAAGAAACAGCGTGGTTATTGGGGTTTATAGTAGCCGAAGGTTGTGTAACAAATACAAAAACTAAAATATATAACCAAGATAAGGCTTTGTTATACAAAGCTCGTGAGATATTACTTAAATATTTTGGGCAAGACTCTTATTTTACAGAAGGTTCTAATTGTATTCGGTTAATAGTAAAAACACCCAAAGGATTTAGTGATTGGTTATATCCACAAATATACGCTTCAAATCATAATAAGAGAATACCTAAGAATATATTAAATGCTAATAAAGAAGCTAAACTGGCATTTCTTGAAGGGTATAATGCAGGTGATGGACTAAAAAAAGGATATGGTTCATATAAATTCAAAAATTTTAAAACAAATTCAAGGATATTAGCGGCTGGACTATGTTTTTTAATAAGTGAGACTACTAAACAGGAAATAAATATAAACTACGAAGATAGAAGAACTGGTTATATTTCCATAAACCTTAACTCGGATATTCAAGGGCATGAATATTGGGGTAATCATTTACGGAAGATGGATGGGATAATACGGTCTTGTAAAACTAAAGAATATTTAGATGAAGTATGGGATTTATCTACTAGTAACGGTATGTTCCAAGCTGGTGTGGGTAATTTGTTGGCACATAACACTGGCCCACGTAGAGGAGAGCAGTTTGCAAGTTCTAACTTTGCGAAACAGATAGCAGAGATTGAAAATGGTGCAGAACCTATCATCCATGTAGGTAACTTACAAGCACAAAGAGACTTTACAGATGTTAGAGATATGGTAAGGGCTTATCTATTAGCCGTAAAGCTCTGTCAATACGGTGTTCCTTATAATGTATGCTCTGGTAGGGCTATAAGCATAGAATCGTTATTAAACAGGCTATTATCGCTGTCTAAAGTCAATGTTGAAGTTGTGCAAGATGCGGATAGAATGAGGCCGTCAGATGTTCCCTTACTGTTGGGAGATTGCACACTGTTTCATAATACTACAGGATGGGAACGAAGTTATTCATTAGATGATACTTTGGAAGATTTACTAAATTATTGGAGGGAAAATGTACGGCAAACGAGTGGAGTTAAAGCCAGATGAAAAGCCAACAGAAGTACAGCCAACTATATCTTGTGGTGTTCAAATTTGTAGAAACTATTTGTTCGGATATTGTCAGATAATACCAAATATGGATAACGAAGGAAAATGTATCAGTAGGAGTGATGAATGAAGATAGAAATAAGTCCAGATGAAGCAAGATTGGTTCTAAACCGTAGAACATGGAATAAGCTATTTAAAGCAAAAGGGCGTAAAACAGAATTGGCATATTTTAGCGTTATGGCTCCACCTGTAGTAGTTGTGTTCTCTACAACTTTCCTTTTGATAATGAATGGTAATAATATAGTGCCTTCGGTATTTCTTGCGTTGGGGATATTGTGTTTGCCATTGACATTTAAGGCTTTAAAGAGATTTAAGGTATTACAGAATCAAACGCAATCCGAAATGATTGCGGAAGAAAATAAGAATAGGAAGGCTAATAATGGTTGATGATACGCACAGATTACTTAAAGGTGCAATTAAAGAGGTACGCTTGTGGGAAAGTATCATTAGAGGTTGTGACCCTAGTTTAGCCCTTGAAAAAAGAAATGGCAACGAGCCATTATTTGCTAAATTTGTAAAAGACACAGAACAGGAAAGTGGGCCTGTAATAACCCGTGTTTATAAGACTTCAATAATGATTGATGGGATATTAAGGGAAGCAAGGATTAAGTTTATCTATGATGGCAGGGAAGATACTGGTAAAGTAGTAATAGCGATGCCCAACGAGTACAAGGGAATACTTAGACCCATACCTAACCCATCTTTAGGAATAACCGAACTTCTTGTTGGTGAGCGTGTCCATACATCATGTAGTGTATGTAAGATACCAGCAGGGGGATTGGGAGTGAATATAATTTGCCCATTCTGTCATGGTATGGAACAGCATATTTGTAAGGGATGATATGGGTTATATTATTCCATTTGCAATGATAGGTACTGGTTTAATAATCGGTATTCTTATTGGAGTAGGAAAAACCGATGTAAGTGCTTTATTGTTAATATCTCCAATGATAGTATTTGGGATTTGGATGCTTGCGGTTACATATATTAGAAGGAGGGATAATGGGAATCTTAGGTAAAGTTACAGGGAAGATGGTAAGTCCGAAAAAGGCACAAGACAAACTTAAAGAGTATAACTATAAAGTTGGGAGAATGGCTTTGATAAAAGGCCTACCCAAGTGCATTGAGCAGGGATATAAGGAACAGAAGAAGAAAGGTAATACTCCTACAATAGAAAGTATATTTGGCGATATAAACCAAGACAATTTAGACTTCTATCATAAGATGAATATAACAGACGATTACATTAAGGGAGTTATTAAGAAAGTTATAGAGGAGGAAAAGGCTTGACAAACATACGTGGTGTATGTATAATATATGTATAGAAAGGAAGGTATTATGGCAGTAAAGCAAATGGAAATCACAATCAAATCTAAGTTCCTATTCCCTACGGATAGGACACCTGACAAATCTATAGAGGAAATCATCAAGGGTATAGAAGCTCTTGGTGGTAAGTCCGAAATTATTAGTAACAAACTTGTAAAGGATATACCAAAGGGGGAGTAAAATGTTTAGAAAATTCGTAAAAAGTGGATGGCATAGTAAGATAGGTCTTATTGCCATTGCTCTTGTATTAGCAGTGGTAATAGGGGGAACAGCCTATGCCTCAATAGTAAAGGTTTCAAACCAAGTTTCTATCAACACTTGGACATTGTATCTAACCAGTAAAGACAGTTCAACATGGCTGACTACAGCTACCGCAAAGGCAACTATTACTGTTAGAAACACAGTTACAACCGCAATTGCCCTTGATGCACAGGACAATGCAGATGTTACCACAACTCAATATAGAATAGATATGGTAGCAAATGGCTTACAGAAGAACACACAATATTCCATTATATATTATGCTGACCCTTGGGCTGGAAATGGAGGGCATGAGATATACACATTCAAGACTAGTAGAACATCTACGAGTAGGGTAATTAGGGTATCTATAGATGCCGAAGATTGGCAACCTATACCCTGCACTACAGATGCTAACTATCCAGTTGGCGGTAAGATATGGATAGTCCCATCCAGCGACTATTCAGGTGGTCAGATGATTGCATGGAACCCCGATACATATCTATTTGATACAGGGCTAGTTAATATACCGTAGTTATAACGAATATGTTTAAGGACAAAGGGGCATTACTATTCTTATTAGTAGTGTCCCTTGTTCTTATTCTCCCACCAATTATTCACCAATATCCCTATCCTAATCTAAGTGATGATACCCCACGTTACTTAGCAGGGATAGAAAGAATGATTGATGGAGGTTCTTTTTATGAAGATTTCGGGTATCAACAGGTATTCAGATATACAGCACCAGCCTTTACGGGTTTGATTATCAAAGCACTTCACACAGACCCTTATTGGACATTCTACATATTCCACTATTTAGCACTTATAGCTATTGCTATATCCGTATGGTTCTTCTGTACTAAAGCATTTAATAAATTATCAGGTTATATAGGGACAGTTGTAGTTATGCTCTGCACTCCATCTTTAATGCAGTTCTTCTTGGATGGAGCTATCTTCAATTTGATTAACTTATTGATATTTGGGTTAATGGGGATTCTTGCCTTAATCTATTGGCTTAAAACAAAGAGGCTATACTACGCTGTGGTGTCTATGCTTTTATTCTTTATTAGCGTGGTTTACCATTCGTCTACAGGGCTTGAGATATTCTTTGGAGTGGTGGCATTTTTAATTTTATATATCATATGGAATGTGCTAAGAAAAAGGATATTATTTAAGGTTATGCTATATCTCGCAATCTTTGGGGTAGTAGGTGCTATATTGATTACTACCTTATGTACTGAATCTAAAATGTTGATTGACTTAACATCTACAGGAAATACCGTAATATGGCCAACTTCAGTAACTATGTTTAGTTTTATCACGCAAAAATCCAGTATTCTTGTTATCTTACTTGCTTCATTAGCATTGATATATACAGTTAAGCAGAGGGCTAACATATCCTCACAAGAAAAATTAGGTATGGGTATCTTAGGAGCAATAGGGGCTGTTGTAACCGCTACAATGTTCCTTAAATGTGGAAATCCCGATAGGTCAGCACAAGATTTGAGTATTATATTGGCGATAATAATGTCAGGTGTTATCGGATTTGCTTTATACAACCAGAGGAAAAGGTTTAAACAAAAAGACAAGGCGATAGGTGTATTTATTCTTATCGTTATTACATTGCCTGTATTGATTCATTACTACGGTTACAATAGTGCAGTAACAAAGATAGACCAACAAGCAATAGAGTTTGTTAATACATTAGAAGGTGATACATATAGTGGCTCTACGCAACTTGAGGATTCGATTTATGGGCTGTTTATTAATAAGGCATATGTAAATGATGGAGATTATATAATATACCGTTCTAAGCCTATGTCTGGTAAGACAAATCCAGACCATCCGTTTACTGAAGTATATGGGAATGTTTCGGTAGAAGAAGATTATATTGGGCTTCCTGTAATATGGCAACGTAGCGATAGAGATTTGAAGATAGTAATTTATAAGGGGGATTAATGATTGAAAGTATAAAGAAGTTATTTTATAAATATCGTATTCTAAACTTTATGTTAGTGGGAGGTATAGGGTATATAATAAATATGGCTGTGTATTATCCACTTATGCTAGTCTTTAAAAATGAGGTTACTATATTGAATACGCACTTTTATTTACCTCCATTCTTAATCTCTACTTATATCGCAGCAACATCTAATTACTTATTAAATAAGAGATGGACATTTAACGATAAAGATAGACAAAAACAGAGTTATATTAGATATTTAGTAGCTTGTGCTTTTACAGTATGTCTTGATATTGTACTACTATTTATATTAGTAGATTATGGTCATTTAAAACCTGAGTTAGCGGTAGCATTAGCATTATTAGTTATGTTTATATTAAGGTATATAGTTGTAAAAAAGTGGGTTTGGAAAGAAAAGAAGTAAAAGGAGTAGAAATGATATTAAAGTTGTTAGTGTGCTTAATTAGAGGTCATAAGTGGCATATAAAGCAAGTAATTATTACTGGCAAGGATGGTTTAGAAGTGAGATATGTAAGAGTATGTTCTCGATGCACATGGGATATGGCTATTCCTTATGATTGGGAAATAGAAGCATATAATAGAAAGGATAAAATATGATAGCGATAGTAATACCAACATTAAATGAGTGTAACAATTTAAGGAGGCTATTACCATTAATAGATTTTGAGTTAGGAAGTAACTATAAAGTAATAATAGTAGACGATAACTCTAAAGATGGCACACAAGAGTTAGTTAAAGATATTAATTACCCGATTAAACTTATTGTACGCCCTAGTAAAATGGGTTATGCGTCAGCTATTAGTGTTGGGATAAAAGAAGCTATTAAAGGAAACGCTGATATTATAGTAACTATGGATGCTGATTTATCACATAATCCAGTATATTTAAGGCAGATGATACAAGATATTAATGGGTATGATGTAATTATAGGGTCTAGATATAATCATGGAGGAGTTAAGGACACAAAATTAGTACGTTTAATAATAAGTAGATTAGGTAATTATATAGCCGATAAAGTTCTTGGTCTTAATGTTAAAGATTGCACTAGTGGGTATAGGGTTTATAAAGGTAATATATTTAATGACTCTAGCTTAAATGCTTTAAAGTCAGTTGATGGATATGGTTATTTAATAATGATAACAAATATATTAGTTAAGAGGGGTTTAAAGATTAAAGAGTTCCCCATAGTATTTGAGGATAGATATAATGGTAAGTCAAAAATATCTAAGTGGATTATTTTAGAGGCTTTAGCCATAGTATTGCTATTGGGTATTCAAAATAAAACAAAAAAGAGGTAATAAAGTAGTGGAAAGTTTCTATAATATACCAGATGGGTGCAGTAAACATAATAAATGCAGTTCATGTCCATTTCCTGATTGTCAAGCTCCTATGAAGGATTTAATCAAGAGGACTACTTTAGAGAGAAGGCATAACCAGATATTAGAAATGGCTTCAAAGAAAATCCCGCCTGAAGTAATCCATAAAAGAACAGGTCTTGATATTAGAAGTGTATATAGAATAATACAGAACGGGTATTGACAAATAATACTTAGCGTGGTAAAATAACAGTTACGCAATAGCCACTCAGTCAAACAAGGAAGCTCACCGTAACATGGTGGGTTTCTTTGTTTCTAGGGATAAAGTATTGACAATATATTATAATTATGATATAGTAATAGTTACCGAGCTAGTATAAGTAGTATCGGAGGCATCTTCTAAGACTCTTATACGGTTTTATTAGATGTGACGGGTTCTCAAAGGGAATATCTCAATGGGAACTCAAATATGTGTTGTAAGAGGGCTTGGACGCTTATGCGACTAGGCTCTCTTACTATATAGAGGGTTGACAATATAAAAGGATAGTGTTAGCATTAGTTAGCTTATCTACCAAGTGTAGAAAAAGTTCTTAGAAAGTCACTAAGTGCAGGTGGCTTTCTTTGCTGTAAAGGGGATATATGGGAATCGTACTTATTCTAGTAATAGCCTATTGTATGGCTAATATAGAAGCGAAAAACCCTGTACCGTATGCCCATCCCAAACAGTAGTAGTACCTTGTTTATGAGCCATTGGTGTAGTTGTATAAGGTTCAAACATTACTAAGTCTACCCAAGTATCGGTCATAGGGTCAACATACAATAAGCCCTCATCTGTGGGAAATACTAATATAGAGTGGGAAAAACCATCAAACTTAACCGCCACTACCATACAGATGATGGAGTTCTCTGTTGCCAGATGATTTACGTGCTGTGCGTAATGCCCACAAGTCCAATTAGTCCAATTAAACTTTCTCTGGTCTATTGTATCCCAAGCCATGAAAGCCTCTACCTGTGAAGCACTCTGTAACGGTAGGCAATCAAGGCAAGACCATATCTCAAAGTTCTCTCCTGTTGATAGCCTGTACTGGCTCGATTCCTTAACTATGTAGTTATCATTTGGTTTGCAGAAATCGGGCTTTGGATAAGGAGTAGGAGTAGGCAGAACAGTAGGCACAACGGTTGGTGCAGGAGTAGGAGTAGGCTCAACTGTAGGCTCAACTGTAGGCTCAATAGTAGGCTCTACGGTAGGCTCGATGGTAGGGACTACGGTAGGTTCTGGTGTAGTCTCTAGTAGAACAACAGTAACTTCATAAGCCTCAGCACTATAACCATAGTATATAGGTAATGCAACCATAGGTATGCCAATTAGAATACATATTATCAGTAAAAGTATTTTCATTAGTTAATCCTCACTCTTATTATTAATCTTATGTTTAGTGCATACGAAGCATCTATACACAATATATACTATCAATGAAGCGACCAACAGAAAAACTAAAGTCCAAAAGGAGTTTGTCCACCAAGAAACAGAAGTAAGAGTAGGCGAACCAACACAGTTGCAAACCCATGTGCTTACATTGCTTACATTATCCATACTAAACCTCCCCATCATTATCTAACACCACTGTAGAGCCTTCTACGGGTTGTTTA
>Ga0172380_10002044_pt1 | contig 32836 bp, 32 predicted proteins | sample Leawe162metaG_FD_119747 | JGI IMG/M metagenome (GOLD analysis project Ga0172380, IMG submission 119747) | Leachate microbial communities from a municipal landfill in Southern Ontario, Canada - Leachate well 162 metaG | ecosystem: Engineered > Solid waste > Landfill > Unclassified | place... | reverse complement strand
GCAGCGCGCCCAATTTGTCTCTGCCCTGCGGGTTGTGGCCCAATGCGGCGCTCGCTTTGTCGCTCACCTTGTGAAGGGATCGACCATTCACTGCGGCTCGCTTCGCGCGATCATCCGCATTGGACCACAACGCATGCCACTCTTCCTACTGAAATAGGCTCTTAGTCCCTGACAAGCTTCCGGTAGAGTTCGACGTACTGCTGCGCCGGCGCATTCCAGCTCCAGTCGCGGTTCATGCCGTTGTGCTGAAGCTGGCGCCAGATGGCGGGCTGATGCCAGGCCTCGATGGCGCGCTGGATGGTCTTCAGCAGCGCCGCCGCAGTCGCTGTCTGGAATACGAAGCCGTTGGCGGCGGCCGTGGCCAGGGTCGCCGGAATGCAATCGACCACGCTGTCGGCCAGGCCGCCGGTGTTGCGCACGATCGGCGGCGTGCCGTAACGCAGGCTGTACATCTGGTTGAGGCCGCAGGGTTCGAAGCGCGATGGCATCAGGAAGATATCGGCGCCGGCTTCGATCAGGTGGGACAGTCCCTCGTCGAAACCGATGTTCACCGAGAACCGGCCGGGATACTTTTCGCCCAGGCGCATGAACGCCTGTTCGAGTTCGTGCGCGCCGTTGCCGAGTAGCGCAAGCTGTGCCGGCAGCGCGGCGAGTTCGGCCGCCAGCGGCGGGATCAGGTCGACGCCTTTCTGTTCGGTGAGCCGGCTGATCACGCCCAACAGCGGGATATCCTGGCGTTGATCGAGACCCAGCCGGCGCTGCAAGGCGGCTTTGTTGGCGGCCTTGCCCGCGATGCGGGCGGCATCGTAGTTGGCCGCCAGATGCGGGTCGCTGGCCGGATTCCATATCTCGCTGTCGATGCCATTGAGAATACCCGACAGACAAGCGCTGCGCCAGCGCAGCACACCTGCCAGTCCCATGCCTTCGACATCGGTCTGGATGGCGCGGGTGTAGCTGGGGCTGACGCTGGTGATCCAGTCGGCATGTTGCAGGCCGGCCTTGAGAAACGACAGATAGCCGTGATACTCGACGCCATCCATGTGCCAAGCCTGCGGCGGCAGGCCGAGTTCGGCCAGCAGGGACTGGCCGAACAGCCCCTGGAAGGCGAGGTTATGCACGGTCAGCAGGGTTGCCGCGCGCGCACCGCCAAGGTAGTTGAGATAGCTCGGTGCGAGTGCGCTCTGCCAGTCGTGGCAATGGATCAGCTGCGCTTGCCAGGGGAGCGGGTTGGCTTCGCTGCCGAGCAGCGCGGCAACGCGTGAAAGCAGGCCGAAACGCATGGCATTGTCCTGCCAGTCGCGGCCGTCGTTGTCCAGGTAGGGGTTGCCGGGGCGCGCGTAGAGTGCCGGACAGTCGAGCAACAGCAAGGGTACGCCGTCGGCCGTATTGGCTTTGCAGAGACTGGCTGACGGCAGCAGACCGCCGAGATCCCTCACCTCGGCGACGACGGTGGCTTTCGGGAAGGCATCGGCCAAAGCCGGGTAGCGCGGCACCAGCAGCCGCACATCGACCCCCTTTGCCCGCAGCGCCTTGGGCAGCGCACCCGAGATGTCGCCGAGTCCGCCGGTCTTGACCCAGGGGGCGATTTCGGAAGTGGCAAACAGAACCTTGAGCTTCTTCATCCTTCCGGCTAGGTCCTACAATGAGCGATCAAACCGGCGGTCGAGCTATCGAGTCCTGCTGCCGGCTGCTTGCCCTCCAGCATCGGCAGCAGGCGCACGGCAAGCTGTTTGCCGTATTCGACGCCCCACTGGTCGAAGGAGTTGATTCCCCACAGGATGCCTTGCACAAAGGTTTTGTGCTCGTAGAGCGCGATCAATTGGCCCAGCGAGTAAGGGTCGAGACGATCCAGCAGCAGCGTGGTCGAGGGCTGGTTGCCGGGGAAAACCTTGAGCGGCGCGAGCTGCCGGATTTTCTCGGCGGCCATGCCGGCGGCGGAGAGTTCGGCGCTTGCTTCGTCCAGCGTTTTTCCGCGCATCAGGGCTTCGCTCTGCGCGAAACAATTCGCCAGCAGCGCCGCATGATGGCCGGGGAGGTCGAAATCGGCTTGCTTGAGCGCAATGAAATCGCAGGGAATCAGGCGTCCGCCCTGGTGGATCAGCTGGTAGAAGGCATGCTGGCCATTGGTGCCGGGCTCACCCCAGACCACCGGTGCGGTCGGGCAGCCGACCGGCTTGCCGTCGCGGCCGACCTGCTTGCCGTTGCTTTCCATTTCGAGTTGCTGGAGGTAGCGCGAGAGATGTTCGAGCGACTGGCTGTAGGGCAGCACAGCCTGGGTTGCCGCACCCAGAAAATCGGTGTTCCAGAGGCCGAGCAGGGCCAGCGTCGCGGGCAGGTTCTGTGCTACCGGGGCGCTGAAGAAATGCCGGTCCATGGCATGGGCGCCCGCCAGCAGGCGCTCGAAATTGGCGTAGCCGACCGCCAACGCCAGCGGCAGTCCGATGGCCGACCAGAGCGAGAAGCGCCCGCCCACCCAGTCCCAGAATTCGAAGGCGTTGGCCGGGTCGATGCCGAACTTGGCGACGGCAGGCAGGTTGGTCGACACCGCCACGAAGTGCCGCGCCACTGCGTCTTCGCCCAAGGCCGAGACCAGCCAGTCGCGCGCAGAACGGGCGTTGGTCATGGTCTCCTGGGTGGTGAAGGTCTTGCTGGCGATGATGAACAGGGTGCGGCGCGGATCGAGCCGGGACAGCGTGGTGGTCAGGTGGGCGGCATCGAGATTGGACACGTAATGGACGCGCAATTGCGGCAGGTGATGCGCGGCGAGCGCCTGGGTCGCCATTTTCGGCCCGAGGTCGGAGCCGCCGATGCCGATGTTCACCACATCGCTGATCGCTTCTCCCGCGCCTTTTTCACCATGGCCGCGCCACCGGCCGGTATGAATCTCGTCGCAGAAACCTCGCATTTTCTCCAGCACCGCGCGTACTTCGTTGCGCGGCGCCGGTTCGCGCAAGGCGATATGCAGCACCGCGCGTCCCTCGCTGGCGTTGATCGCTTCGCCGGCGCGCATCCTGGCGATCCAGGCGGGAACGTCGGCGCTAGTCCAGAGCGCATGGAGTGCTGTCATCACTTCGCCGGTCACGCGTTGCTTGGAGAAGTCCAGCAAGACGCCGTCGTGTCGCAGCGAAAAGCGTTCAAATCGCTGCGGGTCGGCGCCGAACAGTTCGCGCAACGGTGGGCTTTGGCGGACCTGCGTCGTCAGTGTCTGCCAGGCCGGCGTGTCGAGGATGCGCTTCATAGCCATGCCATCATGCCCATTTCGAAGGGGTGAGTCAGCAAGTCGTGGTGGGGGAAGGCGCGGATGTGATAGTTCATTTTTCCGCATTGCTCCAGCGTCAATTCGCGCATGAACAGGTGTTCGCCATGATCGAGAGCCTGCTCGTGACGCAGCGCGTAACGCTTGCTCTTGGCGGGGTTGCGCTCGCCGGGGCGGGAGACGACCAGTTCCACGATCAGATCCTTGGGATCGAGGCCGTTAAGATGCACGGCCACCTCGAAGCACAGCGCATCGCCATATCTCACGCGGGCCGGCGGCAGTTCCACCCGGCGCAGGCGGATGCCCGGCCAGGCGGCGCGAATCTTGGCCTTCCAGGCAGCGACATGATGGGCGCCGGCAAAATTCTCGCCGGCATATTTTCGCCATTGTCCGGCCGCCGGCGCGTAAAATTTCTTCGTATATTCGCCTAGCATGCGCTGCATGTTGAAACGCGGCATGATGCTGGCGATCGAGTGCTTGGACATCGACACCCATTCCGGCGAATAGCCCAGCGAGGTATTGTGGTAGTAAAGCGGGATCACGCTGTCCTGCAATAGTTCGTAAAGCGTGCGCGCTTCCTCGACGTCGCGCTCGCCCGGATCGAGTCCTTCCGAGGTGGGCTTGATCGCCCAGCCGTTCTTGCCGTCGTAACCCTCGCCCCACCAGCCGTCGAGCACCGACAGGTTCATCGCGCCGTTGATGGCGGCCTTGATGCCCGAGGTGCCGGAAGCTTCCAGCGGATAGATCGGGTTGTTCAGCCAGACATCGACGCCCGATACCAGGCGTCGCGCCAGATGCAGGTCGTAATCCTCGATGACCAGGATGTGCCCCTCGAACTCCGGCTGGCGCGACAGTTCGCTGATCTGCCGGATCAACGCCTGGCCCGGTTCGTCGGCCGGGTGGGCTTTCCCGGCGAAGATGAACAGCACCGGGCGGGATTCGTCGCCGAGAATATCGCGCAGCCAGTTGCGGTTGTTGAACAGCAGGGCAGCCCGCTTGTAGGTGGCGAAACGGCGGGCAAAGCCGATGGTGAGTACGGTCGGGTTGGTCGGATCGGCGAATTTCAGCATCCGGTCGAGGTGGGATTCCGATCCCTGGTTGCGCAGATGCTGCTCGCGCACCTTGTGGCGCAGCAGGTGCAACAGCTGGGCCTTGAGCGACTGGCGGATGCTCCAGAAAATCTGGTCGGGGATGCGCTGCACCCCTTGCCAGCAGTTCTGATCGGTGAGACGGTGCATCCAGCCGAGTCCGAGATGGCGATCGAAGGTCTCGTGCCAGTCGGTCGCCAGGAAGGATGGCACATGCACGGCGTTGGTGACATAGTCCACCGGGTTTTCGTCCGGCTCGATCTGTGGCCACAGGCTGGCGAGGATTGTCGAGGAGACGTGGCCGTGAATGCGCGAGACGCCGTTGTGGAATCGCGAACCGCGAATCGCCAGTGCCGTCATGTTGAACTCCGGGCTGTTCGGGGTGCGGCCCAATTTCAGCAGGTCTGCGCCGGTGATGCCAATGGTATTACAGAACTGGTCGAAGTAGTGCAGTATCATGTCTTCGGTGAAATGATCGTGTCCCGCCGGCACCGCCGTATGGGTGGTGAATACGGTGTTCGCCGCGACCGCTTCGAGCGCGCTGTCGAAACCCAGGCCCTGGTCGAACAGGCCGCGAATCCGTTCGAGAATCAGGAACGCGGCATGGCCCTCGTTGATGTGCCAGACCGTCGGCTTGATGTTGAGCTCGCGCAAGGCGCGCACGCCGCCGATGCCGAGCAATATCTCCTGCTCGATACGGGTGGTGCGTTCGCCGCCATACAGGCGGTGGGTGATGTCGCGGTCGGCCAGCGTGTTCTGCGCCAGATCGGTGTCGAGCAGATAGAGCATGGTATTGCCGGTTTTTGCCGACCATATTTTCGCCCGCACGATGCGGCCCGGCATTTCCACCGAGATCAGCAAGTCGCTGCCATCCTCGCGCTGTACCGGAACGATCGGCAGGTCGTCGAAGTCGGTGTCGAAATAATGCGGATGCTGGCGTCCCTCGCGGTCGATGGTCTGCTGGAAATAGCCCTGGCGGTAGAGCAGGCCAACCGAGACAAACGGCAGGCGCATGTCCGAGGCGCCCTTGCAGTGATCGCCGGCGAGTATGCCGAGGCCGCCGGAATAGATCGGCAGGCTTTCGTGAAAGCCGAACTCGGCACAAAAATAGGCGATCAAATCGCCCTGTCCCAGCGCCGGATGTCCGGGAAGTTCCGGATTGGCCGGCGCCTGGTGATAGCTGTCGTAGGCCGACAATACCCGGTTCAAAGTGCCGAGAAAGACCGGGTCTTCGGCGGCGGTGTGCAGCCGTTTCTGGTCGATGCGTTTGAGGAAGGCCTTGGGGCTATGGTTCACCGCATGCCACAGCGATGGGTAGAGCCGGGAGAACAGGGCGCGGGTGGCGCGATCCCAGCTGTACCAAAGGTTGTTGGAAAGTTCTTCGAGCCGCGCCAGGCGCGGCGGAATGGTTGGATTGACTTCGAGCTGGAAATGGGTGCCGGGCATGATGGTCTCGGGATTCGTCAGGTAATGGGTTGTTGGGCGCGGCGCATGGTGCCGCCGCCTTCCGCCTTGGCGTGGCCGGCGCTGCCGGAAATATCTAAAATGGGTATGGCAAGGTTGGCGGGAGGCGACAGGTCCAGCAGATAATAGAGATTGGCGAGATTGCGACGGAACAGCCGGTCGAAACTGGCCACCGCGGCTGCCGGGTTGTAGTCGCCGAACCACCAGAACCAGTCGGAGCTTTCGCAAACCGCCAATTGTTTTGCGGCTTTATTTCGCACCTGTTCGGAGAGGCGCTCGCTGTCGATGACCAAGTCATAACTTTGCTTGGCGGCGCAGAGCAGGTCCCAGGCGCGATTCTTGTTGGCATCGCCGATCCAGGTCGATAGGGTGCCATACACCCAGCTGCCGGCGACGAGTCCGGGCAGGGTGGCGGCCGGCGGCGGATCCTGGCGGGCCAGTATTTCGGCGAAAGTGGCGGTGCGGATGTTGGGGTGCTGTTCGAGCCGTGCGTAGAGGTCCTCGAAGAAGTAATGGCCGTTGTAAGGGTAGTGTTCCCAGGCGTTCTCGCCGTCCATGATGATACTGACCACGGAGCGCTCGCCCTCGGGCGTGTTGGCATGGATTTTTTCGAGTTCGGCGACGAAGTGCTGTGCCGCATCCTGGCCGTGCCACTTGGCATACTCGAAGCCGATCAGATCGGAAAGACGCTCGTCGCGGAAGAACATGGTCAGGCCGGGTGCGCTCTCCAGCCGCCACGGCCGGTAAGCGGCACGGTCGAGGCTGACGCCGTGGCGTTGTAACGAAGTATGCAGCACCGCTTCGCCGCTGGCGATCCAGCGGCAGTCGTGCGCGGCCAGCTTGTGGATGAAGGCGGTGGAGATCGCTCCTTCGGCCGGCCACATGCCGACAGGCGGGTTGCCGAAGCGTTCGGCGTGGCTGCTGCGCGCTGCCTCGATCTGCGCCGTGACGCGGTTGCGGCCGCCGGGATAGGCCGCAGTGAAGGGCAACGCCGCTTCAGGCTGGGTTTCGCGTACGGTGGTGAAGTCGATCATCAGCGGGGCCAGCGGATGCGTCTGGGGGGTGCTGGAGATTTCGATTTGCCCGCGCTGGGCCAGCGCCTGGTAACGCGGGACGATGCTCTTGATATCCTCGCCGATCAGCGCCAGCAGCGCTTTTCGGTCGGCCAGCGTGTAACCTTCGCCCTTGCTCATGAGCTGGGCGAGTATCGGCTGGCGCCGCCGCTCGGTCTCGCCGGTCCAGGCCAGATGGTACCAAGTGATCAGGTCGGCGAAATAGGCGCCCGAGAGATAGCGCAGCGCGGTCTCGCCTTCATCGCCCTGGCCGCTCAGCTTGATATAGAGATCATGCAGGCGCTGGTAGTGGGGGAAGGGCGCCAGCATGGTGGTGTGGTTGCTGCGAAAGCAGGTGTTCAGCAGGAAGCTGCGATCGTCAGCGCTCAGCCGTTCGAAATCCGGGTATGCCAGCATCTGCAGCAGTTGGTCATGAAAATTGCCGGTCTCGAACTGAACCACGTAATCCTCGATCTGTTCCAGCAGCACCGGCACGAAGTTGACCACCGCATGGACCTGCGGATGACGCTCCAGATGCGCCGCCATGTCGGTGTAGTCCTTGATGACATGCAGATATACCCAGGGTAGTACCAACTCGCCCCGGCGGTGGTCGCGGTAGTCCGGCTGGTGCATATGCCAAAGAAATATAATGTCAAGCGGCGCCTTCATGTTTGGTGCTCGATTCCGATGTTGGGATAGTAGTGCCCGGTTCTGAAGTTGGGGTACTAGTGCCCGGTTCTGAAGCTGGGGTATTAGCGGATGTAGTGGGCATGCTGGCCAAGCATTTCGGGAGTGATCAGCGTGATGCCTTTTTCGGTGACGTGGAAACGCTGGCGGTCTGCCGCCGCATCGTAGCCGGCCACCATGCCTTCGGGAATCTGGCAGTGCTTGTCCACGATCACACGGCGCAGGCGGGCGCTGCGCCCGACGTCGACCTTGGGCAGGATCACCGAGTCCTCGACCGTCGCGTAGCTGTGCACGCGCACCCGCGAGAACAGCATCGATCGGCGCACTTCCGCACCGCTGATGATGTTGCCGCCGGACACCAGCGAGTCGATCGCCATGCCGCGCCGCCCGTCGTCGTCGAAGACGAACTTGGCCGGCGGCAGTTGTTCCTGGTAGGTCCAGATCGGCCACTCCTCATCGTAGATATTGAGATCGGGAGTCACCTTGGTCAGTTCCATGTTGGCTTCCCAGTAGGCATCGATGGTGCCGACGTCGCGCCAATAGGGAACTTCGTCCGGCTGATCGTTTTTCATGCCGACGCAACTCTTGGTGAAATTATGCGCAAAGACACGGTAGCGAGGCACCGCGTAGGGGATCAGATCCTTGCCGAAGTCATGTGAAGAGTTCTTCAGGTCGCTGTCCCGTATCAACTGCTCATACAGGAAATCGGTGTTGAAGACATACACGCCCATGCTGGCCATGGCCCGCGTGGGATTTCCCGGCATTGGCTGCGGGTTTTGCGGCTTTTCGGTGAAGCTGGTGATGCGTTGATCCGCGTCGATGCCCAGGACGCCGAAGGACCTGGCTTCCTCTATCGGCACGTCGATGCAGGCGATGCTGAGGTCGGCATGAGTGCGTACGTGTTGCTCCAGCATGCGTCCGTAGTCCATCTTGTAGACATGATCGCCGGAAAGAATGAACACGTATTTCGGCTGGTTGCGGCGCAATACGTCGAGATTCTGGAAGACCGCATCGGCGGTGCCCTGGTACCAGTTTTCGGCAACCTGCTGCTGTGCTGGCAGCAGATCGATGAATTCGTCGAAACGTCCGTCGAGGAAGCTCCAGCCGCGTTGCAGGTGATGGATCAGACTTTGCGCCTTGTATTGGGTCGCCACGCCGATGCGGCGAATGCCGGAGTTGACGCAATTCGACAGGGTGAAATCGATGATGCGGAACTTGCCGCCAAACGGCACCGCCGGTTTCGAGCGCCAGTCGGTCAGTTGCAACAGGCGACTGCCCCGTCCGCCGGCCAGAATAAAAGCGAATGCCGATCGCGTCAGGTGTGCGTCGATATGTGTCCCATACGGGGAATTGCCGTTCAGTTTGTTCGATTGCATATTGCTTCCTCTCGACGGCTACAATAGCTACCTGTTCAAGTTTAATCCAGATGCCTTTATGATTGAAAAATCCCTGCGTTCATTGATTGATGCCCGCGAGCACAACCCCTTCCGTCTGCTCGGCCTGCACCGCGATGGTGCGGCTTGGGTATTGCGCGTGTTTCGTCCCCATGCGCGCGCTGTTGCGGTGGCCTGGTCGGGAGTGCCCGATCCGGTGGCGCTGACGCGCATCCATGCCGCAGGCGTGTTCGAGTGGCGCGGAAGTTTGCCAAGCAGCGTGCCGGGCGCGGCGCAGCCGCCGGCGTTGTATTCTCTCGTCATCGATGAGGACGGCGTTACGCAGCGATCCTACGATGCGTATGCCTTCCCGCCCGAGCCGTCGGCCGACGATCTGTATCTGTTCAATGAAGGGCGTAATTTCCAGTCCTATCGACTGCTCGGGGCTCACCCTGAAACTCGCCGCGATATTGCCGGCGTACGCTTCAGGGTGTGGGCGCCGAATGCCGGCCGCGTTTCGGTGGTGGGCGATTTCAATCGCTGGGATGGCCGCGTTCACCCCATGACGACGCTGGGTGCCAGCGGGGTCTGGGAGCTGTTTATCCCGGGGCTGGACAGCGGCACGCTCTACAAGTTCGAGATCCGCAACCGCCACAGCGGCGCCATCGGCGTGAAGGCCGATCCTTACGCGCGCCGCTTCGAGCCGCGTCCCGCCACTGCGGCGCTGGTGACCGGCCGGTCGGGCTATGCCTGGGGCGATAGCCGGTGGCTGGCGCAACGTGCCCAATGGGACTGGCAACATGCGCCGTTGTCCATCTACGAAGTCCACGCCGGTTCCTGGATGCGCCATCCGGACGGGAGTTTCTACAGCTATCGCGAGCTTGCCGCACGGCTGATTCCCTATGTGCGCGATCTGGCCTATACCCATATCGAATTCCTGCCGCTGATGGAGCATCCCCTCGACGAGTCGTGGGGCTACCAAAGCACCGGCCATTTCGCGCCGACCTCGCGCTTCGGCACACCCGACGACCTGCGCTACCTGATCGATGCCTGCCACCAGGCCGGCCTGGGCGTGATCCTCGACTGGGTACCGGGGCACTTTCCCGCCGATACCTTCGCATTGGCGCATTTCGACGGCACCGCCCTGTATGAACACGAAGACCCGCGCCTCAAATTGCAGCCCGACTGGGGCACCTATGTGTTCAACTTCGGCCGCAACGAGGTCAAGAGCTTCCTGCTTTCCAGCGCCCATTACTGGATGTCCGAGTTTCATGCCGACGGCTTGCGCGTCGATGCGGTCGCCTCGATGCTGTATCTCGACTACTCGCGCAAGGCTGGCGAGTGGCTGCCGAATCGTTACGGCGGCCGTGAAAATCTCGAAGCGATCCAGTTCCTGCAGGAAATGAACACCATGCTGCATCACGATTTTCCCGGTGCGCTGACCATCGCCGAGGAATCGACAGCCTGGCCGATGGTATCGCGCCCGGTACATCTGGGCGGGCTGGGTTTCTCGATGAAGTGGAACATGGGCTGGATGAACGACACCCTCGACTACATGGAGAAAGACCCGGTCCACCGACGCTACCACCACGACCGCCTGACCTTCGGTCAACTCTATGCCTACACCGAGAATTTTGTCCTGCCACTGTCGCATGACGAGGTGGTGCACGGCAAGCGCGCTTTGCTCGAAAAAATGCCGGGAGACGAGTGGCAACGCTTTGCCAACCTGCGCTTGCTGTTTGCCTACCAAATGGCCGTACCCGGCAAGAAGCTCAGCTTCATGGGTGGCGAGATTGCCCAATTGCACGAGTGGCGCAGCAGCGAGGAACTGCCCTGGTCGCTGCTGAGTTTGCCCGCCCACGCCAATATGCAATCCCTGGTGCGCGACTTGAACCGGCTGTATGTGGGACAGCCTGCCCTGCATGATCTGGATTTTTCGGGCCAAGGTTTTACGTGGATCGATTGTCACGATAACGAACAGTCGGTGCTGAGTTGGATACGTTTTGCGCGCGATGGCAGTTTCGTGGTGGCCCTCTTCAATTTTACCCCGGTCCCTCGCCAGGACTATCGGATCGGCGTGCCGCGCGCAGCGGCTTATCGCGAACTGCTCAACACCGATTCGACGTATTACGGCGGCAGCGATCTGGGCAATGGCGCGGGACTATTGCAGGCAGTCGCGCAGCCCTGGATGAACCTGCCTGCCTCCCTGACGCTGACCCTGCCGCCGCTGGCGGGCGTCCTGCTGGCGCCCGCCGAGTAGCCAAGTCGTCCCGCTTTGATTCTGGCGCGATGTTCCTGATGTCCCCTTAGGCGTTGAGCTTGCCTTCGCTGAGCAGGCGGTCGATCTCGGCTTCGGCCTGGTTCCAGTCCTCCAGGGCGCTGGTGGCCGGAAAGCCGCGCCGTTCGGCGATGAAGTAGGCTGCAACCTCGATATAGTGTCTGCGTTGGTCTTCGGAAATTGCCGGTTTGGCAGACGCTGCTGGCTTGGCTGCGGCAGCCTTGACCGGCGTGGATTTCTTGACGACGCCGCTTGCCCGCGGAGATTTCACCGGAGCGGTTGCGGTCTTCGGCTTCGCTTTGACTGCGGCGCGCGGCGCAGCTTTTGGCTTCGCTGGTGCAGCCGTTTTGACAGGCTTTGACGTCTTGGATGCAGTTGCCATGATAAGCCTCTCCCACCTCATTGATCATTGATCGTGAAATCACGCATAGCACAGAGGGTATTACAGCCTGTTGATACTAGTCAACTTGTTTGAGCAGTGTCATCAACGGTTTAAATGTCTTCGAGCGAGACGACCTTGGACGGATTGGGCGGGTATTGCCTGATATTGTGTTGCTTGACCGGATATCCCGGCCTGTCCATAATGGCTTGGAAATTATTCAACAATAATGTCCGATTGGATCGCCGCCAGGACGACGACGGTTGGATCAACAGGGAGGGCAATATGCCGCGCTTCAACAATTTCATCCTTGACCAGTTCGTCGCCCCGGCTTTGGTCTGGTTCTTCTTCATCGGCGGCATCGTTGCGGTGGCGATCGGGATCGGGCTGATTCTCCGAAGCCCTAGGGTTTTCCGACTATTCGACCTGCTGAACCATTCCGTGTCGATGCGCCAGGCGACCAGACCCTTGGCGGTGCCGCGCGACAGCAGCAATTTCGTGTGGAAATACCGGCGCTTGATCGGCAGCGTCTTCGTCGTCGGCGCCGTCTACTCGATATGGGGCCTGGTCACCGGTGCCGGCAACTCCGCGATCGTTACGATGCTCAACTTGGAATTGCCATCGGGCTATGTCTTCTGGATCGTCGAGAGCTTGAGATATTTCCTGGTCGTCGGTTGTACGGCAGCGATCATCGTCGGGATTCTGATGGTCGTTTCGCCCGATACCCTGAAGGCTATCGAGGATGTTGGGAGCCGCTGGTATTCGACCCGGCAGATCGCTCCGGAAGCGGAGCGCATGAATCTAGGCTTGGACCAATGGGTCGTGGCTTTTCCGCGCACCGCAGGCCTGATCATTGTTCTTCCCGCCCTGGGGATGGTGATGTACTTCGGGGAATTGTTGCTTAAACGCGGGTGATGAATGGTTCAGCCGAAGTGCTTGATAGCGCTTGCGGTAAGCTCGATATCCGCCCTGGAAATTCCGGCCTTGCGGGCTGCGCTTTCCCAGCCGCCAACGACATCCGCTATCTCGGCGACAATCCTTTCGGCATGTTCCGAGGAAAGTCGGTAGAACAGCGCAGTGGAAAGCACGGTCCTGAGCGACGGCCGGTTATCGGCATCATCGATGTTCAAGACATGCTCTCCCTTGTCGATATTCGGATTCACGTCGAACGCGGGAGCCAGGCGCCATCCACGCGGTCCCAGGATGAAGCCGTGATTGCGCAGGTGGTCGTCGCGGTTTCCGATGGCGACGTTGAAGGCAACGCGGCGAAACAGCTGCTCCAGGTCGGCTTGCAGGTGATTTGCATCGCCGCGCTTGATTAGAACTTCGGCCAGTTCCAGGTAGCTGGTGCCTTCGCTGGTGTCCTTCCCTAGTAAGGTCATGGCCGAGGCATAGAAGCGCCGCCGGCCATCGATGCGATCGAAGCGCCGGACACAATAGGTATGGTAATCGCTTCGACCTAGACGGATTACCTTTGCCTCAGGCATGTCGATGCCGGCCTGCCGGGCCAGCCACCACGCCACTCCTTCCCACGCGCCGATGTCCCGGTTGTCGTCGTGAGATGGGAACTTGGCGATCCAGAACGAGCCGTCTTTTTCCTGGAAATTTGCCTTTGGGCGAGCGCCGCCGAGCGAGGCGCCGGGCGCGACCAATACCGCAAGCCAGCGACGCAGGTTGTCGAGGTCATTGATATCCTTGCGGGTGAGTTCCTTGGCGATCGACGCAAGCTCGGCAAGGCTGGTTACTGGCGGGGCGGCCAGCGCTTCGCAGGCGAGGAAATCCGCCGAGTCCTTGAATCGGAAACGCAACGCACCCTGCCGGGTGATGTCCTGGACACCGAGCAGGAAGTCCCAGGAATACAGCGTCTGCGCAGCGCGGTTGTCATCTTTTGCACGCAAGGCTTCTCGGCGCCGCATCAAGGTCTGTCCCCAACGGTCGGGCGACGAGTCGAGAAAAATGCCGAAATTGCCGGCCTCCGGCTTTGGGAAAAAGGGGCCGGCATCCAGCATTAGCTGCGGATCGATAGAGAAAGCGATGTCCTGCTGCGCCAGCCAGCGCACGTCGTAGCGAAAACGCACTTGGCCGCGGTCATGCGAAAGTGTGCCCAGTCTTTGCAGCGGACACAGATCGCAATCCAGCCAGACTTCCAGCTCAGTGTTCATCTCCGTCCCTTCCGGACCGCAGGCAATGCCAAATCCTGCAGGCGGCGGCCGAGCGCGTCATCGGCGGCGACTGTAGCCAAGTCACCCTCAATGCCATAGACGGACAATACCCGCAGGTAAGTGCCCAATGTCACCGAGGGATCGCCATGCTCCACTTTTGCCAGAGTCGGGCGCGATATGCCGCAACGCTCGGCGACGGTTGAGGTGGTTAGACGACGGCGCAAACGGGCAAGGCGCAGCCGCTCGCCCAATTCGACGAGCAACTTCGTTTCCGATGGAAACGCGAGCGGGGCTTTGCTTGGCATAGTGAAATCATTATAGACAAAAACGCTAGTTTTGATAATAATGATTTACACATTATCCTGCAGGCGTTCGAAGCGACCAACAAAGGTCGTTGATCTTTTACGGGCATGATTCTTCGGACAGAGAAGGAATAGTCCAAAAGAAAAGCCCGAAAATAATAACGGCACAGGATTGCTCCCGAGCCGTTGCAGAAGCGTGGTTTGACCCCTATACCCACTTGCCAACCCCATCCCGGCAATCAGCACATCATATACACCGATGGGTTGTCCTTTGGCATTTTAGTGCTGCACGGATGGCGGCAGCGGCCTGGGCATCTGTTTCGTCAGAATCACGTATCCGCCAGTTGTGCGAATTGTCTGACGCGGAGGAAACCGCTCTGGCGACGAGAATCTGAAACAACAACGGCCCGGAAATGAGCCCGAGCCGCCGTCTTGTCAGCACCGAGTTTTGGCGTCGGCACCGACGGAATTGAGTCTGAACTCTTTAACCCGACTATAGTCCCTAAATCCTTGCATGATTCTTGGTGATAGCGCTTCCGACAATAGAAAGTTTGGCGCAAAATGCGATACGCGCGAAGGTGGCAAACGAGATTGCTTCGTGGGCGACTAAGCCGGAATGAAGTCAGTGTGCCATGGGAGCCTGAATTCTTTAAATCTGATCTTGGCACAGTAGAAAACACCAAATGTCCACAGTGAGCGGCGGACCTGATTTGCAGGTCCGTCGGATTCGACAAGACATGACCAATCGATCGTTTTTTTACGAAGTCACGCTGAAAACTTCGCTCGCAGCCGCGTGCCTGATGTTCGTCGTGCCTTTCCTCAACTCAAGCCGATACGCGCCGATGCCGGGATTTTATTCCGAATGGTGGGCGGCGGCGCTCCTGCTGGGCGCCGGAGTCGTTCTGCTCAGGAGAGAAGTCTGGACGATGCCCCTGTTGCCAAAGATCGTTCTGCTGCCGGTTGGCCTGATTGCAATTACTCTGTTGCAGTGGATCTTTGGCCAAGGCGGTCAGGTTGAATTTCTCATATTCTTTTTGTTTTATTTGCTCGGAGCTGCTTTTGCGATGGTGGTGGGGCAGTGCCTACGGCAAAGCGTGGGGTTGGGTCGTATGACACAGGCATTGGCCAGTTTCTTGTTGCTGGGCGCATTGGCCTGTGCCTTGATCGCCGTCCTGTCGAAGTTTGCGCCGCAAGTGCTGCCTGCGCTGATTGTCAACAACCAGGGAGCGGCCGTAGCGGTCGGCAACCTGATGCAGTCCAATCACCTTGACAATTACCTCTGGATGGGTATCGCGGCGGCCTGCTGTTTGCACTTGTCCCGTCGCATATCGGGCCGCTGGCTGATGGCGGCCTTGGTGCCATTGCTGCTGGTCTCGTCGATGACATCCTCCCGTTCGTCCTTGATCTATCTCATCGGCTTGAATTTGTTTGCTTTGCTCTGGTGGTTCCACGCCCGCTCCTCGCCGCACGCACGCCGAGCGTTGCGAGTGAGCTTGCTGCTAGTGCCGGGTTTTATCCTAGCAGAAACTCTGTGTCCGGGCGAATTCACCAGCGCCATGACTCGCATGTCGAGTGACGTGAGCGTATTGTTCGTATCGCAGGATATGCCGATTGCCGGGGCATCGATCAGGATTCCCATGATCAAAGTTGCCATGGCTCTGTTTGCGGAACACCCCTGGCTCGGCAATGGTATACATAGTTATGCTTGGGGCGACTTTGTGCTCACCGAGCAATTCCAGTTACCAACGCAGAATCCGACCGGGCACGCCCACAACTTGTTCGCCCACCTGTTGGCGGAGCTAGGGATAGGCAGCGTGCTGGTGCTGGTGGCGACCCTGACAGTTTTTGTGCGCGGTCTTGCCAAACAGAGGTGGACTTCGGCGCACTTCTGGCTGATGTCGGTGCTGATGATCGAAGCCTGGCACAGCATGATCGAGTATCCGCTCTGGTATGCCTATTTCCTGCTGCCGACGGCTCTGCTGCTGGGTGCTGCCGATATAGGTGCGATTACCTTGCGACCGAGTTTGTCTCTAAGAGGGTCTGCAACTGCGCTGCTGCTGGTTGGGGCGGCAGCATTGCTGAATCTGCGCAGCGATTATCAGCGCTTCGAATATGCGCTTTATCCGCAACTCAAGTCGGACCATGACAGCAAGTTCGCGCGAAGCTTCGCGGAGATTACCCCGGACTTGGTCAATCTGCACCGGGATTCTCTCCTGTCACCTTATGTTGGGCTGATTTATGCAGTCAATTTGGCGCCGATCCCCGATTCGTTGCAGGCGAAATTGGCGATTACTTACCGCGCTATGCACTTTGTGCCATATCCTCAGATCGTTTTCAATTATGCCGTGCTGCTGGCCTTGGCGGAACGGGAAGAGGAGGCGCTACGGCAACAGCGCTGGGCAATTCGCCGCTATCCTGGCGAGCTACCGAAATACATCCAGACCCTCAAGCTTGTCCGATCCGAAGCCCCGCTTCCCTCAATCGGCGCGCTGTTGCAGGCTGCAGAAGCCGAAGCGGGGCGAGTCAAGTGACCCGCCGCTCCTTACCGGATGATGGGGTTAAAGATCGGGCCTACTGAGAACTCTGAAGGTCAAAACAATAAGGCCTGCCGTTCGCAAGGAATGGCAGGCCTTAACCAAGCCTGACTGGTTAGCCTGTGCAAATGACAGAAACGGTGAAGCCAGTAGCTGTTCCACTAGCACTCTTGACTTTGCAGGTTGTGTCCGCTAGGCCGGCCGCGCCTGTGCAACCAACTGTCTTATCAGCAGGAGTTACCATGCTTATGGCAGCGGTCGTCGTTCCCTGAAGGTCTCCTGCAAAAGAACTAAGAACACTGGAACAAGCTGTAGTGCTATTTACTACCAGGGTTGGAGTGCCGACTAAAGACTTGGCATAGTTTATCGAGCTAGCTGAGGTAATCGTTCCTCCTATCGCCTTCGCCTGTGCGTCGTAGGCGTCGACCTCCAAAGATATGTACTTTGGCACTGCAACCGCCGACAAAATCCCGAGAATCACGATCACTACGATCAGTTCGATTAATGTAAAACCAGTTTGCTTATTCATTGCTTACTCCTCTAATAGAGTGAGGGCCGCAGCCCAAATCCAGGAGCCGCAACCCCTGTGTTTCAATTAATACCACAAAGCCAACAATACTGCAAACGCGCCGCAATTCTGGCCAGCAATTACCATGGTCCTCGGAATAGCGCGATTCCCAGGACGACAAGGACATACAGACTGCCGGACAGGATGGAAATGCCAGCAACGTGGTGATGCCGAATCAGAGATTGCTCCAATGAAAAATTCATGCCGTTACACACGGCGTGCACAGCTTCGGTAGAAATCCAGCGGTTGGCCGACAGCTCGATGTCGCGCAGTAGGCTGGGTCTGATCAAAACGACCAGGCCGATCAACGCTGCCAGCGCGCTGCCAAGCAACAGTATGCCTATCAGTGCATCCACCAGCCACCAGTATCCGTGCGGAACAAAAGCGGAGACAACCCTCAGGTTGTATCTGACAGAGAAGGTATAGAGAACGACCAACGCGCCGACTGATACTCCCACGCCTACCAGGCGATGATGCCGGTACATGAGCCTCTCTATCCAGCGTGGACGATCAAGCAGTACCATCAACTTGTCCGAGCCAACCCATCTCGAAAGATATTGGTTCAATTGCACGACGCATTGCGGCCTGAACAATAGGCCAGCACCAAGCAGGATGCCCGCGATACTGCCTACCCACAGAAACCCCAGAAAGGATTGGCGTAGGATGTCGCTCAATAGGCTCATGTAATCAGCAGCCAATCGTGGTGGCTGCGGATATTTGCGCCGGGATCGCCGACGACAAGGCTTCGGTATAGGTGAATTGGCAGTTCACGGGGTCGGGCGCTCCCTGAATCTGAAATACGGTCGTCGGTGCTGCCAGCGTGGCGGAGTAGCCCTCGTCGAGCAGGTTTTGCAAGGACGGGTTGAACACGGTGGTTAAGCCGGCGGCGGCAACAATGCCCGGGTTGCCCGACGCGGGGATAGTCGTGCTGGCCGGATAGCCGAATACGGTGGCAATGAGTCCGTTTTCGGTACACACAGTGCCTGCCACGGAATTGTTGTCCGCCACGCCGCCGACGGCGCAAGCCGCCGGATCGGGCACGCCACGACGTGCGAGAAGCGCCGCATGCACCATGGCCGCCGCCGCGCCCACCGAGCCGCGCGCGGCATTCAGCTTGGCGATGCGGGCATCGCGCTGCAGCGCGATGAAACGGGGCAAGGCCACGGCGGCAAGGATGCCGATGATGGTAATGACGATCACCAGTTCTATCAGTGTGAAACCAGTCTGGTTGGCAGGCTTCATATTATTGGTTCATCATCAATCCGAGAAGAAAACCTTTGTATTATAATCGGTTGCCAGATATGAAAGGACCGATACACAGAACCCATAGTACGCCATGATGCCCTGCGTAGATTCAAGTATCCCAAATATCCGGCCGCTTGTTCGGGGAAATAGATGGGCGTTTGCTTGTTAAATCGCGACATAAGATGGTCAAGATTGATCAAAACCACCGATAGGTTGCCACCGTTACCGCTCTAACCCTTGAACCCCTCCCGAACATCGGGTTGGCTGTCCGCACTATGTGCCAGCCCAAGGTCGTTTTGCCTCCAATCCTTTCGCATTGCCGACATGTCAGATTCCGTTCGAGAATCGGCCGGTAACGCAGTTCCTTGCGCGAAGTATCGAAATACCAAGCACCGGGCGGAAATCTATCCGGCATGGCGGGGTATTCACCCAAATAGCCCTCTGGCGCTTTTTCCAGCCAGTGCACCGGATTGCTGCCGTCCATCTCGACAATGCTCGCTTCGCGGCCGGTCATGATCCTGTCCGCCATTTCCCAGCGCAGGCCGGCGTTGATATTGCTGATGGTAATTTCCACCGCGGTTTTTTCGCCCATTTCTTGGAGCTCGTGCAGGCGGTTGAGTCCCGCGAGCCAGATCAGCGACAGGACGATCAAAACCATCGAAAATTCGAGTTGATCAAGACCGGCTTGACTTTGAAAATGCCTAGTCAAGCTCGTGCTTCTCCGCATTACAGGCTGTAAGGCACGCGAACTCCGGGTTCATTCGCAGAAAAATCCTTGGTATTCCGTGTGACGAGCAATCGATGGTTAACTTGGGCGGTGGCCCAAACGATGGCGTCGGGCAGCCTTATCCGTTGGGCCTGGCGAATTTCAACGGCACGTTCGGCAATCTCTTCGGTAATCGGTAGGATGATGAAGCCGGACAAAAAATCCCGCGTACCGGCTGCCGTTTTTGGCGTTGTGCCGACCATGACTTCCATCCAAGTAATGACGCTAATCGCCTTGTTGGCGAAACGATCAAGTTCGTCCCTGGATTGTGGAACGGCATTCAGGTAGTCAATCAGAATGTTGGTGTCGAAAAGAGCATTTACCATTCCGTTCGCACCTGATCCTGATAGGCAAGGCCGTCGATCTTGCGCTTTCCCCATAGCCCGAAAGCTTGAGTAGTACCTGGCTTATGGCTCGAAATATAAGCTGAGATGGCCTGCCGGATGATCTCTGAACGGGACAGTTTTCTGGCTTTGGATATCAGCGCCAGATCCTGAATTTGTTTTTCCGGAATATCGACAAGCGTTCTCATGGTGTTCTCGATGTGTGATATACATATATGATATGCATCTTCCGGATATATGTCTACTTGCCGGTGTAAACCTGCCGGTGTATGGCGGTCCGACAAGAACCGGCCTACTTCTTCATCGCTGCCTTGCCAAGATCCCAGATCGGCAGGAAGATGCCCAAGGCCAGCACCAGCACCATGGCACCCAGCATGACAATCAGGATCGGTTCGATCTGCTGTGCCAGGGTCTTGAGTTCGTATTCGACTTCGTTCTGGTACATGGTGGCGATTTCTTCCATCATTTCGTCGACCGCACCGGACTCTTCGCCGACCGCGATCATTTGCAGTACCACCGGGGTGAATACGCCGGCTCTGGTCGCCACCTGCAGGATGCTCTCGCCGCGCTCGACGCCTTCGCGCATGGCCTCGACCTTACGCGCGATAAAGTCGTTATCCACCGTCATCGCCACGGTAGTCAGCGCCTGGATGATCGGCACGCCGCTGCGCGTGGCCAATGCAAAACTGCGGGCGAAGCGAGCCAGCGTGGCTTTGCGGATGATCTTGCCGGCGATCGGGAAGCCGAGCTTGATTTCGTCCCACTTTAGCTTCCCAGCCGTGGTGCCGGTCCAACTGCGAAAAGCGAAAAAGGCCGCCACCATGGCGCCAATCTGAACATGCCACCAGTTGACCATGAAGTTCGAGAAACCGAGCAGGACGCGTGTCATCAGCGGCAGTTCAGTGTTGAAACCGGCGAACACCTTGGCGAAGGCCGGGATCACGAAGATATTCACGATGAACATGGCCGCCACCATCGCGGCGATGACGAAGGATGGGTAGCGCAGCGCGGATTTTACCTGTTGCTTCATGAAGGCTTCGAACTCCATGTGTTCGAACAGGCGGATGAATATCTCTTCGAGCCGTCCGGTCATTTCGCCGACCCGCACCATCGAGAGGTAGAACGCGGAAAAAATTTTCGGATGACGGGCCAGCGAGACCGACAATTCACGTCCCGAATCGAGACTCTCTCGCACTTCCTGGATGACATCCTTCATCGCCGGATTGATGCTCGACTCCTGCAGGCCGGCCAGTGCGCGCATGATGGGAACGCCGGCCTTGAGCAGGGTGTAGATCTGCCGGGAAAACATCAGTACATCGATGTGTTGGACTTTTTGCTTGAAGAGTTGCAGCTTGGCCAGGCCGGCCAAGCCGCCGCCTGAGGCTGCGGCCTTGGTATTCTCCGGCGCCGGGTTGATTGTGAGCGGGATAATGCCGCGACTCGTCAGCGCATCGGCGACCGCTGCCGAATTCACTCCCTCCAGAATGCCTTGGGTCAATTGACCGCCGGAATCACGGCCGCGATAGGTAAAGTTCGGCATCCGGCCTTACGCCTTACTCTTCCAGTTGCGAACTGACGCGCATCGCTTCATCGACGCTGGTGCGGCCTTCCAGCACCAGGTTGACCGCATCGCTACGCAAGGAATTGCCGGCCATCTGCGCGCGGCCGAGCTTCATGAACTCGTTCGGGTCGCCGTGGTTGACTGACTCGACCAGGGTATTGGTCATTTCCAGGTATTCATAGACTCCCTGGCGACCCGCGTACCCGGTATTGTTGCAATGCGAGCAGCCGCGACCTTTCTTGTAGGTATGCGCATCGACATGTCCGTCGAGTTCATAGCGCAGCCATTCGTGTTCATGCGGAAGCGGCTTATATTCCTCGCTGCAATTTTCGCAGATCACCCGCACCAGGCGCTGCGCCAGTACCAGTTGCAGCGAGAGCGCCACCATGTAGCGCGGCACGCCCATGTCGAGCAGGCGGATTGGCGTGGTCAATGCGTCGTTGGTATGCAGGGTGGATAGCACCATGTGGCCGGTCATGGAAGCGCGCATGCCGATTTCGGCGGTGATCTGGTCGCGCATTTCGCCCACCAGGATGATGTCCGGATCCTGGCGCAGCGCGGAGCGCAGTACGCGGTCGAAAGTCAGGTCGATCTTGTCATGCACTTGCACCTGGTTGATGCCGGGTAAACGGTATTCGACCGGATCTTCGACGGTGATGACCTTCTTTTCCGGGGTGTTGAGTTCGGACAGGGCTGCATACAGCGTGGTGGTCTTGCCGGAGCCGGTCGGGCCTGTCACCAGCACCATGCCGCTGGGGCGGTGAATGGCATGGCGCAGTCGTTCCAGGATGTGCGGCGGCATGCGCATCTTGTCGAGGCCGAGGATGCCGGTGCTTTGGTTGAGCAGGCGCATCACCACCGATTCGCCGTGTTGTGTGGGCATGGTCGAGATACGCACATCGACCGAGATGTTGCGCAAGTTGATATTGAAGCGGCCGTCCTGCGGCAGGCGCTTTTCGGAAATGTCCAGGCCGGAGATGAGTTTCAGACGCAGGATCACGGCAGTGGCGATCTTGCTGTCGGCCTCCATCTGGACATGCAACACCCCGTCGATGCGAAAGCGGATGACGAGGTTTTTTTCCTGGGGTTCGATGTGAATATCCGATGCCCTGTTTTTCAAAGCCTCTTCGAACACCGAGTTGAGCAGCTTGACGACCGGCGCATCTTCGGCACCCGCGGTGAGACCGAGCAGGTTGCCGAAGTCGGCCGGGACATCGGCCATGTCGGCCGTCAGTTCCTTGGCCAGTCCATGGATCTCCTCGGCACGGGTATAGACCCGGTCGATCATCGCCATTAGCTGGCTTTCCATCACTACCGCCAGCATGATTTCTCGGCGCACGATGCGGCTGACTTCATCGTAGGCAACCAGATCGGTGGGATCGGCGAAGCCGACGATCAGCATCTCATTGTCGCTGTCGAGTACGATCGCACGGTGACGCCGTGCCTGGGCTTCGGGCAGGAGTTTGATCAGATCCGGTTTGGGATCGAAGCTCTTGAGGTCGATGAATGGGGCATGCAACTGCTTCGCCAGCGCCTGGGCGATGCTTTCTTCGGTAACGTAGCCGCTCTCGACAAAGATGCGCCCGAGCTTGCGGCCGCTGCGTTTTTGTTCGTTCAGCGCGAGCTTGAGTTGCTCGTCGGTCAACAGACCTTGAGTTATCAGCAAATCTCCGAGGCGGATTTTTTCCGGGCGGGCCATTCGGATCTCCAGTAGTATTACTGGTTGATTCTACTTGAAGCTCAAGTCAATCTTGCCTGCATAAAGCGTATTTTTCTCCGTATGTTCAACATCGTCCTGTACCAACCGGAAATCCCGCCCAATACCGGCAACATCATCCGCCTGTGTGCCAACGTCGGCGCGTGCCTGCATTTGGTCAAGCCCCTCGGCTTCGATCTCAGCGCGGCACAGTTGCGCCGTGCCGGGATGGATTACGCGGAGCTGGCGGAAGTGCGCGTGCATGACAGTTGGATAGACTGTCTGGCGCAGATCGGTGCGAACCGCATGTTTGCGTTGAGCACCAAGGGGGCGATACGCCATGACACGCCGCGTTACGCGGCGGGGGATGCTTTTGTTTTTGGCCCGGAAACGCGCGGCTTGCCTGCGGAAATCCTGGCCAGCATCATCGAAGACCGGCGTATCCGATTGCCGATGATGCCGGGTTGCCGCAGCCTCAATTTATCCAATAGCGTGGCGGTGGTGGCCTACGAGGCTTGGCGGCAAACGGGCTTTGCCGGCGGCGGGTGACTGGGGGGACTACTCGTCCTTGGTGTCTCGCGACATCAACAGATTCACCGCTTCCGCCGCCGTCAGGCGACCGTCGAGCACAGCGCAGACAGTCTGCGTAATGGGCATTTCCACGTTGAGTTGCGCGGCGCGTCGGGCCACTTCTCGGGCGCTGAACACGCCTTCCGCGACATGTCCCAGTTCGCGGGTAATCGTTTCCAGCGCTTGTCCATTGGCCAATGCCAGGCCGACACGCCGATTGCGCGACAGGTCGCCGGTGCAGGTCAGGATCAGGTCGCCCATGCCGGCCAGCCCCATCAGGGTTTCGCGGCGGGCGCCCAGCGCCAGGCCCAGTCGCACGGTTTCGGCCAGGCCGCGGGTGATCAGTGCGGCGCGCGCATTGAGCCCCAGGCCGAGTCCGTCGCATATGCCGGCGGCAATCGCCAGGATGTTTTTGACCGCGCCGCCGACCTCGGCGCCGACGACATCGCTACCGGCATAGATGCGCAGCCGGGGACTGGATAGCGCCTGCGCCATACTGCGGGCAAAACCGGTATTGACGGAGGCGAGGGTGACAGCGGTGGGCAAGCCGCGAGCCACTTCCTCGGCAAAACTCGGGCCGGTCAACACGCCATTCGCCGTCGCCGAGTCGGTCATTTCTTCGGCGGCAACCTGGTGCGGCAAGAGGCCGCTGCCTGCCTCCAGCCCCTTGCAAACCCAGAGAAAGGGCAGGCTGGGTGCCGCCTCGCGCAGCATACGCAGTGTGGTGCGCAACTCCGCCACGGGGGCGGCAACCACTGCCAGTTGCGCATTGCCGACAGAGGCAGCGAAATCGGCGCTGAGCGCCAACGCCGGCGGCAAGGCATGGCCGGGCAAATAGGCCTGGTTTTCGCGTGCCGATTGCAGCGCGGCATATAAGTCCGCCTGGTGTACCCATAGCGTCACTGCCTGCGTGCGGGCAAAGCTGATGGCTAATGCGGTGCCCCAGGCGCCGGCACCGAGGACGGCAATATTCAAGTTACAAACCCCAGACCTGATTGGTGCGGATGAAGCCGCTTTGGCCGTCACGGTGCCTGACTTTGGCCCAGCCTGCGGCAGCCGGCTCGATCAGCTCCAGCACCACGTCTTTTTCCGCCTCGAATATCGGTGTCGCATTCGGCTCCGGTTGAGAGCGAACCTGGACGCGTGCTGCGGTCGCCAGCAGGGTGCGCTTTTCGCTGAGCTGCCGTTTCTCGATCCAGGCCAGGCTACCGGCGGAATCGCGCACCTTGTACCAGCCTTCCAGCGCCACCACCACCTCGACGGGTGTCTGCCGCGCAATCACGAACAAAGGCGTGGCCTTCAGCGATGGCGCGTCATACATCACGGACGCTTCGGCCAGCGACAGATATTCGAGTGCCGCCGCCGGCAGCGCCGCCAGCAACAAAATGACAAAGGCAAGTTTGCGCATGGTGGTGGGAGGCTTCTTTACTGAATCGGGATATCGCCGCTCGGTTGGGTCTGCTTCTGAGCCATCTGGCGTTGCTGGTAGATCGCTTCGAAATTTACCGGCGCCAGCAGAACCGGCGGGAATCCCGCGCGCGTGACGAGATCGGAGATGGTCTCGCGGGCATAGGGGAACAGTATGTTCGGGCAGGCGATCGAGAGTACCGGTTCCATTTCCTGCTCGGGAATATTCTGTATCCGGAAGATTCCGGCTTGTCCTACCTCGACCAGGAACAGGGTTTTTTCGCCGATCTTGGCGGTCACTGTGACGGTCAGCAGGACATGGAACACGTCCTCGGTGATATTGCTGCCCTCGCTGCGCAATTGAACTTCAATTGCCGGCGCTTCGCGCTCGAGAAATACCTGGGGAGCATTCGGAATTTCGAGAGAGGCATCCTTGACGTAGATTTTTTCGATGCCGAAAACCGGGGCTTGCTGTTCGCTCATTTGGGTTGCCTGTCGTGTGGTGGGTGAAAGAATCAGTTGCTGTCCGCCAGCAGCGGATCGAGCCGGCCGGCATGGTCGAGGGCGGCCAAGTCGTCGAAGCCGCCGACATGGGTATCGCCGATAAATATCTGCGGGACGGTACGGCGTCCGGTGAGTTCCATCATTTTCTGCCGCCGTTCCGGCTCAAGATCGACGCGTATTTTCTCGATCGCATCCACCCCCTTGTGCTTGAGCAATTGCTCTGCGCGGACACAGTAAGGGCAGACAGCGGTGCAATACATCAGGATTTTGGCGCGCATGCGGCGGCTCTATTTTGTCGTCATCGGCAGGCCGGCTTCGCGCCAGGCGACCACGCCGCCAGCCAAGTTGTAGACTTTTTCGAAACCTTGCTTTTTCAATTTGCCGCAGGCCGACGCGGAGCGGTTCCCGCTCTGGCAACTGACGATCAGCGGACGCGTCTTGAATTTCTCGATCTCATGGAGGTGCTTGTCCAATTGCCCCAAGGCGATGTGGCGCGCGTTCGGGATGTGGCCGGCGGCCCATTCGGCCGCTTCGCGCACGTCGATCACCAGCGCGTCGTCGCGGTTCAGCAGGAGTGTCGCTTGCAAAGGGGAAATGCGGTTCCCGCCGCTGTCGTTAAGCATCTGCCAGAGCAACATCCCGCCGCTGGTAAGGGCGAGGATGACATACATCAAATTGTTTTGCACAAATTCCAAAATTCGCTCCATCGGTATTTACACCTGTCTTAGTTCCTTGGGACGCCGCAGAAAACCTCGCGCATCAATCCGATCAACTGCAACGTGCGGGCATCGGCGACCCGGTAATAGACCCGGTTGGCATCCTTGCGCGTTTGCAGTACTCCCTTGTCGCGCAAGATGGCGAGATGCTGAGAGATATTGCTCTGCGAGGTACCCACGGCATCGACGATATCCTGTACGCAGATTTCCTGCGCGCCGATGAAGCAGAGAATCTTCAGGCGCAGGGGATGCGAGATTGCCTTGAGTGCACGCGCCGCCGTCTCGATATGCTCTTGCTTATCAATCAGATCAAAGATGGCTTTGTCGGTCACGTAACGCAGAGGTCGAAATGGAATGTCGAATATTATAGAATACTTCTTTTAATTACCTATGCGCTATTTTGCGCGTTCCGCCATGCATAAAATTGTCCTGTTGCGTCACGGTGAGTCGACCTGGAACATGGAAAACCGCTTCACCGGCTGGACCGACGTCGGTCTGACCGAGAAGGGTCTGGCTGAAGCGGTCGCTGCCGGTCAGTTGCTCAAACGCGAGGGTTATCGCTTCGATCTGGCCTACACCTCGGTGTTGAAGCGCGCCATAAAGACCTTGTGGACCGTGCTCGAAGAGATGGATCAGATGTGGATTCCGATCCATCACTCCTGGCGTCTCAACGAGCGTCATTATGGCGCATTGCAAGGGCTCAACAAGGCGGAAACCGCAGCCAAGTATGGCGATGCGCAGGTCCTGATCTGGCGTCGTGCCTACGACACGGCGCCGCCGGCACTGGAAGACGGTGATCCGCGCATGGAAACCGATAACCCACGCTACGCCAATCTCGCGCCAAGGGAGTTCCCCCGCACCGAGTGCCTCAAGGATACCGTCGCGCGCTTCCTGCCCTATTGGCACGAAACCATTGCGCCCATGGTCAGGTCGGGCAAGAATGTGGTCATTGCCGCCCATGGCAACAGTTTGCGCGCGCTGATCAAGTACCTCGACCAGGTTTGCGATGCCGACATTGTCGGCCTCAATATTCCCACTGCCCAACCGCTGGTCTATGAACTCGACGATGCGCTAAAGCCGATCAGGCATTATTATCTCGGCGATGAAGACGCTATCCAGGCCGCCATGCAGGCCGTCGCCAACCAGGGCAAGGCAAAAAAGTAGATTCGTTCAACTGGTGGCATTGCTACTGGCGCTGTCGCTGGGCGGCGCCAGTACCTGCGTGCAGGCTGCGCCAAAGTCCGCCCGCATCGAGGCCAAGCAAAATCAGCTCAAGGAGTTGCACAGTCGCATCGCAAGCTTGCAGCGGAATTTGACGAAGAGCGAGGAAACCAAAGCCTATGCCGCCGACCAGTTGAAGGAAACCGAATCGGCAATTTCCTCGACTGCCCGCGGACTGCATGAACTCGCCCAGCAACGCGGCGAAATCCAGGCGGAACTGGGCGATCTGCAACAACAAGCGCAGCGTCTCGAAATCCAGATCGGCAAGCAGCAGGGACAACTCGGTCGCTTGCTCTATCGCCAGTATGTCAATGGCGAAGCCGACGCGCTGCAACTGATACTTTCCGGCAGCGACCCGAACCAGGCGGCGCGCGATCTGCATTTCCTGACCCTGCTGTCGCGCGCCAAGGCCGAGTTGTTGGGTGTCTTACGCACGACGCTTGAAGAAAAGCGTCGCTTGGCCGAAGCGGCCCGCAGCAAGCGCGACGAACTGGCGGCGGTGGAGCAGCAGCAGCAGAGCCAGCGTGCCGCCCTGTTGGCCCAGCAGCAGCGGCACCGCGCCGTCATGGTCAAACTGGCGGACAAGATCAAGATGCAGCAGCGTGAAATCGGCGCGCTCAAGCGCGACGAGCAGCGGCTCGGCAAGCTGATCGAAGGGTTGGCGCGCATTGTTGCCAAACCGCTGCCTCGACCCCCTTCATTCAAGGCCAAGCCAGGCGGCGGCGCAACTGAAACCATTGCGAAAGCGCCTGTGCGCAACGAGTTGACGCCGGAAGCGATGGGCTTTTCCGGCAACTTCGCCAAGCTCAAGGGCCGCCTGCGCCTGCCCGTGCGTGGCGAGTTGGCCAACCGCTATGGTGCCTCGCGGGCCGACAGCGGCGCCATCTGGAAAGGCTTGTTCATTCGTGCCGCGGAAGGCGGCGAGGTCAAGGCCATCGCCCCCGGCCGGGTGGTTTTCGCCGACTGGCTAAGGGGCTTCGGTAACCTGCTGATCCTCGACCACGGCGATACTTTTCTGAGCATCTATGGCAACAATCAGTCGCTCTTCCGGCAGGTGGGCGATACGGTGACATCCGGCGAGGTAATCGCCACCATCGGCAATAGCGGCGGCAACCCGGAATCCGGTTTATACTTTGAGCTTAGGCAGCAGGGCCAGGCGGTCGATCCGCTTAAATGGATTGCTTTGAAATAAGTGCCTGGTTCGCCAACGGATTTTTCAGCGGAGTCACATATCCATGCGCATCAAATTAAAACAAGCCGGACTGATTTTGCTCGGACTGGTCGCCGGCATTCTCATCAGCCTCAATTTTTCCGCCAGCGCCCAGAAAGAAGAAGTTGCGACGGCGCTGCCGGTCGAGGAATTGCGCAGCTTCGCCGACGTCTTCAACGCCATCAAGCAAGGCTATGTCGAACCGATTGACGACAAGAAGCTGATCACCCATGCCATCAGCGGCATGCTCTCCAATCTCGATCCGCACTCCGCCTATCTGGATGCGGACTCCTTCAAGGACTTGCAGGTCAGCACCCAGGGCGAATTCGGCGGGCTGGGCATTGAGGTCGGCATGGAAGACGGGTTTGTCAAAGTCATCTCGCCGATTGAGGATACGCCGGCTTTCAAGGCCGGGATCAAGACGGGCGATCTGATCATCAAGCTCGATGAAACTCCGGTCAAGGGCATGACCCTCAATGATGCGGTCAAGCGCATGCGCGGCAAACCCAAGACCTCGATTGTCCTGACCATCATTCGCAAGGGAGAAACCAAACCGTTGATCCTGACCATCGTGCGCGAACAGATCAAGGTGCAGAGCGTCAAATCGAAACTACTCGAACCGGGCTTCGCTTATCTGAGAGTCACCCAGTTCCAGGAAGAGACCGCTGCCGATGTCGCCAGGCATCTCGACAAACTCTTCAAGGAGAGCAAAGAGCCGCTGCGCGGCCTGGTGCTCGACCTGCGCAACGATCCGGGCGGCCTGTTGCACGGCGCCGTCGGCGTTTCCGCCACCTTCCTGCCGGCGAAAACCCTGGTTGTCTCCACCGATGGCCGCACGCCCGACGCCAAGCACAAGTACTATGCCAGCGCGGAAGATTACCTGCGCGGCCGGCATGACGATTTCCTGAAAAACCTGCCGCCCGCCATCAAGACGATACCTCTGGTGGTACTGGTTAACGGCGGCTCGGCCTCGGCCTCGGAAATCGTTGCCGGCGCGCTTCAGGATCACAAACGCGCGCTGGTTCTGGGCACGCAAACATTCGGCAAGGGGTCGGTGCAGACCATCCTGCCGCTGTCCAACAATACCGCCATCAAATTGACCACGGCGCGTTACTACACCCCCAGCGGAAATTCCATTCAGGCCAAGGGCATCATGCCCGACATCATCGTCGAAGAATCGCCCAACGGCGGCGGATCGCATGAGCGCCTGCGCGAAGCCGATCTTGAGCGCCATCTGGTCAATGAGAAGGAGAAGGCCAAGGAAGCTGCGCCATTGCCGCACTTGAAGAATGGCAAGAGCAAAGGCAAGGACGAGAAAAACAAGGAACTACCCGATGAGGAAGCGAGGCCGCCGATTTTCGAGTTCGCCTCGAAGAACGATTACCAATTGAACCAGGCCGTTGGCCTGCTCAAGGCCTGGCAAATCATCAAGCAGCGTTGATGTTGTGCGTGCCGAATGAATGATCAGCAGCTGCTTCGGTATAGCCGTCACATTCTATTGCCGCAGATCGACGTCGAAGGACAGGCCCGCCTGCTGGCCGCCCGGGCGTTGGTGATCGGCGCTGGCGGGCTGGGTTCGCCGGCAGCCATGTATCTTGCTTCGGCAGGGGTCGGCACGCTGGTGCTGGCCGATGGCGATACGGTCGACCTGACCAATCTGCAGCGGCAAATCCTCCACCGCAATGCGGCGGTGGGGCGAAGCAAGGCGGAATCGGGACGGGATACGCTGGCCGATCTCAATCCGGAATGTCGGGTGGTGCCGCTTGTCGAAAGGCTGGCAGGAGAGCGGCTGGAGGCGGAAGTTGCCAGCGCCGATGTGGTGCTCGACTGTTCCGACAATTTTGCCACGCGCCACGCCGTCAACCGTGCCTGCGTTGCATTGGGCAAGCCCTTGGTTTCCGGTGCGGCGGTGCGTTTCGACGGCCAGGTGTCGGTGTTCGATCCGCGCGTTGACGCGTCGCCCTGCTACCACTGCCTGTTCCCGGAAGCCCAGGATGTCGAGGAAGTGCGCTGTGCCGTGATGGGTGTATTCGCCCCGCTCACCGGCATCATCGGCAGCATGCAGGCCGCAGAAGCGCTAAAGCTGCTGATCGGTTGCGGCGAATCGCTGGCCGGCCGTTTGCTGCTGCTCGACGGCTTGGCGATGGCCTGGCGCTCAATCCTCATCCCGCGCGATCCGGGGTGCGGGGTGTGCGGTGGGCAGGGCTAGAATTAGTGGTTGATATCTTTTTCGCATGTTGCGGTGCGGAACGCTGATGATAGAAATCAACTCTATACGGGAAACGCCGACGGACTCAGTTGTGCCCATTTGCGACATTCAGCTTTACTTTTTGCGCTCCCCAAAGCCGTCATTCACCGACCAGCAAACACCCGCTACCTCGCTTCACGGCAAGTGAAATGCGTCAGGAATCCCCCATTTTCTTGCTGGCCTCGCGAAGCGAGAACGTTTGAGTTGTCGCTCCCGTAGGGGGTGGCGACTCAGACGTTGTAGCTCCCTCTCTCACCCCGGAAGGCTACAATCCGGCTCGATGCGATCTGCCGCCGCCGGAGGTTGTAGCTCCCTCTCTCACCCCGGAAGGCTACAATCCGGCTCGATGCGATCTGCCGCCGCCGGAGGTTGTAGCTCCCTCTCTCACCCCGGAAGGCTACAATACGTCCGGCGCGCCAGTACGTCGGCCCGGGGTTGTAGCTCCCTCTCTCACCCCGGAAGGCTACAATTCTCCCTGCTGCCGCCCCCCGACGTCGTCGGTTGTAGCTCCCTCTCTCACCCCGGAAGGCTACAATTCGTGTTGAATTGCACGTATTGTTCCGGCAGTTGTAGCTCCCTCTCTCACCCCGGAAGGCTACAATCAAGCGGCGCAATATCCCGCGCAATCGTGCGTTGTAGCTCCCTCTCTCACCCCGGAAGGCTACAATATCCGAGCCGCAAACAACTATCATATATGGGTTGTAGCTCCCTCTCTCACCCCGGAAGGCTACAATCAGCGGCTATAACTACCCCCAGCCCTCCTAGTTGTAGCTCCCTCTCTCACCCCGGAAGGCTACAATAGCCGGAGTCGCCAAACGTCGTCAAAGCATGTTGTAGCTCCCTCTCTCACCCCGGAAGGCTACAATGACAGCAGCCAGCACCCTCCCAGATCACAAGTTGTAGCTCCCTCTCTCACCCCGGAAGGCTACAATTGAACGCGAAGAGAAGGCGAAACAAAAGGCGTTGTAGCTCCCTCTCTCACCCCGGAAGGCTACAATCCCTATCGCAGCACACCCGCGTCAATTGCAGTTGTAGCTCCCTCTCTCACCCCGGAAGGCTACAATAACCAGTGGGTTGCAGACCGGGTTCCCTGAGTTGTAGCTCCCTCTCTCACCCCGGAAGGCTACAATTACGATGACGGCGCACTTGAATTCGTTCCTGTTGTAGCTCCCTCTCTCACCCCGGAAGGCTACAATCTTCAGTAATGGCAAAGGCGAGTCTGGCGGGTTGTAGCTCCCTCTCTCACCCCGGAAGGCTACAATTGCGGAGAATGGGACTGATACACGGAAACTGTTGTAGCTCCCTCTCTCACCCCGGAAGGCTACAATCTTCGCGCGTCACCATATCCACTACTTTTAGTTGTAGCTCCCTCTCTCACCCCGGAAGGCTACAATGCGGGCATGTGGTATGCCGTCTATCCGCCAGTTGTAGCTCCCTCTCTCACCCCGGAAGGCTACAATTGTAAGCCTACCAACAATTGTAGGCCATCTGTTGTAGCTCCCTCTCTCACCCCGGAAGGCTACAATATGACGGCCTAAAGACCGTCGCGTTGAATGGTTGTAGCTCCCTCTCTCACCCCGGAAGGCTACAATAACTACTGCAAAGGCTGGTATGAGACCAAGGTTGTAGCTCCCTCTCTCACCCCGGAAGGCTACAATACGCATGGAAACCTATCCCATGAGCGGTGGGTTGTAGCTCCCTCTCTCACCCCGGAAGGCTACAATACACACGAAGGAACTCTCCGTGTACCGCAGGTTGTAGCTCCCTCTCTCACCCCGGAAGGCTACAATATTACACAATTCAGAGTGTCACTCAAACACGTTGTAGCTCCCTCTCTCACCCCGGAAGGCTACAATGGTTGTCACGACGATTAAAGCGGGCGATGTGTTGTAGCTCCCTCTCTCACCCCGGAAGGCTACAATCATCGCCCGACCGTTATAAGCGTTGAACATGTTGTAGCTCCCTCTCTCACCCCGGAAGGCTACAATTTGTGGGAATCTCTGGACACATGGGCAGTCGTTGTAGCTCCCTCTCTCACCCCGGAAGGCTACAATAGGCCGATTAGGTATATACTCGACGCGTCGGTTGTAGCTCCCTCTCTCACCCCGGAAGGCTACAATTCCTTGCCCTGGAATCCGCGTCGGTCTTGACTAGAACGGATTTCAGGGTAGTTTTTTGTGTCTCAAAAAAGTAGCATCTGATCGG
>Ga0172380_10002043_pt1 | contig 32852 bp, 56 predicted proteins | sample Leawe162metaG_FD_119747 | JGI IMG/M metagenome (GOLD analysis project Ga0172380, IMG submission 119747) | Leachate microbial communities from a municipal landfill in Southern Ontario, Canada - Leachate well 162 metaG | ecosystem: Engineered > Solid waste > Landfill > Unclassified | place... | reverse complement strand
CGCCCTACAGAGGAGTCGACCGATGAGAAAAGGGAACCGTGGAATTTTTGGGGATTTTCCCGAGGTATCGGATATGAGAATGGACCCGGCCCTGGGCGGAAGGGAGGGGGCACCCTACCCCCCGTCGTTCGAGTGCTCGAATTGCTGACATGTCATCGCTCGCCTCGATCCCTTATTGTCCAGTCCTCCCCTGATCCATGCTCTCTAATCGCCATTACCCTATGATACAGCCCAATATACCCCTCATTTACAGCATGGGAGGGACGAAAAGCCCTTTGGCTATACATGAGCGGCATAGTCTGCGGTTATCAGTTGCGATCCTCGGCTTGCATCTCTCGCTATGTCATTACTCTGGCCAGTGAATCGCCGATCTGTGGGCCGGATAACCAGTCAACAACGCGTGCTGCGATGGGTCGAGACTGCCAATGCACTCTCTACGCAACCTATTGCGAGGCTTAACCCCTGTTCTCTTATCTACTGAGATGTCCACTCGCCGAGCCTGTATCAATGCTGCCAGTCAGCGTGTCCGGCGTCGGAAACACGCTTCATTGATCGAACGAGGCCGCAAACGTCGCGCTTACCGTCGAGCTGTCGGGTTCCGTGACGTGCTGATCGCTTTGCCGGTCTCGGCGTGCGACGCGATCCAATCTCTCGGTGTTTCGGTCGGTGAGCCGTCCATCACGAGGTTGCGAGTCCGCTTGATGCTCCTGGGGTTGCGAGCTGCCCAAGCTGGTGTGGATCTGCCGGAAGTGGAGATGCCTTGAGAGTCCGCTGCGATGCTGTACCGCTCGCGCGCCGATGCCATGACGCTAATCGATGAAGTTTCTCCAATATGCCGGATGGCTTTCTCAGTTTACTGCCTATTGTAGTGCGGTATGCAAGCTTTAAGTGATTTCATGTCATCACTTTTCCGGGTTTTACTCTAGAAACGCCTGGAATCCCCCTAATCTCAGTAGGGATTATATAGAATCGTCCTCGTACTGGTCGATGTGACCGCACTTCTGGCAGAATCCCACGCCGTGCATGTGATGTGATTTACCCCATTCCGTTTGCGTCCAATATCCCTCCAAAAGCTCAACTTTGAACGCTTCGGCGTAGCACTTCGGACACTCAACCACGATTATTTTGATATTCGAGCAAACCATGCTGCAACCTAGCATTTATCAGGGTTGCAGGTCAATTGGATATGCTGACACGTCATCGCTTGCGGCATAGCGTCGCAAAATATCCGTTGCCACATGCGGCATAGTGACGTATAGGTTGGACATGAACAAAGCCCTATCCGCTCTCGTGATCCTCGGAAAAGTAATCCGCGCTATCGTGCTGACTGTGATCGTGGCGCTGTCCATGTGCATCCCGGTCGGATTGATCGTGCTCGCACTCACTCACTAGTCAAAACCTCAACCACTCGGAGAAAACAAAATGAAATGCGCATCAATCGGAACCATCTCACACGGCACGCTTCGCGATCAGGATTTGCTCGAAGCGCTTATGAATGAACTCGAATACCAGATTGGACGAAATGGGAACACGCTCGCTCAACCTGAACACTTCAACCTTCGCAATAGCTTGGCTGATCTCATGGGAGAGGCTCAAGACTGCTTCGGCGACAATGGCGAGATTGACGAAGATCACGACATGACTGCGCAGGACGTGATTGCGAGCCTCTGCGATGCGCTCAACACGTTCGCTGGTCCATACTGCTACTTCGGAGCGCATGAGGGAGATGGCTCTGATTTCGGATTCTGGCCAGCACGCGATTCCATCGAAGAATTGCCAACGCTTGAATCTGGCGTCGAACACGAGACGCAGGACGAAGATTACAAAGAGGTCAACGACCACGGAAACGTCACTGTCTTTTCGGCTGACGGAAACGTGATTCTTGAACTCGTCTGATTCACCGCTCAACCCCAAACCCAACCCGGAGAAACCACAGAAAATGAAAACCACGCAAACATACAACGGATGGAAGAACCGCCAGACTTGGAACGTCTCGCTCTGGATCAACAACGATGAGCCGCTTTACCGCTCGGCTGTCGAGTTCATGCGGAATTACAAGGGTCGTCGCCCGTATTCGGCATTCGTCGAAAACATGGGGCTTGTGCATGACAGCACGCCAGACCGCATCAGCTACAGCGGGACCAAGTTGGACCGCGTTGCGCTCAACGAGATGATGCGCGAACTCGCCTGATTCCCGCCCCTCTGCCCATCCTTTCGAGGGCGGGCAGAATGGGCCGGAAACCGGCTCGCAAAACAACTAACCAGGAGAAACACCGATGAAATACGATAGCTTCACGACAGCGTACATGGAGGCCGCGCTTTGGTCCTCCACTGACGATTCAGACATCCCGCTTGACCAGCAATACAGCCTTGCGGACATCGCGGAGGATACCCGCGAGCGTATGGTTGCAGATTGCTCCAGATTCCAAGCCGAGGCAGTTATTGCGCCCCACTACAAGGAAGCCGGACATGATTTCTGGCTCACGCGCAATGGTCACGGTGCCGGATTTTGGGACGGCGATTGGCCGGATAGCGGGGAGGAGTTGACCCGCATATCGCACAGCTTTGGAACCTACGAACTGTACGTAGGAGACGACGGGAAAATCCACGCCTGACCCTTGCAGAGTCTGCCACCAAATCACTCAACCAGCCCTTTTAATGGGGCGCAAACCAGAAGGAGAATAGAGAAAATGAACTACAATACCGACCAGACGCTTTGGGAAACCTATGGGAAGCGATTGTCCGATTGCTCGCCAATGGGAGCGGTTAGCGTCACGATTAACCGCTACGGTACAGTTGGGAACGGCCATCGGATCATGGCGCAATTCTCATCTCGCAAGCATGCGGCTCAAATCCTCCGTAATGCAGGATTCATGATCACTCGTGCGCTCGGATGCGGACACGTCAAAACCAATCTCAATGCGCGTTATGTCCGTGTGTCCAAATGAAACCCCTAACCCCCGCCCAATACCGCAAGCTCCGTCAGTCCCTCGGCACGCAAACCAAGGTCGGCGCCATGCTCGGAGTCGATCTTCGGACCATCCAGCGGCGGGAGGCCGGGACGGTGCCGATCACTCTGGAAATGACATTGGCGATCAAGACGATTACCGAAACAATGGGGCGCGAGTCCCGCAACGAAGGAGGAAAGTGAGATGAGAACCACCGTTATCGACGGGGCGTTGACCCTGTTCACGTACATCGACAAGGACGGCACGCAACCCGTTCGCGTTTACAAGGAGGCGTTGCTTCCTGAGTCCGCCCGCAAAGACTGGGAAAACACGGTCGTTTACGTCTTGGATTGGAAGATTGAACCCGATGGCGTACACATGACCTACCAGACCCGAAACGAGCTTTTTTCCCCGGTCCACGATTCGACGTTCGCGCTTCGGGAAACGCGGATCGAATTGGCCCCTCCGACACGTTCAAGGAATTGGAAGTTCCGCGATTCCGGCGACTACTGGTTCAACTCCAAGACGGGGCAGGAGGTAGCGGCATGAATGAGATCGAGACAGCCGTAACTCACTCCGATGAGATTGACGCCAGACGCGTTTCCGCCGCTGACATAGCCAAAGAATGCCTTGATCGACTCAAGGACGCTGGTCCGTACTGCTGCACGTTCATTGAATCAATCCCGGTCCATTCAAAGTTGGATGCCGAAGCTGATCTGAAGCTAGCGTTTGAATGTTGGGCAAATACTTGGGTTGCTCCATATCTTCGGCGCATCATTTCCAAGGCGAAGTAGCTTTTATGCCCGCAGGCACGTAACCCAACAACATCCATTCGCTGCGGCGAGTGGATCAAGACAGAAACGATACGATATGGCGAACATAGGAGAAGTTGTAACAGCCCTGAAAAATGGGAAACACGCCCGGCGAGCCGGGTGGAATGGCAAGCAGATGCACATCTACTTGGAGGACGCCCATAGCATGGCTCAAGGTACGGCGATGGCGCGGAAGTACGACCCGCATCTCGTGCTGTTCACAGCCGGGAGAACTCACCAACCCGGATGGAACGCCAGCACGCCCGATCTCCTCTCGGATGATTGGGAGGTTCTAGACCCGCACGAAACGGACTATCCTCGGGAATAACCAGAATCCGGCGCGAACCATCTGCCGCCACTCGAAAGGGTGGCGGCAGTTTCGCGTTCCAATGTGGCGCGTGGTCCGGTCCAGAAATGCCCCGTCTGGCGTCAAAAACCGTGATTCCTGCCCTCGGAAGCCATTTCGCGAGACATCTTGCCTCCCGAAAGGCCCTACAGGGTGCCGGAATAGCGCCACGGCGGTTTTCGATGGGGCGAGCTATGGCGCATCGTCCATGAGTTCTGGCCATATCCTGCGGGCGATGTTGGCTTCCGAAGCGAGAAGCGATCCAAAGTCCATTTCCGCCTCGTCTGCCGCTTCATCCTCCCCCAGACTGCGGCGAACCTCGCTTTCGGCCAAGGCGGCGCGTTCCAACTCCTCCAACTTGTCGAGAAGCTTGATGTTTTCGGGGTCGATCATGGTGTCGGGTCGCAATCTTCCTCTTCGGCCTGGATCCGGGCGATCTGGTCCAGTTGCTCTGGCGTGAAATACCTGATGTTTGCCATGTACTGATTGTGGTCGTATTCGGCCTTTCGCATCTCGTCCGAATCGGGGTTGTCTGCGTGGCGTTTCATCCTTTCACCTCCTGTTTCGCTTTCAGTTTCTGCATCGCCGAAATCATCGCTTGCTTTTGATCTCCCGAAATCACGGTTGCCCGCAGCGTCAGTTCGCCGCCGAGCAGCCGCTCGATGCCAAGCATGACCGCGCCGGATGTCTCCTGGGCCTGCTGGTGGAGCGGCAGGAGGGCGGATTGCTGGGATTCGGTTAGCGGGATGGTCATATCACCTTGGGTAGCGTTCCGCTCTTAGCTGCCTTGTTCCACTCTCGGACAAGATCGGCCACAAGGTCATCGGACCATTGTTGCTTCTCAGTTTGCAGCACATCGTCGAGAGTCTCGGGATGCTTCATAAGTACATCGCAGTCACAGAGCACGGCCCCGTCTGTCTGTGCAAAACTACATCTTGGGTCATGCTGGCTGGGCGGAATTGACTTGGCTATCTGCCATGCTCTCGGGAAATCGACACTCATCCTACATCCCCCTCGGCAGCATGTGGTCTGCCTCTCCGCGTTCGCCTCGGTCTTGATGGTCGGCACACCTCACGGTGTCCATGTTCTTGACCTGCATACCGTGACGCAAGCAGTAGTGCCTGCCCTCTTGGTAACGGCACGTATCGCAACTCCTGATCCATGGAGCATCCGTGAGCAGTACACACCGATGCAGATTCGCCACACTCATCCCTCCCCCCTTTCGTCCGGTTGGTTGGCCGCGAGTGCTGCCTTGGCACGGTCGAATCCGGGATTGTTTGACCAACCGAGCATCTTCGCCATCGCTATGCCCATGTTGTAGAGTTCCTCCAACGCCTCCCGCATCCTCGCGTTCTCGCGTTCCAATCCTTCCGTAAACGCTTTCGCCTCCGATAGCGTCGGACGGCCAAGTTGGTGGGCGGACCAGAATTGTTCGGTTCTCGGCGTACTCATGTGTCAGTCCTCGGTTGGTTGGCGGCGAGTGCTTCTGTCACTCTTGCGGCAGCCCGAAGCATCGGATGGCCGACGTTCTGCTTGGACGCCGTTACCATCGACGCCAACTCGAAAGCGGACCGCAACGCCTCCCTGAGCCTCGCGTTCTCGCGTTCGAGGTCGCGGGCGAAGGCTGCCGGAACGGTGTCGTATGGCGGCATCATTTCGTGGTGCGCTTTAAATGTTATTCCGTCAGATCTCGGTGTATCACTCATCTCATTTCTCCTTCGGTTGGCGAACCAGTCACTGGACCGGACTATCGCCGGTCAGTTTGGTGTTCATCTCGTTCTCTCTCATATCCGCGCTCGGTTGGGGTTATTTGCGTTTTGGATGCTTCCCGTATTGCTTTGGTGCGTCATCTAGTGGGGGCCCTTCGATAAATCGCATCCGCTTGAAGTCTGAGATAATCGGAAGTGGCCCAAGTCTCCCGTCGCGGTTCTTCTCCACTATAATCCTGTTGTCTTCGATAATCAGGATGATGTCGCCCTCCTGTCCGATGGCCCTGGACTCGCGCAGCTTCCCATCGTCATTAAGTTGCGACCCGAGAACAACCGGCGAAAGGGTTGTTAGCGCGAGATTTTTTGCCCCTCGCGCCATCGCCGCCACGCACAGTTCACGGCTGTCGAAATCCGACCCACCATCGAAGCGTTGCAGGTAGTCGATAACCATCAGTCCTGCCCCCTTCTTGGCCCATACGGAACCCTCCGCGATGGCTTGCCACATCTGCTGACATCCGCGAACCGAAATATCCAACTTCGTGAGGTCGTTCCCGGCTTTGGCGATGGCTTGGAGATCGGACCCGGCTGGAGTTTTGGTTCGGAATACGGAAAGTTCTAGCCCCATCATGCACGCCATGAGCCTGCGGACCACCTGTTTCGGAGGCATCTCGGCTGACAAAATCAGTGACCTGAGTTTGTTTTGGGCGCACGACAGGGCGATCTGCCCCATAAGCACGGACTTCCCCTTCCCCGGATAAGCCCCGATCACGACCAGTTCCCCCTGTCGGAATCCTCCGTCCAGCGTCATGTCCAGCGACACGATCCCGGTTGGCCATACCGTTTCCGGCTTGCCCTTGAGCGTGTCGTCCATGTCCTGCATGATCGACATGACGATTGCTTGCGTGGAATCGTCCGATTTCTTGAACCCTACCAGTTCCTCCTGGCACTCGGAAAGAATGGCGCGGCACTCCTCCTCTGTGGCGTCGCCGGAAGCCAACGTATGCGCCTTTGCTCGCACGGCCCTCGATGCGTAAGCCCGTCGCACAATTTCCGCGTGGAACGGGATGTCGTTGGACGAAATGACCGATTCGTCCAACGTGTATAGGAATCTTGAGCCACCGAAGGATTCCGCTTCCGCTCCGACCTCCGATTGCAGGTTTGGGATGTCGCACGGAATCCCCTTGTCGCGCAGCCGGAACGCGGCGGCTACCACGCAGGCGGCGCGGGGTAGGGAGAACATCTTCGGGGTCAATCCGCACGCACGCATGATGTCTGCCGCAGCGGTCCCTCGATGGTCGGTGAGAGTGCAGGCCAGAGCGTTTTCGTGGTGTTCGTGTTCGTTCATGTTAAAAGTTACCGGTCCTTACTACTCGATGGCCGTTGGTCTGGATCAGCTTCGGCCATTGCTTCCAAAGCCCTTGAAAGGTCATGCACGCGGAGCGCATCCATTCTTCCTTGTGGTCCCATGCCATATTCGCCTTCTCGACCACCATCTCGGGTGTTACCCCGCGACTGACCGCTTCGGATGCCGCCCGCAGGTTGGATTTCTGAAATGGGTGAGGTTCCTTAAATCGCTCCTCGTACTCCTCGCCGAAAGCCTCCATCAGCGCGACATGCGGCTGAATCGGGACATCCGTCAACCGCGCCTGTCGCGGAGCCCTTGGGGGTTTGGGGGCATTATCTACTCTACTCTCTTCTCTTCTGGTAGACGCAGGTGTAGTATCTACAGCATCTACTTTGGTAGACGGTGTAGACGCTTTCCCCTTTCGCCACCGGGCCTGACGGGCATTTTTAAGCTCTCTTTCCTTCGCGGATTCGCCGTTGTGACGCTCGTGTTTCGGGATCGTAATGTGGTTTTCTCCGACCAAAAGCCACCCAACCGACTCCAATGCGTCCGAGAATCCAGGCAAATGCGCCACGTCATCGACTACATGAGACGTTGCACCGTCTACACGACCGTCTACAGCGTGTTTGTCGGCCCACGCCCAAAAAGCGTAGAGCCTTCCGACCACGGATAAACGGTCGAGCTTGAGAATCCCGGCGAGCTTGAACACGGCGGGATCGTCTGGGAGGTCTTTCCGCATCTTGATCCAATCAGCCATTCGGTTTCCTCCCCATCCCATCAATCAACCGCTCGACCGCCTCTCGCCCATGTCGGGCCGCGCAAGCCTCAAGGTGAGCCAACAGAGCCGCGGACGCTGGCTTCCCCATCACATCCAGGTATCGAAGCGCGAAAGATTCGGTCGGTCGCTTCCCTGTTCCGTGGCACGCCTCGCATTGGACTTGCTCAGACTCCCAAGGATTGCCGGAACAGATTTGAGATCCGTACCAGCCCTGCCCGCAGCATTGCTCGCAATCTGCCCCCTCAACTCCCGCCCCGACAGTAAGAGCTGGCACGCCCGAAGAATCGGGTCGGCATGTCGGAACGGGAATGGAACTGGCTGTTTGGTCGTGCATAAGATCGGCGCTCTTACCTGCCGTACTTGGAGTCGAAATCATGGCAAACTCAAAGGGTAGAGTCAACACTTTCGGGCGGAGTCGTTACGCCCTCCATCATTTCGATGTCATCCTCCCGTACTCGGCAATTAGCGCGGCATCTATCAACCCCTCGTGCGGTTTCGAGCATCGCGGAGTTGCGAGCCATTTCTCCCCCGGCCAAAGCTGCCTTGCGCGGGCCAGTGCGTGGGGCTTCGTGTCGCCTTTCTTGCATCCGATCAGCATCACCTTTTGCCATGACTGCGGCGTGATCCGGTGATGTCGGTAACCAAGCGTCTCGACCACAGCGCGGAGAGCGCCGTAGGAATCCCACATGGAGGATATTGCCTGCACTCCCTTTGCGAACTTGCCGGGGGTTTCCAGAATCACGGTGATGTCTCCGATGTGATCGAACGAGTGAAACCAATCGCGAACGGCCACGGCGTCAACCTCGTTCCCCTTCGCCTTGTTCCGTGTAGGCATAACGAGGCGGTACATTATCTCGCCAGGGAACGCGATGGCCACGAGCGCTCCCGTTAGCCCGTTGTCGATTCCAACGTAGATCATTTGCCCTCCCATGCGTCGGCGATTGCTTGGAGTGCTTCAATGGTCACTGTCGGTTGAAGATGTGGCTTCTGTTTAAATACCCATTCGTGCCACTCTATCACCGCCAGCACAGCCCTGCGCGCTCTGGCCTCGCCGCCGTACTTCGGAAGGTCAGGCAGGCGTTCGATGCACTCCGCTTTGATTGCGGCGATACGGGTTTCGAGCGGTGTCATTCCATCCCCCTTAGCGCGGCCATTGCCTTGTCGAACTCGGCGTAGAACTTATCCAACGCCGTCTCGATCTTTCGCATGATCGCCTCGTCTCGCTCGACCTTGAGCACGAAAGCCGGGAAGCCGCGCCGATAGGACACGAATCGCCACCACGCCCTTCCGGTCACGTAGAGGCTGAAGTGAACCTGCGGCACGTAATCCTTCGGGAGAACGCCTTGGCAGAGGTATTTGACGTGCGTGTGGGGTTCGGGGCACTTTAATTCCAGCCCCCCGTCCTCGCCCAAGAGTGCATCCGGCGAGCATCCGCACCGCCCGTTGTCGTGCTCGACAAACCCGACCAGCGACGTTTCGGGGTCGGGATACTCCAGCGAGTGCCACCCGCGCGCCTCGGCTTCCAACTCGATCCCCTGTTCGGTTGACCAAGTGGAGAAGCCGGGAAGGATCTGGCCGCGATAGGCTTCGGCCAACTTCTTGTAGAGGTAGGTCTTGGGCATCTCGCCCGTTCGGATGGCGAACTCGGGCGTCACGAGGTTGTCGAACTCGCTGGCCGTGACCTTCCCGATGTGGAGCCGCAGCCAATCGGCTTCCATCTGCGCGACGTGGTGGGTCTTAGGCATTCGAGGCCTCTTTCTTGCAGAGCATCTTGTGGAGCGCCTCGAGCCGGTTCTTCTGGATGTCCTCGAAGGTCTTGGCCCCGGCGTATGTTAGGAACGCTTTCACGTCCGCCCCGCAGTTCTGGACGCGCTCCTTGAGTTCGACCGCGTCTTTCCAGTCGATCACTTCCCCGACGTTGCGGGCGTCGTCCGCGCCGTCCGAATCCTGCTCGACCACGATATTGAGAGCCGCGCACAAGGCGAACCGCTTCGCGTAGGTGGTTGCCGCGCCGTCGCCCTGGGCGTCCGATGACATCGGTGGTCCCTGTCCGATCCGGCACGCGAACTTGTTGGACTGCGAGTGACCGCTGACGTGCATCAGCGTGCAAGTGACCGTCACGCGGTTCTCGACAATCTGGGTGTCGAACGTGACCGAGAACCCGTTGCGTGCCAGAAGCGGCGACACGGATTTCATGATGCCCTCGAACGGGGCGTACTTGTAGCGCACGGTCCCGTCCTTGTTCGGGACGGCTTTCGACGCGGCGACAGGCTGGCATTCGGCTTGCAGAGCGGCGAGAGCGCGGGCGAAGTCCCTGCGGTCATCGTCGGACCGCATCTCCTTGTGCATGGCCATCAGGCGCTCGACCACTTCGACGTTATCCTTCGTTACGCCACCTTGGACGGCGGCTTGGAGGATCATCGCTATCGACGGTTCGGTGGGTTGGGTTGCGAGCGGCATCGCCTCGCGTGTTGTCAGTTCGGTTGTCATAAAATTAGTCTCCAGTGACCGCATCCGCCCGCTTGTCGAACGCCGCACCCATGTACGGGCTGTTTCTAGCAATGCGGACGAGTGCCAAAAGCTCGGCGTGCGAGTTGACTGCCGTCAGGATGTACTTGGCGTATTCCTCGGCTTCCTCCTTGGTTTTAATCTGCGGATAATCGCCGTCGCCATCGGCCCTCTGGCATCGAACGGTTGCAATCTCCGCGCCGTCTGGGTTCTCCAATCGGCACGAATGCGAGTCAAATATCTGGCCCGCTTCGGTCTTGAGCCCGAGATTGGAATTGGTTGGTATTAGTGTTAGTGGCAGTTTCATAGAGTTACTCCGCTTTCGTGATCTGTGGTGATTCGAGCATCAGCATTCCGAACCGCTTTTCCTCAAGTCGCTCGTACACTGTGCGCCCGTCGTTGGTCTGCATGTAGGAAAGGAAGATTTGTTCAATCGGAACCATCTCCAATTCCACAAGTGCCAATTGCGCCTCCAGCCATTGCCGCAAGATCCGCCACGCCACCCGCCGCGCTTGCGACATGTCGTTGATGTAGCGTTTAGCGATCTTACCGGCCCGAGCTTGATTATTCAGAATCTTGCTCGCCGCGATGTAGTTGCACGGAAGTTGGAAGTGCATCGGCCCGAACTTTCCGGCGACTCGGAATGAAACGGAGGTAGGATTTCCGGCGCCGTCAAACTCCGTAGATATCGCTTGCGCTTTCGCGGCGACCAACAGCGCGGAGATTTCTCCAATGGTCTTAGTGACTGCAATTTCGGTTGTATAATTTAGGAGCGGCATGGTTACGCTTTCGTGATCTGGACTGTCTGGAACCTCGCCGGGTCGTAAACCCGCCGAAGTTCCGCCTTAATGAACCTGTCTAGCGTCTCCGCGTCCTTCGCGGCAAGGACGATCTTCTCGCCGTCGTCGGTCACGAAGCATGTTGAGACGGATGTGATTGTGTCGGTCATTTAGATTCCTCCCAGAGCCCGAGCGTGCGAAGAAATGCTTCGGCGCGTTGGGCCGCTGTTGCGAAATACCCACAGAATGAAGCGGTCCCCATGTCCACATCCCCGCCACTAGTTTCAGTCAGCGTATCCATGTAAATTTCGCATTCAGCGTCCTTTAACGCTCTCTCAGCCTCATGCATGGCGTTGAGGTCGTTGAGGAAGTCAGGAAGCCAAGGACGAACGTCTTTTCCTTTCCACGAGGTAGGCGTCTTGCCTTGAATAAACCAAGGGTGTTCTGGTCCGTTCTGAATTTGGAACCTCTTTACCTCAGTCCATCCGCACGCCTCCGCTATCGCTATCCGCTGTTTTTCCGGTGTCATAAGATTACCAGTTCCTCCAGATGAACCACCCAAGCGCCGAGATCGAAGCGAGCGCGGCCAGAAGGATCGCGCACTCGATGATCGCGTTGCGGAATGCGCGACGGTCGGCGGCGACCATGCGAGCGTGTTTTAGGCGGCTGATTAGGGTCATTGAGTGACCTCCGGTTTGTAGATCGTCATTTGGGACTCCGCTGCCTCGATCTTAGCTTTCAATTCAGCGATTGCCTTTTCGTTGGCGTGGATTGATTCAACTAGCGCTGAGTTCTCAGATGTGTCCGGGAAGATTTGGGCGGGCTTCCCGCCATAACTTCCGCCGATCTTTCGGCGCTCACTTCCTAGCGTGCACCAAGCCTCAGTTCCGTCATCAGTGATGCTTGTGACATCTACCAGCGGCCAACTTCCGTCCCCGTACTGGAACGCCTTAACGAACGCCTTGAAGCGGTTGAACGGCGTCTTCTTCTCTGTGTCTAGTTTCTTGTCGATTCTCTCCTTCGCCGTCCGAAGGTCTTGTGCTGGTTTGGTGAATAGGTCGCACGTCCACACGTCCTGATGTTCAATGTAGGCGACTTCGACGCCTCGATATGTCGTTGTAATATCACTCATAAAATCCCAACCTCCTTAGCTAACTTGTTCATCAACTCCAAAGCCTCGCCGTCCACTTCGACAATCAAGTGATCGCACTTGTCCTTGAGCGTCAGGCTGATCGCGGCCTTACCCGGCCTGCCCCATGCTGACACCGTGACGTTGCGCGTCTCGCCTAGAAGCGTGTCGGTCTTTTGGTCGGATGGCTCGCCGGGAATCACCGCTTCGGCTTGCGGTTCGTGCGAGCGCCAGTAGAGCGGATCTTCGCTGTTGTCGCGGGCTCGTTGGAGTTGGGTTAGGACGGAGAGTTGGCTCATTTGGCGATGGTCCTTACATTCACCGCCCCGAATGCGATATTTAGAGCCGCAATCATCACCCAATAAAACACGCTGCCGCCTTCTGAGATCCGCATTGCCGCAAAACCAATAAGCCCGCACTGCATTACGAGCAGACCGACCGCGACAACTTTTATAGTGTCATGGCTCATTTCGATCCCTCCGTCTTTCTCCCGAACTGCTTGAACTTGAGTTTCGGCTCCATCCCGCGCTTGATCCAAAAGCGGTCGCACTTCTGGCGCATTTCGAGCGCGATGTTGTTCATCCGAGGGACGCCCGCAGCGTCTCCAGCGTCGTCGGTCACGCAAAGGGGCTTGCCGTTGTGGGTTCTCATTTGCGGCCCTTTCTCAGTACGGCCATGAACTTGTTGATCGCGAGTTCAGCATAGTACGATATGGTCCGGTCGTTACGTCTGGCGTGTTGTTTGAGTTCCTTAAGAACATCCTCCGCGAGACTCACTGATGTTTTAATCTTGGCCATTGAGTGGATAGGATACCGAATTTCGGTACAGGTCAACGCAAAACTTTCGTTCGGCGGTGTTTTCTTACTCCCAGATGGGGGCTTCGAGGTTCTGAATGAACCGCACAACGGATTCCGAGAACCCGCTAATGCGAACCCAATCACCGAACCCGACGCCGTTCTGGTTGGTCGCGACGTTGATCATGTATCCGGCCCGCTCTCCGGGTCCAGGAACTGCGTCGTGGGATTGCTCATCTGTGATCACGACGGTGCGCGTAGCTTCTCCGTGGTGCGTAAATGCCGTATTCACAGACGCGCCGATGTACGTCCCATGGTGCGGTTGAGAGTTCTTAATGGCGTCGATCATCGAGAACCCGCGCCGATCAGGAATGCGGGTGAGCGCGTTCGAGAACGACAGGACCGTGCATTCCTCGCAGATTTCACGCAGTACGGCAGCGAGAGCGCACGCCGCATCGATGCGGGTCAGGTCGGACTTCGCGGAAAGCTCGGCGTCCATTGATCCCGAAACATCCACGAGAACGATGGTCTTCCCGGCGAGCTTCTCAGATCCCTCCAAGGACCGGAACATCAGCGTCTCCAGTTCCTTCTCGAATCCTACCGCAGCGCGGGCCGCAGCGATGAATCGGAAAGGCAGAACCTTGCTGACATCGAGAGTCGCGAGCGCATCCTTGATCTTGCGCTCAGAAACGCCAGCCTGCCCCATGTTGCAGAGGTTGCGGAGGAACGCGAGAGCGCCTAACTTGTTCTCGTCAATCAGGCGAGTCCACGCCGTCAACTTGTCGGCACCGGAAGAAAGCGTTACCTCCCAAGTGTCAGGAGTGGTCAGTTCACCGTCCACAAGACGCTTCCAGAGCTTCTCGCGGGCCTTGGTGTCGGGCTTGGCGTGGCACATGAACAGCACGTCGCGCAGTTTGATCGCGCCGTCGCGGTTGTACTTCGCGAGCTGGTACTCGTCGAATTTCAGGAACGACTTGGCGAGCCCTTTCTTGGCTTGAGCGGAGAGCGACTGCTTGCCGTCCTTCCAGTAGATCGAAACGAACTCGGCCAACTCGTCGGCGCGGCGAATCACCCACTCGATAGTTTCGGACACGAGAGGACGGTTCTCGTCCGTCAACTTAGGGTGACGGCAGAGTTCTCGGGCCAGAAGCAAGGGAGCGTGCCGGAGGTTGAGATCGGTGCGGGCTTTCGCGGCGAGCGCGGAAACGTCCTCGGGAGAAACCTTGTGGGCCAGTTCCTTGATGCGATCCGCTACGGTCTTGCCGTCCTCGTAGAATCCATCTTCCCAAAGCAGGCACGCGGATACGGCGCGTTCCAACTGCTGCTTGTCGGTCAATCGGGCGGCGATGGCCCCCTCGTGTGTGCGTGCGGGGGCAACCCGCAATGCGGTGTTTAGTTTCATATTGGTTGAAAACTCCGAAAAAGGTTCGGGAGAACAATCTGAATCAGTTTTGAAGCCAGGTTATGGCTTTTTCGTATGAAGAAGTAGCTGATCCAAGCACTACCCGAAATTGTAAAAAGGGTTTCAGGAGAACAGACGATTTCCGATATCCCTTTCGGGAGGCTACTGCTCTACCAACTGAGCTACGCTCGATTTCTCGAACGACCGGACTCGAACCGGCGACCAATGGCTTGAAGTAACGGAACTCTACACTACCTGAAAATTTTAGTCGGGGAACAAGCGGAGCCGGTTTGTTTTCAACCAAAGAAGTAACCGGCACCAACACCACCAACTGAGAAAACTTCTACGCCTGCCGTTGCGTGGTGTAAATAGAAAAGTTGTACACCGCTGCAAATAGTCGAATCAACCGATTGATTGCTAGGCCACGAACTCCCTGAGAGAGTTGTTCCTGTTCAACCACCCCTTGAGAAACACCTTCTTGCTCGGCTGTTTGGCGATCTGCCGGTAGAACGATTCCCGCCTGAGAATCAGCCGCAGCGCGACCGACTCGTGGTCCGAATCACGCGCCGCTTTGATCGTCTTCGGCCCGATGTGTCCGTCAACCGTGACGCCCAAGACCTCCTGCAACCACTTGACGGCCCTTGGAACGCCGTTATTTACGCCGATGTCGAACGTGACAGCGTTGATTGGCCATGGCAACTCCTCGCCCCTCACGCGGTTCCAGTAGTCGTGACGGTAGATGTCGGCAGCGCCGTTGTAGGTCAGGTTCTTGATGTCAACGTTTGGGTGGGAAGCCTGATCCACACCGTACTTCGTGACGCCCCCGGTATCGCCCGGGACATTCTCCCACCGGACATTCCCAGCCTTGTCGTACTCGACCTCCCATTCAAGGACTTGCTTTAGGGCTTTTGCGAAGTCGCTCATTTTGTTTCCTCCACCGTTTGGCCTGCTCGATCATTGGGTCGATGGCCGATTGTTCCCGCGTTGGGATGGCGGTTCGCTCCAATGTCCACCGACAGAAGCAGCGACAACACACACGCCAGAACGAACCAGAAAAAGGCGTCCGCATTCACCTGGTCTTGCCTTTCAGCGGTTTGTCGAGTTCTGCCAAGGCCGCCGCAGCCTCGCGTTCGGCTTCCTTTTCCTCCAGTGTCAGCGGAACCCGCTCCAAGACCGCAGCCTTGAACATCGTCACCCCGTTTTCATCGCGTTGGACTTGGAGATAGGGCTTTTGGTAGAACTCGGACCATGCCTGAGCGCGTGCGCCAGCTTCCCATGCGCGTAGGCTTTCTTGCGCCAGGTCTTCGCGTGTTACGGCTCCTTGTCCTTTGATGAAGGATTCAACTTCCCGCGCTCCCCACTGGTAGGTGATCGGGGCGGAAGGTTGGGAGATAGTCTGAAACGCTCCTCCGAGGTAGCCCGCGATGGCAAATCCAACGGCAATGAGCCCTTTACCCAGACCGTCTCCTCGATTGGATTGCCGTCCCGATCCTTCCGCGTTTCGACCGAGGGGCGCAATGACAGTGCCGCGTTGCCCACTGAGCGAAGGATGCGCTTCCATAGCGGGGGTTTCGTTGAGTGCATTTTCATTCATGGTGGTCATCCGAAGTGTCTGCCGCCCTTGCTGTCGGGATGCTGCTTTGCGATGGGGGTTTGCGGGCGGTCATCGGGGTGCAGCGGGATGGCTTTTCTGACTTCCGCCATGGTTCCGAGGTTAAACTCCTTGTTGGCTGAGGCAATCAACTCACGCGAAAAGTCCGCTAGCCAGTTATTTGCCCGCAGGCTCTTTCCCAGTTTCGTCCCGAGGCTCTGTCCGAGTGTCCGTGACAGTCCTTGAAGTTTCCGTAGTATCCACTTTTTCATTCGATGGGATCTCCTGAGTGCGGGTGTTATTGAGCACGCCAGAGACGTGACCGAGCGTGAGAAGGATCACGTCCTTAATGAGCGAGAAGACGACCAGAACAGGCTCTACTCCGCGCCACGCCAGCACCACGGTACACGCCATGCTCATCAGGAGAACGACGCACATCGTCCCGATCACCATCCACACGATGCCCTGCGGCGTCTTGGTCTGGCGAGTGAGTGCGCTCATCACTTTACCTTCCACTCGTCGTAGATCGCGTTGTTCTTCCGGTTGAACTCGTCCTTGACCTTGTGATATTCCGCTCGATACGGAGCCACGACTTCGGCGCGTTTGGTGTAGAGAACATCAATCTGCTCTAGGATGTCTCCACCGGCGTTGTCTGCCGCATCGGCTAACGCCGCCAGCTTGGGTCCGTATTCGGCGGATAGGGCTTTGTGCTGTGCCTCTTGCTCCTTGGACATCGGCACGAACGGATCGGTAGATGCACACGCGGACAGACAGAGCGCGAGGATGAACGCGGCGAGTCTCATGTCAGCTTCCAATCGCTACCTGTGTAATTATTCCGATCAGTTGAATCGGACTCGTCACTAGGTCGATAGCCATGCAGACGGGAAGCATCGCGACATCAAATGCCTTTGGTTCTGTGTACTCGCGGCTGTCAATCCACGCTGTCGTGACGCACCCTTGGAGCATCAGGCACGCGGCGACCAAGATGGAGACGGCAATCTTCATTCCGCCGTCTCTGTGGTCGAGTAGATGCCAGACGCGTACTCGTTCAAGATCGCGGCCACATCCTCTTTCGTGGGATCGCGCCCGAGTTCCTTGAGCCGCCCGCTGAAATCGGTGGCGAGATCGGTCGCCAAGACCTTCCAGTGCGGGCTGTCCGGCGTCCACGCATCCGCGATCTCCCGGACGGTAGCTGGGTTGAGAAGCTCGCCTGAGTGCGACCAAATGCCTTCGGTCAAGCCTTGGAGATAGTCGCGCTTGTTCGCGAAGTCCCGGCCAGAGACAGCGAGCGAGAGGACTTGCTTGCCTACGACGATCCCGACCTCGCGGGCTGCGATAAGGAGCGTCTTCTGGATCTTGCCGGATCGCCAGACTTCTGCGGTCTGAGACTTGATGCTGTCCCACGTCGCGCAACCGGGGAGCAGGAGGGTGATCGCGAGAAGGAGGGCTAAGGGCTTTCTCATGGCCGAGACTCTTTCAGGCTTCCGACCAAGTGGCAAGCCAAAAGGTTTACAGGGCGAATTGCGCCAAAACGACCGCCCCGAGGAACATGGTCGCAAGGACGGCGCTCAAGTTCTTGTTGGTATCATTCCTGTCGCCGCGAACCGCCCGAAGGATGAACTCGATCCCCGACTTGTAGAAGGGGAACAGCACGACCAGCGTCACGGTCAGATGGGTGGATGCGTCGGTCTTCCCGTACCAGAGCAGGATCGAGAAGATGCCGATGATGCAGACGGACGCGACCGCAAGATAGCTTTGAAGAACCGTAGAATCCAGTTTCATAACCGTTGCCGTAAGGCGGGATACCCCTTCGTTGATCGTGGAAAGAAGCAAGCTGTGCTCCTGGTGACTGGCCATTACTGAAGCTTTGTACGCCATTTCGTGTTGCTGTGCACGCTTCAAACATCGTTCCATATTCGCGGGGATGGATGGACACTCGTCGCAAGGGTTTCTCGCCTCAAGTCTCTCGTAATGATCGTGGCAAAGCACGATGTCGATAAGCGGCTTGGCTTGGTGGTTGTGGCTTGCATGGCGTTGGTCCTCGCGGTCGTCGGATAGGCTCATGTCATCCTTTCGTGCATATTATGGGTCTGTGACAGCCGCATTAATTCTGGTCGCGATTTCGTCCAACCCCGCAGCTTCATAATGCAACCCATCGAACCACGTCGGCGTTGCCACATCCGACATGTCGGACACGTCGATGAGATAGTCCGAAGACAAATCTCCGCTGGCGTGCCCAGCAGCCAGCAGTGCGTTGAATGGGCCGACCATTCCATGTTGGTAGCCAGACTGTGCCTCCGGTTGGTTGACGATCACGGTGATACACCCGTCCGCCTTCGCGCGCTCAAGGATGCTTTTGGTCCACCCGTACATGTCCGCAACCGTCTCCGTGAGGTAGCCATACTGCATGTCGTTGATCCCGGCGTGCAGTATGTAGTAAGTGCGCTGTAATCCATTCGGTCGGAATTGCCGTGACTGGAACTCGTACTGACCAGAGTTGAGGATGTTGCGCAACGTGTCCGCCGACGTGCCGCAGTGAAATACCGCAGTTTTTCCGAGCCAGTTACTTTTCGTCGTGAGTCGATAGCCGATCCACGGCGTTTCGTCGTTGGTCACATCGACGGTGTATTGACCGCCAGCAAACGCCATACCGGAAACCCGCGAATCGCCATCCAGTACCACATTGATCTCTCCGCACTCAGGCGACAGCGTTGCCCGCAGTCCGGACATCAGCCGCATGGCCTCGCTTTCGGTGAGCACACCAGAGATTTTCGCAGCAAAAATCACCTCGCCGTTAAACCCACCGGATATCGCGGATGTGTCAGTCCGCATCCCCTGTGCTCCGATCACCATGGTTCGGTTGGTGATACCAATAGGCACAACGCTCGTTCCAGATGCCATCAGGCGTCCATTTCGGAATATCCTCTGCGTGCCTGATATGTTGGACGCCGCGACACATTGCCAGTTGTCCAGTTCGGGCCGGGCCGTCAGCGTCGATGTGCTCGCCCCCGCATCTTCGTACAGCGACAACGTGAGTACCCGCTGTGACATCGTGGTCGAGTTCCTGCACTCGAAAATGTACCCCTGCGTTGCCCCGGAATTAGAGAACGCTCCCATGACTCCACGAGCCACATTAACCCCGACCGGCTGGCAAATCACGATGTCAGTAAATCCATCCGCATCCGTGAGCGTAGCAGTCAGCCCAACCGGAAGCGTTATGCAGTTCGGAACGGCCGTTGTGAACAGAGTTCCATTGGTTCCCACGGTCGGCAGCGTGCTGCCAGTTAGAGTGCCGTTGTTAGCCGCTGCCAAAAACTCAGGAACGCCAGCCGCTCCGCTTGCAATGATGTTGTGCCGTGACGAGAGGAAATAGGCGAACAGCAACCGATCTTTCCCAACGGTATCGTAGATATACGCAATCGAGTCCCGCACTGAATCTGGATCGGACGGTGTATTCGCAGTAGAGCCGATGTCGCCAACGGTCGCCACTGATATGCGCCTCAGATAGGATGCAGTGTCGGCGTCGGCGTCGCTCCGGGCCTCACGGGAGACTCCCAATCCTAGATCCACTACTGATTCGCGGCTTGGTGACGTGATGAGGCTGCGCCCATCCGCGCTGGAGTCGCTGATCTGGGATGCCGTGATGTCGCCGCCCCCCACCGATCCGACGAACGCGCTCATGGAAGCGAAAGCCCGATACCCAGCGTGGATTTGTATACCGCTGGAAGCGCGGATAAATACGACGCGACGTTTTGTGAAAATGCCGCCGCGAAAGCGAGAGATCCATTGTATCCGCGATCCCCCAACAATGGCCCCTGCGCCCCGATGTAAAGCGCGGGTTGCGTGGCTCCTGCTGGCGATGACGACGGGATAGCGTCCACAAACGCTCCAGAATTTACGGATTGCCGCACTAGCGGGGTGGCAGGCTGGAATACTGACAGCACGGTCAAGGCCCCTGCCGGTCGCGCCTGCGATGGAGTCGGGGTAATCACAAAACTCGACGTGATATTGTCTGCTCCGGAATCGGCGAACAGGGTGCAAACGGTCGTTGTGATCGGGCTGTTTCGCGTTCCTAAAAATGATATTTGCCCTCCCGCGCCGCCGCCGTCGTCGTTAGGGGTGCCAACCAAGAAGAACGAGAAATCTATGGTTCCACCGAGTTGCATCAATGTCGTTATGTGCTGCGTGGATGTCCGTACAAACGACACCCCATCAGCCCCCCACGTCGGCCCGTTGACCAGCGTGCCATTGAACGTCCCGAGCCCGCCGAGCGAGTATGCGACAGTCCCGGTCCCGGCGCTCTGTGAGGAGCGCAACGGCCAGCAAACAAACGATGTCCACAAGCCTAGCGCCTTGACTCCAAGGACGAACTGGTTGATCCCAGTTACATCGGTCGCCCCACTGGTGTTGATGTACGCCTGTGCGTCAGGGTCGATCTGCGAAACCGTTCCGACGAAAGCCCCTGTCACCGGCCCCGCCTGCGACTGAGAGCCGACGAATGCGGGCATGGCTTACGGGATGTAGGTGTACACCGCCACGTCGCCGGACGTGCTGGCGTCGATGTAGATCGTGGAGAGGTCCATCTTCTGGGCTTGAGGCATCGAAATCGTGAAGCCAGTACCAGGCGGGACGGTCCGGTAGTTCTGGCCAGCGACCGCCGAGAACCCGACGTAGATGTTGCCCGTGTTGGCGACGGTCGGACTCTTGCGCCCGTAGATTTCCACACTGGAAGCGAGAGTGGATGCCTCAACGAGTTGCTCCGGTGTCCCGGCAGACGCGACGGCGTTCTGGCCTTGCGCTGGCTGGACGGTCGTTGTGCTCTGGGCGGAACTGCGGTCCCACGCGATGCCGACCTTGAGGGCCACCGGACCAGCGGAGGAATCGCTGGGCGTGCCGAGCGGCAACCATCCGTAACCGGTCCCTTGAGCCCCGGCATGAACCGGAGTCGAGTAGTTGAACGGGTTGTTGCTCGAATCGAGAAAGAGGTTATTCAAGTCCATGTGCGTAAGGGTTCCCAGTTTTTGCAGGGGCGGGATTTGAACCCACGGATGGGAGGGTATGAACCTCCTGCCTTACCGAACTTGGCTACCCTGCGATTTTCTCGATCAAGCCGTGGTGTTCACGTCGTAGATAGTGAGGATGATCGTCGTCACCCCCGCACCGTCCGGCGTGCCGCCCTGCTTGTAGTAAATGGTTGAATCTTCCGTGAGGCGGTACTTGCCGACCGCATTGGACGCCGGGAGGAATGTCCCGCCCGTAGCCGCCGTCGCGGTCGATTCCGCGTTGATCAGATCCGTGTACCCGGTTCCGACAGTTCCGACAGCCAATGTCGGAGAACCGCCACCGTCCGCCGTCGAGACGCAAATCTGCGCCTCAACGATGACGGGCGAGTACGTGGATGCCTGGATGACGATCCCGGTCGATGTCGCCGTGGTCGAAGTCACCCCCGACACGACGTAGGTCTGGATCACCGGGACGCAACCCGACCGATTGGAGAGCGTTGCTCCCTGTTGGTGTGAAGCGCCCATGGCCTTATGCTCCCACCGCGAACACACCGCGAGCGGACCCGAACAGGCCCACGCCGAAGTACGAACGCAACCGGCTGTAGTAGGCGTCGGGGTTTCCGCCCTGCGCCATGTTGATGAGCGGCGAGAACTCGGGCTCGCGGAAGACCTCCATGCGGACCGGGAACCAGCGTTTGCCGGTGTCCACGCGCAAGAACCACTTCCCATTGCTGGTGAAGTTGTTGATCGTGCGGGTGCCGATCTGGAACTCGCGCTTGAGGGCGTTGATGGACCGATCCGAAGTCTCGGGGTCGTCCATCGAATCAACGATCTCGCGAGCGGCCTTCATCCAGTCGGGCTGGAGGGAGGGGATCAGCATCGTGAAGGTCGCGTTCATGGCGATGAAGTTGCCCACGTTGTCCGTGTAGCGTTTCATCGTCGCCATGATCGAGAACAGCGTCGAGATGTTGGGCGGCAGCGCCGTGTTGATGTAGTTCGAGTAGGTCGCCCCGTTGTCCTCGCGCTTGTGCGTCGAGGAAAAGAGCGCCCGCTGGGTGTTGTCGGCAGACTCCACGAAGTCGTAGGGCTGTACCGAGAAGCCATTGTTGTACACGTCGGCGGCGACCGCATCGCGCAGTGTCTTCTCGCTCTCCACGAAGTCGCGCATATTGTCGAGGACCTGACGGTGTTCCGCAGCCTCGATCATGAACTTCTCGATGGTGATGCCCGAACGATACGGCACTTGCAGGATCGTGGACTTGTTGCTCTTGACGCTGGAACGCTGCGGGATGGATTCAAGATCCCGGTTGCGCTGCGGGCGGGCGATGCCCTGGTAGCCCGTGTAGATGTTGAACGGGCGGGGCGTCGATTGGACTTGGACGAGTTCCGAGTATTCCTCGGGCGCTTGGTCGTAGATGTTCCGGAAGTAATCCTTTTCGAGAATGTTCCGGTTCATCACATCGACGAATTGCTCGATGGTGTTTGGGCTGGTGGTCAGACTGGTTGCCATGGTGTCGGGTTCCTTTCTTTGGGTGGATCAGCGGTTACTGGATGATGGCCCGGTTGATCGAGCAGATGACCCGCCCGTTGTAGGCGTCGGTCCCGTCGAGCGTGTAGTAGTTCTCCACCTTGAAGAAGTCGTTGGTGGTGTTGTCCACGTTCAGGAAGTTGTACCCGTCGTAGGTTCCGGTCCCGAGCAGGAGCCCGTAGCTTTCCCCGATGGTGACGTTCGCCTGCGTGGTCGTTCCCGATCCGATCAACTGGTTGTTGTTCGAGATGTTGACGATGAACAGGTTCTGGTCCGGTTCAGGGCTGATGCAGGAGTGGAGTTGCCCCCAGATGGCATCGACCGGGGAATCAGTGGCCGTCTTGCTGCCGTCCGGAACGAGTCCGTAAACGGCGGTCGCGGCGCTGGCGCACTCGGCGAGTGCTCCGGAACTGATAAATACGAACTGGAGCGGGTCGAATGAGTTCGCTCCGTCCGTGACTTCTTGGCGGCAGGGCGACACCGTTTTCACGTTGATGACCTGAACCGGCTGGATGGGTGCTTGTGCTGGCATGGTGTGGTTCTTTCTTGTTCAGTGCTGCTACTGCTGTGATTGGTGTCGCCCCTTGGTCGCGCCTACTTCTTTACGGCCATACCTTGCTTGAAGGCGGCGAGTTGATCTGAAAGCGCGTTTGCGCTCTCCACTTCTTCGACTGGGACCAGTGTGGTTCTTTCAACCGGGGCGGTATCGCCGGTGCGAGCTGCCGCTTGGTTTCCGGCGTCCATGATCCCTTCCGCGTTGTCGCGGGAGAGCTTGCTTTCGAGTTGGTACTTCAACTCGAAGTCTTCGGCGGGTGCCACCACCTCGCAGAAGGTGACGCCGTTGTGCTTGAAGTGGTTGCCGTCCTTCGCGCTCTTTCCGCCGGTCGCTTCCTCCAGGGGAACCCAACCGCTCATTCGGGCCGAGATGTGGGAATGGATCTGGTCCTCGCGCATTTCGGCGAGGCTCTTAAATCCGGTCGGACACTTGCCGTCCACGACCGCGAAAGACGAACGGAAACGCGACGGATCGGCTTTCGCGGCGAAACGGTCGCCGAGAACTCCTGAGACTGGTTCTGATATGATGTCGATTGCCATTGTCAGTTTACTTCTTCAAAGATTTGTCGAGTTGGTTCTGGATCTCCTGCTGGTAGGCAGAGAGCGCCGGTTGCGCTGATCCCTGTTGCGGCCTCACATGGAAGCCGGAACCTTGGAATGTCGTTCCTCCAAACTGCGGGAACTGCTGGAACAGGTTCGGCGCTGGCGTTTGCGTTGCCGCTGGCGTCTGTCCTGCTGTTCTCGCGAAGGCCATTCCGGTTGCATTTACAACCAGATCGGGAGTCGGGGCGTACCCCTGGCTCGCGTTCTGGGTCAGGATCTGCTTGACCGCCGCGTAGGTGTTCGGGTCGCTCAACTGCTGGGCCACCCAAGGGTTTGCTCCTGCGGCCTGCGCGATCACTGGGTCAACCTGCTGGCTGGCTTGGAAGGCCGATAGTTGGCTCTGGATCGGGCCGAGGATCGCTTCCGCGCTTTGCGCCTGCATGGTGGCGAGGCTCTGGGCATCCTTGTCGGAGAGGCCCATCTGGTTCTTCGCGTACTCGTAAGAGCGCGAGAAGATCGCCTGTGCCGGACTCGTTGGATGCGGCGTGCCGAACTGATCTCCCGCTAGCGCCGCCAGAGCGCGTTGGCTCTTTTCGGCTTGGGATTGGAATTGACCAGCTTGTTTCCTCAGATTTTCGTTGTCCTTGGCGAGTTGCTCCAACTCTCGTTGCAGCTTCGTTGGGTCCAACGCATCTGACTGAATGCCGACCTGAGTCGGCGGCGGTTCCTGCTGAGTTTGCCGATCAATCTCCTGTTGGAGTTGTTGGTCGGAACCCTGTAGTTCGTCGCTCATGTGCTGTCTGTCCTTTTCTTGATGATATGTCAACCACTATTTCGCTACTCCTGCTTGTCGTCGGGTTGAGCGACGGTGCAGTTCCGGCGCAGTTCGCACCAAAATCTTAGTTCCAAAGCCTGACCTTGCAGCTTGGCGAACTCGTCGCCGGAAGCGGTTTCGAGCTTCGACCGGACGATCTCGCGGCGCTCCTTCGCGATGGCCTCGAAAAGCATCGTCACTTCGGACGGGAACGATGCGACGGAACGCTTCAGGTTGGTTAAATCGGAGGATGCCATGTCATCAAATTGGGTGAAAAGAAAGTTGACTGTGGTCCTTAATTTCAGTACTACATTTCACATGTCCAAATACATTGATCGGAGCGATGGAAGCGGAAGTTACAACGCCATGCTGACGAGGTGCTACAACCCGAACGTCAAAGCCTTTCCTCGATACGGAGGGCGCGGAATCAAGGTTTGCGATACGTGGCTTCGCGGAGAGGGCGGAATGACCGGGAGGCAATGCTTTCTTCGCGACATGGGAGAGCGACCATCCAAAAAGCATTCGATTGAGCGGATCGACAACCACGGCAACTACGAGCCGTCCAACTGTCGTTGGGCGAACAATACCGAGCAGTCGAACAATCGGACAAACAACCACATGCTTACCTACAAGGGCAAGACGATGAACATGCTCCAGACCGCGCATGAGTACGGGGTTGACTACTACATGCTTCGGACGCGGATCAACAACAACGGCTGGACCGTCGAGGACGCGATTGAACTTCCGAAGGGATCGATCAGGCCGGGCAGGGTGTTTCGGAGTGGATCTCAACTTTCCCATATTGCCAAGCTTACGGATGAGAAGGTTGGGCAAATTCTGGAACTTATCAGATCCGGAATTAAGGGCTCCGACATCGCCCGAAACTTTGGCGTAAGCCCAGGTCTGGTTTGCCAGATTAAGAGTGGAAAGATTTGGAAGCATGTCACACGAAATTCTGATGAAGGACGGGCGTCTCAGGTGGCGTGAAGTCACCGCCCTCGACTACTCGCTCCAAGATTGCGTTTGAAATATTGAACACGCACCCGGCGCACAGCCGTTGGGAATCGACCATGGACTTCACGGGTCGGGAGAAATACTCCCCGATCTCCGTCCAATGGCAGACGCGCCAAGGAGTATCGAACTTGTGGTTATGCCTATTTATTGCAGCAGCGGCAAGCACCGTACTGTCGCATGGGAAAATAAAGCCATCACTATTCAATACTGGATGGATATAACCAAGGTAGCAAGCGTGGGGGGCTTTTGGCTTTTTGTATTGGACGAATGCGACAGTCGGATCAACCTCATTCGCCACAGACCGCAGAAGCTCGCAACGCTCATCAATAAGCGCAGGCTGGTTGCAGTTCGGCAATAATCTTAGATACGTCGGTGAATGCTTTCCGACGTAGTGTTTGAACTGCTCGGTCAACCACGGGATGCGGTCGATAGCCATTTCGATCTTCTGCCCCGGCTCGATCACTTCCTCCGGGGTCGCGACCTTGCCGTGATGCGTCTCGTTTTTCTCGTGGTAGATGTCGTGATAGACATACGAGAACCCAAGCGTGGTCTTGTTCGGGTCGATGTCCGGCACGTAAACCGTCCGCTCGTCATGGTCGAGCCCGCTCATTGAGATCCTGATCCAAGTGAACTTATCGAGAGTCTCAGGGCGAACCATCTTCCATGAAGTGCGGCCATCCGGGTACTCCTTCATTGGAGCGCCATTGGATATGAGTCCTAGCTCAAGCCCCTTCCCGTGGATCATGTCCACCAAGTCATTGAAATCGGACTTGGTTTCCTTGCACCGGTACAGGATCGGGTTTCCGCCGCCAGAGATAATGACGCTTTTCAATCCCAACGGTACGAGTTGATCCAAGAAGCCTTCAATCTCGCGCATTGCCAGGATGTTTCCTTCCCTCGTTGCAACGCTGCACATCGCGCATGTGTGCTGGCAGGTATCAGTCGGGATGACGTGGCATGTGATCGGCATCCCTTTCCCGTTTTGCAGGGACTTCATCGCCTCCTGATGGGCGAAGAATTTTTGGCCGGTTGACGTGAAACTATCCTTTAATTCTACCGGCATGATTCGATGTACCTCTTTGCAATTCCTTCGTCCCAAAAGCTTTCGCCCCGTTCCCACGAAGCGATCATCGCGTGACTGACCCCGACCTTCTCGGCGAGTACCCGAAGACTGATCTTCCGATCCCGACGCACGCACTTGAACGCGACCCCGATAGCCTTGTTCTCTTCCTTGGCCAGATCGTGGAAGTCGTTCCGGTTCTTCGCGAACGCGGCGGCTCGCTCGATCAATCGGGTTTCGTCCATCGGTTTGTTGGGCGAGTTAGGGATCGAACCTCGCGTCGCCCGGTTGATCACGCCTCGGCTTTCGTGAAGTCGAGATAGTATCGCTCGCCGGGGTTGATCTTCCCAAAGAGCGCCGGATTCGTCACGTTGATCGTGAGCGAGGCGCTCGGGGTGTATTTCGAGTAGGTGTTGTCCTCGCTTGGCTCATCTCCGACGCCGGGCTTCCCGGTGACCGCGCTCATCTTGATTTCCTCACCTTGCTCGGTGCGAGTCACTGAGCCGACATACATTTTTGCTCTCATTGTGTTTATGGTTCCAAATCGCCCAACAGTTAGTGGAGAGAACGGCGGGCGCACCCATCCTCTGCGGGAAGAAAAGACACGATGACATGTCAAAGTCAAGGCTTTACAATTACGCGGGATGGATGGCAGATTGCGCCACATGCAAACCATCCAGGTACTCGGCAAGAATATCCTCCTCAAATTCCGCACTTGGGAGCATGACGGCATGATCGTGATCCCCGAGAAGTCCAAGCCGCAACCCGTCGAGGCTGACGTGATCGCGGTAGGTCCCGGTGTTGACCCGGCCATCGAGATCGGGACGAAGGTCATCGCTTCCCGTCTCGCGGGAACCTACGTCCAATACGACGGCGTGAAGCTCTGTCTGATGCCCGAGAGTGGGATTCTACTGATCGATGATTCGGAGGAAACAAATGCCACTACCGGGAAATAATCTAAGAGACAACGAGTTCATGCGCCCGGTTTCATCCAGCAATCCAAACTATTGCGATTGCTGCCACCGATTGCGGGACTGCTGCATTTGCCATGTTGGTCCAGCCAGATACTACGGAGAAGAATGCCGGTCCTGTCGTCCGTTGAGTAATCAAAAGGAAACAGAGGAAGATGACTGATCCGGTCGGCAAATACTTCTACCGCAAGCGGGCCGCGAACATCGAGCAGTGGTTCCGGTGCGTGGATCTCTGGGCCGACATCCCGGCTGGCGTTCTCTTGCAGGTCAAGAGCGGCGTATTGACCTGTTCTCCGACCGCTTCCATTGACGATCACGAGGACGATGGGTGGAAGGAGATTCCCAGAAAGCAATACCTTTCCGAAGGACTCGCTGGATTCCAGATCGCTTTCGAGGCGTTCACGAAAGAGGACGAATGAGTATCAATGTAAAAGGCATGCCGGGCGATTCATTACCGGACAACTGGAATGATTTATGGGGAAGCGTGTGGGGATGGGAAGAGAAACAGGAGGTCATCCGAAGGCTGGAAGCCTCCCCGATGCTGACCAAGATGGAAGCGGCGGCGTTGGCGATCATAAAGGAAAGGCTGAGAGAAGACGCGGAAGGCTATGTGGACCATCTCAAGTCCATGTGTCCCATCGCGTTCTTCATCCCGTCCTACGACCAGTGCCAGATCCTCAACGCATGGTCGCCGGACTACGAGCCGGAGGAAGCTCCGACCGGCTATCAGACGGTGATGGACTTCACCTGCAACCGTCGCGGGAAAACTGCCAGCGTAGTGATCGACACCCTGCTCTGGCTGATCCCTAACGATCCCGACTGGCCACTATTCCAAGAGCACACCGACCCCTTTAGTCGCGGCAAGTATCGCGTGTTCCCACGACCGAATTGGGATCTCTGGAAGAAGTCCGGCCGCATGGAATACCTGTGGTTGGCCGCACCCCCGAAGTCTGGTCGCAACTGTACGGTCTGGCATGGCGTGACTGACCGTTCCGCGTGGGATCAGACGGTCGGCGCGGAGTATCGCAAGTGGATTCCTCCGTACGAGATCGGCAGGCGCGGCATCAAGAACGAAGAGGATTGGAGCAAGACCGACATGGCGTTCACGACCCGCCACGGCCACAAGCTTTTCGGGAAACTCTACGGGTCCGACGTTCAAGCTTGGGCTGGTAAAGCGTGTTGGCGACTCAACTTCGATGAGGGCATGGACCGTAACACGATGGGGGAGGCGCTCCCTCGCGTCCAGTCAGGCGGGGCTGTCTATTGGGCGTACACCCCAGCGGAAGCCCGTAACTTGGGCAAGCGGACGCAACTGGCTTTCGAGTGCTATCAGGGCAAGTACCCGATGATCGGGAAGGTGAAGTCGTTCACGAACATGTCGATGGACACAACGCCGGACTACATCATGCCCGACGCCAAGAAGAACGAGGATCGGAAGCGGTACGAGCGAATGGGCGACGAGGGAAAGGTCCGGCGCTTCGGCGGGTTCTTCCAGTCCAGCCCGGTCGTGTTCTCGCATTTCGAGCGCGAGTTTCATGTTCTGGAAATGGACGACAAGGAGTTCCTCGCCAAGTACGGCAAGATGTCGAACCTGTTCCGGGGCGTTGACGAGGGGATCGCCCACCCCGGTACTTGCATCTGGTCCGCGCTACTTCCGACCGGCGAGCATGTCATCTACCGGGATTATTCCAAGGTCGGGATGTCGATCTCGGATCGCGTCAAGGACATCGTGGAATTGTCCGGGAATGAACTGGTTGCGACCGTCAGGCCGGGACTTGGCGACAGTAAATCGACTCAGTATCGGGAGAAGTTCGTGCGTGAGAAGTTCCGTGGAACATTCGCGGACTACCACCTTTGGGCGCGAAAGAACGAAGCATTGAACGACACGAGAGCAGAAGATTACCGGAGGGCTGGATTGCTGATCCGAAAGTCAACCGGTCTTGGTCCAGAGGCTCGGTGCGATAACGTCAATGATATGTTTCGCCGCGACCATACGCGACTCCACATCGAAAAAGGGAGCGCCCCCGGAACGCGGTTGTACGTGACGCGAAACTGCGGAATCCTGATCGAGCGGTTGGAGAACTACCTACAGGACCAGTACAAGACCGGGCCGAATGTTGGGCAGTTCAAGGGCCAGCCCGAGCAGCTTGGCGACGATGAAATCGACTCGATGTGCTATTCCGTGTTGCACAAGCTCCGCTGGGTACCCGCCCCACTCCAAGAGGACGACGACGGGTTTTGGTTGCAAAAGAGTGATGACACGTCATATAACCCCGTTACCGGCTATGCCCCGCTCTAAAGAGGAAATCTGCGTTCAATCGACCCGCGACATCCTCGCGGCGAGCCCCGCTATCTCCGAGATCCAGAACCAGATCGCGACCATCGCGGTTGACGAGGTTCTCACGCTCGATGTCCAGAAGGACAAGATTTCCGGCAACGCGCTGGTCCTGATCGCTGCCGCGCAGAACCAGATCGCGGAAACAATCCACATGGCCGACCCGGTTCAGGCGGCTCAAGTCGCCGAGAAGATGATGAGCGTGTATCAGTCCGCGCAAGGGACAAACCAGATCCCGCAAGGCTTCGGAATCCCGAGTTTCGCGGGAGCAAAGACGGCGTTCCTGATCGCCGGAATGACGAGGTAACTACCATGCCAATCGGCGAACTATCGACCCCCAGCGCAGACGAAGCCCAGGCCGTCATCGGCGAGAACCTCGCGGTGGACGAGGATCTCTGTAAGGCGGTTCTCCAACACATCTTCCGGGAATACTACTACCCGTTCCTCTTGAACCAGCAACGGCTCCATGCCATCTGGTACGCCATCGACCGCGCATGGCGGTGCATGACGCCCTCCGCGACCCTCGATTACGATCTGTTCGCCGAGAAGTCCGAGGCTTGGATGAAGTACGTGAAGGACGGCAAAGGCAACGCGGGCAGCGCGAACATCACGCCCTCGGACTTCTACCAGCAGGTCAACACGCTTTCGGCGATGGCGTTTGAGATGAGTTGGCGCGACGGGTTCCCGGCCAAGTACACGAAGCCGGAAACGATGATCGAGCATCCGCTCTACAACCCGACGCAACAGAGCGTTGAGGCCGCGAACGAGCTTCTCAAGCAGAACGCGAACCGCGCCGATCTCAAGACCTTGTACCGGAAACTCTACCCTGACTACCTCCGGTTCTCGCACGCGTGGGCAATGTTCGATTACGACCGCCGTCTTGAGATGGTTCCAGACCCGGCTACCGGCGAGATGTCACCAATCCCGAAGACCTTCTACACGACCGCCGCGAAGCTCAACATCGACCAGGTGTACGTCGATTACCTGTCGCCCATTCAGGACATGTCGAAGCAGGAATGCCCGACCGTCCGGCGCATGGTGACGAAGTTGGACCTGTTCGCCAACGAGTACGACCCTCAGTTGAACCCGTTCGGATGGCTCAATATCGATCTCGCCATCGATAAGGAATCCACCCAGTACGCTTTCAGCCAGCAGGATCTCGCCTACGCGCAATCGCTCCTTAACACGCGCTACGGGATCACGGACACCTCGGGAGGCCAGAAGCCCGTCAATACCGTGAAGCAGCTCTACACGAGCTTCGCGATGCTGCCGCTCTACCAAGACCCGGAGACGGGCAAGATCATCCTCGCGACCGCGCCTCTGGATGTCGCCGACGAGACGGGGGCTACTAAGAAAGTTTACGTGCGCCCGCAACGGTTCGTTGTCGAGTGGTACGGGTACAGCGGGAACCCGGGAGGAACCTGTCTCCGCATCCAGCGCAACCCGACCCCCGACGACGGCGTGCCAATCCAAGCGATTGTCCACAAGATCGAGGATGCTTCGATGGCTATCCCGGTATCGGTCGCGGAAATCGCGTACTCGGCTTTCGAGCAGCTTTCCACGGCGATCAACCAGTTCCTCGACTCCAAGAACTACACGATCAACCGCCCGTTCAAGGTTCAGGCAGGGAGCAACAACGAGAAGATCAACCTCAACAAGCCCGGTAAGAACATCATCGTCGATACGATGGATGAAGTGCAGCGCATGGAGGGGAACGCGTACGATGAAAGCGCCACGCTTTTAACTTTCCAAGGGGTTGCGAAGTCCGAAATCCAAGCGGTGTTCGGCGGAAAGGATGCGATCTTGGGCGATGTCGCGGGCGGCAGGCGTCCCGCAACCGAAATGGCCGCTGTCATTGATTCCGCCAAGACGCCTATCGTCGTGGACATCGACAACTTCAATCGCCAGTTCGCGGGAGGGTACGCCAAGTGGAACCTCGCCAACACGAACAAGTGGGGCGACCGGGACTGGATCAAGAAAAAGACAGGGCTGTTGTTCTTCCCGAACATGGAGATCCAGACCGAGATGGCGCGTGAGTACATGGACCGGATCTCGGCGCAGAACAACGTCCGGTACTTCATCGAGACGTTCGGCAACAACCCGGTGTTCCAAGGCTACCTCAACACGCCGGGGGCGGTGACGAAGCTCGCGCAACTGATGGGGATTCAAGGCTTGGAGGAAGTCATCAACGATGGCGGGTACGAGATGGCCAAACAGGAGGCGATGCAGACCGTCACGAAGATTCTGGGCGACGGTATCCCGATCCCGCCCGCGCCGGATGATCCCGACGAGATGTTCCTGACGGTGTTCTCTCAGGCGCTCAAAGATCCGTATTGGTGGAACCACGCCCCGCAGAACATCCCGCTCTTGCAGCAACGGATCATGCTCCAGCAGCAGCAGCTCCAGTTGAAGCAACTCCAGCAGATGCAGGCCCAGCTACAGGCGGAAGTGATCGGCATGGGGATGAACGGCGGATCGCAGGGCTCAAACGGGAGCGGCCAGCGTTCGGCCAGTGGCGGCAACGCGCCCCAGACTGGCGGTCAGGAAGCGCAGCAGACCTTGGGCGCTTTGATGGGCGGGATCAGGTAGCCTCACTTTCCTGTTGACTGTGTAAAGGTTAGGCTTTACCACTCGCCCTAGATGGTCATCCTTTCCTCGCCAGTAACCGCCAAGTTCGAGGGCACGTCCCTCCTTCCGTTCTGCCGGTACGTCCTGACGCAAGCTCAAGCCCGGCAGGTCGAGGCGGCGTTCAATGGCACGTCGCTTTCGCCATCCGACCTCTCCAACTTCAACAGCTACGAGAGGCGCTACGGCGGGACTCCCTTGGGTCGCAAGAAAATCGTGATCTACCGACACACAGCTTTCGGGGATCAGTTGATGATGACTGG
>Ga0172380_10002042_pt1 | contig 32861 bp, 54 predicted proteins | sample Leawe162metaG_FD_119747 | JGI IMG/M metagenome (GOLD analysis project Ga0172380, IMG submission 119747) | Leachate microbial communities from a municipal landfill in Southern Ontario, Canada - Leachate well 162 metaG | ecosystem: Engineered > Solid waste > Landfill > Unclassified | place... | reverse complement strand
TCTTTTCCGCAAATACATTTAATCATTTTATAAGTTATATAATTTATCTTTGTCCGACTTCTTATTTTCTTCTGAATTTTCCAAATCTACAATTTGTCCCAGTATGTTCCCAAGTATTTTAACCGCTTTCTTGGTCGCTTTCAGCTCTATCGCCTGTTCTTCAGCGTTATCGCATTCTTTCACCATTTCTAAGCTGTTTAATTTAGAATAATTAGAGAGCAGAAAGTTTTTCATTTCTCTTCCCGCTTCTGATTCCAGTATCTTTTTTATGTCGTTTGTCATTTTAAGTGGTTAATACTGGTTGACCTTGTATTTTAGGCTGTTCTGCTGTTTGTGGCGCCTGAACCCCCTGTGGCGGACTCTTTGGAAGAGAAGTTATGTCTATTCCTTTCTTCTGCATCGCTATTTCTATCAAAGCCGTTCTTCTTACCGGGTCGGCTTCCAATTGGATGAAAGAATACAAACTCTCCAACTCTGAAAGAAGATTAACATTTTCTCCCGATATAATCACTCTCGCTCTCGGTTTGAAGCTATCCCAAAATCCTTTTTCCATTTTAAGGGTAGTTTCTTCATTTTTTGCCATTTCTTCCTCCTTCAGTTTCATTATAATTTCTCCTTCCTCTATGGAGTGCGGAGGAAGAGCCAAGAGGTTATTCAAATACCACGCCTTTGCCACCATTTTGTAATACTCCTTCAAGTGTTCTTCGTCTCCCGTCAATTCTATGACTTCTTTGCTTCTTATCTCTCTCATTAAAATAGGCAGTATCCATTCATCAATTAAATCAGATAATGCTATAGCCAGTTTTTCCCTTAAGAAATCAAAGAGTTTATTAGCGTTTTGATTCATTAAAGCTCCTAAACGAAAAGGAGTTCCCGATGGCATACTTTCTCCAGAGACTACTTCAAACGAATTAGCCAGTTCATTTGCCACTTGGATGTTCCTATTCCAATCATTAACGAGTTGGTCAAATCCTTGCATACGCACCTCCACTTGAGCCAATTCTTTCGCTTTAATAATGTCTCCGCTACGCATATCAGTCAGAGTATTTTGAATAATCAGAGTATCAGAAGTCCTAAATATAGTCCTTGAAGCCCATTCCAGCCCTTTAGCAAGGTTATTGCCTATCTGATTGGCTCTTGTCTGGCAATCAAAGAGAACTTCATATAATCCCTTTCTAAACCACCTTCCTTCGTATTTTCCCCTATGGGCTTCTTTGTATGGTTTTTTATCAATCTCTTCAGCAAATAAAACATACTTCCCTCCTTTTTCTCCTTTTCGGAGTCCGGCAATAATAACTTTAGAGAGAACATACTTGTCGTCTTTTCCTCCTTGTTTGCCATTTAACTCATTCAACTCTTTTTCCGAGACCTCTCCGTTTCTTTCATAAATCTCATAATAAGGGGAAGAAGAATCAATCTTGCCTGACTTCTCTGTCTTGGAGAAAAACTTGTTTCCACAGGTTTTAATCACTTCCTCCACATTCTTCCAAATGTCTGTTTTTGCTCTTAAATCGCTCTGTGTTAAGAGATGCCTTTCAATCACATCGCTTTCCTCAAGAGTTTTAGCCGATTGGTTCAAAACATAGAAATTCTTCAAATCAATCGCCTCATATCCTCCTTTGACCTTCTTCCACACCACATTGCCCCAAGAAGAAAATTCTTCTATGTTGTCATTTAATTCCTCTCCCTTATGGTTGTCTTTAAGCCATTTAGAAAGTTCTAAATTAGATAAAAGGACAGCTAAGGCGTCATTCTTGCTCTCTGAGTAGATAGTAATATCTTTCGTGTCAAAGTCTATGTTCTTTATTTCAGAGTTTACGCGCGGAGAAGTAATGTCAAACCAATACTTGTAGTCTCCTTGCGAATCAACTTTGCCCTTAGGATAAATTTGATTCTGATAAAGAGAGATTCTTTTAGCCAGCTTATACTGCGAATACTTCACGCCATCGGAAATATCAACTTCTTGCGTGGTGTAATTGTTTATCTCCGATTCTATTTTATTAAAGAATGATTCCATTTGTTTTAATTATAACATAATTTTACAAAAAACCAAAATCACTTTCTTTTTCGCTTATGATTTCTTCCCTATTCTTCCTTATCCTTCTTTTTTCTCTCTCTATCGGGTCAATGTAGGAATTATAAATCTTCTCAAACTCTCTTGACATTTCCTCTCCAAGCGTTTCTTGTTTTTTATCAGACAAATTCATTTCTCCTCTCTTTTCTTATTTGTTCTAAATTATAAATATCGTGTCTGGTCGGCTGTTTTATATCCCAAGTCATAGAAACAACATATCTTATGCTATCCAGTAAATGATTATTCTTATCTATCGGCTTCTCATTCTCATTCCTTTCGGCATTGTTTTCATCGTTAGAATAGGTTTCAAGCTCATAAATAGTATTGATACATTTGCGATTGATTAGGAATTTATTATTAAGAAAAAGCTCTCTGACCTTCTGGATACCAGCTATTATGCTGTCTTTCCCTTTTATCACCTCTCTTGTATTTACTCCTCTATTCCGCAATTCCTCTATAGCGGAGGGGTTTTCAGGGTCAGGATACACTTCCTCAAACTTACAAGCGCTCACATATTCAGCCAACTGCGTGTCTGTCCGCTCTCTTTTATACCATTCATCCTCTAAATAATACTTTTCTCCGTTAAAATAAATATGAGCTACCGCCGCCGGATTCCTATAACCAAAATCTATTCCCGCTATGTATTGATAAATTCCATCAGGCAGAGTGTCATATAGGTGCTTTTCTCTTGAAAACTCCTTATAAACCAATCCTTCCGTCTTTTTAAAGCTTGCCAGATACTCCTGCTCAAACCTATCCGGTGTCATCTGATTTTTAGCTAAATCTATTTCCTCGCTTGGTATGTATGGATTATCATAGCTTGTGAAATGAAAACTCTTGAAATCCTTGTCTTTTAACTCTGTATTGTATAAATCATAAAAGTGATTAAATCCTTTCGGTGTGGATATAAATAACGCTTCCCCTTTTCGGTCCGTGAGCGTTGGTCTCAACACCTCCTGCCAATTAACCCAGAAATTACGCATACTCGCCACCTCATCTATCACTAAGAAATCAAAAGACTGGCCTCGTAGCGTCTCTATGCTCTCCCAACCTCTTAACTGAATGAGCGATGTCGTGTTTTTAATGTTCTTTACCTCAAGTTCCAACCTGCTTTCGTTTATTTTAACCGCTATACTCTTAAATTCCTTAACCAGCATCTGCCAAGCAATGTCTCTGGCTTGCTGATAAGTCGGAGCAATATAAGCAATCCTGCTCTCCTTGTAAATCGCTATTCCTTTAATCTCTTCTACTGCTAAAGTAGTCTTTCCTCCCCTCCTTCCCACGCATACTACTCTAAATCTGTGTTTGTCCTTCGCTATTTCCGCTTGTGGTGTTGTTAGTTTTGGCATCGTATTTATCTTTGACCTCTCCCGCTATCTGAATAATTAAAGGTCTATCGCTCTCTCCTCCTTGCAAAGTCTGCGGTATCATCCTTGTATAAGCTTTCCCTAATTGTTCAGTCGCCCATTTTTTATCTCCTTTATCCTTACTCTCTAACATTTCCTTTAAAAACTTAAAAAAAAGAGGAGATAATTCAGAATATCTTTTAACTATTTCTAATTCCTCTATAGCGCTTTTTCTTCCCGGCATTCCCATAACCCATTATAATTGACTAATTGTATAGTTTACTTTATTACTGATGTTATTACACTTGCATCTATTTTACCTGCTCTATACATACTTTCAACCTCATCTATTAACTTATGATTTTTTTCAATCCTAATAGTTTCCTCTTTAGAATACATTTTATCTTTCGGAGTAAAAATCCTTAAATTCTCAATTTTATCTAAAAATGAATAATCCGCGCGAGAAAATAACTTATCAATAAAATATAACTCCAAAAATATAATTCCTCCTATAATTATAAACAATAACATATATAGCGCATTATTTTTTAATTAAAATTGTATAAAAACTCCAATCTTTAATACAATCTCCTTGACTAATTATATCATACTCTGGCATTAAAAGCAAAAGAGACTTTAAGCTCTCCCTTGTATAAGCGTGGAGATGCTGTCCCTGTGATAATCTGAAATCCATTGTGTCTATATATTCGTGGTCTGGAAGTATTATTATCGCCTTTCCTCCTTTCTTTAACACCCGCGCCCATTCTTTTAAGCATCTTACGCTATTTAGAATATGCTCAAAGCTGTGCCTTGATATGATAACATCAGCCCATTCATCCCCTATTCTCTTTAAATCATCTCCGCTTGTTTTAATATCCGCTCCGTCTATCACATCTATTCCCACGCTCTCTCTTATCGTCTTATGCTTCCCGCATCCTATATCCAATATCAGCTTATCCTTAATTTCTTCAATTTCATTTAAAACAAACAAGCGCTCGGGATGTTCTTCTTGCGGAAGAGAAAACATCTTTTGAAGGAATAAATTATCCATTATTTATTTGGTTTCCACCCGTGTTCTACCGCGTTAAGCAGTCTTTTTTGCGCCTCCGCCTTATTCTTGATGGTATTTTTCGCTTTTATCCCATTAGGAGTGGAAACTCGGTATCCCTTATTTGTTTTCCGTATTTTTACCGGCATCTTCTTGTTGTTTATTTTCTTCTTGGTCTTTATTCATATCCAAGAACTTGAAAGCCGGTTCGGCAAATATCCCTGTTTCTTCCCACCTCAATCTGGCGTAAATATCTATTTGGTGCTTTGCCGAAAGCTCCCGATATTCTTTAATAAAATTATCTAATTTCTCCCTCATTTCCTTTTCTTTTTTCTCATTTTCCTCTTGTATTTTTTTATCCATATACTTTTTGCTTTTATATCCTGACATTTAATTTAATTATACCACTAATTTTAATTGTAATCAATTTATTTTAATAAACATTCATGAGTGCTGTAAAACTCTTTATTAACCTGATGATATTCTCCTCCTTGTTTCTCACAGACCCATTTATTTGATTTATATTCCATTAAATCACTAAAAGCACTAATCCAAGGCATAGCAATAAAAAAGAATAAAATAGTAATTAGTATTACAATCATAGCTATAGAAAACCCAATCATCGCTTTTTTAAATTCTTCAAATTCTTTCATATTTTTTTATTTTAATAATAATTAATTTCCATATTTTATTTTAAAATTATCTTATTAATTTTAATAACTCCTCAAAATTAGCTCTCTGTATAATTTTTTCTTCCTCTTTTTTCTCGGAAAGATACCTATTCCATTTATCATCATACAAAATATACAATGCTTCATTTTCTTCATGCGATAATGCTCTTAAAAAACTTTTTTCTCCCATATCTTCTAATCCACCTATATACATTCCACTTACTTTATAGTTTCCATCAGGAGAAATAAGATAGCTACTACATTCTTCTTTTAACTTTTCGAATGTTTTTTCATCTTTTATATATCCCGAAACACAAAAACCTCCATCCTTTATTTTCCAATCATCAAAGAAATGAGCGTATTTTTCTTTGTATTCTGCTATCCTTTTATCTTGTTCTATCTTTTCTAAATCAGATAAATCCATATCTAATTCCCTTTTTTCTTCTTGTTTTAAATAAAAGAAAGTAGTTCCTAAAATTAAAACTATTATTCCTATTGTTATGTATTTTTTAGTCATCTTTGTTTATTTTTTATCTAATATCATTCCCTTGTTATGTATTCTATTTAATTCAATCAACCTATTTCTTTCTTCCTCCCTCCCTATTCTTTTGCCTTCTTTAAGGGCTTGGGATATTTCCTTTCTAATAATTTTAACTAAATCTGCGGCATATTCCGCTGAAACTGCTATTTGATACACTTCTTTTTCTCATTCCCCCTTATTTATTTTTTGGTTGTTTGGCATTTTTTAATACTCGTCATTGATAATTTTTTCCACTTGCTCAAAAAACCATTCTTCGCTGTCTTTCTTAGATTGAATTCTCATAATTTCAGCATAATTATTGGCGGCTATCACTACCCGTAGCATTGCTTTCTGGTCTTCTGATAACTTCTTTTTTTTATTTTGTTTAGGCATTTTATTAAATAAATTAGTCATAAGTTCTATTATCTTTCTCCCAAAAATCTATGCTATATCGCTCAATAGATTTTTGTCCTCGCAATTGAACAGATACTATTAAATAATCTTAAGAATTTTTTATCTACTCCAATTCTAAGTAAATCTCTTTTTTATCAGTAGTAACTTCAAATATCCTAACATCCTTCACATTCTTATTTTTTTCCTGTTTTTTAGCCATTATTATCGCTTCTTCTTTATCATCAAAACTATATTCCTTAAAAAACCATTTTTTAAGTATGTATTTTTTTCTTTGAACTATGTATTGTTTTTCTATCATTTTATTATTTATTTTGACCTTTTTATCAGACGGGCTTTGTGGAGGAGAAATTAATTATTATCTGTAAAACCCACCTTCTGTTGCTATCGCCGCGTTAGCAGTCATTACAGCTTCTCTTAAATGACGAATAGCTGCTGTTCTATCTGGACTTTCTGGACAATTTTTATCAATAACTCTGGCAAACTCCATCGCTTTTTCCCTAATTACCATATACGCTTCTTTCTGTTCCTCTGTTGGAGCGTGATAAGTAAATAAATTTTCAATTTGGTCTTTTGGCTCTTCTACTGTCACACTACTCACGCCGTCTTCTGGTATTGTTGAACTCATTGTTTTTGTTTTTTATTGTCTCCTCCGCAAAACCCACCTGATGTTTTTATTTTGGTTGTGACCTTTAACACTTTTTCTTCAATAGAGAGAGGTTGATGTTTAATCTTATTCTTTCTTTCTCTTTCCACTATTTTATCTGTATTCTTAATTATTTCTTGTACTGTTAATTTTTTAGACATTTTTAGTTAAATAAGTTAGTCATAAGTTCCTCTCTCCCCATTTTTTTGCCTTCTTCAAGGGCTTGTTGGCGGACTATTTCTTTCATTCTTCCTAATTCATCAAAAGCAGTATTAAAACTCCAATCACTTATATGATTACAAAAGTTATTTTTCCACTTTTCCCACTCTCCCTTATTCATTTTTTGGTTGTTTGGCATTTTGGTTTATTTAGTTTTTAAATACCTTTACATTCTGTTTTAGATTCTCTTGTAAATTGGCTTAATTTTATACCATTTGTTCCGACTGGATAGTCATATTCTCTACAAGCCACACATTTCTTTCTTTTACAATATACAACACCTAATATCTCTCTTAAATTACCCTGACTATCGAGTTTATGTGCTGGTATTAATTCGTTATCCCATAAATGTTCTTTCATCTCCTTTTTATTTTGTTTAGGCATTTTTGTTTTTTAATTTTCATCTGGCGGTATCGGATTTTTCTCAAAATCTTTTACCTCATTGAAAAAGTGCCATACAGAAGTTATATCTAATTCAATTTTACCTCTTTTCATCCTGTTAATTAAATATAATCTTCCTCCTCTTAATTCTATTTCTCCCAGTGGGTATCTTGATTTTATCCCTTCTTTTTTATTTTGTTTAGGCATTTTATTTTAATGATTTTCTCTCCACCTCCACAGATTATCGACCTTTTCCTCCAAGTCCTTTAAGCGGGACTCAACACTCAAAGCGTCAAAAGTATCAAGTCCTCTATCATCAATTTTCGATAGAAAAGCACTCGCCGAGCCATAGTACGAATCCGCACTGTCGACCCAGCCCATGCCGAACCTGACCAAGCCGTCGTAGAAGTAGAAGCACGGAGCGTGCGAGAAGCCGCCATCCCCGCCAGTATACTTATCTCCAGCGCAATCAATCCATAAATTCTCACACTTACTCAATCTCTCAGAGTGAGAAAGCAAGATACATCCCACTTCATAGCTATTTAGCAGAAACTCATTTTTCGGAAGATTGTCTCTAACTTCTTTAACTGATTTTCTCCTGTATCTTTCTCCCGTTTGAGCCGGATAGACAAAGAAATCTCCCGCTCTCGGACAATCTAACACCAAGTTATTTTGAATGTATCCTTCTATTTTGGAAATATCGGGATAGCTCACAAAATTGTCTCCTCTATCTTCCTTGATAGCGTCCAAAACTTTCTGTAATGCTTCTTGATAGGTTCCCCTGAGTGTTGGAATGAGAAACCAGCCTTCCGCCCCTTCCGGCAGTTTGGGAAGTTCTTTCGGTTCCTCAAACTTGTGCTCGGGAAAGTATTTTTTAAGGATTTCGTATTGTTCTTTTAATGTTTTTATTTTCATTTTGTATATTAACCTATGTTAATGTATATAATAAATAAAGCAGTGTTTAAAACATATTTCTGGCTTCCCCATCTAAAACTTGAATAGCTGCTTTAATTGCCGACATTTTCTTTTCTAAACTCTTTAAATAAAACCGCAATCTTCTTTCTTTCCTTCCTTCCGGCAATGCTTCCCACTTCCGGTCGCAGGAAGCATCAGATTTTGTTCCTTCCCTCAATCTCTCCCAGTTATCCGCTTTTAAATCAAGAAGTATGTTTAATTCCTCCACTTTTTTGTCTGTGCATCTTTCGCTACCTACCCAATATTCGCAAATATCCTTTTTTTCTGGCTCATTTAGATATTTATCAACACAATCAATGTTGTTGCAAAAATAATAATAGTCGTAATTCTTTGCTTTTCCCTTTATTTCTTTTGAACAATACTTGCAGATTTTTTTCATAAAGTATAAGTATTATATCCCATTGCCCCATAAGCATAGATTATTTTGTGTTCTTTGAGCATAAAGCAATAACAATCTTTGCATAAGTCCAGCTGGTATGTTTCATAATATGGCTCTGTCTTTGACTTTCCGTCCTCTTGGTCGTGGTCAAACATTACTGGCACTTTGTATTTTTTAACCTCTCGAGAATGCTCTCTATTCTTAATGTCGCAATGATATATTTTTTCTTCCATAGATTATTGATTAAATGCTTTTTTTAGAATGTTGTCGGCATCTTCTTTCCCATAACATTTGAACGGACCGAAATAATCTTTAACAAAAGGGCTTTCGCTGGCTTCGTCAATATCATCTTGGGAAAAATATCTCTTAGAGAATATCTTGCCGTCTTTATGTAAATATCCCCACCACCAAGTTTCGTTATTGTCTATACTCATAATTGTTCTTTAATTAAATTTATCAATACATTTTGCTCGCACAATGGGCTATCTTTAACAATATATTTATCTAGGATTGTCAAAATTCTTATTTTCTCCTTTTCATTTCTTTCTATTAAATAATTTATGTAGTTTGACTCGTCCTGTTTCCTTTTGTTCTCAATAGCCATTCGGCATAGACTTACATCATCATCGGAAATATCAGTATTCTGACGACCGACTAAAATCTTGCCTAATTCAATAACTATCTTATCGGTATCTGGTATGACTTCTAAAACACTTTCTATAAGATGAGCGACACAAACTTCTCCCATTTTAGAGGATATGAATGTATAATCGTCTGTGCCTCTTAATCTATCTTGTATGTATTTTGTGTTAATCATATTTTAGCTTTAACCCAATTAAGTCCTGCCATAAAACCTGCCTCACTGTCTAACATTTCACTATCTCCAATCTTTGTTTCTAACTCTTGTCGTCTTTGCTCAATAGTGTTTTTTAGATAATCTCTGAATAGGTTTTTTACTGCCTCGTCTTGTTTATCTCTATCATAAACACAATCTGCTCTAACTATTTTTTCAAACTGGTCTAATGCATTGTTTAAGAATAATTCAACATCGCTTGACGACTGGTGGTCGCCAGTATAATTGGCTTTGTAATTATTGATGATATTTTGTTTTGCGTATTCTGGTGATTGTAGTTTTCTCATATTTGTAGGGTTTTTGTAAGCAGTTGCTACCTCCGTCTTAGAATAATAACTGGCTGATAATTCCAATAATTCTTCGCTTAATTCTCTCGGAGTTTTCATTGCTTATTTATTTTGTTTTGACATACACGACATAATCCCGATATTCATTCTTTTTTCCCATCTTTTTTCCAAGATAAACTATTCTCACTTGCTGTTTGTCCGTGATATCAGCCAATCTGTCATCAAGCAAAGCAGAACCCCAAAATTTTAAATCGCCTTTATCCGTCTTTATTCTATAAATAGTGGAATTCTTATTTTTTCCGGTGTTATTAGTTCTTTCCGTGATTATTCCTTGAAGTTCATCTCCTTCTTTTTCAAAAGAAAAAACAGGAGTATCGTCCATTTGCGGGATAATTTCTTCAAACCCCTCCAAACCTTCTAATTTTATATCTTCTTTTTTCATTTTATTATTTATTTAATTTTAAACTTCTTCGTTTAATATCTTATCCTTTGTTTCTTTGCTTACTTGCTTCGCCCAATTTTTCAAAGTTTTATTAACATCGTCCACAATATCTTTTCTAATAAACTCTTCCAACTTCTTTCCCGCTTCTTCCGCCTTGTCTATATCAACTTCTATTTTAGCGGAGCAAAAATAGTCTATCGACTGGTATTCTCCGAGATTTATTTTCAAAGTCCTTGCTTTAGCTATCTCTATTTTTTTAGTTAGTTTTTTCATTTTATTATTCTTGATAGTGTGGCGACCTTTCTCTTATCTCTCCCCATTTATATCCTTGATTTTCTATATCCTGCCTTTTAATTTCCGTTTGTTCTTCAAGCGCGCTTCCTATCCCCAACTTTGACAACTGAAAAGCATAAGCCCATCTCATTTTATTTTTGTATTCTGCCCGATTGAAGTTTCTAATAAGATAAGAGATATTTTTTAATTGCTTGGCTGTGTAGTCGTAGGCATTCTTTCCTTGTTCTTCCAAAAATTGCTTAAGTTTCATTTTATTCTTCTTTTAATACTTTATTTTGTTTTTCCCTATCTATCGCCAGTTCCAGTTTAGCAAGAGATTCCGCCGCCGATTCAAAACCTTCCGAAGTTCTTTTAACCATTTGGCTATCCCCGTAAGCGTCCTTATAAATCACTTTTATTTCTATTATTACTTTATTCATCTTCTTCAATTTCTTCTTCCTCCTCCTCGTCAAGACATTCGTCTTCCTCTCTTTCATCTTCTTCTTCCTCTTTTCCAAAAACTTCATCGGGAGTAGGCATTTCCGACCTTATGATATTTTCCAAAAATTTTGTTTCTTTCATTTTTTAAAATACAAAACAATAAAGGATAAAAGTTCCAAACATTAAAGCCATAAGACCAAGCCCAGCCAACACCTCCCACCAAAAAGAAAGAACCTTTTTTGGATAGGCAATACTCATATTGCCGACCCATTTTTCTTTAATTATTGTTTCAAACATTTTATTATTTTATTTAATTTTAATTTATTCTTTTATATTTTTTCCCATTTAACTCACTTTGTCATCATCGCAATCATTAAATAAATCTGAATTGACATACCGCAAGGCACATCCATCTTGCTTGACAGCTTCAAGGCATATCTCGGGAGTCTGGTCTTTGACATACTGCAAGGCATATCCATTTTGTTTGACAGCTTCAAGGTATATCTCGGTAGTCTGGTCTTTGACATACCGCAAGGCATATCCATTTTGTTTGACAGCTTCAAGGCATATCTCGGTAGTCTGGTCTTTGACATACCGCAAGGCATCTCCATCTTGTTTGACCTCTTCTAATGCCTCATCTCCAGATAAACACTTTTTGTCACTTAATGAATCGTATTCTTTTTTATAATCTTGTAAGTCCATTTTTTTATTTTATTTAATTTTAATTTTTAGAAAGGAGATTTGAGATGGAACCAGCTCTCGCCAATTCGTCTTGCCCTCTCCTTTCCTTCGCCCAAGTAGCTGTGTATTTAAAGTGCTACTCTGTCAGTATATATGACTACACCGCCCCCGTCAATATCCCCCCTGTGGATAAACTCACTTCCTATCAAAACCCAACAAATAATCTATATAATCGCAAATTGTCATATCAAGTTTGGCGGCGTTCACTTTTAAATTTCTTCTTGTCGCTATTCGCACTCTGATTTTGATGTTGGCTGTTTCTCTCTTCTTACTCTTATTTTGTTTAGGCATTTATCTTATATAACAATTTTTGAATATCTTTCTGAATTGATTGTGTCTTCCATAACTTGAATTGGAGTTTTGTTTTCTACCGCCATTTTAAAAATTACCGGAGAAAATCCTGAAACTAACGCAACATCATTTTCATCTTTTTGAACTGGTAGATTCTTTCCACTTCTTGCGTTAACATTCCAAAAAACAATATTTGGTTTTTTATATCCAGCATTTCTATATTTTTCTTTAATCACTTCAAAGTTAGTATCGCTTTCATACCTTGAGTTTATTGCTTCATCAAATTCCATATCTGAAATGATATAAATTGTTTCTGGCAAGTCAACAATTGGAGTGTTGTTTTTAATTGCAGTATTAAGAATCAAATCAAACACTGCTTGAAGATTTGTATTCCCATCCCATTGAGAACTTTCAATACTATTTATTCTATCTAACAAAGTCTGACCTTGTATTTTTTGCAATCTTGGATTACCTGAAAAAGTAATAAAGTAGTCCTTGAATTGTCCTTTGTTTCTTTCCGCAAAATAAAGAGCTAAAGAAACTGAAACTGACATCGGGTCTCCTTCCATTGAACCTGAAACATCAGCAACAACTAAAGCATTCTTGCCTTGGGTGTAGTCAGGCAATTGATTCCATAATGCCTCTAATGTTTTGGAGTAATCATTTTTGACCGACTTATAAATCTGATAAGGATAAAGAGTTTTAGCATTTATTTTTACTTCTCCTTTTTCCGCCTTCTCAATAAAAGTATTGTATCTTTCCTCATCGTGTTTTTTGAAAGCATTCTTGTAAATTCTTGAGGCTTGACTTGGAACAGAAGAATAGTTTATATCACTCCATTTTCTGGCAGACATCTTTTCCTCCACTACTTTTATTTTTTTCCTAATCGCTCTGATTGTCCGGCGATATTCAGTTTCTTTCATTCCTAATTTTCCCGCCATAAATCTTGCCTTACTTCTTGTTGCTTTACTGGAGGCGTTGATAGTCGGCATCCATTTGGCGAGTAAAGTCGGAGTATCTTCTCTTTTATCTTCTTCAATTTGTCTTTTTATAATTTCAAAACACTTCGGATTATCAAAAAACATATCGTCCCAACGACCATAAAAATAAACATATTCCACTATTTTTCCAAAAACTTCAGGATAATCTGTACCTAACCACTCTAAACAAATTCTAAATAAATCTCTTTCTCCTTGTCCTCCTCTCACATCTCTCAAATAGAATAAAATGCGAACAGCTTTTAACCTATCTTCAGAAAATGCTTTTTTAAATAAATCCAAAGCAACATCTTTATTTTTTCGCATTGCTCCAGCTTGAGCATAAAAATCCAAGAGAGCAGAACCGGAACGAATAAAAGTAACCGCCTCATTCTCCGTTAATCCTTTAGAAGTTTCTGTATATAAATTATCAATAAACTTATTAGTGTTCTTAATCTCACTTATTTCTTTTTTAATTTCTAAATTTTCTAAATGTTTCATATTTTTTTATACAAGACCCGTTTAACTTTTACAATTTAATAGATTGTTGTTTAATTTTAATTGCTGTTAGGGTCTTTATTTTTTTTAAACACGACTCGTTTTAATAAATGCAATTATTATTATTTTATTGCTGTTAGAGTCGTAATATCCAACCTTTATTTTATTATACTCCCACTTCGCCCCCTTTACAAGTGGAAAACTATTTTTTGATTTTATCTTCAAAAATGATTTTCTCTTTCTTAATTTTATCGCTCCACCCCAATTTATCATAAAGTTCTTTTTTTCTGTTCTGATATTTTTCGTTTTTTGTCAGGTCGTCTGAACTCTTCGGACTATTCGCCATTCTATTCACGCTCTCCGTTCCTTTCTCAAAAAAAGCATTTCTTGCTTGATGTGTTTATTTATTGTTTCTTGTTTCATTGTTTTTATTTTAATTCCTCAATTTTACTTTTAATAAAATACTTCAAACTCCTTATCATCTCCACGCACCACTCCTTCAAATTTTCCGCCTGTCTTTTCCGCCGCCATTCTTCAGTGGTTTCCGCTTTCAGTTTGGCTTTAGCGACCGACTCGGAATCTTCAGAGATTACTAATAATTTCCGGTTGTATTCCAAAGAAGCGTCAATGACCTCCTCATTGGCATTAGCAAAAAGAGAAGTAAGTTCCACGAGCATTTCGCTCACCCGATAAGGGTCAAGGTTGCCGTCTTGAATTTCGTTTCGGAGAGCGATTATTTTGTTTTTAATTTCTTCGTTCATATAATTTTTCTTCCAGCTTATCTATTTTAATTTTAATAAAATCTTCTTCAATGTGATTTTTAGCTTTACGAAGTTTTAAGACAAGTTTATTTATTTCCGCGCGAATTTTTTGTATTCTTCCAAGTTCTGCCATTGTAGTTTTATTAAATCATTTAATTGTAAATTATATTTTTCGGATATTTCCATTAAAAGTTTCACCGCCCGCAAGGTATTCTCGGTTTCTTTTTCAATTTCCAATTCCTGCTCCGTTGGAGTAAATCTCATAATAAAATGTTTTCCTCCGGTTCTATGTGGTCTAAATCCGTCTCGTAAAAAAAGTTATCTCTCATCTTCAGTCGCACCGACCCCTGCTTACCGGAGCGGCGATTTTTTTGTAAAGACAAAACCGACTCGTCAAGATAAATCGTGCCTTGCTCTCTCGCTTCCCACTTCTTTTGATTTTTATCTGTTAATCTCCATAAGATGCCGACAAAATCCGCTTCTTGAGCGATAAAACTTGAGTCCCTAATGTCTTCTAATCCGATGCGGTCTTCAAATCCTGTTTTAGCCAAATGAGAAGCCAGAAAGATAGTGATGTTATATCTTAGCGCCATCCGCTTAATATCCCGAACCACATTTCCAACTTCCAGCGAGATATTTTTCATTTTTACGGAGTCAATGATGTAGTGAAGGTGGTCTATAAACACGGCTTTAACTCCATATTTCACTATCGCCTCTATGATTTTTCTCTCAATCCAAACAAGCTGTCTGGTCGGAACAGATTGAGGAATAAATCCAATCGGAAGCGGCTCGCCGAATTTTTCCAAAAACTGCCTCGCTTGAACTTCAAAAGAAAACCATAAAGAACGGACTCCTTTTTCAGCGATATTTTTAGTGAAAGTTTGAAGTAGGGAAGTTTTACCTTGACCGGTAGGTCCAGAAATAATCACTAACTCTCCCTCTTGGAAACCATCCGTCATTTTATCCAATCCGGAAATGCCAACAGGAAAAGAATAAACTTCCGGCTTGTCTTTTTTTAAAATATCCCAATAATCCTGAAAACTGATAACTTGGTCTTCCCCACGATAATCACGGAGAGCCATTTCAAAAGAAGCCAATTTTTCTTTTGCTGGTCTATCTTTCTTTTTTTCCTCAATCTCGTTTAAGAGATTGTTTATTTCTTCTAATGTTTTATTTTCCATTTTCTTTTAAAAATTTATTTATAATCCACTCTTTAGAAAAATCACTAATAGAGGGAGTGTAATCTTTTCGTTTGTCGTAATAAAAGGAATCGTTCAGCCAACTATTAAATTCGGTCGCTTTTTTAAAACCATACTCTTGAATAAAAGATTGGACGCTTTTTGGCGACTTCACTAAAGGGATAAAGCCAAAATTCTTTTCCACCCGACCTTTATAATCTGAGATTAAACATTGGGTTTGTTCTTTTAAAGAAATAGTTTGGGGGATGAGGGGGGGATGACCCTCCCCTTCAGATTCAAGTTCAGATTCAGATTCAAGTATATGGGATGAGGGGGGGATGACCCCTACACCATCCCAATATCCTTGTTTTTTAGCATACTCTAAAATTGATTTTGGGGCTTCATTAAGCGATTTTTTAATACCAATAACTACTGACTCGCTTTTTATTCTTTGGTATTTAACAAAATTTTTCAGAATTATCCATCCGTCTTTATAAAACACCTTCGGTTTCAATTTTGGAAGCATTGTTTTTTCCAAATCTCGTTCGTCTATACCACTTTCGAAAGCCATAGTGGAAATAGGGATTTCATAAATTCCGCTTATATTTGTGTGTTCGTTCGTGAGAAGATAGATAAATAAATATCTATCTAAAGCGTTTAATTTTCTCACCCAATTATCACTCCAAAATCTTGTATTTATTAAGCGTTCTTTCATAGTTTATAAAACGACGAAAAGAGGACTACCTGCTGTCTCTGGTTCAAAAAAACCAGTTGCCTCTCGGCAAACAAGTAGTCCTCTTTTCGTAATTAAATTATTAAATTGTTTTTTGATTTTAGACATACTCTTATTATAATCTCTCTATTTTATAAATCAAATATAGTTTTCCACAATTTAAAAACAAAAATCCTCCGTCATATCAAACAGCTCAAGCGTTCTTATTTGAAACAGGGAACGGGATGAGGAGTAAGGTGGCGGAGGATTATAAACTATGAATAGAAATTCGGCTTTATAAAAATGCGTCCGCTTCTATTCTGTTTTTATCATACCATAAAAAACTAAAACCGCCGAAGAAACTAATAGGTGTTATAAAAAAAAGAAACCTCTTCCAAAAAGGAAGAGGTTTCATCAAGGAAAGTCTAAGCAACTTTCAAAGCCGTTCAGTTTTATACTGGGCGGCTTTTTTGTTTTCGGTTAAAAACTAAAGACAGAAAAAACGCCCTAAGAGCGATTTTTTAAATTTTTTTATTCACTTTCATTATACCAGACTGGTCGCTCCCCAGAAAGGTGGAAAACTTCAAAGGACTTACATTATACACATATAACTAAAAAAGTCAATTTATGTCGTTATGGGATAGGTGTGGTGAAATTGGGGTTTAGAAAGATTGATTTCTGATTCCCTATTGATTTGATTTGATTTCATTGATAAAATTATAGCATAATCTTAAGAAGTAGTAACCAAGATATATAATTATTCGTTATAGATAAAGTAATTTGAAAATTTAACTCGGTGTGATGCCCGAGGAAGTCCAAATAAAAAGCAGTAATCCTGCTTTACAAGCAGTGTGGGTTGAAAGGTGATATTGCATCACTTGACTGCCTACACTTGTAGGTAATCAAACAAAAAGTCTTTTTGTTTGGCCACCGACAACCTACCCTGCTTGTAGTGCGGGATTTTTTGTTTAAAAAACTAAAACCGCCCCACAAAGGCGGAACGGTTTTGCTATTTATTAATTCGTTCTCCTTCACGGATGCTCTTCCGCTTGGCTTTTATGCCGAAGGAGAACGAACGGCTCTCCAAGTTTCCTCTTGGTAGGTATGAGAGCTGTAGCTTACTCTCGCCATTCAGTAGTTAGATTGCTTACCGAACCGAAGTAAAGACAAAGATAAGCTGAATGCGTCAATATAATTATACCACATAAAATGATAAAATAAAAAAACAGCAACTCATTGGCTTACTGCATAATTGGTAAATTGCTGTTTTCGTTTAAACTTTTCCCCTCACGGGTGAGTATATACTCTCACTTTAATAGAACGTTGTCAATGGGAAAAGGTTATGCTATAAATAAAATTTCTGTATTTTTTTTCTAATGTCTTTAAAAAGATATTCCGTTAAATACGCTCTGGCTTCCATTTCTTTTTCAAGGTGTTTTTGCTCGGAAATAAAATCAACTATATGGCATATTTCGTGAAGCATAATTTCATAAAACTCCCAACTATCTTCAAATTTTTTTAAATTTAAAATCCCATATCCTTTTTTATAATCAAAATTAACAAATCCATTGGACGTATCCGTATATTTTTTATAATCTTCTTTAATTTCTTTAATATAATTTATAAATTCTTCGCTACAATAAGTTTCTTTAGCGTATTTTAAAAAATCATCATATTCGCAATTCACTCCTAATATAAATTCATTTTTAAAAATACCGCAATTAAATTCTCCCATAAACTTTCTATCTAAACTTTTTTTATTTTTTGGTTTCATTATTCAATTTCATAAAAATAAAATCTTAGGATTTTTTTCATAGTCCTCCCATAAAACAATCCATTTTTCAACTTCAGAAGGAAAAAAGTATTTTTGAAATTCTTTTTTTCCTTTAGGAACATCGTTCTTATTGCTTTTACATTGAATAAAAATAATTTTTTTTTCATTCATAATCACGATGTCCGCCCCAAAAACATCTTTTTGTTTTATAAATCGTCCTGATTTTTCCAAATCTCCAACTTGATAACCTAATCTTTCAAAATAGCGTTTGATTTTAAGTTTAGTGCGGTTGCCTTTTTGATGTTTATTCATAAATTATTTTATTTTCAATTTCCATATTCAAATTCTTTTCCGTTGAGCCAATAAGTTTCTTTCTTCTTCTGGTATTTCTTTTTTTCTTTGAATTCCTTGTCGGTGTCTTTCAAAGAAGCGAGAGCCAACTTTCTCGCAAAACTGCGTCCCACTTTATGTTTCTCGGAAATTAAATCCACTAATTCTTTCATAATAATAAAATCATACCACAAAAATAGGGAGTTAGAAACCCCCTACTTTTCCCCCACGCTATTTTAATCTTATTTTCTTTTTCCTCCGCACTTTTCTTTAATCATATTTTATTTATCCAATAATTTTAATTTAATAGCCGTATTTCTCCAATGCGATAAATTTTTTATATCGTCATTTATCATTAAAGTAGCCAATTTTTCCTGAACTTCGCAGTCGTTGATAAAATTAAGATATTCTCCTTCTTCCGCATAAGGAAAAAGATTGAATTTTTTGGAATAACTTATAAAAGTTTTCTCCTGAAAACATAAACAAGAGTAAGAATACTCATTATTGGAATCCAAGATTTTTCCGTCTTTTCCCGTATCGCATCTTTCTAATGCTTCAATCTTCTTAACTATCTCTGATACTTCCTTATATTCGGCTGTTTCTTGCCCTGAAATTGCCCCTACAGTAGATTTTTCACCAACAAAGGTATTATTTGTCATTGAAAGCAAGATAACCCCTAATATCGCCAAATTTGAAAATAGCGACTGAATATGTTTTTACTTAATTGTGTTCTTCACGCTGGAGAAAAGTCCAACGGAAGCCAGCCCGTAAGCTATTCCTGTGAATATTACTTGAGCGGTTGTGCCATCAAAGAAAAAGAAAGCAGAACCTCCGAGTCCGAACAGGATTGCTAAGGATGGGATGAATTTTGTTGGAACTCCCGCGCTTTTTGCCACTTGGCAGGTGCCTATAATTAAAGCGACTAAAGAACTATTTAAAATTATTTCATTCATATTTTTATAATTTAATTATAAACTTTGACCTTTATTTATTATCTCACTTTTTGCCGAGTAATGCCAGCAGTTTTATCAACAGGGCTTTCAGCTTTCCAAGTTTGTATTCAAAATAAAGATTACGACCCCAGTTATCTTTCAGATTCATTCCCGGACAAGTTTTGTTAGCTACCGCTCGATGCGGTTTGATATTGTCGGGAGATATGCCGTATTCTTCCACAAGTTCCACTAATAGATTTCCAAGTGCGTCTTTTTGTTTTTGCGTGGGATATTCCGCGTCAAAGTTTCCATCAAGGCAGATAGAAATTCCATCAAAATTATAACCGACTTGAGCCATTGTTTCCTCTCCTACTTTCCGATATTTGCGGACTGAACCATTGGAAGAAATATGGTAGTTATATCCTCCATAGAAACCGAGAGATGACAATATTCCCCATTTCCCTCTATGGTAGTTATTTATCGCTTCAAATTGGTCGGGATTGTCTTTTCGGGAAACCGCTGAATGATGAATAAAAATGTGTTTCATAATTTTGAAATTATATTTTTAAAGCCGGAAGCCAGCCAATCTTTTAAAAAATAAAGAATAAAAGATATCGTGGCGAATATCCCCGCCGTCCATTTGAAAATTCCTCTGATGTCGTTTATTTCTTTGCGAAGTTCTCCCACTTCTTGACGCAGAATTTTTATCTCTTCGTAGAGTTGATTCATTTCTTTCATTATTAGTTCCCACGTCTTATTTTTGTAAAATTCATCGTTAGTCATTGAAAAAAGTTCTTCTAATTAACAATAAAATGACTATCAAATAATCAACTGAATACCATAAATCTCTTGAGAAAGGCAGAATACAGCCGAGAACTATAGTGGCTATTATGAAGTAATCTATGAGGACTCTTATTTTCTGGGGTATTGACATTTTAGTATTAGTTTGGTAGTTGGTTAAGTAATGACATACATATTTTTATTATTTTTAATAGTTGGCGGTTATAGTTATGCTAAATTAGAAAATGACGAAGGAGGATTAAGCAATAAAGAGAAAGTTGTTTATTATATTTTAATGGTTCCTTTTGGTATAATAGCTTTAACATTTTTACTTTCTTTATATGTAGATGGGTGTGTTGGATGGACTCCTATTTGTTAATTATTTTGGGATATAAGTTTTAGAAAACTTTTTAACAACTCCGTATCTATTTAATAAATCTTCCAAAGCTCTCTGCTTGTCTAAATCAGTAAAGTATTTTTGGAATTCAATATCCACTTGTTGCGGTTTTAGCCCGGTGGTGGTTTTCAATACTTTCACAAATCCTTTCAAATCATTTCCAAATAACTGGTCAAGATAAGAAACGCCTCTTGAAGTGAAGAGGGAACGGGCAATTAAAAGTTTAACAGGGTCGGCGATGTAAGCCATCTTTTCTCCTACTTTTTTATTATTTTGATAAACTGGCTTTTTGACTTCTTTTATTTCCAGTAAATCTTTGAGAACTTGAGGAGCATTTTTATATTCATTGGCAGTATAAACATCTTTCAAATCCCTCTGTCTAAAGCTGTCCTTGCCTATTCCGATTTCTACCGGAGCTTTTATTATTGGGTTAGTCATAGATAAAGCTCGCAGTATGGGATTACTGCCAAATAATTGAGAGAATGCTTCTATAGGCGTGCCAAAAGACGAAATGTATTGTTTTAATCCTTCTGGAGTATCACTTAATTTTATGCCGATGCTTTCTTTTAGATAATCTGGCAGATTTTTCTTTTCTTCTTCTGGTATCTGCTCTCCGATATTACCAAAGAAACGAAGCACTTGGTTTATTCTCTGCGGGTTTTCTCCGAGAGTTTTCAGTTGGAGTTCTATGTTTTTTCGGGTAAAAGAATAAAAAGGAATTATCCTCCTCATTATCTGGCTTTCAAAACGAGTTAGCGCCCGATAATCAAAACCAGCCGCTTCTGCAAGTTTTAATGATTCATCTATACTTTTACCCTGCTGTAAGGCAGTGATATAGGCAGTAGCTTTCTGTTGATGTTCTATAAATTGCCCCACTGCTCTCCCTATTCTCATTGGTGTTGCTTCTTGCCCCACTAATGGAACGATATTACCTTTTTGGAAACCAAGAGTTTTCTTTAAGGTAGAAGGAGCAAAAGCTCCCTTTAATTGAGTCAGTTCACTTCCTGATTTTAAAGCCGTATCAAAATCAGCGTTATAAAAAGTATCACCTGAAAATCTATCCACAAATGGCTTCATTACATCGCTAAACTTCGTTGTTTTTCCGGCTATTTCCAAAGTTCCGCTTGGTATTTTTTTACCCTTTCCCATTAAGTAAGCAATCTTCTGTCCGATAGCGATATTTTTCGGATTAAAAACATCTTTTCCTAACGCTTCAAAGTTTTGGATATGCCCTGACACATAGTTTCTGATATGGAACGGAGCGAATAATCCAGTCACGGAACGCTTGAAAAGAGAAGTTAAAGCGTCAAATCCAGTGGCTTTAGCAAGCATATTTATGCTTTGAAATTCGGGAGAAATACTATCCCTTATAAGCGAAGCGTCATACTTACTGACATAACCCAAATCTTTTCCGAAAATTCCTTTTTCTTTTATTAAGGCGTATCCTTCTTTCAACGCCTCATCTGAGTTTTTGAAATCTTCTAATCCTTTACCGTATTTTTTAACGAAGCCAGAAAGAAAATCTCTCGTCATATTGTCGGATACAATCTGACTCTCACGAGTAAAAAATGCTTTAGCGGGGTCAAGTTCTAAATTATCATTAGTCAGAAGATTTTTGAATTGTTTTCTATATCCTTCGCTTCCGACTTTAATCCCTTTACTTTCATTCAAAAATTTCTTAACTTTATCATTCTTGATAAAAGGAAAATAAACTTCGTAAGGATTTTCAAGTCCAATCTGTTCTCCTATTTTCTTTAAACGAGCGATTTGTTGTTCAATAACACTTGCCACTTTTGGAGAAGTTCCTTTTAGAGCGGTTTCTCTTGCTATATCCGCTGGTGTTTTTGTTATAATTTTATTCGCCTGATTCCATATATCGGTGAGTTGGGATTTGGGATAATAACCAAATTCATTTATATCATCTCCAGCAAAAATAACATCTTTTGCTTTTACCTTAAAAGAATAAACTTTTTCAACATCACCTTCAAGAGATTGTTTTGCATATTCTTTTGAGAAAGTAACCCAGTCGCCAGTATTTAACTTATTTTCTCTGCCAGCCCTATAAATAGTTATATCTGCGTCTGGGTTGTCTCTTATTTTCTGTAGTGCTGTCCAACTTTCTCTTGCTGACACGTCTGTTTTTACGTTTCTACCCGAAGCAATAGACCACTCTGGATGTTCGTATACATCTCTCGGTATAGCATCCCCTTCAAGGAGGTTATGTGCTGGCGGCATACCTTCCCAACTTGGTCTATGAGACATTCCATATTCTGGTTTTTTGTCAAACTGTGCCTTCACAAATTCCTCCGCGCTCTTACACTTACGGGCTTCTTGGGCGAGGGGTTGAACGGTATTATCTACTTGCGGTGCTACTACTTCGCCCGCTTCTCTCGCCGTGAACTCCGCCCTCTTTCCAGCAATCATTTTTAAAGCCAATTCCTCTCTCTGGGGTTGAGTTAAAACACCAGTTCCTAATCGGTCAAGATTTGAAGCCGCTAAACCTAATTTAGCTTTTTGTTCTTTAGAAAGAAAAGTTAAAACATCTTCTTTCGCTCCCTTACTTGCCTTAAATCCATATTGGAAAGCCCTTCCTAAAGCATCCTGTAAGCCCGTGCCGACAAGTTCAAGTCCAGTTTTAACATCAGGAGCTACTTTCCCTACTCCTCTTAAAGCCACGCCAGTCGCTCCTTTGGCGGTCACACCAATACCTCTGGCTATTGCTCCGCCAAAATAAGTTGTCGGATCAAGCAAGACATCGCCAACAAAGCCAATGCCAAATTTGGCAATGCCGTTTTTTATCCCAGCTTTCTCCGCTACATCAGAGAAATATCTTCTTTCTCCTTCTATATCTTTTCCAGTAATCGTCGAACCTAATCCTTTAATAATTCCAGTGGCATATTTCTTCAATCCTTCTCCAACTCCTTTTTCTTGTCCAGTTAAAATTGCTTCCGCCGGATTAAAAGCTCCCAATCCTTTTCCCAATCTTTGAAGAAAAGAAAGTTTTGGAGTCGTGTCTGTTATCGCCGCCGCTTGCGTTCCTAATCCTGCCTGCTCCGCCGTAGTTTGCAGTCCTTCAATAGTTCCTAAATCTGCCGTAGTGGTAGAAGTTTTTTTGACCGCTAAAGCCGCTAAACCTTTGCCGGTAGTTGTTATTCCTGTTTTTGGTTTTGCTAAATCAAATAATGACATTATTTGCCAAATAAGAATGATGAAATAGAATTGATAACTTTACTGCCATAAGGAGAAGGCATATAAGTTCCAACACTTGAAGATGTTATCTCCTCATCAGAATATCCTCTATTTTTTAACGCATCTCTCACATCTCCGTCAGTAAGATTACCACTCTTTTTCAAACTGGTTATTTCTTTTTCTATCGGGGTTTGTTCAACTGGCGTAATTTCAGGAAGATTATAAACTTCTGAAGCGATTTTCTTCGCCATATTTTTATCACTAATGGTATTATCATTATCTATCTCGTTTAATATAGTATTATAATCGTTTCCATTATCTTTTGCCGCTTTAATCAAATTCTTTAGTTTAACTTCCGGCTTATTTAAGTCAGCTACTTTTTGATTGGCTATAGTCTGCGTGTCTCCGGCAACAATTCCGGCGTCAGGATAAAGTTCTTGATATCTTTGAATATCAAGTATGCTTAATGGTTCTTCTGATTTTGTAGTTTTAACTTCCGATTTTTTATACCACTGCTTCGTATTCCCTTTGCTATCCGTTATTGACACCGTTTCTGTTCCAGATGGAGCAGATTGTCCCGGAACCAAATAAGTATAACCTTTTCCCGCCATCTCATTACTCGTGTCCGCCACTTCTTTGGAATAAGCGTAAGTAGCCAGTTTCTGGTTAATTTCTTGAGGGGTGTCGTTTAAGGTAACTCCTGATTGGGCGTAAGACATTGCCGTGTCAGGGTCTTGCATCGCTTGTTTGATATTTTCCACATTAGCTTGGCTTGTCGCTAAATCATTTTCCAATAAACTCACTTGAGATTTAAGCCAAGTTTTTTCATCGTTAGAAAGAGTAATAAGTTTATTTCCTTCCGTGTCAAGTTGTTTATCATAGAAAGAAAGAAGGGTGTTGTAATAGTTAAGTTTATCCGTTCGATCAGCCGTAATGGCGGCGGAAGTCCGGTCTATTAAGTTTTCCGCTACGGATATTTGATTGTTTCTCGCCGCCATAGTCGCTTCAATCACACCAATTCTGGCGGTAGCTTTATTGGTCGCTTCAGCAATTCTCGGTTCTCTGATGGAAGCAAGTCCGGTAATGTCTTTTTCCGCCTGAAGAGAAGTATTCACATCGGTCAAAAGAGTTTCCAGTTCACTCACTAAAGTTTGATTGGCAAAATAGTTTTCTTCCACTTTTAATCTTTGCCTTTCTGATGTTTCAAGATTTGCTCGGAATGGTTCAGTGAGCGGTTTTGCCTGCTCTAAAGTATCTTTATATTGCGTAGTCAACTCATCAATCTTTGCCTGTGATTGCTTCATCTGCTCTTGAGTAGCCGCCAGTTGTTTTTGGTAAGTGTCTTCCAACGCTTTCTTGGTGTTTTCCAAATTAGCCAGAGAAGAAGCAGTGTATTGTTCTTTTATGGTCGGAGCAGTAGGGGTAGGTAAGGTTGGAGATGTGGCCGCTTGGGAAGATTGGATTTGAGTGGCGGTCGGGGCTGTTATCGCTTGAACTTGAGGAGTGATAGTTTGAATTTGTTTGCTGATTTCATTTATCTGGTTTTGGTAAGATTGAGTTTGAGACGGAGTTATGGTAGTAGTAGTTGTCGGTTTGTTTAAAATACCAAGCAAATTCAAATTCTGTTCAGAAGTGCCGGTATAATTTGTTATTCCGTATTGCTGGGCTAATTTGCTTCGGCTTGTGAAATCACTCGCTTGTCCGACACTTTTTAAATAATCAACTATAGAATTTCCTGCGTATGCCATATTATTTATTGTTTTAATTTTACCATATTTTGACTTTTTTGTTAAATTTTACTTATACCAATAAATTGTAGTAGAAAGATTAGTGGTTAATTCTACCCCTGCTCCATTATAATAATTAACGCTTAATAATCCTGAAGTTCCTGCCGCCCAAGAAACAGTTACTCTTATTCCTGTTGGACCAGTAGAATCCCAATTTCTAAATTCATCGTGAGAAGCAAAAGAACCTTTTCTTACAGTTATTACGCTTCCCTCATAAGGAAGAACACTGTGAAGCCAATAGATAATTGCCATTCTTGCCATTGGAGGAGGAAGCATCGGAGCAGTATAACTGCCTATTTTTATTAAAATAGGACTGGTGTCTTTTTCAAATTGTAATCCGCTTAAAGTTCCTTTTCCTATTTTTATCATTCCTGAATTATCAGGAGAATCATTTACTATAGTTGTTATTTCTCCTGCGGTTCCAGTAAGCCAATAAATTCTTCCAGAAGACACTGATAAAACAGAATTAGGAACAGTTATACCTTCCGCTAAAGGATACATATCAAACGTCTGTCCTGAATTTTTTGTTTCTCCGACAATTCCAATAATGTTTTTATGCTTCTGGTAATCAGAATAATCAGCGTGATAAACTTTCCCATCATTGACTGTTATTACATTTCCGCTTCCTGGGTTATCTACTGTTGGAATAATTCTAAGATAAGGAGCTTGCTCAAAAGAATCTCCTCCCACTCTCGTTATCCCTCCCACTTGAGAATATCCATCAGCTGAATCATTTCCTCCTATTATAACAAAACCATAATTGGCATACGTTCCAAGTTCCCAAAGACGATAAAGATTAGTAATATCAAATTCAATATATCCTGTATTCTTTAATCCTGATGTTATTGCCATTGTTTCAGACAATACCGCAGTTCCAGTAGAAGCAGTCGCCCAATTTTTTCCATCATTAGCCGGTTTGTTATTCCAAGTAATAGTGGTTGAATCAAAAGCGGCGGTTAATCTTCTTAAATAACAAGTTTGAGTTTGAGCGGCTACTGTAGTTATTCCAACATAAATTCTCAATCTGACATCTTCCACTTCTTCCCAACCGGGAAGATTAGGGGGAGTTCCAGTTAAATTTATTTTTCCATAAATCCAAAGATGATTTCCTGCTGGAGAGGTTGTTATCCCAAGTTTAACTAAAGTGAGTGGAGTCGCTCCTCCTTGTTTGTTGGTGGTCGGGTCTCCTTCATCAACATAAACAAAATCAGATAAAATAGCCGTTGTATCCTTATCGGCTAAAGCATCGTCCCCCCAAGAACATATTTTATGCTTTAAAACTCCTAATCTTCCTTTAGTTAAATTTTCTCCCGCTGTGTATTGCTGAATTATGGAAATTGATTTTGCTACCGTGTTTCCTGAAGTGTCAACGGAAAATTTAGGATTAGTGGCATCAGGTATGTTGATGGAAGCACCCACTACCGAACCGCCAAAAGTGGCATTTCCTGTAGTGGCATCAAGAATAAAAGTAGCGTTGCCGGAATTAGCTCCAATCAACCCATTTTTATACATCAAAACCCCAGAGCCACCTGTTATCGCTCCTGTTGATGTATTCCAAGTAATGTCTCCCGACTTAAAGGCGCCGGAATAATCGCTTGGACTGAAAGTAAAATCTTTTAATAAAACTCTTGAAAAAGTATCCAAGTTGGCGTCTATAAAATTTCCTGCCGCCGTTATCGCTCCCGCTACCGTAGAAGTGGCTCTTGAAGAAATAGTGCCGATAAAATCAAAAGAAGCATCCGCTAAAGTATATTTTAATTTAGTGGCATCCGCCGCCGCTCCGATATAAAGACCTTCAGAACTAACATAATAACCGGCATTTGTAGAATCAGAAAAAGAAGTTTTGCCGTATTTGATAGTTCCTCCGGTTAAAGTTATGGAAGAAACGGTTAAAGCAGTTCCATCCCAGTGGATATAAGCGGTATCGGGATTACCAGCTCTAAATTCATAGTCCGCTCCGTCCAGTCCGATAAAAATACCAGTTCCTGTAAGCGGAGCTGTCGCTGAACCGATTAAAATTCTTTCTTGGTCGGCTTGAAGACGAACATTTCCTTTAGCCAAATCATTGCTTCCTATCGTCCAACCTCCTACTTGTTGTCCGAGAGAAGTTGTTTCGTCCGGCAAAACAACCTTATTCTTTGAAGGTATATTTTTAACTCCTTTTGGCGTTAAATCTATGATAGGCATATTATCCTCTTTCCATATAATGTCCGTAAACGACTATTTCTTTGATAGGACAATTAGCGGTAGTAGAACTACCGGCATAATTTATATAAACTCTAAAATCTTCAATATCAGATTGATTAACATTAAAAGTATGTTTTCTCTTTCCGGTCGTGGTAATAGTGTGCGTTTCCGAAGTGGAAGAACCTTGATTAAATTCAAGTTGCAAAGCGGCAGAAGCGCCCGATGTCAGAGTATTTGTTCTTACTACTATCTCATCAATATACCCATTCATCTTTTCGTTGATGACTGGGATAGTAATACTCCTCCAAGAAGAATTAACATCATAATTTGAAAATTGAGCTAACTTATAAGTAGTGCTTTCTGTAGAAGCAATCATTGGGGTGCCAAAAGGAGCGGATAACGCTCCGCAAGTGGCGTATCCTCCATCTGCCAACTGCGATATGGCAAAAGGAAGTTCCGGAGAGATCGCTCCCGCCGAATAAACCAACCCGCTTGATAAAAACAAAATAGTGTCTTTATAAAGAGTTCTTTGAGCGTAAGTGGGAAGACTTCCCGTAAAATTAACAAGCGGTTCTATTCTTCTGCCGGAAATATAACCTATCTTATAACCTCCCGAAAAACTTAAATCCTGATACGCTACATAAACCACTCCATTTAAAGGATAAAGCCATCCTATTTTTTGAACTCCTACAGAAACTTCGTCTGATAATAAAGTGGTAGTTGCTCCCGCTTCATAAGAGAAGATTTGAGATTGATTTCTGTTTGTTCCGGTTATTCCGCTATTAACGGCTATCAGCCATTGATTGGCGTTAAAACAAATATCAGCCACCTCCGTGTTCGTTCCAAAATCAAGTTTTGTTTTATTGATTGTGGCTGTGTTTGAAAAATAAGTTCCCACATATCGTCCGTGTCCGAAAAGCATTATATCTTCTTTGACGGCAACAGGAATTAAAGTCGCTTTAACTAAACCCGTCTGCCAAGCATCGTTGAAAGTAGAAGCTAAATCATAATTTCCAATCGTGCTATCAGAAGAAGTGTTAAAGAAGTAATAGAGAACTCCTTTTAAGTAAGCAACTGTTTTCCCCGCCGTTGCGGAAGTAATTGTTTTAGGCCAAGATGGAGTTCCACCGCTCGCTACTGCCGTTGAACTGATTTTAAATAATTTAGTGGCTCCTATCCCGTAAGTGGAGTCCGAAGCGGGAGGGGTGTCTAAAATATAATTTATAAGTTCAGACACTACTCCTGCTTGCGTGCCGTTAGTCAAATTAGCCAAGCCGGGACCTTGTTGTAAAACTTCACCAAGAACATCGGCATTAACCATTTGAGAGGCGTGCCCTTCGTTGCCGAGTTCAGTCACCGAAGAAAGGTGAGCGAGCGGAGCATATCCTTGATAGAAATTTTTTAGAGTTATTTTAAATCCGTTTTTTTCCATATTATTTAACTATTTGGTCCAATGGAACCATCTTCATAATTCTCATCAACCCCATAACTTTCTTTGTATAACTTTATTCTCGGCTGTTCGTCTCTTGAGCGATTGGAATAATAATCAATCAAAGCGTTATCAAGCATATTTTTTTGGTTTGTCAAAACGGCAAGTTTGTTGTTTAATCCGTTAGCTACGCAGTAATCAATCGCCGCTCCCATAGAAAGAATGCGGTGGAATAAAGGAGAAAATCCCGGTTCTTTTGTCGTGTCATCAGAAGTAAAATAAGAAGCCACTCTTTGATAATAAGTTTTCAATCCTGAAGTTGAAGAATAATTCGGAGTTGGATATAAAATTACCGAATTTCCCACTTTATCATAATACTGCGGAGTCCCGTTTGTTTTAGCCCATTCCGTCATCGCCACTCCTTTTTTATCTTCATAAGAGATGGGATAAAGGAAAGTCCAAGTTCCCGAACTATCTTTTATCTCCAGTCTTGTTAGATTAAGAAAATCATCGGAAGCGATATTGTAATCAGCTTGTCCGGAAACAACATTAGTTGTTGCCACAGGGAGAGTAGTTTGATTATCATCGTCCCATTCCCACTTTCCGTCTGATTTTAAAATCTTGCTGACTACTTCGTCATAATAGCGGTTGACATTCAAAACTATGTCTCCCGCCGAATAATCCAAAGTTCCAGAGGTTGAACCAGTTATAAGAAATTTTACATCACCTAAAATCTGTGCATAAGTCATTTTTTATTTTATTTAAGCTACGCTTGCGACTTTTTTTACTGAAGCGATAGCTACTCCAGATATTTTTTTAATTGAAGCATAAGCTACTCCTGCTACTTTTTTAATGCTTGTTGAAGGAGCGTGAACCACTACCAGTTTCGGCTTATTGCTTCCGTTATCCGCCATATAAGGAATAAAAGCGGAGTATTGGTCTGACCCTCCCCAATTAGGCGGAGTAGCCGTCACGTCAAAATTGTTTCTTACCCCGATAGGAGTAATGCCTGTTTTATTTATAGCCGATTTTCCGGTAGCGTTAAAAGCCCAGTCATTATATCCGGCTAAAGATAAATCGGCATAAGCGATATTAGTATCGGAATAAGCGGTCGTTCCAAGAGAATCATAATCTCCGGCTACTAAAACATTATTGGAAGCGGGAGCGGCAGAATAAATGTTGACGCTAAAACCGGTTGAACCGGCATCTGTTTTATCGGCTCCATAAAGAGAAAAAATGGCGGAAGAAATTTCATCCGTGTTAATAACTGCGGTATTGAAAGTAAATATGCCTCTTGATAAGTCTACCCATCTATCAGTAGTAGCGGAAGGATAAATTAAGGGAATATAATCTGTTGCCGCTGTATCAGCCGCCACATTTCCAGCCGCCGCAATAATAGTCGCCCAAGTATTTGCTCCTCCGTCTTGCATTACTTTGCCGTCAACGGTGGTAGAACCGGTTCCGGCATCGGGATAAAAAGTGGATGTAGTATGCCCGATACTTCCTAAAATGATTTCAGTATCTTCTCTCCCCGCTATTTTTATTATATGAGCTAATTCCCTCTTAAGAGAATTAGGTAAATCTTCTTTGAAATTATCTATTAAGTGTTTTGTCTTTTTTCCGTCAGGCAAGGTCGCTTCTATCTCCCTTTTTGTCCCATCAGGAACTTCTATTACAGGATTAAATATCCTAAATCTTTCCGTTTCAGTTGTCCCATCTTTCCCAAATCCTACCGGTTTGCCATTTTTCCAAGCCCTAGCGTAAAACTCTATTCCTCCGTCAATCTTTTTAATCGGAGAAGTTATCTCTATTTCATAACCTCCTTTATCAAACTTTCCCTTTAAATCAAGTTTGGATATTTCTTCCGACTTGATATTGGCTCGCTCTATAGAATTTCTATTTTCTAATAGGTCTTTAATCATATTTATGTATGTTCTACCATTACCAGTTGCGGATTAAAGTATAAAATATCAGCCGCTAAAGCTACCCCCATTATCTGAATGACATTATCAGTTCCAGTCGGAGCGGTTGTCGTCAAAGTATTAGTAGTAGTTCCGGTAACGGATAAATAAACTATTTGACCTTTAGTCCAAGCAGGAGAAAGAGTGTGTAAGTGAGCTACTCCGTGAACCAGATATGTTCCGGTATCATTAGCGCTTATTGTTGCTCCAGCCAAAACTATAGCTCCCGCATTGGCGATGGCATCAGATTTAGCAATAGCCGCTTCATCAGCATCAGTATTTATTCTACAAGCATCTCCTAATGCCTGATTTTCATTAGCTTTAAGAGATATTGTTATTCCGGAAATTGTGTCAGCAGTAGGTCCAGCAACAAGAGTGGAAGGTCCTGTGTATCCGGTATATCCAGTTGGTCCTGTGTATCCGGTATATCCAGTTGGTCCTGTGTAGCCAGTATAACCAGTTGGACCAGTAACAGTTGAATCTGCTCCACTTGGTCCCGTATACCCCGTTGGTCCAGTATATCCGGTATAACCGGTAACAGTGGAATTTGCTCCTGAATATCCGGTGTAACCGGTATAACCGGTTGGACCTGTATAACCAGTAATAGTTGAATTCGCTCCACTTGGACCAGTATATCCCGTATATCCAGTGTATCCTGTTGGACCAATTTGAACTAATAAATCCCAATAAGCAACATCAACTCCTGGTTCTTCATTAGTAGTTATTTGAATACAAACATAGCCAGAACCATTATGTTCTACACAATCATTAACGGCATAAACTCCAGCACTCCAAGCCCCTTGCCAACTATATTGAGTTCCAGTGTAGCCAGTATATCCGGTATACCCAGTGTATCCAGTTGGTCCGGTATATCCGGTGACTGTAGAATTTGCTCCAGATGGTCCGATGTAACCGGTATAACCCGTATACCCGGTCACGGTTGAGTTTGTTCCTGAAGGTCCTGTATATCCTGTGTATCCAGTTGGACCAGTATAACCCGTAACGGTAGAATCAGCCCCACTTGGTCCAGTATATCCAGTGTATCCCGTATAACCCGTGACAGTGCTGTCTGCTCCACTCGGTCCTGTATATCCAGTATATCCCGTTACTGTTGAATCTGCTCCTGTATATCCAGTGTATCCCGTATAACCAGTATATCCAGTTGAACCAACTCCTGTATACCCTGTATATCCGGTATGACCCGTATAACCAGTTGCTCCTTGTGGTCCTGTATATCCAGTTGAGCCAACATTGCCATCATCTCCGGTATAACCAGTAGGACCTTGAGGACCAGTATATCCGGTATAACCAGTAACTGTGCTATTAGCGCCAGATGGACCAGTAAATCCAGTATAACCTGTGTATCCAGTTGCTCCTGATCCGGTATACCCAGTATAACCAGTTGTTCCTGTATATCCCGTATACCCAGTAACAGTAGAATCAGTTCCACTTGGTCCGGTATAACCCGTATATCCTGTATATCCGGTATATCCGGTATAGCCTGTATATCCAGTTGAACCTGTTCCAGTGTATCCGGTATAACCAGTTACTCCAATATTTCCAGTATATCCAGTATATCCGGTGCTTCCATTGCTTCCGGCATTTCCAGTATCTCCCGTTGGACCAGAATAACCTGTATATCCGGTTGGACCGGTATATCCAGTATATCCAGTCACAGTGGAATTTGCTCCACTTGGACCTGTATAACCAGTTGGTCCTGTATATCCCGTGTATCCTGTATATCCTGTATAACCGGTTGCCCCCATAAAATCAGCGTGAGTCGCTTTTTTTGTCACTAAATTCAATGGATCAGAAACATCAACAATGACCGTATAATCTCCGCTATCTACAGGAGATTTTGTTGTTAAATCTGAAATTTTTTTATCAAGGATACTCATTTGTTTTTTAATTTAATTATGGTTGGAAAAATATTGGCAAAGGACTTTTTTTTTGTTCTCCTGTGTAATAAAC
>Ga0172380_10002041_pt1 | contig 32909 bp, 54 predicted proteins | sample Leawe162metaG_FD_119747 | JGI IMG/M metagenome (GOLD analysis project Ga0172380, IMG submission 119747) | Leachate microbial communities from a municipal landfill in Southern Ontario, Canada - Leachate well 162 metaG | ecosystem: Engineered > Solid waste > Landfill > Unclassified | place... | reverse complement strand
GGTTGGCCAGACGCCATCAAACCCTCTTCCATACCGTGCAGGTCCGGCATAAGTCAGGTAACTGATCCCATTGCTCAGTGAGATGCAACTGCCGTAGTTTCAGCATCTTGTCCCCGTTCCAGATATCCAGGCAGTTCTCTTCAACTGCGTTCCCGAGAGGAACAGACCCCGAATAGTCCAGGCAGCAAGGAACAACCGTCCCATCACATAGGATGTTCATACCCTGGTACAGCCGAGCACAGGGTTTTCGGACAGTTCCCGGATAGGATACCAGTTCTGGGTTCAACCCGCAGAACGTTTCATAGGCGACTACCCCGAACCGATCTACCAGGTCGGCCAGGGGTTTCATCTTGTCGATCTCTGCCATGAGGTCTGGGAGTTCGATGTACCACATGGTCACGTATGGTTTGGTGTGCCCTTCCCGGTTCTGCATGAGATCCCGGATATTCTGTTTTGTCCTGGCCCAGTTGAGACCCTGCTGATATTTGTTATATAACTCTTCAGTCGGTCCGTAAAACGAGATGAAGATCTGATCCAACCAACCGGACTGAATGATAATGTTAGACCGATCTTTTGTGAGGAGAGCGGCGTTTGTATAGATCGCGGTGGAACAGTTTGGGTTCCGGCACTTGACCCGTTGCAGGATAGATAGTAACCGGGGCTCCATCATTGGCTCCTGGTAAAGAAACGGGAGGATGCTGTCAACGTGTGGGGCCATCTCATCGATGACCTTGTATATCATAGCGGTAGGCATGGGATCGCGTTTCTTCATCCCGGGATGGGGACAGAAACTACATTTTGCGTTACACCTGTTGTTCGTTTCAAACTGTAGATACATCAGTAATCCTCCGGACCGCGACTGGCTGAAACACAACAACGACAACGCGGATGACAAGGTATGTCCGGGCATTCGTCAATCTTGAAAATCTTCCCATCCATTTCTGCACAGCCGCCGTAACATATCGACCCGTCTGGAAGTGGTATTTCGGTATCGTGGCACAACCGCCCATCTTCAGGCGCAGCCAACCACTTGACATACTCGATGTCCGACTCACGGTAACTCTCTTTTGCAGCAGTGTTGAAAGCATACAGGGTTTCTGTCCGGGCGATCGATTCAGCCCGGTTTGCGTCAAATCCCAGTTCAACCAGGTCAGAGATCATATCACGGGGGTTGAGTCCCTTCGTTATCCCGTCAATCAACACGCCCATGATATTTTTCCGGGTATCGTCTGCCAGTCCGAGAATAAACGAAAGGTTTCTCTCTACCAGGGCGTTCAGGACTTTTGGGTCGAGCGGTGGGTAAATCGACGACTTAGGTTTTTTTGCCATACCGTTTCAACTGTAGTTTCGCAAACTTCCCTCCTTGTTTCGCTGCCATAGTGATATACTTTGTAGCCAGGGGTTTGAACTTCGTTTCAATCGCCTCTGCTTTATACTCGTCCTGCAACTGCCGGATCCGTTCCGGATCATCTGGGTTTTCTTTGATGATATCTATCAACCCGGCTGTGTATCCGGTCATTGCCGCGACTAACTCTTTTGCATACTTGTTTTCCAGCCAGAGCGACTGTGTCGGGTCGTTATCCAGTTTTTTTGTCGGCATCTTTCTTAATCCCTAACGCCTTGTTAAGATACTGTTTTGCATCGCTCTCAGATATCAGGTGTTCCGGGTCCATGTCGTTGGATCCAATCGCTTTTATGACCAGATCGGCTTTCTGCAACATCTCCTGCTGCTGAGTTCCCCCGACACCTTCCGGCACTTCTTCCGGCAGGTCAAGGCCCAGATCAGTATACACTTTCCGGCCTTCTGAAACGTCGATAGCTCCGTTTTTGAAGGCAGAATCTAAAACCTGCAAAGTAAACGCGGATTTGTCAACCGTGGGTTGAGGGATATCAACAACGATCCGGTATCCTGAATACAGGTTGACAGTAAGCCAGGGATCAAGCAGGGTGGCGACCCGGCGTTCCAACCATCGATGAGTGCCTTTAATGTAACTCATATAGAGCTGGTATTCAGACTGGTTCGACCCGCCGACTAACCCGCCGGAGTCTGGCATGATGTCAGCCGGGCTGAAAAATTGCCGTATCTGCATACCTAACTCAGTGATGGTTTCTAACGCGGACCCGTTCTGCCCGACTCCAAGCGATTCAACAGTCATATTTTCCCTGAGCTGAAACGCGGTGTTCTTCCCGGCGTTCTTGATAATCTTTTGAGCAAACGCCTTATCAGTGCCTTTGGGATTTGTGACTTTAAGGAACCAGATACCACCGGATCCGTACTGGTTGACTTTCTGCATTTGTGCGGAGAATGCAAAATTCATCATCGTGACAAACGGGACAATAGGCACAATAAACGGCGTCCCTCCCACTTCGGTAGTAAGCGGGTCGGTGAACAGGAACGTGTTTTCCAGTTTTGTGATAGTTCCGTTCGACTGTTTCTGGTAACATTCTACCAGTTTTGTTTCCGGGTTGTATGAGATCCCCTGCAGGATCCTATTCTTGACTGCCAGGTAGTTTGTATTCCCGGCATATGTGAAACTCTGCGGGTCTAACCGTCGCAAGTCCTTGAGCACGTACTCTGATCCTTCATACTCCCATACAGGATTTGATATCCCTGGTCCCCATTCCTGCGAGTCTCGCCACAACTGCTGAACCTTGAAATCAAGGTTTGAAGACTCACACATGGAGACGACCTGGTCTGTCAGGTCTTCTTCAACTGCCTTTGTTTTGCGGTCGACGACTGTGATCTTAATATCGTCCTGGAACAGGATCCTCTGCTGCTTGTCCAAACCTTCACGAATAAACTTGTTCTCCCGATACTTCGAGATCAAGTCAGCGTCGATCTTCGGTTGTGAATATGTCTGCCCGGTTGAAGACAGGTACAATGTGCCTTCTTCCGGGTGGCTGCTTTGTTTCGGTTCCTTGTTTTTGAACGTCCCTAGTTTCCCGATTCTTGTAGTTTGGATCATACCAACTCCGGCACCCCCCCTCCATACCAGAGCGACGGGATATCACTCATGATACCTAACGCTTCTTCTTCAGTCGGTTCTGCTGCAAAGTCCCGGATATGCCCGGACGCCCCAAACACCATCATGAGAGCGTCTGCTTCATCCGGTGACGACATCCCCCGTTTCTTCATGTCGTCTTTGCTTTCTATGAGTATCTGTCCCTTGCTGGTGACTTTGTATTTGATATTAGCCAGTTGTGAGATCATCTCTTCGTCATCTTCGATATCGATATCTCCGTCTTCAAACCGCTGACGAAGCCCCCACCACCATTCTGCCCGGAGGTTTGCGTATCGTTCCGGATCTGATGAGATACCGCCGGCCTGCATCTCCATCACGGGAAGGTTCTGTTCGTTCAGCCGGTCATATACTCCGGCACCGATACCAACACTGTCGATCTTTGCGACTGACGCTTTCGTTTCCTGCAGGGCATGGATGATATGCCCGGTAAGTTCCATCGTGTCAGTTTTATGGATCTTTTTCAGGATCCGAGCAATCGGGCCGACACGTTTGATAATAATTGAGGTGTCCGATCCAAACCGTGCAACGTCAACTGCAAGCTCGACCGGCCCGGAAGGGGGTACCGTTCGTTCAACAGCAGCGTCTATCAAGTGCAGCGGGATAAGCGTGTCTTCAGCACTCTGCGGAAACTGAGCCAGGACTTTTGCCAGGTAGAGGGGGGAGTTCTGAGACCACCCACGTTTCACTTGTTCAGATACCCATCGTGGCGTTACCAGGTATGGAGCCGGGAGGTCCCCGGTTATTTTCTCTTCCCAGGTGTTGTTCAGGATATCTTGTTCTAAAACATTATATTTTGTGAAGTTCGGAGTGTCAAACGCTGATATAGATATCTTGCTGGTGCCTGCTGTCTTGAACTCTCTTGCGAACCTGCCCGCCGGGTTGGTCGGGTTGCCTATCATCAGAAGTCTTGACGAGTCAGAAGTCAGAACGCCGTCTATCCCGTCGAATATCTCCTCGCTTACTCCGGACGCTTCATCAGTGACAACCAGAAGGTGTATCTCGTGAAACCCCTGGAACCTGTCCGGGTCATAGTCTGGAGCCGTGAATCCCCAGGCAAACCAATTTGGTGCGAGTTTTAATTCCTGCTGGAGAAGGGTGCCTCCTAGCGGATATTTGGCTTTCTGGTGGCTCATTCGGATCTCTTTCCATAGGATCCCTTTCACCTGCCGGTCAGTCGGGGCAGTGGTGAGGACTATAGACGGGCGGTGAGTGTACAGGAACCAGAGAGCGACTGATGCAGCCGTCCAGCTCTTTCCTACGCCGTGCGCTGACTTCACGGCAGTAACCCGGTGGTCTCGGACAGACTCCAGGATCTCTATCTGTTTCTGCCAGGGGTTTTGCCCTAATACGGTCTTTACCCACCAGGCAGGATCAGCAAGAGCTTTCTGGTATATGGCTTTCTTATCCTTCAGGCTGATCTGTTGCATCGGTGATCACCTCCATCCAGTTCAGTGTTCCTGAATGCTCAACATCTTTTTTGTCTCTTTGCCCTAGATACTGTTTCCCCAACCAAATCAACATCGTCGGATTTCCGTCTTCTGCCGCCTTATACTGCATCCGCCTCAGGCTGGCTTTTCCTACTTCTTGCCCGTTTTTATGAATCCGCAAAAACTCTTTATCATGCTCCAAAGTTGACAGAGATACACCAACAATTGAAGCTATTTCAGACTGTGTGCAGAGCACCCGAGCTAACTTTTCGCACAGTACATAGTCGATCTCTATCGGGGGCCTGCCTACTGGTCGCTTCTCTTCTTCAGCCATTGATCCTCACCGGCTCTTTGCCTGTTGCGTCTTTGAACCGCTGTAATACAACTGCACAACAATCAGGGGATATCTCAATGCCTCGTGCTTTTCGTCCGGTATTCTCACATGCGATCAGGGTTGTACCGGAACCTGCGAATGTTTCGAGAACTATATGCCCTTTGTCTGATGAATTTTCAACCAATCGTTGAATAAGTGCAACCGGTTTCATAGTTGGATGAAGATCAGACTTTAACGGCTTGTTATATTCTAATACTGATGTTTGAAACCCACCATAAAAATCATGGGTTCCTTTCTTTTTCCATCCAAAAAGAATAGGCTCGTGCTTGTAAGCGTAATCGGTTCTACCTAATACGTGATTATTTTTTATCCATATGAGTTCATGCCGAACTTTCCAGTTAGCTTTATCTATCATCATCATCATCATCATCATCATCTGGTCTCCGCCCTGACATGCAAACCAATAATATGATGACTTTTCTTTTGTCGCTGTAAATGCCGAAGTTGCAGCGTTAAACCATAATTCTGATGCTTCTTCTAATGATAGGTGATCGTTTTCAATGGGTTTCTGAACACGACATCCATTATCATATTGGTTAAGAAATTCGTTTTTATCCGCATATGAAACCGCATACGGTGGGTCAGTTATCCAGAGATCCGCTTTCTCCCCCTGCATCAGTCTTTCAACGACTGCCGGATCGGTGCAGTCGCCACATATTAACCGATGGTCGCCACATTGCCACATATCACCGGCCTGAACTTGCCATTTCTCATTAAGTTCCGCTGCCCTGTCTATCTGCGGTTCTGCATCAACTTCTTCACGTGGTTCTTCTGGCTGACTGTCTGATATAAACCGGTCAATATCCGGTATATCTTCCCCTGACAGCAGAGCATCAATCTGCACCTGTTCAAACCCGGTTATATCAGCAAGGTCTTTCGGTAAGTCTGATAGGAGTTCTGCCAGTATGTCCCGGTCATAAGGTGCCAGATCCGAGAGCCTATTATCTGCTATCAGATATGCATCGGCTTCTTTCCCTGATAACTTCGTCCTGATGCATGGAACGGTATCATTACCGGCTGCAATGGCTGCCTTGACTCTTGCATGGCCCGCTAAAATCACATTGTCAGCAGACAGTATCACTGGGTTCGTCCACCCAAACCGTTTGATAGACTCCTCCAGAAGTCTCAATTGTTTTTCTGGGTGTTGTTTTGGGTTGCGAGGATGAGTTTCAATATCTGAAATTTTTACTTTTTCTATCTTCATTCCTTCGCCGCCTCCACCTGACTCTTGATCCAGTCGTTCCCGGGTCGGATCGCTTCCGCCTCTATGACTGCCATGTTCGACGAAACCCGATCCCCGGTTTTTGCGTATGCCAGGATCAAATTACCCCAGCAGTTGAACTTGTCAGCAACCCGGTTATCGAACACGTACCGGGTATCCTGGCAGTGAAGAGCATGTTCATACCATCTGATTGCTGTGGAGTACTGTCCGGTCACACTGCATATCTGACCCAGCAGGTTATAGGCGGGGATAAAGTTTGGATCTATCAGGACCGCTTCAAAACAGGCTTTCCGCGCCGCATCAAGATCCTTGAGCAAAATATGTGCTCGTGCTATTCCGAGCCATGCTTCTGCTGCTTCGGCGGGCCATGTTGAAAGTTCCAGGTATCGGGAGAATGACACGATCGCGTCTTCATACCGGTTGTTTTCGAGACATTCTTTCCCATGGTAAAACAGGTACCGAGGATACTCAGATAGAGCATCATCGAGGATCCGCAGGTTCCGGCCCGGGTCCACAACCGTTGATCCTCTGCGATGATTGATAATAATAGGTATATCTACAATTGTCGGCTGAGTCCCTGCCGTGAATTTTAAGTATTCGTGAACTTTGTATACATATCTGGCAGTTTTCCGGTTGTAAAGTCGGATCGACTGAACTTCACTTGTTGGTGATGTTGAGACAACGAACCGGACCCCGTCACCCTGGTTGACTGCATCCCGCAACACTGATTCCTTACCAGGTTCGATCTCGTCGTCGGCATCTACCACCAGGATCAGATCGTGTTTTGCTTTTCGTGCGACTAGGTTTCTGGCTGCCGAAAAGTCCTCTATCCAGTCATAATCAAACACATTTTTTGAGTACCTACGAGCGATTGTCCGGGATGAGTCAGTAGTCCGGGAATCAATACCAATTACGATCTCCTGCACGTATGGTTTGACTGATGCAAGCGCTTTCTCCAGTGTTTCCGCCCCGTCACGGACAATCATACATGCTGAGATTGAAGTCATCAGATCACCGTCACATGGTCCCAGTCTGCAACGATGGTTGCGGTTTTTGGATCTCTCTCAGTATGGCCCTCCAATGGCACCCGGATATGGACTCGGTCCCGGTTTGTATGGATCATTTCCCCTGTGACCCCTTCCGGCCACAGTTTGTATAGTGGGGAGTTTGCCAGAGGTTGATAAAACATCCTCATGATATCGCACCCCCTTTCATGAGGTACAAAACCACGGCAACAAGTGCGGCAACGAGAACCGCCTGTCCTACGTTCCATACCCGATCCTCCCACCGTGACTGTCCTTCTCTCCGGTGAGATTCTTCTTTCAGGTACTCGATAGAAGCCGTATGTTGGAGTATCTGATCTTTGTAGATACACACGTATGGGGCACGAACAAACTCCTGAAATTGGCGGCTTTGCTCGTCTAGTCGCAAAGTAAGATCCTGAAATGTGGAGGAGAGGTTGATCATACTCTCTTCAGTCCGTGCCTGTGATATCCGGATCGCGGTTAGTATCTCCTGGCTGGTGCATTTGTGGGTAACGTCTGCCAGATCCTCTAGGTTCTCTATAATTACAGCCGTAGGTTCTGCCATGATGTGTATACACCCTGTCCGGGATGCGAACCCGGTTACGCTTCAGAGTGCCGGTATGCGGATGTTGGGAACAGTATACGTTGGTTAGTATGAAGAAACTCGGAATAATATGCGGTGTTACAGGCTTGAGATCAGGCTGTTGCATACCGGGTATCCTTCTCGTCTGGTCTGACCCTGACGGGAAGCAACGACGGCTCCTGTTTACAGGCCCGTTCTTCAGCGTCGCACTAGGGGTGAATGCGAGCGCCTACGTGTTCGACTGGCTATTCCCCGGCAGCATACTCATCATCATCCTTTCTCTCTGCCGGAAACCTCATCCCGGTTGTGACCCGGATACACAAAAATGAGGTGTTTTAGTCCCCGTCCTTTTCCTGGTTGTATACAGGGGTTTCCAGTTCGTCACCGGTGACCGTCAGGTAAAACTCTTTGCTTTCTCCGTACTTGAGAAACTGCTCGTTTTCGATCACTCCTGCATCGAAGACCAGAGTGAACGTGACTGGTTTTTCAACTCCGGTGAGCAGTCTCATGGGGAAGTCAAACGGTAATACGGGATATCCGGTCTTTGGTGGCTGAACGGTGTTTGTCTGTATCCATCGTTCGTTGTCTTTGATACAGACAGTTTTTTCGTTCACCCGCAGCCCCATGCCGTTTGGTATAGTGCTGTCGTTGTCTTCGATAGCCACAAAGAGCTGGCCGGTTGACTGCCCTGCAAGTTCTGCAGTTGTTATACTGATACTCTCTGCAGGATTTAGTCGGGCTTCTTGTGTGGTTTTCCCTATCCCAACAACTCTGAAGTTTGCCATTATTCTCCACCTTCAACTTTTTGTATGAAGTTGCGGTATATCGCTCTTCCAACCTGCTCCACGGCAGCGATGATAAATCCGTATGCTATGAGCTGGGTTTCAAGACCTACCTGAGTAAGTTCCAACCCGGAAAGAACGGATATGATGCCGATGACAATACCGACAGTGACAGTAGATCCCAGTTCCCAGACGTTGTACTGCGGGGTTGGTTTGGTTGGGTCAATGACTTTACGGCAGTACCAGAGCAGCGAGTATAAAACCGCCGCACCTACTGCGGTGATAATAGGTTCTGTTTGTTCGATCATGTGTTACGCCTCCTCCGTGGCATTTGCCACTTCACCGGCAGCGGTCTGGTTTATTTCTTCAGTGATATGGGTCTGATTTGCAGGGGTCAGGCCGAACGGATCCGAGAAGTCTGCCAGGTTCACCGTATAATCTATTTTTGCGGATATTCCCCCGGTCAGGTTGCTTGATGCAAACTGGTGTCTTCGGTTCTCATCGATATGCTGAAGGGTTGCAGAATCCTTGTCATGTCCGAGCTCAGTTCCAGTCACAAAATCGGCGTGATACATTCCCTGTCCCTTGAACTGGCTGGAAAGGGCATAGATATCAGGGTCAGTCAGTTTGTCAGATATGTACACCCCGTTCGGTCCTTGTGCTCCGGTCATCCCAACGGCCTGCACATGGTCAGGGATAGAACCGGTGATGGTATCTGTTCCGGTATACACTACGTCAGAAGCGGTGCAGGCGAGTTCTGATTCGTTCGGAGTCATTGAGTTGACGGCTAACGTATCCCATACCGCACCGCCGCCAGTATACGAGATTTGAGATACAGATTTGTACTCCGAACCCAGAGATGATGAGAGATCCATCTCAGATATCCCGGGTCCGGTAACATATTGTGATGCAGCGGTTACCTGCTGAAACAATCCGGCATTCGGGCCCCATACTGATTTTAGGTTTGTGCCGTCAGTATTTTCTATATCTATATTGGAATGAATGCCGCCGGTTGCATAGATGTATTCTGAGGCTGTCCAATCAGCAGAGAGAGCTGGGATAAACAAAAAAAAGAGAATTATGATCTGAATAAAATTCATGTTACTTTCCAAAAGGGCAGTATTTTGAGGCTTTTATTCGGGTTACTGCGTTAGAAACTTTTTTTCTGAGTGAAAGTTTTTTGGCAGTGGATTCTTCTGCAAACACATCACGCGGAGGAGTACCCTCACTGTCAGTCATTGCGTGAGTATATGAGAGCTAAAACAAGAAAAGGTAAAGTATAGACGTATTTAGGTGTTGCATTACGTAGTTAGGTGCTGATAGGTGATAACCCGCGTTTAAAATCCTGCATCAGTTTAAGGCACCATTTGCAGGTATCGGGGTCTGATTCGTCCCAGGTCTGACCTGACCGGGTCGGTGATGTGACTCTTCCACATAATGAGGTTTTTCCATCAGGATAAAAATGAACAACTTTTGAACGTTTTGATCGTCCCCATACCCCTGTCATCGCTTCACCTCGCATGGATACGCCGGATACGGGCACGGAAACCCACGCAACAGATACGAGCAGACGGCCCGGCCATGGTGGATGAACTCGTTGAGGCAGCGGGGGATCATGGTTTCACCTGTTCGCTCAACGGCTGGTACAGTCCGAGAGATTCATACTCAAAAACGTAGTCCGGCCATTTTCTTTGAGCATAGAGACACATCTCCCGGGCGACTGTCTGAGCGTCTTCCTCTACCGGTGCACGTTTACCGGCTTTTTTAGCCCGGAACCGGATATGCCCGGTGACGTTCCAATTGCTCATGAGGTTATGCCCATGAGGAGGTTTCGTTTTTGTTCTTCTATCCTCTTGAGTTCATCAAGTTTTGGAGTGATTACCGTGTCAGCATAGTACCGGACTCCTATCATCACAACGTCACCCAGCGGGATTTTCATGATGTCGGCCACCTGTTTCAGGGTATTGTACTTCTCATGGTCTTCAGGGGTCCGGATATATACCGTGCCTTCCTTCCACCCGTCCGGGTGTGCCGCTTTCTTGCTTTTTGCTGATTCTTTGGAAACCTCTTTGTTGACATCAACAATATGGGCTGGTTGTTTCACTTCCGGAGTTGGCGGGTCAGGGGCTTCCAGCGTGACAAGCCGGGGAGTTGGTTCAGGCTGAGATCCTTTCTTTCTCCTCCGGAGTGATATCATTCCTGCTTCAGTGAGAACCCATTCCCCATCAGGGAGTTTTTGTGCTTCAGCAATTCCTCCACTGATGTACGAGCGGATTGTTCCCTCGGTATATCCAGTCTCTTCTGCTGCTTCCTTCAGTTGATAGTAGGTTTTTCCTTCGACTTGCATCATGGTTTATCTCCTTGTTGCTCGGGGTTTCCGTATGGCGGGCATCACTACGATCTCGATATTTTTTCCAGGGTAGAAAAGATCAAACCATTTCCACTTGTGCTTAAATACCGGATCCATATGCCGTTTCGTCCCTTTTACATCCTCGATCACTTCCCTGCCATCCGGATAGATGACTTTAAAGTCAGCGACATATTCCATGCCCTGAACTACTTTTGTCTTTTTCCCGCATTTGTGGCACAGAACGACTGACTTTTTCTCTGTGTTGGGGATATGTTCCTGGTTGTGACCACAGGACCGGCATTTCCGGAACGCCTGCATGAGAGGGTATCGTGGCTGAAGTTCAAAGTCCCGGATGATACCGGCTCTCTGCATCTGTTTCAGCTCCAGATATCGCCTGCCTTCAGCTTCAGACGCAAAAGTGGTGCCGTCAATGATGCAGGGCTTATGAGGCTGCTGATGGCCCATTTATTCCCCCCTCTGTCGCACTACTTTCTCAATAGTAGGGAATATCGGTTCATTATGGCTCATCAGAACGCAGTGTTCGGGATACGTGAGAGTTTTATCTTCCATCCCGTGATAAGCAGGATCGCCTTCCACGAGGTTTGTTTTCTCCGGACGCCATGCCATACATAATTCTTTCAGACAATAAACGGTATGAAATTCAGTTATTATCGGTTTATATCCTTCATAATCCACATGTTCCCTGATTCCAGCAATAACATGCCTACTCATGAATGGGCAAATTTTATCATTCATCTCCTCACCGCCTGCACTATCCGGTACGGGTCAGTGCGGTTTTTTGGTGGCAGGATATGGATATCGTCCCATTTCCCGGACGACTGGAGTAATAGGGCGTGTTTCATGGCTTCGAAAATATTCGTGCATCGCCACATTTCAACCTCTGCCGGCACCGGTTTCGGAGGGGGGAAAAGAAGGGACTGGGTCACGGTTTCACCCGAGTAAATACCGGGGGATATTCATACCACTTGTCTTCGATAGGCACCCATTCATCGTCGTATAGCGCTTCCATCTGCCCCGTCCCTGCCGATTGTGGGATTATCTGCTGGATATAGTTTGTATTCAGATAGCAGTGTCCTTCAGGAGCATAAACCCATGCCATCAATCCTTGGCCTCCTGATCTATTTCTCTGTCTATGCGTCTTGATTCGTTCCAACGTAGCCGTGATTCGTTGCATTGACAATACATACAGATATCTATGTGCTGGTAACATTCTTTTGCAGAGCACGTATATTCAAAATGTTTTGAATCGGAGTAATTGTGTTTCCCAAAAGGACAATGAATCGATATCCGTTTAATCTCAAATATATACACTAATTTCCTCCTTTTTCAATCCGACTAGAATGTCTAATTCCTCGCAACTCATCCCACTCACCCCCCCGGCCTGCATTTCCACAGGTGGTATGGCGGTCATTCCTCACCCTGGACAATGATAATCCTGACCGGGCCATATATTGGTGATGCCAATGGGTACCCACACGATTCCCCGGTATGAAGTGACAAAGATGAAACCCCTTTCCTGCTGCATAGTTCGGTAACTAGATCTGCGGTTGGAATTCGTTTTAAGAGGTTATCAGACGATACTTTTCTAAATGCGTTTTTTAAGCATGTATCAATGAGTTTGTCAGTCATTGTTTTGACCACCACCGATCCATTTGACGATTAATCTCATCTCTGGTTTTTGCCAATACATGAACTAAATGATCATAATCTCGCAATGACAATTCAGAATCCCCAATTGCCATCTCAATACGCCACAAATCCTCTTTTAATTGGTTTACAACTCTGAAAAATTGTTTTCTGGTATCAGAATCAGACATCCCCGGCCTCCTGCTTTTCACCGCACCCACTATCCATAGGTTTCACTCATTACACGATCCTCTCTATCCAAATTTCTGGTCTGTGTCCCTGGTCTAACGCTTCTTCTATCGCCTGTTCAATTTGTGGGTCATTGATATCAACGTAAAACCGCTTCCCCATGAACAGAGTTTGTCTAAACTGTCCGGGTTTATCGAACGGGATAACGGGGGGGATAGTTCCGTTCACCATTGCCCGAACTCTCATGCAGACCTCCATACCTGGTATGTAAGCGGTTTTTTCGGCAGAGGGATCTGAAACAGGTGCAGGCAGTTGAGGCAATAATAATGTTGTTTCGGGGCTTTCAGCATCCACGAGTGCCCGATATGTACCACATCACCCAGTTTACACAGGGGACATGAGAGATCAGGGTCGACCAATCCCCCTTTCACCGGCTGATGTGATCGGGGGGTCATTTCATCCATCCCTGTAATTTGATATGTTGCCTGCCTTCGCTGGTGAGGGTGTATAGGTTCTGATGCCGTTTGATGAACGACGCTTTGACCAGAGATCCGATCCGGTTCCTGTGCGGCATCAGAATATCTTCCTTTCCAAACGGCAGGTATGGGGATGACTGCCAGATCTGAAGCAATGCGCCCTTCGTGCTGTCGCTATATGCTCTTCGGCTCATTCCACATCCTCCTGGTGAAGTGAGAGAACCCATTCTAGTGTTTCTGTGATAACTCTGGTTTCGTTGTTTGCTGGGCGAGAACCTGGAGCAATCTTAGCTATTAGTTCTTTTTTCAGCCATTCCGGGATGGGTTCAGCCCGTTTGTTCCATGCGGTGATTGGATCGCCTGACATCTGAGAGCAAGCATTACAATTTCTACACTCAACATAACTGCCCATATCATCACAATTTACCAATATGATATCAATCGACTCACAAAATGGGCACGGTTTCAGGGCATCGGTCATGATATCCCCCGCAGGGATCCAAAGAGATCCGCAAGATCCCGGTAGATATCAGACTCAACGGCTGTCATAAGTGAGATATCTCCTGCTCCGTCATACGCGAGATCCCGGATGAGTTCCGCCCGGATCTCCCGGATCTCGTCCAAATTGTTGATAATACAGTCCGCTTCGATGTATTCTTCAGATTCTGGATGTGATGGGGCGGATCTCAATTGGTTCAACCGGGTTTCGGCTTTGGTAACCCAGGACTCTATCTGATTCGGGGGGAGGAGATGAGGGGAATCTTTCTGCTGCAGACGGATCGCACAGATCTCCTGGATGAGGTCAGTCCCCATAGTTGCATACCTCAGAGGCAGGGCAAAGATCAGGAATACAGGAATTACAGCCAAGGTTGAAATCAGGGCACAATTCGGTGACATACGCGAAGAAATGCAAATGGGCGATCTGGCCCGGATCAAATTTCCCAATATGAGTTATCCAGAACTCCTGAAAATCTCCGGGATAAGCAAACCCCTCAGCATCGTAGTACGCGTCCCGGACCGAATACAACAGACAGTGGTGGACGTGCACGATCCGGTATAACCGGTCCTTGACGACGAAGAGATCGCCCACTTCGCCTTTTTTGTTTTTCCGGGACGTGCAGCACTTCTTCCCGGCGAGGATCGCGTCTTCCATCTCCGGAGCAAACCGGAGAGTGATGAGGGTCATGCTGTCACCCCGGCGAGTTCCTGCATATAGCCCGAAGTAAGCGCTTCAGCCATTTTCGGACATACGGCGTTCCCTATCTGCCTGACAATCTCCCCCCTGTTCCCGGTGAAAATGTAATCCCGGGGGAAACTCTGTGCAGATGCAAGCTCATGAGGCTTCAGCATCCGGAAACCAAGGCGGACGTTTTCAGGAGTGATGAGGGCAGTTGACAGCGGGCCGGTTGTTGGCCGCACTTCTCCGCATGAGTGTTGCGGGATAAAGAGCGGTTCGATCAGACAGGCCTCTTCCTTGGTGACTACAGTAGCCAGTGGTTCGTCAACGCTTCTCACCCTGCCTTTGCTGCTCGTTTGTCCGATGCACATCACGAGCGGTTGCACGAGGCCGTACCGATCCGAGGTATCCAGCACTGGCAGGGAATTGCCTACCGTATGGACCCGGTTCTCTCCTCCATTATACCGCACCAGGAACGGCCTGGCATACTCCCCCCAGTACTTCTCGATGCCCCGGAGGATCCGCTTCATCGTGTTCATGGCAAGGGGCCGGTTTCGCTCGTCGATGATCTGTGTCGGGAGCGACCAGTCGATGATATCCCGGGCTGGAACCCATGGGGGCAGATCTCCAGTAAGAAGGCGGTTCGGACCTGGTTGGATGTGCGTTACTTCCGGCCAGAGGATTGATTTTCCGCTCCCGGTTCTGGCGGCCTGGATAAACAACCGTCGGCGGGTTGTTGGTGCACCGTAATCGGCAGCATTCAGGATTTTCCAATCAATATCATAACCTAATCCCTGGATCATGGTGATATAGGCCCGGAATGTTTCTCCCTTAACTTGCTGGATCGGGCGGTGCGTTTCAGGATCCAGCGGGCCCCATGACTGGAACTCAGGCACATTCTCAATGATAACCCGGTCCACGGTCAGTTTATCAAGCCAGTCCAGTACAGTGAAAGGAGTTACCCTGCTCTGATCCTCACGTGGTTTTCCCCCACGGGCATTTGAAAAATGAGTACATGCAGGGGAAGCCCACAGAAGGGCGATCTTACGGTCTGGGACTACATCGGAGGGATTGATATCACTCACTGACCGGCAGATGTGTTCCGCATCCGGGAAGTTGGCCTGATGCGTCTCAATAGCCCGCTCCCAATGGTTGATCGCGAACATTTCAATTTCAATACCGGCTTTTTCGACAGCCCAGTTTATCCCCTGACTTTCACCGCCGCTGCCACAGAACATATCCACGATTACCGGCCTGTTTTCAACTTCAGTCATACTTCACCACATCCGCAATGGGTCGGATTTTTCTTCGCAACCATGAACAACCCACATTTCACCCGGGATGAAAACACCGTCCCGGTCCATTCCCCTGCATCGTTTGGAAACGGCCCGATTGCCCCTAATCCATACCGGCCAAAATAAATAATGAATTTTTGGGTGGCAATTCCGTACCTGAAAAATTTCATGCGGTCGCCTCCTGCCGGTTGCAGTCATACCATGTGGGCATGACTTTCTCAAACACTTTGGCCCATTTCAGCTCCTGGTTCCACACGTCAACGAACAGGTTCTGCCAGATCCGGTACTCCAGGTTGTTTGTCTCGATCAGGATCAAGTCTGTGTGGCCCGGTCGGTGATATGCCCGGATCGTTCCTACCTGCCTCTTTTTGTGCAGGATCGGTTTTTGTGTCCCGGTCAGGATACGGGGGATATCTACTCCGCGAATAATGGCACGGTTGCCGTCGATAGTTAGATACAGGTTATCGTCATCCGGCAGTTTCCGGAGGAACCCGGCTTCCCGGATCATCGTTCTGCTCCCTGGTGAGGATCCCACTCGATAGAGTAGGTTACCGATTCAGTGTGTTTGCAGATCTTCTCAACCTGATCAGAAGTCAGCACCTTCGAAGCTTCTGCCTTGCTCGGTCTGAACTTTGTTTGCCCGATCTTTCTCCAGAGTTCTTCAAACTCTGCAGGGTATTTTTCAGCAAATGCTTCAGTATCCAGGCTGTCCCGCTTGGTGACCTTTTTCTTGATACTGAACGGCCCGTCCTGTAACACCCCGGCGTTGACGTGCTCCTCAATGATAAATTGTTTCCGATCTTCCCGATCTTTGATCTCTTTCTGCAAGGAGCAGATCTCGATATCGAGCTCAAACGCCTGCTGCAGCCGGGTTGTCAACCGTGGGATCTCACTTGCCGGGATAAAAGAGGTTTGAGTCATGCAACGATCACCTCACGCTGCTGTGCGGTCTCGGCTATCCGGAACTGTTCTTCAGTTTCATAACTGATCTCAACATCACTGAGACCCAAAATGGTAGGAGTCCCAACATCGTTTTTTATTTGCAGTCGTTTTGCGAGATACTCTAACAAACTCTCATGGAAAATATAATCGAACCAGTTATCCAGATCTTTCGGTGTTATGTCAGCAGGTAATTTCTCACCATAATAAACTGCAATCTCTTGCAGGTCAATTTCAAATTCAACCGTGGCCTTTACCCGGACCTCTTTTGGTTCGGTCCACTCCTCGCAACATACCACCGTGGAGGCAGCGGCACACTCCGGACCTCTTTGTGTACCCCCAAAAAAGCAGGTCTGGCAGGACTTTGCTGGTTGCATCATGCGGACACCGCCATGAATTCAGATATTCCTCTCTGACTGTTAGAGCACTTTCTCGCAATTGATCCTGTAACAAAAATACCAATCCTTGAACAGAAAGCTGAGGAGATCTTACGTAGATCTGACGAGTTGGAATTAAGGATTCGAAAACTTGAGAAAAAATAATTCATTCCGCCACCTTCCGTTCCCAGTAGGTGTTCAGGCCCGGTTCGCACCTGCGGTCAAGACAGACGGTTACATTTTTCTGCACTGTCCCATCTGGATGATGCAGATTCCCGCTCCGAAGATTTCTACAAGTCTCGCACGACATTCCGGCAGGGGGTATCATCATTTGATCCCCCTGATGGCTGGCTCGTTCTCTGGAGTGTCCCTCTGGGTTCGCTCCAGGATGCTCACAACGACACACCTTCGCCCTTCCCAATCGCGGGGGCATGAAACTATGGCTGAGTTTCCTCCCGCTCTGGCGAGGCGTTGTGTGTCGTTACCGGCGATCTCAAATGAGTCGCCAGGAAATGCGCGGGAGAAGTGTTCTCCCTTGTCTGTTTCGATGGTTACGGTTATCATCATCTCCTCAAAAATTCTTTCCATCATATACTCGGGCCATCCATTCTCCGTCTGCGCATTCGTTGATGATAATTTTTTCTTTGGCCATCTTCTCTCACCTTGTGTATACATAGTATATGCGTCATAAGTATTTAATGGTTATTGTGTGCAGGCTGGAAAGAAACAACGGCCAATTTAATTCGTCAATTCGTATACATTCAAAATTTAATTTTGTACACGATATATGTCGAATATACAAGGTTAAATTTTAAAAATAAGTAATATTATAGTATATATAGTATATATTATATTATATTGTATACATACTACACTCTTTTTTTTCTATACTTACTATAATGATCATCTTCACGATCTCAAAATATTATTTTCTTTTAGGGAAGTGTACCCTAATTAATTCCAAGCCCATATCTTACCCGGATTGACAATCGGGGGAAGTATATTTGACATATATCGGGTACAACAGAATTAAGTTGTGTACACAATTAATAAAAAAAGTTAATTGGCATCTTCTTCAGGAAGATATTTGTTAAGTGCATATGCTATACGGCGTCGACCTCGCTGAGATGGAGACGGTAAAATACCAACACCATAATCCGATACAACTGCATCTATGACGCTTGCCCTCATCCTGGTTTCAAGTCCTTCATATTTTCTGCATCGTTTTGATATCTCAGATAGTGTCAACCCATCTTTTCCAGCGGCCTCAATAGCAGCAAACACACTCTTCTTTGTTGCTTCGAAATTAGTGTCGCTAACATTTCCACCAACAATCTTTATCATACGCTCACTGTAAAACTTCACATATGCAATTGCCCAAGATACATGCTCAGCTTTGATAATGTACGCACCACATGACACTGCAACAATCAGAGATAGTCGTTGAACATTCTCCCGGCACCTTCCCCACATGACATCAAGCCCGCTATGTTCGTTTGCATCTTGATATTTTTGGTATTCTTCCTCATATGCCTCAAGGAGATCATAAGCGCCTTCTGAAAACGGAACGGTGATTGGAGTTGGATAAAACTGCGGTCCATACACATTATCCAAATCCCCTTCTCCTCCATGAGCTCTGGCATTCTCATAACACCACGATATCAATCTATCAGATATACGCTGATCCTGAAGGTTCCTCCTCCTACTAACCTGGCGGCCATATATACTATCAACTGTTACAAATCGCGGGAAGAATCCGTTCGATATATAACTACTACTCATGCTGTCATATAGCGTGGATGGGGTAGTAATTCCCAGAATGGTTATAGCAGGTCTATGAATATCAAGACAAACATCCTCATCCTGATCCCTACGCCGTTTCGATTTACGGATATTTGATATATCTGAGTATCCAGGAGGAGAGTAAATTCCAGTCTGTCTGCCATAAACCTGAAGCATCCCGGTGATTGCATCCATCTGATTAGAGTTTCCAGACTTGTTTGTACTCTCCAATAACCTGCCAAACTCATCAATAATTGCGATATGGTTTGGTTGTTTAAAAAGTGCACTCGCAATACCGCCAGCGCTTGTATATCCAGGCGGGCCAATTAGTTTTCCGTTATCTGACGCATGAAGAACTCTCTCAATCACCGTCTTGATATGTTCCTTCCCGGCTGAAGATTTTGCGACTACCGCAAGATACATACTGCTCCCGTTATCTTCGTTTGTAAACCATCTTCTTCCAAGTATCACTGCCCCTATAGCAATAGCCGTCTGAACCGCTATCTGAGGTTGGGGTTTTGCAGCCGTTGCATTATAATAACTCACAACGTCCTGAAGAACTCCAGGGATTGATAATACATAGTCTGGGAGAGTGTCTGTAGTAACTATAGGGGTTTGTTTCTCCCGAATTATATTTAGCAACCCGGACAAATCAACGCATTTTAATTCGTCGTCTTTCTTTTTGAAATGTTCTTCTTTTTGCTTTGTTTCATATTCAATCAATTTATCAGCAAGATACTGCCCTTCCCCCCCATGTCTGATAATATCAAGAAGTTTTGTATATGTTGCCTGGTCGTCAAGAGCGCCTTTCTTAGCTTCTGAACAAGATATAACACCGTGTTTAACGGCTAAAAGCATCGTAGCATCTCCACCAGAGTTACATCTGAAACAACACCATACGCCATTTGTCGGGTTAATACAATAGTTGTCTCCTTTGTTTCCACGGGACGACCCATGAAACGGATGAACCCCCTGGAGCTCGAGACCGTGCTGCCGAATATTTCCGTTCGGATACCCGATATCTTCCACCCGCAACCCTAACACGTCACCAATTGGAAGGCGGGCACATGATGAAATGTGCCTCGGAATCTTTGGAGGTTCTACCGGGGTTGTTTCATCAGGAATAGAAACATAGTTGGAAATATGCTGCATAATAAGAGATGCAGGTATCCAAGTAAGAGGGAAATTTCGGACTATTACATACCTCCCTCCATTCGGATGAATACAATTTGGCCCGACTGTCTGAAATTTCATTCCAGGAGTAAGTATGTGCCCTATATGCCCAGCTGGAGAATCTAATATAAACTTCTCATTATCAGGAAGATACGATTTAAATAAAAAATGATACCCGCGACCCGTTTTAATAGTCAGGGTATTATCAAAAAGAGATATAAGGGACGGATCATAAAGTGTATCGTCACAATCAAAAATGCAGATATTTCCCCCAACTGCATGATATCCGTAATTATGTCCTTTTTTTACCCATTCGAGAAGCGCTTTATCGTTTGCAAATCTTCCTCCCGTTCCTCTTGTCCATCCAGAATCTTTCGGGCGTTTTCGTTCTTCTGGGTCGTGTTCTCCAGTTTTTAGCCGTATATATCGTATATCGTCCCCAAGTTCAATCAGCTCTTTTGGTATAACAATTGGGGCATTCATTCATGCTCCAGACTCACCAAACTCAATAAACGGGTCTTTGATTGGAGAAAATCTTCATACATGCTTACACTTCCTCACCTGATGCCATCCAAACTCATGGAGCACCCAAACCAGAATCTCCGCCCATGACGGCATCCCGCCTACGATCTTATCGTCGATGTAACAATCGGCGCTGATCTTCCGGCAATCGGTTCTATACTCAACGATCCTCTCCTGACAGTTCTCACCCACGTGACAGTATTTTACCCCGTGAGCGTCAAGCCATGCAATCATCTCATCCTGCCGTTCCCGCGCCCGGCACGAATTGATAATGATGCAATGGTTCAGACCATAGAGATAGTTAATCGTCTGGATTGCGCCTGGTATTTCAGGCCCTATTTCGGGGTACGACTCTTCAGTGATGCACCCATCGAAGTCAATTGATAAGATCATCTATTCTCCTCCAGGTAATCTGATACGGCCTTAACAACCTCATAAGAGGCCCCGAATTCAGGGTATTTTGATAATCTCCATACAGTAGGATGCCCGACACCGCACGCCTCAGCAACCTTTCTTAGGTTCCTGTCTTTTAGCTTCTCAGCTATCTCTTCTGCCGTAAGCATAACAATATATTTCTCTTCTATAGTATTTAATTTCTATTATGAAATACCTTTATATACTCATGAATCCTATCTGTATTCATGCAAGGAACGGCTGCGATGGTTCGACTCCATCCCCTTGCTATCAAACCGGGCCTTACCGGCGTGCTTCGACTAACAACCAAAACAACCAACCGAACAAAACAAGGTAAAACAATGAGAGAATACAAAGAGTTACCCATCGCCCGTATCGCGGGAGTATGGGGAGCAGAAGAGCCAGTCGAAGGATCACTATATCTGAAACTGGAAACGCAGAAAGAGATCGAAGAATACGAACGCGGGAAAGCATCGGATGAAGCAATCGAAGCAGGAAAAGTTCTGTTAGTTGCAGGACTCTCAATCGTCGATCACGCCGGGACAAAGATCAAAAAAGGAAACATTCTTTCGTTTAAACGAGACACCACGCTTAACGGAGCAGTGTTTCTTAATCTGAACCGCGGAATTGCCCCGCAGGTGTATCTCTGCCGGAACAACAAGACAAACGGTATTTTTGTTAAGGAGTGAGATCCCCCATGATCTCACTAAAAGACATCCAACGGGCTTCCATCAAGCCCCCCCGGATCATCGTCTACGGAGACGCCGGGATTGGGAAAACCACTTTTGCGGCGGGCGCTCCGGCGCCGGTCGTTATCCTGACGGAAGACGGGCTGGGAGTTCTTGACGTGCCTAACTTCCCCCTGGCAACCTCTCTTGATGACGTGCTGGAGGCACTCCAGAGCCTGGCTGAAGAGGAACACGATTTTAAAACCGTAGTAGTAGATAGTCTTGACTGGCTGGAGCCGCTGATCTGGAACGCCACCTGTAAGAGGCTGGGAGTCTCAAGCATAGAGGCTCCTGGCTACGGAAAAGGCTATGTCGAAGCATCGACCGAATGGCGGAAGTTCTTTTCTTACGTCACAGCACTCCGCGACGAAAAGGGAATGATAATCATCATGACAGCTCACAGTGTCATCATGCACGTTGAAGACCCGATTCACCCGGCGTATGATATGCACGACATGAAACTGCACAAACGCGGTGCAGCCATTGCAGAGGAGTATAGCGACATCATCGGGTTCTGTTCTCTGAAGACTCTGCTCACGTCAGAGGATGCAGGGTTCGGAGGCAAGAGGACCCGGGCGATAAGCACCGGGGAACGGATTATCAATCTGTCAGCGAACCCGTCTTACAACGCCAAGAACCGTTACGGCATGCCGGAAACTCTCCCGCTCGTATGGAGTGAATTCGAGCAACATATACCATCAGGAGCAAACTAACATGGCCCTAATCGACTTCGACGCAAGCACCGTAGAACCCCAGAGCGACTTCGCACCTCTCCCTACCGGAGAATACACCGTCATCATTACCCAGAGCGAGATGAAAGACACCAAGACTGGGAGCGGGAAATACCTTCAGCTCACGTATCAGGTTGTGGATGGAGACCACAAGAACCGGATGATATTTGACCGTTTAAACTTAATTAACGCCAACGAAACCGCAGTTCAGATCGCACAGAAAGCCCTCTCTGGGATCTGCCGGGCAGTGGGAGTCATGCACCCCAAACAGAGCGAAGAACTCCACGATAAGCCGTTCGTGGTGAAAGTAGGTATCAGGCCGGCCCAGGGAGAATTCTCTGAGAGTAATACAGTTAAGGGATACGCCCCTATCTCATCCTCTTCAGCACCGGTGAAGACCGGGAAGAAGCCTTGGGAGCAGTGAGATGGGAAAAACCCGGCTATCGTGTTCCACGATTTACTGTGAGTTTTTCGACTGCCAGCAGGCAGAGTGCTCATTCAAAAACATTGTTCTCATCGGAGGACAATGCACGCGGTTTAATGATATTGGCGAAGGAGACAGGGACGATGGTCTTACTCCCTAACCATCAATCCCTCACCGTTGAAGCCATCTATTCTACCTACACAAACGCCCCGCCCCGCAAACATCTGGGAGCGAGTCAGATAGGGGAGCCCTGCGAGCGTAAACTCTGGTATTCGTCCCGATGGTGCAAATACCCGGACTTCGAACCCAGGATGTTGCGCCTCTTTGAGAGCGGGCACCGGGAAGAGAGCCGGGTGATCGCTAACCTCCGGGCCGCGGGCATGAACGTATGGGACAGAGACGAGACGGGAGCTCAGCTCAAGTTTGACATGTTTTCGAGCCACTTCTCCGGGAGCGTGGATGGAATCATCGGCAACGTCCCTGAAGCACCCAAGACGCTGCACATTTTAGAAATCAAGACCGCTAACGAAAAATCTTTCAAAACCCTGGTTAAGAACGGAGTTGAGAAAAGTAAACCGGTTCACTTCGCACAGATGCAAACCTACATGGGCGCTTTTTGTCTGACACGGGCGCTATACGTCTGTGTCAACAAAAACTCTGATGAAATCTTTGTTTCCCGGCACCACTTCGATAAAGCATCATACGGTTTATTGATTAGCAAGGCTCACCGGATCGTGTTCTCCGATGAACCTCCGGAGAAATCAGACGGGTTCACCTGCCGATGGTGTGAGTACCAGGGTATCTGCGAAAAGAAAGAACTCCCTGACATAACCTGTCGCACCTGTGCCCATACCACGCCGGAACCTGACGGCACCTGGTCATGTGCCAGGGGTAAAGAGTGGCCGTGTGAGGAGCATATCTTCAACCCGTGCTTTGTGGACTCGGAACCTGTAGATGCAGATGTGACTGAAGGCTGGATCCTTTACGCAGACGGGCGCCGCAACGGGCCTGGATATTTGAGGAGCGAGGAGATGAGTAAACAATGATCTCCCCAGAAGAAGAGACTGAAATCCGGGCCGCGATGACTCGCGTTCCAGTCGGGTCACGCCAACGGATCTGGTCTGAGATCTGGAACAACCCTGCAAAATACCCGATGTGTAACAAGAAAAGCCCGTGCCGGGTGCTACACATGATCTCAGCGGTAATGAGGAGGGAGAGAGGAAGATTATGAGCGCAACATATTATAATTTACCTGAAAATACTCATTCGTGTAGGAAATGTGTCTATTTACGCCGGATTGCATATCCTAACGACGAACAAATGGATATCCGGTTTGAATGCGGCGCAACAATGGGGCATATGGAAGTTAACGGATTTGCCGATGATCCTGCACCGTGGTTAGGGTGCCGCCTCTATATGAAGGACAATTGTATAGATAAAATTCATGTTGATTATAAATTCAATCCTCCGGCAATCGGGATTTTGTTTATGGATGGGACTCAAAAAATTATTTCACTAGAAGACTCCGGGAGGGTGTGAATGGCCAAATGGATTGTAGTTTCTGACATGATGATTAACTTAAACTTAATAAAAGAAGTCAGATTTGACTATGAAAACACATCGATTTGTTTTTATGGTTGGGGCGAGAAAACAATCCTAAAAATGAATGGCCCGCCGAGAAATACAAAGTATTCATTATCAGAAGCGGAATCCCACTTTAACTGGTTAAAATATGTAATTACTGATCCAAAATCAGATGATATGATAACAATACCAGAGCATTTTAAAGTTGTTATTTTAAAAGCGGTGAAGTAAATGGGGCACTTTGAGAAATGATCACCCTCCGCCCTTACCAACAGAATAAACTTTTTTAACTTGTAAATTAAATATTTACAAGTATGGAACAGAAAGAAGAAGTCACCATGATTAAGGTGACCAAGAAGACGCGGCAGCGTCTCCACGAACTGAAAGGGGCAGCGCAATCATATGATACACTCATCAACAGGATGATTGAGGTATGGGTGAGAGAACAATGATAGATTCGTCTGAATCAGTAAAAGAACTTTCGTTTGAAGACACTGAAATCCAGTTTAAGAACACTGGAGGAACATGGAGAATTTCGCTTCGGCATATTGCTGATTATTATGAGATTCAATTCGGGCACGCTGTATCTAAAATCACAAAAAATCAAGAATTATTCAGAGATTTGGGGCTGGATCATGTAACGCGATCCAGCGATGGAAAACTTCTTGATTATTATTTAAGCATCAGGGATTCTGTTTCTTTCTTAATGCTCTTAAATTATAAGAGATATCAGAATGAACGCAGAAAGAAACTAATCAGAATGAGAAATTGGCTCACTGACAACGCAGAGAAGATTCTTACTGGAGAATCAATTCAGCTCGTCGATCTTGGATCTCTCAAAGATGATCCTAAATCAATCCAGGGAGACAACGGATTAAGACGCGCTTTATTCGTCAAGAAAGTAAGGGAGGCGCATCCAACCGGCCCGAATACCAGAGTGAGACTTATAGACTTGGCACATAACGATCAGAACCTTGTTCGTGGCCCGCATGTTCCTTTTGAGGCAGGAGCACATAAGAAATACGATAAAGAACTTGCACTCAAGGATTCCGCTCAAAAAATGGTATCATTTGCTGCAATTGCCTGCGGGAAAATAGAGATTGGAGATATTAACCGGTTTGAAAAAGAAATATTCCGCGGGTTGCCTGAAAAATATATACCTGAATATCTACCAGGACTGATTGAATCAACCACCCAGACAAGACTATTAGAATGATCCTCAGACCGTATCAACAGGAGTGTATAGATAAACTATACACGTATTGGAAATATATCGGCAAAAGGCCTGTTGTGGTGGCCCCAATGGGTTCTGGGAAATCCGCCATCATTGCAGGTTTTTGTGATCAGACTTTAAAACAATGGCCCGATACAAGAATACTAATCGTAACAGACTCAAAAGAGATTGTATCCCAGAACGAGAGCGAACTAAAACGGTATTGGCCGCAAGCACCAACAGGGATATACTCAGCAGGATTGAACCGGAGAGACACTACGGAACAAATCATTTTTGCCGGGGTTCAGTCGATCTACGATAAGATGTTTGATTTCTATCCTGCGTTCTCCGTAATCTGCATAGACGAGGCCCACGCTGTTTCCAGGGAATCAAGCACAATGTATGGAGAGCTCATTAAGTCGGCCATGCTTGCAAATCCAGGGTGCGGAATATGGGGAACTACTGGAACACCATATAGGTTAGATCAAGGTATAATATGGGAAGGGAAAGACGCAATATTTGACGGATGCGCCAATGAGATTAAAATTAAGCATCTCATTGATAATGGATTCTTGTGCCCCATCATATCAAAAGGAGGAGTTAAAAACATTGATCTGACGAACGTGCATACGGTGGCTGGAGAATACAACCAATCGGAATTAGCGCACGCGGCAGACGATCCTATTGTAATTAAAGAAGCAGTCGATGAAATAATCACGTATGGATCTAACCGGAAATCATGGATGATATTTTGCGCAGGAGTTCAGCACGCTCATAATGTCCTTGCAGAGATACAATCCCGTGGAATCTGTGCAGATATCGTCACCGGAGACATGCAGACAAAAGATAGGGATGAGGTAATAAGGAAATTCAAAGCAGGGGAAATCAGAGCAATTGTAAACGTCAACGTGCTCACCAAAGGGGTAAACGTCCCAGAATGTGATCTGGTTGTTTTACTGACAGCGACAAAATCAACTGCAAAATACGCTCAAATGGCAGGGAGAGGATTAAGAGTATTTCCAGGGAAAGAAAACTGCTTGCTTCTTGACATGGGAAACAATGTGGTTACTCACGGAGAACTCGATAATTTGAGACCTATTAAGACTGGTAACGGAGGAGCACCACCATTAAAGCAATGCCCCAGCTGCCAGTCTCTCATCTACGCCTCTCTGCGTGAATGCCCGCAGTGCGGGTATAAATACCCGGAACAAGAACCTCTCCCGACTCATGGGACAGTTGCGTTCTCTGGAGCCGTTCTTACAGACCAGATCGAACCGTATTGGGCTCATGTGAAGTTTGTCGAGTATTTCAGGCACAAGAAAGAGGGTAAACCGGACAGTTTGAAAATATCGTATATAACACACGGAGGTGAGAAATACAACCATTGGCTTGCCATCGATCACAGAGGATTCGCGGCGGCTCAAGCCCTCCGATGGTTGGAACAGATCCGGAGCGATGCCACGAGCGTTGATGAAGCGCTAGACGAATGCATGAAATGGCCGATACCTAGAAAGATCAAATGCAAACAGGACGGTAAGTTTGTGCGGATTATTGAGTGGGATTATACAAAAGAAGCAAAACAGGAGAGTTTGTATTATGACTGACGAGCACGCGCATCAAATTGGTTTCCTTGCGTGGTTCCGTGCCCGCTTCCCTGCCGTTCTGATAATGGCGATTCCGAACGGCGGGAAACGTGACATGATAACTGCAAAAAAACTCAAGGATGAGGGGGTTTTGCCAGGAGTGCCGGACTTGTTCATCCCGTCCTGGCACCTCTGGGTAGAAATTAAAAAGCCCGGTGGGAAACTGTCACCAGCACAAAAAGAGATTATTCCCCGGCTTGAGAGCGCCGGGTATACGGTAATTATCGGTTTTGGTGCCCGCGATGCGTCGGAAAAAATTCTTAATTTTTTATCCGAGTGACCCGGACCCGGTGACCTACCCAGTCACGGGGGGGATATACCCGGCCCGTGTTTCCCTGGGCCATAACAGTTTCTTCAAAATATTCCTGGCCCTGATCGTCAACCTGGATAGGGTTCTTACGGGGTCGGCCAATTGGTTTATCTTTTTTTGCCATTTTACTCTCTCATGCTGTCCCGGATGTATCGGAAATGTCGTTCTATTGCGTCCACTCCCCCTCTGATAACTACATGATCAACCGCTGCATCGGATTCGTAATGCTCTGCAATGGCCTGGAGTTCATCATCTGTTGTTTCAGAGGTCAGCTCCTCCACCGGGTTTTGGAACCAGTCGCCTGCATCCCATACACCTGCTGCACCATCGAGTTCATTGAAATATGTCCAGGGGTGTCTTTCAATATCGTTTTCAAGGTCTCTCAGTTTCTCTTCTGCCTCATCCGAGAACTGCCCTACCCAGTTGTGCCCGTTCCATACGGATTCAAATCCTTTTGATATCTCTTCAATATGTGGCATGATATCATCTATGCATGATTTGAGCGTTCTGGCATTCACGCTCCCGGGTAAATCAATCAGGGTTCGGAGTCCGTGCCATACATCGGCTGCGGTACTGCCATCACGGTATTTTGTGATAACATCAACAGTTTCCTCTTCCCAGTCAATTGACAGATAAATATCTGCCTGATTGTCGTTGTTGAATGGGTCAGTCTCAATCAGTTCAATGGGGGATTCGTATTGATCAATTTTATTTTCCATTTTTTTCACCTAAAACGGTTAGATGTAGATCCTCATCGCTTCCACGATTTTCAGGATATGCGTTTCGTCATACCCTCCCTTCTCTGCATACTTGTTGATGAGATCCCAGCATTGCTGAGTGGTCCATCCCTTTGCTATCATGACATTCATCGCCGTTCCCATCTTCTCCCAGTATACCTTGTTCTGCTGGGTTCTGCGGGTCACGGTTTCCCAGTATTTTTCTGTGTTTGTGTTTGTGTTCATCTCTCTCACCTGTTACAATACTATATTGGACTCACACGTATATATAATTATCCCAAGATCTCAGCAAAAAGTCTGGTCACGGATCCTGATCTCAAAGGATTGAACGTATTTTTCCAGGTTTTCCGGGTGCGAGCACCGGGAACGAGCTAAAAAGAGGGGTTACACATGGGGTGCGGCATCAGTAACTGGTTGAGTCAAAGCATACCCAGGATCCGTTTATCAACAGCTGCATCCCAGAGCAGTAAATAAGAAAGTACCCGTTATTCGCATAACTCGCAAACCGGAGCACCTGAATACTCGACAACTCCAAACTGCCCCCTTCAAAGTCATCAGAAGTGAACCCCACCTCGTACCATCCAAACCCATGAGGTACCATGGTTGATATTGAGTTGTTCAAGGCCACATATGCGATACCCTCCCCCGGATCCTGAACCTCGCAGTACAGATAGATCTTAAACCCGGTGATGGTAACCGGAGATGAAAGTGTTTTTTCCATCCCGTATGAAATTTCAGAGTATGGAGGCCAGTCAGGAGTTTTGTTGAACCCGGTGATCCCGGTACTCATTTTTGTGCAGCTCACATCGTTGTATTTTGTCAGGCACGGAGGAGACAAATGGTCTGTGGATCCCCCTTCGGGTGTGATCACCCATGCCCCATCAACATAGTTAAACTCGATCAGGTAATGGAGACCAAAACAGTTTGCCTGGTCTACCCCGTACTGAGTCCAACCGTCCCATGACCAGGCACAACAGGCACATACTGCCGGAGGCAACACCAGAGGTATTGCGACTTTCCCCCCGTCCTGTAACGGTATCACCACACACTGGTCGCCGGTTGCAAGAGCAGTAAGTTTGACTGCCGCTTTCCCCCCATCCTGGAGAGGAAACACAACACACTGATCGCCGGTTGCACCGGTAGCAATAGGAAGAGCTACTTTCCCCCCGCCCTGCAGGGGGACAACGACATCATACGAAGTCATGAGAGCCCAGTCACCGTTTCAGTCTCACCTGTCGTGTACTCGACCGTGACCGTCCCAGACCCTACCGCTGTAACTTCTGCCATCCGGGCGAGATAACTTTCAGCGACTTTTTTTGCTTCCTCGTATATCAGTTCTGACAAGTCCATAGTATCAACTCGTGAGGTTTTTCGTCGGATCCACAAGCGTTGCAGTCGTCTGCACCCCGGATGCAGATATAGATATCGTCATGTCTGATACCCGCCATGTTGACGTGGTATAGGAGATGTTCATATCGTAATAGAGCCCGGACAAGTTCACCAGGTTGAACAACCCGAACGGGATTCCTGCTATCACAAGAGTCGCTTTGTCCGTTGACGGAGAAGACGGGTCTGCAACCCGTTTGAACGATATCACTAGGTGGGTGGAGTCAGAGACTGATATTGTCGTCGTGAAGTCTGGGTCGGATAATAGGTTAGCCCAGGTGTCACAGACTGCAATGGCGCCCAGGTTTGCGAACTGTTGATAAAATAGACCCCCGCACCCTTTGGCAATACTTTTCACGGCATCTAACCGGTTCGAGTTGAGCGGGAACACAAAACAGTCAGACGGTAACGCCGTGGACCGAAGAGCAACCCCAGCATCGCTGATCGTCGTGTTCGCGAGCAACAACTCTATCGCATCACCGGCATATGTTCCGTCTTCGAATGACAATCTGGAGTCTGTAGCCAGGAGGTACGATTCGTCAGAACATTCGAGGGCGAGCGAGATCGCAGACCCTTTGTACTCCATGTTGTAGGTATGGATAACCCCCCGGAACAGATACGAGTTGTTCCAGGTGACCACCACTGATGCCTGAGCCTGTGCTTCTGCCAGGTGGTTTATCGGGGTGGAAAATGACGCTGAAGAAGTTACAGACGAGTACGATCGTTTCAAGGTGATGTCAGATACGATGTCTGCCAAATATTCGTCGATGTACACGTGCGCAATGGCCATTATCCAACCTGGATATCAAAGGTTATGGTGAGATCATCGTACTGAGATAACCATCGTTCTTCTGTAGCTACTTCAAGTATAGATTCTAACGACGCATTAGACAGAACAGCGAAAAATATTTGAAATTGCTCGTCTAGAGATGGATCATTATATCCAAGATGCAGAGTACAGGACGAAGATGTAGGGGTTGTTGTTCGGATTGTCACGCCTCCCCCAGATTTTTGCACTCGCGAAGAATTTTGAGCAGATATGTAATCGTAATCAATGCCCCCTGTTATACCCGATATATTATAGGCCCAGTTATCTACTGCATTACCCACATTTACCATTTATACAACCTCTACATATGCAGACTCATAAATTTTTACCGTGAACAACCAGTTTTTTCCAAATGGCGTGATATTCACCGGATCTTCCATGTACACGTTGTAAAACGTCCCTTCAGCACTAATATACAATACCCCGCTCCTGTAAGATGATATCACGTACTGTTTACCGGTGATACTTTTCCCGGTAGTAATCGGCCCGGCATATCGGATTACTTTGGTAACGTCAGCATATATGTCAGTTGAGCATTTTATCGCCCATGTTTTTGTTCCAAGAGAGTTTGAAAAATCCGTGATCTCTGGGTTAGGTAGGGCAATCCCGTTGTAATCTATCGGGCCCGGATGGGCAAAAGAGGTAAGATCAATATCCCCGGTCGCAGAACAGGATGAATAAGTGCGTTTTGTTGAGTCCGTATAAGTAAGAGTAAAAACGATATCAATATCTTCAGTTGCAGGGACTATACAAAGGTTTTCAATATCGTTCTCAGCGAAAACATATCTGCCTAGGAATCCATCTAACTCAGTGTATATTACAACCTCTCTTACAGGCCGTTCCGTTGTACTGATATTTGTGAACGTGTGGGAAAATGTAATTGTTGTTGTCCCAACAACACCAACCAGGGCAATATATGGTTCAAACCCGCCGTCTGCATATGAATGTTCACATCCAATATCTGATTCTGATACTGGAGTGTATCCATATCCAATTATCATTTTGAAGGTTGGAGATCCGGATATTTCCCCAGTTATTGCAGTAATGAAATAGATGCGGTAAGATATGTTAAATGCCTGTGTCGGAGTGGATCCGGAGTGCACGCTTGCAGGAACCGTATCCTGGAAAGTCCATGTGAACGTGATAGTGATAGTCTCCCCATCCGGAACAATACAAAAGTTGTTGATGTCATTAACTGCAAGCACCTGCCGATCTACCAAAACGCCCCCGGTTGTCGTATACAGGCCCGCCTCCCTGACAGTCCTTGCGGACCCAGACGTGTTTGTGAACGTGTTTGAAAATGTCAACACTTTTGTGGTTGCATTGTATGATGGGGCAATCGTGGCTGTCTCAAACCCGCCGTTTGTCCATGCATGTTCTAACCCGGAATCCGTCAGGGCTGCTGCAGTGGTGCCATACCCGATCTTCATTTTCGTGACGGTATCTGTCGAAGTACCATCAAACATATCTGCCAGGATCTCCCAGGCTGCAGTGTTTATCATATATACCCACTCCTCGACGCAGCCAGTTCCACGTCTGCTTCGAGCTGCGACTTAAACGACGCGTAGTCCGTGACGTTCGGTAATGACACAGACTCGATGTACACAGATATCCCGGAACTGGATGAACTGCCGGTTGAACTGGTTGCGACTGAGGATCCGGCTGATGAAACGTAGGATGAACCGACATCCAGCGAAACGGCAGATGCTGAACTGCTGCTGGTTGAAGTACCCCCACCAGTCACTGATGAGACTGATGAAGTGATCGAAGATACTACATCTTTGATCTTTGACCATATCTTATCTACAAAGTCCCAGACCGCCTGAAACTTCCCGGTGATCGCGTCGTAGATATCAAGTAGGGGTTGAGCTATCGCGCTAAGTACCCCTTCCAGCCCGGATACGATAGAGTCCGTGAAGTCGGTTACCCAGTCTGCCAGCCCGGTGATGATGTCCGCGAAAAAGTCGGTGAACGAGGTGAGCATCTCCGCTAACCAGGTAACTAGTTTGTCTAGGACGTTCGCGAAGAACGCGACAACTGCATCGGTGAACTCTGACACCCAGGTTGAGAGTTTCGTGATGATGTCTGCAAAGAATGTGACTATTGACGTGGTGAACCCGGATATCCATGTTGCCAGCTCGTTGAGAATATCCGCGAAGAACGCGACAACTGCAGCCGTAAAGTCAGATATCCATTCTGCCAGTTCAGAGAGGATATCGGCAAAGAATGCAACTATGTCACCCGTGAACTCTGATATCCATGAGGTGAGTTCTGAGATGATATCAGAGAAGAACGGGACAATGTCTGCGGTGAAGGTAGTGATCCAGGTGGTCAGCTCAGTTAGTATATCCGCGAAGAATTCCGTGATACTCTCTGTGAAACTTTCTGTCCAGGAAACAAGGTTTGTCAGGATATTGTCAAAACACGCCGTGAAAGACTCTGTGATACTCGATACAAACTTATCGACGGACTCCGTGATGATAGTCCATCCAGTATCTATGGCATCAGATATCTGGGTTGTTATCGC